>Ga0183099_1000059_pt1 | contig 127492 bp, 103 predicted proteins | sample Biomet1_FD_127788 | JGI IMG/M metagenome (GOLD analysis project Ga0183099, IMG submission 127788) | Microbial communities from bioreactor (seeded with anoxic lake sediment) at LBNL, California, USA - Biofuel metagenome 1 | ecosystem: Engineered > Bioreactor > Anaerobic > Unclassified ...
GAATAGCTGTGTTTCTGATTTTTTCGCTTTCTTATTTCCATAAAAATACCCCAAAAGTTTTTTGTCTAACTTTTGGGGTACAGTTCAAATCGGATGCCTTTTTTGTTAATATGTTTCGTCATTAATTAAAACGATACTTTACGCTAACTTGCAAGCTCCAACACTGACTTTTATTCAGAGATCGGTCATATGTTTTCGTAGGATAAGCACCATTCACTTTGAACATTGAGTACGTAGGAACATTATTGACATCTTTACTTTCATAGGTAAGAATTTGACCGTAATTACTTGCCGCCATATTCTTCATTACACCCCATGTTGAATTGAGTAAGTTGCCAAAATTCATAACGTCCACTCCAAACGACAATACATGTTTCGTTTTTCCTACATTCACTTTAAGATCTTGAACAAATTTCAAATCAAATCTATGAACAAATGGAGCACGAGCTGCATATGCTTCTGCATATTGCCCTTTATGATTTTTCAAATAAGAATCTTGTTCCATAAAAGCGAAGAATGCATCTTCATCAGCCTGAGTTTTGAATTTGATATCACCTCTGTTTTTAGGAATGTAGATCAAATCAGACTTATTTCCATCGCCATTCATATCATTTGTATAATAGAATGTATTACCAGAAGGAGAAAAACCTGTATAATATAAACTTACTGTAGTATTTGTAGGCAATTTATAAGACACATTGGCAATAATTCTATCAGGCACAACATATTGAGAACGTTGTACACCAGCAGTATTCGGCCCATTAATAGAATAAACACCTACCCAAGCTGAATTTGCATTAGAACCCGGCATCCCCGATACTTCTTTCATTTCTGTATGAGTATACGCAGCCATTAAATCCAAATTCTTAACAGGTTGGGCATTTACCGTCAGGTTCATCGTATAACCATATCCCTTGCTGGTATTTGTCAACACGCAAGCATCTTTCACCGTATTATACAAATAAGACGACGGATAGATATAGCGATTATCCGAACCGCTAAATGTCTGCCATGAAGCATCTGGATTCTTCACTGCATAATTTTCAAGTTTCACGGCAGAGATATTCTTGGTGTATGTTGCCTCTAAAGTTGCCGACAAAGGAAAATCAACTGGCACCTTATAATCTACGGCCAAAGCAGTTTTCCACACTTGAGGCATTTTAAAGTCTCTATCCACGCCTGCTATCGAGCTAGGAACACTACCATCTTGAGGTGTAACTACTGTTTGGAAGCCAAGTTTTTCGATTGCTTTAGTCGGATCTGTAATAATATCTCCTGCCAGCAGATTCAACCGAGTGTCTCTTGTTTTGACAGTTCCATTAGAATTAAATACTGTTTGAACCTTTTGAAGGATCTGATTCATACCAGCATTGGAAGGCATATTGGTAAAGAATACCAGAGGCAAACGACCTGTAAACAACCCTGTTCCTCCACGAAGAACGATGGACTTATCATTTTTAATATCCCAGTTAAATCCAATTCTCGGAGAAAGGTTTACTTTAGCCTTAGCCCACTCTCCGGTATTGATATGGCGTCCGCCAAAATCAAGATTCAAGATGGCATTATTTGTCATAATATCATTCGTAAACACCAAATAATCAGCTCTAACACCAATCGTAAACTTCAAATTCGGTTGAATATTCCATTCATCCTGAACATATGCACCATACTGGTTAAAGGCAACCGCATTCGAAGGAATCTTTTTGCCGTTCGTCCCGTAAGTTAATGCATAATCTACAGGAGCTGCACCATTCATGAGATCGCTTATACTTGCATACCGATAATATCCGGTACCATTACGCATATAGTTATTATCTGCCATTTGATGTTCAAAACTTACACCTCCAGTGATTTTATGAGCATTCAAATAGTATGTAAAGTTATCGGTTACAGTTGTAATCTTATTTTTTACTCCATTATTAAAAGTAAACAATTCATATCCTGCCGAAATATACGGATCTAATGCAGCCTTTCCGGTAGCAATATCTCCACTCATAATGTCAATAAAAGGAAACTCGCTCGAGTTTGTACCACGAATATCTTTAAGATCTGAATACGTAAATAACAACTGGTTCGATATTTTGTTACCAAATCTACTATTTAATTCTGCAGTTCCCGAGTTCACAATATTTTCCATGGAATACATGGAATTTGCATAAGACATCGACCAGGCAGACATACGGTTCTTTCCGCTATCACGATAGCTTCCATCTGTTGAGTTTCCGTTAGGTGCATTCCAGCTGGTATTTTTCGTATGATTATAGCGTAAACTTAACTTATGGTTATTCGTAATATTCCAATCTAACCGACCCAACCATTTAAAATTAGTTCTATCACCGGGGAAATCGCTAAAAGAACCTGTGTCATATCCATACTTGGTTTTCAAAAAATCTGAGACTTTTTGCAAATTAGCTTCAGTCACCCTAGAGATGCGTTGATTATCTGTAACTCCATCGGTTGAAGCTCTCCAATCAATTACCTGACCAGGAGATTTTTCCGTTTCGATATTCGCAAAAAAGAACAACTTATTCTTAATAATAGGGCCACCTAAAGTGAATCCATAAGAGGTTGTCGATTCTTTCGGTCTAGCGCCAAAACTATAGTCACCAATTTTATTTCCTCTCATGCCTTGATTGGTGGTGTACATGTAAGCGGTTCCTTTAAAATCATTCGTTCCCGATTTCGTAATTGCATTAACACCACCTCCAATAAAATTTGTTTGTCTGACATCAAATGGAGCTACGACAACTTGCACTTCCTGAATCGCATCAAGAGAAATAGGACTACCACCACCAGGCAAAGAAGAACTCAACCCAAAGTTATTGTTTAAGTTTGCACCATCAACCGTAAAATTTGAAGAACGGCCATCGCCACCGGCAAAGCCCATTCCATTGGCATACGGAGATAAACGAGCAATATCGGAGATGCTTCGGCTTATGGTAGGAATTGTAGCCATTTTTTCCTGGCTAATATTTGTTGTCGCACCGGTTCTCTCTACATTAAATTTAGATGCACTGGCTACGATTACAACTTCGGATAAACTACTCGTCTTCTCTTTCAAGACTGCATCCAATTTAAGGGTTTCTCCCAACGGAATATTTACATCGGTAATTTCTTCGGATACATGCCCAAGATAAGCAATAACAATTTTATATGGTCCTCCGGGTCGTAATCCCTGAAGAGCAAAACGTCCATCAGCATTTGTAACTGTGCCATACTTTGTTCCTGACGGAATATGAGTAGCCTGAACAGTAGCTCCTATTAAAGACTCCTGTGGATCCACAACTTTACCACTTATACTCGAAGTAGTAACCTGTGCCACAGCGAACAAAGCCCAAACACATCCCAGTGCCATTAGCACCAATCGCTTACATGCTTTTTTCATAAAAATAAAATTAAATTCGACATCAAATTAGTTCTTTTATACGAAAGCCGATTTCTTCTAGCATCACTTTAAGGAAAGAATTTTCAACAAATTAACTCGTTGAAAATAAAATAAGAAACTCTAATATGCGGATAGTTAATAATACACGACAAAAATATTTATAATTATTCAATTTTTACGCATTATCATTAAGAAGTTTTCAACAATTTACACTCCTCATATGTTAATAAAGAAGGATTCGACCAAGTTTGATTTTGGAGTACAAAAGTACGTCTGCAAGTCAAAAAAAACATTACAAATATGTGAAGAATCATAACAACAACACATAATTATTTTAAGAATTAAATTTGCGTGAAAGCCTATTGCCCACGAAAGATATTATTTTTACTTTTGTCTCTAAATAGACTTCACACTTGAAGAACGACAAACCATTTTGAATGAAGCATATACGAAATTTCTGCATTATTGCCCACATCGACCATGGTAAAAGTACGCTGGCTGATCGCTTGCTGGAAATCACCAACACAATCGCTCAAAAAGATTTGCAAGCTCAGGTGCTCGACAACATGGAATTGGAACGCGAGCGCGGTATCACCATTAAAAGCCACGCCATTCAGATGGAGTATGAACTGAATGGAGAACAATATATTCTCAACTTGATTGACACTCCGGGCCATGTCGATTTTTCGTACGAAGTATCGCGCTCCATCGCCGCTTGCGAAGGTGCACTGCTTATTGTGGATGCCACACAAGGCATTCAGGCTCAGACAATTTCCAACCTTTATATGGCTATCGAACACGATCTTGAAATCATTCCGGTAATGAACAAGATGGATATGGACAGTGCCATGCCCGAAGAGGTGGAAGATCAAATCGTTGAATTGCTCGGATGCAAACGGGAAGAGGTCATACGTGCCAGTGGCAAAACGGGACTTGGCGTGGATGAGATTCTGAACGCAATCATCACCCAGATAAAACCTCCGGTAGGAGATCCGGAAGCTCCACTGCAATGCCTTATTTTCGACTCTGTTTTCAACTCATTCCGTGGAATTATCGCTTACTATAAAATTATAAACGGGACGATTAAAAAGGGAGACCTGGTAAAGTTTATCGCTACCCAAAAGGAATACGAAGCCGACGAAATCGGGGTACTGAAGTTGGATCTGTCGCCCCGCAATTCACTGAGCGCTGGCGATGTAGGATACATCATCTCCGGCATTAAAACGTCCAAAGAGGTAAAGGTGGGCGATACCATCACCCACGTCAAACGCCCTAGTGAAAAAGCTATTGACGGATTCGAGGAAGTTAAACCGATGGTTTTTGCCGGGGTATACCCCATCGAAACGGAAGATTTTGAAGATCTGCGTTCTTCCATCGAAAAATTGCAGCTCAACGACGCGTCGCTCACTTTTGAACCGGAATCATCAATCGCTCTCGGATTCGGATTTCGTTGTGGATTTTTGGGATTGCTCCACATGGAGATCATTCAGGAACGCCTCGACAGGGAGTTCGACATGAACGTAATTACCACCGTCCCGAACGTGAGTTACCGTGTCTTTACAAAAAAAGGAGATATGATTGAAGTGCATAATCCGTCAGGACTTCCTGAAATAACACTTATCGACCATATCGAAGAACCATATATCAGAGCCTCCGTTATCACACAAACGAATTTCTTGGGCGCTATTATGACCCTTTGCCTTGGCAAACGAGGCATTTTGATAAAGCAAGATTATATTTCGTCGAACCGGGTGGAGTTGATCTACGATATTCCATTGGGCGAAATCGTGTTCGATTTTTACGACAAACTCAAAAGTATCTCCAAAGGATACGCTTCGTTTGACTATCATATGCACGATTTTCGCGAGTCGAAGCTGGCCAAGCTTGACATTTTGCTGAATGGAGAACCAGTGGATGCCCTATCATCGCTCACACACGTAGACAACGCCTACACGCTTGGACGACGGATGTGCGAAAAGCTGAAAGAATTGATTCCTCGCCAGCAATTCGACATCGCCATACAGGCAGCTATCGGAGCAAAAATTATTGCCCGTGAAACCATCAAAGCTGTACGTAAGGATGTTACTGCCAAATGTTATGGTGGAGACATCTCTCGAAAACGCAAACTGCTTGAAAAGCAGAAAAAGGGAAAGAAAAAGATGAAACAAATCGGTTCTGTAGAAGTACCACAAAAAGCCTTCCTGGCTGTACTGAAACTGGATTAGATTGCTTCTACTCATTATTGTCAGTTAAAATAATAGATATATGACCAAAAAAGAGATCACGCCACAAGCCAAGAAGATGTTGAAATGGTTTTGGCTAAGTTTTGCAGGTTTTTTATTGGCGGTTGTGTTGCTGTTTATTGCCATATCGTTCGGATGGATAGGTTATTTGCCTCCAATCAGCGAATTGCAAAACCCCCGCAACCGTTACGCTTCCGAAATTTACTCTTCGGACATGAAACTGTTAGGCAGTTTCTCCCTAAGCTCGGGAAACCGGATGAACGAGATCTATCAAAATCTGTCGCCGGGTTTGATCAATGCATTGGTAGCCACTGAAGATTCACGCTTTTACGATCACTCCGGAATTGACGGATGGGCATTGGCTCGCTCTTTGGTATTGCGGGGCATCTTTCAGATTAAAAGTGCCGGTGGCGCCAGTACGTTAACTCAACAGTTGGCCAAACAGCTCTACTCGCCTCATGCACCAAACTTCCTCACTCGTTTGCTGCAAAAACCGAACGAATGGATTATTGCCGTTAAGCTGGAACGACTCTACACCAAGGAAGAAATTATCAACATGTACCTGAACCAGTTCGACTTTCTGAACAATGCAGTTGGAATTCGGACAGCAGCTCAGGTTTACTTCAGTACAACCCCCGACAAGCTCACCATGGAACAGGCAGCTACATTGGTCGGGATGTGCAAAAATCCGGCATACTACAATCCGTTACGGTTCAACGAACGTACCCGCGGTCGTCGAAACACCGTTTTTCTTCAAATGGAGAAAGCCAATATGCTGACTCATACTCAGGTCGACTCATTGAGCAAATTACCGCTCACACTTAAATACCAACGAGTTGACCACAAAATTGGAGCAGCCCCTTATTTCCGCGAATACCTCCGAAGAATATTGACGGCCGACAAGCCCGAACGATCGGACTATGCATCGTGGCAAAAGCAGCAATTCGTCGACGACTCGATCGCCTGGGCAACCAATCCGTTGTACGGATTCTGTAACAAAAATCACAAATCGGACGGTTCGTCGTACAACCTCTATACCGATGGTTTGAAAATATACACAACCATCGACTCACGTATGCAGAAATATGCCGAAGAATCGGTTCACGAGCAGATGACCTCGTTGCAGGAAAAATTCTTCAAAGAGAAAAAAGGCCGGAGTTACGCTCCATTCTCGCGCACATTGCGTCAACAAGACATCGACGGCATTATGAATCGTTCCATGAAATTAACGGATCGTTACCGCAACATGAAACATGCAGGAGCAACCACGGCTCAAATTCAAAAAGCATTCAATACGAAGGTTTCGATGCAGGTTTACTCCTACCGCGGACAGATAGACACGGTGATGACTCCAATGGATTCTATCCGCTACCTGAAATATTTCCTCCGTTGTGGCTTTATGTGCATGGATCCGAACAACGGACATGTCAAAGCCTATGTCGGTGGGCCCGATTATAACATGTTCCAGTACGACATGGCCACCATGGGACGTCGGCAGGTAGGTTCTACCATCAAGCCGTTCCTCTATTCGCTGGCGATGGAAGAAGGATTTACCCCCTGCAGCGAAATTCTCAATGCACCTATCACCATGAACCTTGGTAACGGAGAGACCTGGACTCCTCGTAACAGCAGCCAAAGCCGTCTCGGTGAGATGGTTCCGCTCAAATGGGGTATTGCGCAATCGAACAACTACATCACAGCTCGCTTGATGAGTAACTTTACTCCGGCAGCCATGGTAAAAATGATGCGTTCATTTGGTATTCGGGGCTATATTCCATCTGTATGGTCGCTCTGCGTAGGCCCGGCTGAAGTATCTCTACAAGAGATGGTGGATGCATACACCGCATTCCCGAACAAAGGGGTGCGTGTCGATCCGATGTATGTAACCCGAATCGAAGATAACAACGGAGCAGTTGTCGCCACTTTTGAGCCCAAAATGAACGAGATTCTGAGTGAACAAACTTCTTATAAAATGTTGACTTTGCTTCGTGGAGTTGTTGACAATGGTACTGCCGGACGGTTGCGGTACAATTATCGGTTCACCGGACAACTTGCCGGCAAAACTGGAACAACGCAGAATAACTCGGACGGTTGGTTCATCGGCTTTTCGCCGAGTCTTATTGCCGGAGCATGGGTTGGTGGCGAAGACCGAGCCGTTCACTTCGACTACACAAACGACGGACAGGGCGCAAGCATGTCTCTTCCCATCTGGGCTATGTTTATGCGAAAAGTATATGCTGATCCGATGTTGGGATACTCGGAAGCCGAAAAATTCAAAATTCCACCAACCTTTGATGCTGGTGGATGCGGTGGAGGTGGAGGTGGAGGTGAAGCTCCTCCAGAGGAATCGTCATCATCGACTGCCGTCGAAGAATTCTGATGCTGAAAAAATAAGACAATCATGCCCGGGCTAAAATTTTGGCACAGGCATGATTGCCCTCTTTTTAGAGATCATATCAATCCAAAAAACACACCTTGGAAACTTTATGAACATTTAGAATTGTATGAAAAAAAAGATTGTATCTCTCATCGTTATCTTGTTCTCATGCTGTGCCTCCTGGGCACAGATCAACACCGACAGGGTAATGGCTATTGCACAAAATGCGCTCTATTTCGAAGACTATGTCTTGGCTATTCAATACTTCAACCAAATAATCAGCGTAAAACCCTACCTTCCGGAACCCTACCTGCAACGAGGCATAGCAAAAATACAATTAGGCGATTTTGCCGGTGCTGAAGCTGATTGTACTTCGGCATTGGAATTGAATCCGTTTATTCCCGGAGCCTACTATGCGCGCGGATTTGCCCGCATCAAGCAGAAAGAGCTCGAGGGAGCCGAAACCGACCTGAACAAGTATCTCGAGTATAGCCCCATCAATGACGAATTGCTTCGCCTGCGCATCTGGGTTTACGATCTTCAGAAAAAATACGATCTGGCGCTGAAAGATATCGACGAACTGGTCAAAAAGAACAAAGACAGCGATTTATTGATGGACAAAGGGCAAATATTGATGGAGATGAAAGATACCATCGGTGCCATGACCTACTTTAAGGATGCCATCAAGGCCGACAGTACCAAAGCAAATGGCTGGAGTGCTTTGGCAACGCTCAAAATGATGCAACACGACAATGCTGGGGCTCTACATGACTTTGACAAAGCAATTGCCCTGAAATCGAAATATGCCGGCGATTATATCAACCGCGGACTGCTCAACTACTGGAACAAAAACTACCGGGGGGCATTTGCCGATTACGACAAGGCCATTGAGCTGGACGACAAAAGCACAATTTCACATCTGAACCGTGGTATGCTCCGTACCGAGGTGGGTGACCTCAATAATGCAGTTCTCGATTTCAACAAGGTATTGACTGCCGAACCTGAAAATTACGAAGCACTATATCAACGAGCCCTACTGAACACCGAAATCGGAAATTTCCATCAGGCAACGCAGGACTTCAACAAAATCATTGCCCATTATCCGAATTTTTCGCCGGCCTACTGGGGACGAGCCAAGATAAAACAGCTTCAGCGCGATGCTAAAGGCGCCTACCTCGACCAGGTGGCTGCTCAGGAAATTGAAAAGCGGAAACCGAGAAACAGCGCTAAAAAGGAAGAGGAACCCGACACCAAAGCGCAAATGGCAAAAAACACAAAGAACAACGAAACCAAAGCTTCCATATTCAATGATGTGCTGGCTCGTGGTGGCACCCCATCCGACGACGCGCCGAAGAAAGGAGGCTTGCGGGGTGCCGTTCAAAACGTCAACATCGAAATATCGAACGAGCCGAACTTTGTGCTGAGCTACTACAGCAAAGAAAACGAACTGAAACGATTGGGTTACTACTTCTCGGTGATTGACGACTACAACAAACAACACAAACTCAACGCCAAGCTGAAAATTACCAACGACGAGGTTGCCCTCACACAGGAAATGATCCAGATGCATTTCAAAATGGTTGATAATTTGACCAGCGAAATCGACAAAAAACCGAATGCCGATGCCTATTTTATCCGGGGGGTCAACTATGCGCTAGTACAGGATTACAACAATGCCGTTCAGGACTTCACCAAAGTAATTGAGATGCGAGCCGATTTTGCAACGGCTTATTTTTGCCGCGCCAACACTCGTTTCAAATTACTTGACTACAAGCTCAATAATCCGGAAAATAAGAGTTCAAAATCGGAATTCCCGGACGGCAAGCTATACCGCCACGATTTTGAAGTGATTGTTAAAGATTACCAGAAAGTGATCGATCTGGCTCCCGATTTTTCGTTTGCCAAATTCAACCTTGCCAATCTCTACTGCCAGGAAAAAGATTTTCAGGCAGCAGTCGATATGTATACGGAAGCGATCAAGAGCCAGCCCGATTTTGCTGAGGCATATTTCAATCGGGGTCTCGCTTATCTGTTTCTCAACGACGCAAAAAAAGCCAACGCCGACCTGAGCAAATCGGGGGAACTAGGTATCTATCAAGCTTATAACATCATAAAAAGACTAAACGACAATTAATCTTTCAATTATTCCGTGTTTCGTCCTCTTTTTTGTAAGTTTGCAACTTAATTTTTCGGCGCTCTTCTGAAAATAATTTCAGTTGCCAGATCGCACAAAAAACCTAATTATGAAGACCATAACAATAAAAGATAAAGTATTTTCTGTTTCTATTCCTGATGAAAAAATTCAGGAAGCTGTCAAAAATGTTGCCGAACGTATCAATTGGGACTTAGCCGGGAAAGATCCTCTTTTTCTGGTCGTGTTGAACGGAGCCTTTATGTTTGCTGCCGATTTGATGAAGAACGTCAATATTCCGAGCGAAATTACATTTATCAAATTGTCGTCATACCAGGGAACTTCCACAACCGGTGTTGTGAAAGAAATTTTCGGACTGAACGAAAGCGTGGAAGGCCGTACCGTTGTGGTAGTCGAAGACATTGTAGACACCGGCTTTACCATGCAGAAAATCATCAATTCGTTGAAAGAGAAGAAAGCCGCCGATATTCGTGTTGCCACCTTCTTCCTGAAACCGAATTCGTTACAATGCGATATTGAACTAAACTATGTAGCAATGGAAATACCCAACGATTTTATTGTCGGATATGGCCTTGACTATGACGGCTATGGCCGTAACCTTAAGGAAATCTATACATTAATACCTGAAAAAGCACATTAAAAGCTAACCATTTTAATGAACTGTCTCCACGTGGGTGAAGGCGCAAAAGGATTTACATCATGCTTAACATTATTATTTTTGGAGCTCCGGGCTCAGGTAAAGGAACCCAAAGCGAACGCATCACAGAAAAGTATAACCTGCTTCACATCTCCACCGGCGATATGCTTCGTGCTGAAATTGCCGCAAAAACCGAACTGGGAGAACTGGCTCACAGTTACATTTCCAAAGGTCAGTTATTGCCCGACCAGGTAATTATTGATATGCTTGCCCAGAAACTTACCGACACAGCTGCCGGACACAAAGGTGTTATTTTCGATGGATTCCCCCGCACGGTTGCTCAGGCCGAAGCACTCGACGTTCTACTAAAAAAGAACAATCAGGATGTTTCCATCATGCTCGAACTCGACGTTGAAAAAGAGGAATTGATTACCCGTCTTTTGAAACGCGGACAGGAAACCGGTCGTTCGGACGATAACCTCGAAGTAATTCAAAACCGTCTCGCAGTATATCATAGCCAAACCACTCCCGTTATGGATTATTACAAGGAAGCTGGCAAATATACACACATCAAGGGTACCGGCTCTATCGACGAAATATTCGGACGCATTGCAACTGCCCTCGACAAGGTAGCTAACTAAGAAACCGTTTACAAACTCAATACAATGAAGACTTCCAAAGAAATTCGCCAATCGTTTCTCGATTTCTTTCAATCCAAGCAGCACCACATCGTGCCGTCGGCGCCGATGGTTATCAAGGATGACCCCACGCTGATGTTCACCAATGCCGGGATGAACCAATTCAAGAATATTATTCTGGGAAACGACCCGATTAAGTACCCACGCATCTCCGACTCGCAAAAATGTTTGCGCGTGAGCGGAAAACACAACGACTTGGAAGAAGTAGGCCACGACACCTACCACCACACCATGTTCGAAATGTTGGGAAACTGGTCGTTTGGTGATTATTTCAAAAAGGAAGCCATCGAATGGGCATGGGAATACCTCACAGAAGTGCTCTGTCTGGACAAAAACCGCCTCTACGTTACCGTTTTCGAAGGATCGCCCGCCGATGGTCTGGAGCGTGACAACGAAGCTGCCGGATATTGGGAACAACACATCGCTGCCGACCGCATCATCAACGGCAACCGCCACGATAACTTCTGGGAAATGGGAGATACCGGCCCTTGCGGTCCCTGCTCCGAAATTCATATTGACATCCGTCCCGACAGCGAGCGGGCTAAAATCAACGGCCTGACTTTAGTCAACCAAAGCCATCCGCAGGTAATCGAAATCTGGAACCTGGTGTTTATGCAATACAACCGCAAAGCCGACGGTTCGCTCGAACCGCTGCCAGCCAGAGTAATCGACACCGGTATGGGCTTCGAACGCCTTTGTATGGCTATGCAAGGCAAACTATCGAACTACGACACCGATGTATTCCAACCGATCATCGTCGAAATCGGCAAATTGTGCGGCATCAAGTATGGAGCTAACGACAAAACGGATATCGCCATGCGCGTTATCGCCGACCATATCCGCACCATTTCATTTTCCATTACCGACGGACAATTGCCGTCGAATGCAAAAGCAGGCTACGTTATTCGTCGTATTCTGCGCCGCGCCGTTCGTTACGGATATACTTTCCTTGACCAAAAACAGGCATTTTTGTACAAACTGTTGCCCGCACTGATCGACAGCATGGGCGTTGCCTATCCCGAATTACTGGGACAGCAATCGCTTATTTCGAAAGTGATTAAAGAAGAGGAAGAGTCGTTCCTCCGTACCCTCGAAACCGGTATCCGTTTGCTCGACAAAGTTATCGACGACACGAAAGCTGAAGAAAAAACCGAAATCAGCGGGGTAAATGCCTTTACGCTTTACGATACGTTCGGGTTCCCTCTCGATTTGACGGAATTGATTTTACGTGAGAACGGCATGACAGTCAACATCGACGAATTCAATGCCGAAATGCAGAAACAGAAGGAACGCGCACGCAACGCAGCTGCCGTCGAAACCGGCGACTGGGTAAGCGTTCGCGATGGAGAAACTACTTTCGTTGGTTACGACTTGCTGGAAACCGAAGCTCACATTCTTCGTTACCGCCTTGTAAAACAAAAGAACAAATCATTCTATCAGATCGTGCTCGACCAGACTCCTTTCTATGCCGAAATGGGTGGTCAGGTCGGCGACAGCGGCCTCATGGCCGATGGCAACGAGACAATAGAAATTTTCGATACCAAACGCGAGAACAACCTGCCCGTTCACCTGACGGCTAAATTACCCTCCGATGTTACGGCGGCGTTCAACGTAAAGATAAACGGTGAAAAACGTCAGGCAACGGAGAACAACCACTCGGCAACCCACTTGCTGCATGAAGCTTTGCGCGAAGTATTGGGAAGTCATGTGGAACAGAAAGGTTCGTTCGTTTCACCTGACACATTGCGCTTCGACTTCTCTCACTTCCAGAAAGTGACCGACGAAGAAATCCGCAAGGTAGAAGAGCTGGTGAATGCCAAGATCCGCGAAAACCGTCCGCTCGATGAACACCGGAATATGCCGATTGCCGAAGCACGTGCTTTGGGAGCCATGGCGCTGTTCGGCGAAAAATACGGCGATCACGTCCGCTTGGTAAAATTTGGATCTTCCGTTGAGCTCTGCGGTGGAACACACGTACAGGCCACCGGCGAAATCGGATTTTTCAAAGTAGCAGCCGAAAGTTCAGTAGCTGCAGGCATCCGCCGTATCGAAGCGGTAACCGCCGTTGGTGCGGAAAAGTTTGTTCAGGATCAGCAAGACCTGTTAAAGGGCATTCACCTATTGTTCAACAATGCACCTAACATGTTTCAATCCGTACAAAAAGCTTTGGACGAGAATACAACTCTGAAAAAGCAGATAGAAAGCTTTATGCAGGAAAAGATGCTGCAGTTACGCGATCGCTTGATTCAACGTGCGGAAGAGATCAACGGAGTGAAAGTGATCCGTCATCAGGGCGACGAAAACCCCGATCTGGTTCGTGGCCTTGCTTCACAGTTCAAAGGTAAATTCAGCGATGTGAAATTCATTTTTGTTGCTGGGACCATATTCGACGACAAACCGTCGCTCACTATTTTCCTCAGCCAACCGATGGTGGAAGCCGGATACAATGCCTCCAACATGGTGCGAGAAGCTGCCAAGTTTATCAATGGCGGTGGTGGCGGACAACCGTTCCTGGCAACCGCCGGAGGTAAAAAACCGGAAGGACTCGATCAGGCTATAGCTAAAGTTATTGAGTTAATTTAATCACTACTCAAATCATAAAAAGCCCCTTGAACAGTGTATTTGTTCAAGGGGCTTTTCGTTTGCAAAAAACAAATTACAACTTCACCGTCAATCCAAATTTTCCATCGGCAAAAGCATTAGCTCCTCCAAATTCGAGATTAAGAGCAACAGTTCGGGAAATAAAATAGCGCCCCCCGATCTGCGCCCCAAGATCGAGTCCCGAGGTATGCGAACCGTGATATGCATCGGGCGAACTCCAGACGTAAAAGCCCAGATTCAGCCCGGCATAGAAATCCCAGTTACGGGGAATTCTCAAAAGATTATTGAAATGATAGTTGGCATTTCCCGAAACACCTACTATCGAATGGTCGTAATAATAGTTATTCCAATCCTCGCGATAAGAGCGATAAGAGAGCTCTCCGCCCAAAGTTACATCCCGGCTCACAGCATGGTCAAAGCCCAAATAGAGAGGAACTCCCCAATCGGAAAAACCGACACCGAAATTCAACTGAGTACCTCCCATTGCCAGCGAATTCTGACTAAAGGAGATTACTGAAATAAATGCGAATGCCGTAAGTAAAAAATATTTTTTCATCTCTATGAGTATTATTTGGTGATTAAAAATTTTCCGAACATTAATCTCTTCCGTGGCTATGTCCTCTATATCCACGATCATTACCTTGATCGTAGCCACGATCGGAATCTCCATCATATCCGCGGGCTTTCCCATTCTTCTCCCAGCCCCGGTGCATTCCGTTATCACCTCTGAAATCGCGTCGGCTCTCCTGACGAATATGTCGGTAATCGCGGTAGTGTTCCACATAATATCCATGCCGGACATATGGCCTCGGCTCGTTCACCACTACCTTGTAGGTAGAATAAAGATCAAAATGACGGTAGCGCGATGGTAACCGTTTGGCAAATCGCCACTCATTTCCGTGAGGATAGATAAAAGCCCGTTCGGGAACCGAATAATAGATTCCCAATTCGGGAAGAAAATAGTACTCGGCATAATCGTACGATGTGGGACCCCACTTGGGCTGAAGATCAAGATTGACATTCACTCTGACCTGTGCCTGGAGTGATAAAAAACATGCGAGACCTAAAAAACAGATAATAAATAAAATCCTATTCTTTTTCATAGCTTCAGATGATTAAATTAGAATTGACTGCCACTGCAGTTGAACCTTTCAATTCAATGGCTTTCTATTGTTATATAATCAAGAATCGTACCATTACAAACAACACACTGAAAGTCAATTCAAATCAACTTGTAGCACTTGTGCAATATTGTGGAAAAATGTAGAAGAAACGAGGAAAGCTACCATCCGGAACCGCTATATAATCAGTTATAGCCGGGATGTTGACAACCCATAACCAAAACATTATTTTCTGAAGCCGAAATCTTATAAAGCAGGTAATCCGAGAGTCGTAAATTGACTGGTAGCATCCCCAAATTCAGCCTTTTTAACCCTTCCTTAATACGGTTAGTGCAAAACAAATGGTATATTTGCGTTCCAAAACAAAATTCACGTGTTAGCAAACGCAATATGTGTATTGTGGTTTAATCCTGCAAATTACCACCAAATGGTAAGGATACCCGACGGCAATAGGCATGTGCTTTGCTCTTACAGAATCACTTAATTCCAACATTTATAATAGTATGGCTAAAAACAGAGGAGCCGTTGTTATCGACACCGAACGATGCAAAGGATGCCAGCTTTGCAAAGAGGCATGCCCGTCGAAGGTGTTGAGCATGAACATAGAGGCTAACTCCAAAGGATATCATTATGCCTATATGGAGGTAGCTGAAGCTTGCACGGGATGTGCTTCATGCGCGTATGTATGTCCCGATGCCTGTATTACAGTTTACAGAGTAAAAAACGATTGAACATGGAAGAAATAAAATTAATGAAAGGTAACGAAGCCGTTGCTGAAGCTGCTATCCGCTGCGGATGCGACGGTTACTTCGGTTACCCCATAACTCCCCAGTCGGAAATATTGGAAACATTGATGGCGCTCGAACCTTGGAAAACAACCGGCATGGTAGTTTTACAGGCCGAAAGCGAAACCGCCTCCATCAACATGGTTTACGGCGGAGCCGGTTGCGGCAAAAAAGTAATGACCTCCTCTTCCAGTCCGGGCATTAGCCTGATGCAGGAAGGATTATCTTATATTGCCGGTGCCGAATTACCTTGTGTGGTTATTAACGTCACCCGTGGGGGACCCGGTCTGGGAACCATCCAACCGAGTCAGGCCGACTATTTTCAAACCGTCAAAGGTGGCGGTCATGGCGATTACAAACTAATCACCTTGGCTCCCGCTTCGGTTCAGGAGATGGCCGATCACACGGTACTTGCTTTTGATCTCGCATTCAAATACCGCAATCCGGTCATGGTGCTTTCCGACGGTATTATCGGGCAAATGATGGAGAAAGTGCAACTACCGCCCTATCAACCCCGCCTAACCGACGAGCAGGTTCGCGAAAAATATCCGTGGGCTACAACCGGCAAGCATGGTCGCGCAAAACAGAACGTCATCACTTCGTTGGAACTGCGTTCGGAAGAGATGGAGAAAATAAACAACCGTTTGCAGGACAAATACCGTCAGGTAGAAGAGAACGAAGTACGTTTCGAAGAATATTTTTGCGACGATGCCGAATACTTGATTACCGCTTTCGGTTCGTGTGCGCGCATTTGCCAAAAAACGATTGAGTTGTTGCGTGCCGAAGGAATCAAAGCCGGCTTGTTACGACCAATCACGCTCTACCCCTTCCCCACCGACGCCATTGCCCAATATGCAAAAAAGGTAAAAGGAATTCTCTCGGTTGAGTTGAATGCCGGTCAGATGGTAGAAGATGTTCGACTTGCGGTAAACGGGGTTACTCCCGTAGCATTCTATGGTCGTCAGGGCGGTATGACCCCGACACCCGATGAAGTAGTAAAAGCCTTGAAGTCCCAACTGGTCAAATAAACCCGGTGTGGCAAAAAGCTTTTTTCACCCAGTAAATTTTACTACGATGACATTAGAAGAAATAATCAAACCCGAAAATAAAGTATACGGCAAAACTCCCCTATTGACCGACACCCCGATGCACTATTGCCCGGGATGTAGCCACGGAGTGGTTCACAAACTCATCGCCGAAGTGATCGAAGAGATGAACATCGCCGAAAAAACAGTCGGTATTGCACCTGTTGGCTGCGCTGTATTTGCATACAACTACATCGATATCGACTGGCAGGAGGCCGCTCATGGACGCGCTCCCGCACTGGCCACCGCCGTCAAACGTCTGAATCCGGATAATTGCGTATTTACCTATCAGGGCGATGGCGACCTTGCTGCTATCGGAACAGCCGAAACAATTCATGCCTGCAACCGGGGCGAAAATATCGCCATATTTTTCATCAACAATGGAATTTACGGTATGACAGGAGGTCAAATGGCTCCGACCACTCTCGAAGGCATGAAAACCGCCACCTGTCCCAACGGCCGCGATGTTTCCATGGAGGGTTACCCATTAAAGATCAGCGAAATGCTCGGTTTACTCGATGGCACATGTTATGTTACCCGACAGGCAGTACACACTGCGGCTGCTACCGTAAGGGCAAAGAAAGCCATCCGCAAAGCATTGGAAAACTCAATGAACAGCAAAGGAACCTCCATTGTAGAAGTCGTATCTACCTGTAATTCGGGATGGAAAATGACGCCACATCAGGCAAACAAATGGATGGTAGAAAATATGTTTGTAAAATATCCCTTGGGAGACATCAAAGACAGATAAAAACATACGGAACTAAAATATGGAGCAAAGGATCAAGTTCTGATCCTGCTCCATTTTGGTTTCGATTACCAAAACTGTAGCATACAATGAAAGAAGAAATAATAATAGCCGGCTTTGGAGGCCAGGGCGTTTTATCGATGGGTAAAATTCTGGCATACTCGGGTCTTATGCAGGGGAAAGAGGTATCGTGGATGCCTTCGTATGGCCCCGAACAACGAGGTGGAACTGCCAACGTAACCGTAATTCTAAGCGACGAACGCATCAGTTCCCCCATCTTGTACGAGTACGACACCGCGATCATACTCAATCAGCCTTCGCTCGACAAATTCGAAAGCCGCATCAAACCGGGCGGGACTCTTATCTATGACGGCCACGGATTCGTACGTCAACCCTCACGTACCGACATCAATATCTACCGAATCGATGCACTTGAGCAATCTATCGCGTTAGATATGTCGAAGACATTTAATATGTTTATCCTTGGGGGATTTCTGAAAGTACGTCCGATTGTTAAAATTGAAGATGTTCTGTTGGGGTTGAAAAAATCGCTACCCGAACGCCATCACCACCTGCTTCCGCAGAACGAAAAAGCGCTGCGTAAAGGGATGGAAATACTTGTTTCTGTGCATACTATAGCGTAAGCGAATGTTGCATTTATCAAAAAAAACAGAAATAACTCAAAAACAACAACAATCAATAAAAAAAACAGTACATTTGTCCTATTGTTCATGTTTGTATGCAAAATAGAAAGCAAACATGTGCGATAACTTTCAGTGTGAAATATAAAGTTACCCGACAAATCTAAAAAACAACGCAGATAGAAAAATGCAGAAGTTTGGCAAATACATTTCGTTTGCAGTAATCATCATGTATTTTATACTGGGAATCTTACTGTTGATTAATCCGCAAGTTATTATTTTTAAACATCAGTTTTATATTGGGGACATTCAACCTGAACTTCGAATTATCATTGGAGTAATTTTACTACTATACGGTTGCTACCGCTTTGCCAGAGTTCTGACAAGAAAGAACAATTCCACTCCATCTCAAGACGAAAGTAATTGATCTGATTATTATTGACAAAAAATCTAAATTTCTAAGGATCATGAAATGCTCTGCCATTCGGACTGTTGTATCCGCAACTTTCATTCTCTTTTTATGCGGTTTTGTCTTCGTATCGTGTGGACAACGCAAAACCGACAAAAGCATTGACACCCCGACATCCGGTAAAATAAAAGTTGGAATTGACGACTCCTACAAATTAATGATGGAGGCTCAGTTCGATCTGTTTACCCACTTTTACAAAGATGCCCGCTTCGATACCATATATGATGCCGAAACCAACATCATCAATATGTTCTTGAAAGATTCCATCGAAACCATGGTCATCAGCAAGCAATTATCCAAAAAACAGATGGAAGATCTAAGAGCGAACCAGATCATTCCAACATCTACGCTGATTGCTCACGATGCCATTGCATTCATCCTGAACAAAAATAACAAGACAAATCAATTTGTATACGATCAGATACGGGATATCTTCCAGGGAAAGATCAAAAGCTGGAACCAGATAGATTCAAAATCGGGTCTAGGAAGTCTGAAAATGATCTTCGACAAGAACGGTTCTGCCAACGTACGTTATTTCAAAGACAAATTCCAAATTAAGGAGTTTCCTTCTACATTTTCGGCAGCAGAATCGAACAATCAGGTCATTAGCTATGTAGAAAAGAACAAAAATGCCATTGGCATCATCAGTGTAAACTGGATTAGCGACCCGCAGGATTCAATTTCCCACAATTTTCTGCAACGAACCCAGGTTGCTGGCATTACCGCCTTTGAGGGAAGCTCCAGCTCCGACACCTACTACAAACCCTATCAGGCATACATTGTGGACCAGAGCTATCCGTTTACTCGAGAAGTTTATTTCATAAACAGACAAACATACAATGGTTTAGGCTTAGGCTTGGCCTCTTTCGTTGCCGGAGAAAAAGGACAAACAGTGATCCTTCGTTCCGGAATGGTACCTGCTGCAGCTCCTATCAGAGTAATTGAACTAAAAAAATAATCAATAAAAGCTACTTAACAATCAATTCTAAAATCTATGTTATCTAGAACAAAAACAATCGGACTATTTATTTGCGTAGCCTTGTGGGTAGCAGGAGCGGGCATTACAAAAGCTCAAACCTTACAGGATGCGATTCGCTTTACGCAAAGTGAACAATTTGAGAATGCCAACAAAGCGTACCAATCGCTTATTGGCCAACAGGCTCAAAACGGAACCAACTATTTTTATTACGGAGATTATTATATCCGTAAATATTTAGCGGATACTGTAGCAGTTAATATCAAAAAGGCAACAAGTGACGCATCGAAGACATTCGAAAAAGGAGCCAGTGTCGATGCCAATAATCCTTTGAACTTTATCGGTTTGGCCGAATCTGCTCTATTCTTAAAGAATACGGCAAAAGCACAGGAATATCTAGCAAAAGCCAAATCGCTGCTACCGAGCAAACAGTATAAAATCAAAATGCCGAAAGAAGAGCAGGCTACTGTTTATGTTAAAATGGCAGAAGCTTACGTTATAAGCATGACTAACGACACTGCATTTATTTTTTCGGCACTGCGTCAGGCAGAAAAGCTGAATCCGAAGGATCCAAATATTTATTTGGTTGAGGGAGATGCTTATTTTTACCTGTTGAATGAAGGTTCAAGCGCTATCACCAATTACAACCGTGCATTCCGCATCGATCCTAAATCGCCAGCTGCACAATTACGCATCGGACGTCTGTGGGTTCGTTCAAAAAACTATCCTGATGCATTAACTACTTATAAACGAGTTGTTGAACTTGATGCCTCTTATGCACCGGCCTACAAAGAGCTTGGCTTCCTCAATGCTCAATTGGGTAATGCCAATGATGCAAAACAAAATTTCCAGAAATTTTTGGAGCTCTCCTCTGGAAATACCGATGCTCAAATGCAATACATCAATACATTATTTGAGTTGAAAGACTTTGCAGAAGTAGCAAAACAAGCTCAAATCGCGCTTTCCACCAACACAAACAATGTTGATTTGTATCGTGCCTTGGCTTATGCAAACTACGAAACCGGCAAATACACCGATGCTAAAGATGCTTTGGAAACATTCCTCAAAAAGGCATCCGAAGAGGGCATTCGTCCATCCGACTACGCTTATCTGGGTCGGTCGTATGCAAAACTCAAACAAGATACCATTGCAGGTAATATCCTAATGAAGGCATATTCTCTGGACACTGTACGTGTAGAATACTTATCGGAAGCTGCCGGTGCATTTACCAGTGCAAAAGCTTATCCGAAAGCTATCGAAGCGTATAAGAAAAAACTGACTACACCGTTCAAAACCATACAGGATTACTATTTCTTGGGTACCGCTTACTACAGCACACAACAATTTGCACAAGCTGATAGCACTTTTACCGCACTGATTGAAAAAGTTCCTGCTTATATCGGTGGTTACTTGTGGAAAGCAAGATCACTTTCACGAATTGACCCCGACAGTAAAACCGGTGCTGCGCTTACTTCATACCAAACACTGCTCGAAAAGACGCAAGCTGAACCCGACAAATCAAAAGCCGAACGGAAAGAAGCCTATTCTTATATGAACTACTACTATTTTGTGCAGTTCAATACGACCAAATCGCACGAAATGGGACGTAAAGCAATTGATGCCGGTAAAAAGGTATTGGAAATCGATCCGAACGACGACAATGCGAAAAAAATCAACGATGTTATTGAAAAAACAATGAATCGTCCGGCACCGCCGAAGAAATAATCGTTATAGAAAAGAGTTGTTTCTCTATCTATAGCTGAGATATATTGAACAAAAACTAAAAAATATTTTTGAACAGACAAAAACGAAGTTACGTGCATTGGGATAATAAATATTTTTTTACCTTTGCATCCGTAAGAAAACAAATTATCAACTCAAACCATTAAATTTTTTTACAATGAGCAAGACAAATCAAAAAAAAGAACAGAACTTGGGGGATGCATTGAGATCCACCATGACTATCGTCGCCATTCTAGTTGCAGCGGTAGTGTGCGTATTAGTTTATCATTTCGTTATGGGTAACCCCATTAACTTTGAAGGAGGAAATCCTGAAGGAAAAGGTTTACCCGGTAACTATTTAGCAATTATCTACAAAGGTGGATTTATCGTACCTATTTTGATGACTATCAACTTGGTATTAATCATCTTTAGCATCGAACGTTTCATTTCATTAGGTCAAGCCGCAGGTAAAGGTCGTTTGAATGTATTCGTAAAAAACGTTCAGGAAGACTTGAAAAACGACAAAATCGAAGATGCTCTTTCTCGTTGCGACAAACAAAAAGGTTCGTTGGCTAACGTTTTGAAAGCTGGCCTTATTCGTTACCGTGCTTTGCAAACAGAATCGACTTTGTCAAAAGATCAGAAAATTTTGGCTTTGCAAAAAGAATTCGAAGAAGCTACAGCTCTTGAATTGCCAATCCTTTCTCGCAATGTTGTAATCATTTCTACTATTGCGTCTATCTCTGTGTTAACAGGTTTGATGGGTACTGTAATGGGTATGATCCGCGCATTTGCCGCTTTGGCTACCGCAGGTTCTCCTGATGCAGTTGCTTTGTCAACCGGTATCTCTGAAGCGCTTATTAACACCGCATTTGGTATTGGTGGTTCTTTGTTCGCTATTGTATTGTACAACTATTTTTCAACCCGTATTGATAACTTTACTTATAAAATTGACGAAGCAGGTTTTAGCTTAGTACAATCGTTTGCAGCTTCCACAAAATAAAGAGGGAATAAGCAGGCGGACTTATTAAAAGATTAACTACAAGAACAATTAAATAATAATTCCATGCCAAAAATAAAATCAATTGCGAGATCACCGCACATAGACATGACGCCTATGGTGGACTTATTTTCGCTGCTGCTTACTTTCTTTATTTTAACTGCAACATTTCGTCCTGTTGATCCGGCAAAATTGACAATACCTAATTCAGTATCGGAAAAAGTAGCTCCCGATACCGATATTATGACTATTTTTATTTCGCCTGATAAAAAAATCTTTTTCAATTTCGATAACGGTAAGGATACATCCAGACATTTTCGTGCAGAACTAATCAAGGCTATGGGCGATCAATACAAGATCAACTTTACGCCGAAAGAAATCAAAGAGTTCTCCAAGAAAAGTGCATTTGGAATGCCTATAGCTTACATGAAACAATGGTTAAGCATCGAAGATCAGAAAGAAGCCGACAAATTACAAGTTGGTATTCCTACCGATTCAATTGACAACCAGTTTGCATGGTGGCTCAACAAAGCTCGCTTTGTGAATTCTCAAGCTCAGGTTGCTATCAAAGCAGATGGAAACGTTCCTTATCCTATTGTAAAAAAAGTATTGGATCTCATTCAAAAGAATGGAATTAACAAATTCAATTTTGTTACCATATACGACAAACAAGAAGTCGGAATAAAAGATATTCCTAAACAATAGGATTAACTGAGAAAAAGATTTATCTAACAGATATAAAAATAATAAATTATGGGTGAAGTAGTTACAGAAGAAAAAGCGCAGAAAGGTGCGAAAAAACGCCCAAAGAAACATCCTGGCCATATCGACATGACGCCGATGGTGGATTTGATGTGTCTTTTGTTGACGTTCTTTATTCTTACCGCCGCATTCAGCAAACCCAAGATAATGACGATTACCATGCCCGAAAAGGATCCCAATGCACCGGCACCAAAGATTGATGCCCGTCGTACATTGAATATCCTTATGACCGACAGTGATCGCGTATATTATTACGTGGGTGCAATTGAACCCGGCAAGCCCCAACCTCAAATTGTAAAATCGAATTTCAGTAAAGACGGAATCCGTAAAGTTCTTTTGTTGAAAAACAAAGACCTGTTTACTAAAATTTCGGAATTCAACGAGAAAAGGGTGAAAGGTAAAATACATGTATCCGATGCAGCTGCAGAGGACTTCATTAAAGGCTTGAAGAAAGACGATAATGCAGGTCCTATCATATTGATAAAAGCAGACGAAGGTGCCAGATACAAGAACATCGTCTCTATTGTAGATGAAATGGCAATTACAAACATAGCTAGTTATGCGATTGTGGATTTAAGTGCTCCTGAAAAGGCGCTTCTTAAAGCTCAACCGAGATAGTTGTGTATTAATACTGAAATAGAATGGCTATGACTAATGAAAAACAGTATATAGAATCACTTGAGGAAATGGTCTTCAAGAACCGTAACAAAGAGTACGGTTCTTATCAGCTCCGAAGAAAGTACAAGAAATATGTACTTATTTCGATGGCTATTGGGCTTTTCCTGTTGGGAGCTGTAATTGCTTACCCTCTGGTAAAAAGTTTGCTTGCAAAAGAAAACTTTGGTAAAAAGACTCAGGTAGAAGTAAGTGTCGATTTAAAGAAAATGGAGAATGCCCCTCCTCCTCCTCCTCCTCCTCCTCCCGCAGAGAAGATTGTTGAGCAGGTGAAGTTTGTGGCTCCTAAAGTAACAACCGACACAACTCAGGTAACAAAAGACTTCGGTAAACAGTCTGTATTGGTTGAAGTAGGTGGACCTCCTCCTACCATCGAACCGGTTAAGGTAGAGCCTGTAATTGAAGTCAAGAAAGAAGTTGATGAAACTCCTTTCATGATTGTAGAAGAGATGCCATCATTCCCGGACGGAGATGTTGCCACTTATTTGGCTAAAAACATCAAATACCCGGTAGTGGCTCAGGAAAACGGTATACAAGGACGTGTAATCTGTCAGTTTGTGATTAATCGTGACGGTTCTATCGTCGACGTACAAGTTGTACGGGGTGTCGATCAAAGCCTTGACAGAGAAGCAGTACGTGTGATCCAAAGCATGCCTCGATGGACGCCAGGAAAACAACGTGGCCAAGCTGTTCGTGTAAAATATACTCTTCCTGTAAACTTCAAGTTGCAGTAATTTTTACTTTTTAATATTTAAGAAAACCGTTTGGCTCAATGTCAAACGGTTTTTTTTACTTGTTACTCCATATGATCGAAACAACAGAGATTTATTCAGAACAAACCGTTCTCGTGGGTTTAATTACCCGCGAACAAAACGAACAACAGGCAAAAGAATATTTGTCTGAGCTGGCCTTTCTTGCCGAAACGGCAGGTGCAACACCGGTCAAACAATTCTTTCAACGGTTAGAATACCCCAATCCGAAAACTTTCGTTGGGCAAGGCAAACTGGAAGAAATCAAAGACTATATTACTGACCACGAAGAGGTCGGTATGATTGTATTCGACGACGAGTTAACTCCTGCCCAGCTTAAAAACATTGAAGATGCCCTTCAGATCAAAGTTTTAGACAGAACAAACCTGATTCTTGACATCTTCGCCAAACGGGCTCAAACCGCACATGCAAAAACGCAGGTAGAGCTTGCCCAATACCAATACCTGTTGCCCCGACTCACCCGAATGTGGACTCACCTCGAACGCCAACGGGGTGGTATCGGTATGCGTGGACCGGGTGAGGCTCAAATTGAAACCGACCGACGGATTATCCTTACCAAAATATCGCTACTGAAAGAAGATCTTAAAGCAATCGACAAACAAAAAGCCTCTCAACGCAAAAACAGAGGAAAGATGGTGCGGGTTGCGCTGGTTGGTTATACCAACGTCGGGAAATCCACACTGATGAATCTGCTGAGCAAATCGGATGTCTTTGCTGAAAACAAACTGTTTGCTACTCTCGATACCACTGTACGCAAGGTAATAATAGATAACCTTCCTTTCTTGCTAACCGATACCGTTGGGTTTATCAGAAAACTGCCCCATCATCTTGTTGAATCTTTTAAGTCAACTCTTGACGAAGTACGTGAAGCGGACCTGTTGGTTCATGTGGTCGATATTTCACATCCGAATTTTGAAGAACAATACGAAGTCGTAAACAAAACGTTGCTCGAAATCAATAAAGAAGAGAAACCTACGATTGTGGTATTCAACAAAACGGATGCTTTTACCTACACCCCTAAAGCCGCCGATGATTTGACGCCGTCAACGAAAGAAAACATCAGCCTGGCCGATCTGGAACAGACCTGGATGGCCAAGATGAATGAAAACTGTATCTTTATCTCGGCTAAGAATCGAACGAATATTGACGCTATGCGCTCGCTTTTCTATGGGAAGGTAAAGGAAATTCATATCTCACGTTTCCCATACAACGATTTTTTATATCAACAATACTCAGAAGAGGACTTTGAATAATCAAAGTCAATTCGGGAAAAGTTATTCAACATCAATATCCAATGAAACCACCCTATTTGCAATACGGAGATAAAATTGCGATCATCTCTCCATCCGGGAATATCGATTCCTCATTAATCGACAATGCTGCCGGGATACTCGAGTCGTGGGGCCTCGTTCCGGTGATCGGTAAAAATGCCAAAAACAGCTACGGCCGATATGCCGGTACTCCCGAAGAGAGGCTTGCAGATTTGCAGTGGGCACTGGATGAAAAAGAGATAAAAGCCGTGCTTTGCAGCCGTGGCGGATATGGATTGGTTCAAATCATTGACGAGGTCGATTTTACGCACTTCGAACTTTATCCCAAGTGGCTGATCGGATTCAGCGATATTACGATTCTGCATATGGGCATTGCAGCCTACGATATTGCCTCTTGCCTTGGTATCATGGCAAAGGATATCGCAGCAAACGGAAACGCTGCTGAAGCGCTGAAAGATTTACTATTCGGCACATTAAACGAATATTCCGGTATCGCACCCCACCCACTGAACCGCACGGGAAAGGTGCATGGAAAAATAACCGGCGGAAACTTAGCGGTGATGTGTGGTATGCGCGGAACGCACTTTGACCTCGACCCTCAAGGAAAAATCCTTTTCATTGAAGATATCGGTGAAAAACCGTATCAAATTGACCGGTATATCTGGAACCTGAAAATAAGCGGTATTTTGGAACAGATATCGGGTCTACTCGTTGGCCAGTTCAACGAATATGAAGAAGACGAAGAGATGAAGGCTACTGTCTATGAGTTAATTGCTGCAGCTGTGGAAGAATACGATTATCCGGTTGCTTTCGGATTTCCGAGTGGACACATTGACGACAATTTATCGTTACCATTTGGTGTAGACACCGTAATGAGTGTTTCTGACGAAGGAATCACACTTCGTTTTACATAAAGGCATCTCCATCGATCTGCAATTGACAGAAAACATACAATTTTGACAGCGAAACAGGAATAAGTCGTATTCGATTATTCCTGTTTCGCTGTTTTGCTATTCTGCCCTACAACACAAGGCTTTTATACTCTTCCTTCTTGCTGAGATACCAAGACAACACGCAAAATCTGTTAACATAACTTTCAGACTCCCTGCACATCCATCCACTTAAACTGGTATTCCAATTTATTTTACTGTTTATCTGTTATTTACGCCACAAAACGACACTTATTCCACATATTTATATTTAACATTAATAAAGCATAAAGAACCAATGTTTATCCAAACATTTTGCTACTTTTGAAACTGTTATTTTCATGAAAAGCTGATGATAAGTAAGTTGTAATCGATACAGATTCCATTTCTCAAAGAGATCCCATTCAGAAACAACCACTACGATCTTCAGTTTTTAATACCATAATAGTTGAAACGATATACAAAAAATGTATTTCTCAACTGATTGTGAGGTTTCGGTGTAATTCGTTTGACTTTTAGATCTTAATCAATACTTACTAATTATCACAAACTCATTATCATGACTACACAGAATGTTTATTTCTTTGGCAATAAGACAGCCGAAGGTGATGGCAAAATGCGAGATCTGCTTGGAGGCAAAGGAGCCAATCTGGCAGAGATGAATTTAATCGGTATCCCAGTACCTCCCGGGTTCACGATCACGACCGAAATGTGCAACGAATACTTCAGAATCGGACAGAAAGCGGTTGTTGAGCTAATTAAGCCTGAAGTTGAAGCAGCCATGAAACGCGTTGAAGAGGCTGTAAGCGGCCCAAAATTCGGAGACAACTCCAATCCCCTTCTCGTATCGGTTCGCTCCGGAGCACGCGCTTCGATGCCCGGTATGATGGATACCATCCTCAACCTTGGTTTGAACGATGCCGCCGTAGAAACATTGGCTGCCAAGAGTGGCAATCCCCGTTTTGCCTGGGACTCGTACCGCCGCTTTGTTCAAATGTATGGCGATGTTGTACTGGGAATGAAACCGGTCAGTAAAGAAGATGAAGATCCATTCGAAGTCATCATACATAAAGCAAAACACGACAAAGGCATTGTAAACGATACCGACCTCACGACAGAAGACCTCAAAGAATTAGTTGTTGAGTTCAAAGCTGCCGTAAAAGAAAATACCGGAAAAGATTTTCCGGTCGATCCATGGGAACAACTTTGGGGTGCCGTGATGGCCGTATTCGATAGCTGGATGAACGAACGCGCCATTCTCTATCGCAAACTGAATAAGATTCCTGCCGAATGGGGTACTGCCGTAAACGTGCAGGCCATGGTATTCGGCAATATGGGCAACAACTCAGCAACCGGCGTGGCATTCACCCGCGATGCATCTACCGGCGAAGATATCTTCAATGGAGAGTACCTGATCAATGCTCAGGGAGAAGATGTGGTTGCCGGGATTCGCACTCCGCAACAAATTACCATCGAAGGATCGCGCCGTTGGGCTGCTCTACAAAATATTGCAGAAGATGTTCGTAAAGAAAACTATCCTTCGCTCGAAGAAGCGATGCCTGCCGCTTATGCCGATCTGAATGAAATACAACAAAAACTCGAAGATCACAGTGCCGACATGCAGGATATCGAGTTTACCATTCAGGATGGCAAACTCTGGCTGCTCCAAACCCGCAACGGAAAACGCACCGGTGCTGCCATGGTTCGCATTGCCAACGAAATGATGAAAGAGGGTATAATCGACGAAAAGACAGCTTTGATGCGCATCGAACCGCAAAAACTGGATGAACTCCTTCACCCCATATTCGATCCGAAAGCTGTGAAAGCCGCAAAAGTTGTTGCAAAAGGGCTGCCAGCTTCTCCTGGCGCTGCAACCGGACGTATAGTCTTCTTTGCCGATGATGCCGAAGCATGGGCTGAAAAACGCGAGAAAGTAATTCTGGTGCGCATCGAAACATCGCCCGAAGATCTTCGCGGCATGCACGTGGCTCAAGGCATCCTCACCGCTCGTGGTGGTATGACCTCTCATGCTGCCGTTGTTGCCCGAGGTATGGGAAAATGTTGTGTATCGGGTGCCGGTGAAATCAAAATAGATTACAAAGCGCGTACCATTACCATGCGCGGCACTACCTACAAAGAAGGCGACTGGATTTCGCTGAATGGCTCTACCGGTGACGTTTATGACGGGAAAGTAACCACAAAAGATGCTGAAGTTAGCGGCGATTTTGCCGAAATAATGAGCCTTGCCGACAAATTCACCAAAATGGATGTTCGCACCAATGCCGACACGCCTCACGATGCAAGGGTAGCCCGCAACTTCGGAGCCAAAGGTATCGGACTGTGCCGCACCGAGCACATGTTTTTCGAGGGCGTACGCATCAAGGCTATGCGCGAAATGATTCTTTCAAAAGATGAGACAGGTCGTCGCGAGGCGTTGAAAAAACTGCTTCCGATGCAACGTAGCGACTTCGAAGGTATTTTTGAGGCAATGAATGGCTTCGGTGTAACAATTCGCCTGCTCGATCCCCCACTCCACGAATTCGTACCACACCAATTGGCAACTCAGAAAGAGTTGGCCGAAGAGATGGGCTTGACACTGGACGAAGTGGTTGCTGCCTGCAGCTCGCTTGAAGAGTTTAATCCGATGCTCGGACACCGCGGCTGTCGTTTAGGCAACACCTATCCCGAAATAACCGAGATGCAAGCTCGCGCCATCATCGAAGCGGCACTGAATACGCAAGAAAAAGGCATCGACGTTCATCCCGAAATCATGGTACCGCTTGTAGGTGTGATTGAAGAGTTGAAACTACAAGCACAGATTATCAACGAAACAGCCGAGAAGGTTTTTGCCGAGAGAGGTAAACGCATTGCGTACAAAATTGGAACCATGATAGAGGTGCCACGTGCGGCAGTTACCGCCGGTAAAATTGCCGAAGTGGCCGAGTTCTTCTCGTTCGGCACCAACGACCTTACCCAGATGACATTCGGTTATTCGCGCGACGATGCCGGCAAGTTCCTGAAAATCTACCAAGATCTGGGCATACTGAAAAACGATCCGTTTGAGGTATTGGATCAAGAGGGAGTAGGTGGCTTGATGCGCCAGGCTGTAACCAGCGGACGCGCAACGAAACCCGGATTGAAAGTGGGCATTTGCGGCGAACATGGAGGCGAACCGTCATCGGTTGAGTTCTGCCACACACTGGGCATGAACTACGTAAGCTGTTCTCCGTTCCGTGTACCTATTGCTCGTTTGGCTGCTGCCCAAGCGGCCGTGCGATAAGTTCAAACATACTAACAAAGAAAAGAGGCTGACTCATATATTTTGTGAGACAGCCTCTTTTCTATAAGAACTAACTTTTGTCCAATCTGGCAATGCCAGAGCAGGACGATTTGAGCAATCCATAACCAACTTATTTTTCGCTAAATGCCAGGTCTTGGTATCTGTTCGTCAAAGTTATATTGATTACTGACAGATACTTAACATACTGAGAACGGGTAAGAATGTTCTTTGCATTTGCAAGATTAAAATTAACTGCCTTGCTGTAAGCAACTTCATTGTCACTTTTTGCAGCCGTTTTCATCTTGTTGGTGGTTGCTTCAAAAATGTACTTCAAATTATCACTCTGTTCACCATCTACATCAAGATACTTCATCAAATGATTAAACACCGGTTCGTTGTTAATCGAATAAAACACTCCTGTTTCTACCGGATTTACGGCATACGTTGAAGTTGCACCTGCAACTAACACGGCTAAAACTAACATCATTTTTTTCATAATTCAAACCAAATTAAAAGTTACACAATCTTTTTTTACTAAACCCTAAAAACTAACTAAAACTAACACCTAAAAAAACTACAATGCTTACCTCTATTTTCTATGTAAGCTTCTTATCAAACTCTTCATTAATAATTTTCTCTCTAATGACAATGCAAATTTACATGTTGTACAACATGTTTTGCAAATATTTTAAGTTACATTTGCCATATATGCCGTTATTTAACTTTTTTACATATATAAAAAATGGTCGTATTTATTTGTATATCAACATGATAAATCAAAACGTATAAGTGTACAAAATACGCTTAATGCAATTTCAAGAATTTTCAATCTGGAAGAAAAACTACCAAAATATTACCATTTTACTACAAAAAAGAGAAGTTTAACACCCCATTTCGTCATTTTCTACCGCAACATCAATCATTTTTACACAAAAAGAAGGGATGAAACAGCCATTGCTGTTCCATCCCAGTAATCTAAAGAGAAAAAATAAAGAGTGCTCTCATTTTCACAAACTCAGCACCCTGTAGTCAATTCAAAAATTGTTTCTGTTCTATTATATTGCACTCTTTTGCATCGGAAAGATATCACCCCACAGGGCAAAGCCCTTCCAAGAAGAGTTTGTTTTACGAAGACCGAAAACAAAATCGGGAGTCTCTATTAAAAAGTCAGGCTCAACTCAACCCCATATTGAGCTGGCTTGCCTTTCTGCACAAACTCATTTCCCACCGAAGTAAAATAAAACACCTGATAGTCGGTATTCAACACATTCTTAGTCCACAAGCCGAACCGCACATTGCCCTTTTCAGCCGTTATGCGGCCGTTTACAAGCGTATAAAACGGCTGAGAGGCACTGTTGCTTTCGTTCCAGTAAATGCGCCCCACACCGGTACCCTGTGCGTTAATTACCAAGCAGTCTATCAACGCAGCATTGACCGGAATAGAATAATCAGCCGAAAGCGCTACGGTATGCTGTGGAGCAAACGGAATGTGATTTCCCCGATAACTTACGGTTTGTCCGGACTGATTGGCAACAGTATAACGCGTAAGAGTTGCATCGGTGTATCCATAAGACAAAGATGCAGAAAAATTATCTGTAAATAATGCTCGTAACGAAGCTTCAACCCCTTTGCTCTGCGAACGACCGGCATTTTGCACCGCACGCCCTCCGACATTAGTATACGTTACAATCTGTTGATTTCTGGAATCGATCAGAAAAAGAGCCATATCGGCAAATAAACGTCCCTTAATCGGTTGGCTATGCATGCCTATTTCGTAGTTCCAGTTATATTCCGGTTTGAAGGTAATGTATTGGTCAATATCCGTAGGTGTTTTTTTACCACTCATTTTCAGATTCAGAATATCCGAAAGCATTGTGTAATTGTATCCACCGGCTTTATATCCTTTCGATACTGAAACGTAGACGCTATTTTGAGGGCAAAAGTCATATTTCAGAGCAAATTTTGGCAACAATTCCCAAAATTCATGCAGACTCTTACCCAACACAGAATAAGTAGAATCGACCGCAAAAGCAGGGATATAGGGTTGAGGCAACTTCACCAAAGTTTTCAATGTTCCGGACGTACTGTAATTAATGCGAGTCTGCTCATATTCCAGACGCAATCCGGCGGTCAACGTCAATTTGCCCAGTTTGTACGACGACTGATGATATGCCGCAACTCCCTGCGAAGGGTTGACAAACAGGCCGGGAACCGGCATCTCTTTATTGGTTATTGTAATGGTCGGCATATATGGATTAGATGCTTTTGCAGCAGTCAGATATCCCTGAATCATTGCGAGACCACCCTTCTCAAACATCATTGGCGAATCGGTGGTAAAATCCTGATAAAATCCGAAAAGACCAGCCACCCATTTGTATTTCGATTCGTTTTTTGATTTAACAACAAACTCCTGTGTCCAAGCCTTCAGATTTTGTTTTTGAGTCAAATTAAACATCGAATCGGTGGTAAAGTCCTGATCGAGCTGCATCCGGTCTTTCATATATTGATAGCTGGTGGTGGAACTAACAATAAATTTATCGGCTTTATATTCTACAAAAAGACCATTGGTCAACAGTTTTCGGTTGTACGCACCCGGATCGTTGTAATTGACATTACCGGCTACACCATTCGTCAGTTTGGCGTAGGGATAACCGTTCTGATCGCTGTAATCGTAGGCAACGGTATATTCCGCTTTCAGGCGGGCGGTCGGATGCCATTCGAGATGTGCACGCCCTCCCGACGAACGGGTTTTATCGGCTTTCTGCCCATTGAACTGATTGGTGAAAAATCCGTTTGAATTACTAAAATTCCCACTCAACGAAAGGGCTAGCTTATCGCTGAACTTAGCATAATGCGACAATTGAGTCTTGTATTGTCCGTAGTTACCGGCCGAAAGCAACAATTTAGTACCCTGAAAACTGAATGGAGACAAGGTTTTAATATTGACAATTCCGCCCAATGAATTACGTCCGTAGAGTACCCCTTGCGGACCACGCAACATCTCGATATGCTCAATATCATAAAAATCACAGTCGAAAGCGCTCTTGTCGAGATACGGAATGTTATCGACATACAAACCCAGCGTAGAACCACTCATACGAGTTCCGACACCACGCACATATACTGCCGAAGTAAGCTTGGAACCGTAATCGGGAATGTAAAAATTGGGAGCAAAAGCAGACACATCTTTCAACGACGAAATATTTCTATCGGAAAGAGTTTGGGCAGAAAGGGTTGTTCCCGAAGCAGGGAGCTCTTTCAAAGGGAGGGTTTCACGGGTCGAAACCACCGTAACCTCATTCAGGTTGTAACGATTACTGATAATGGTATCGGAAGCATTATCGGCTTTGATGAATTGAAATGCAGTTAAAACTACACATACTGCAATTAAAAAGTAACGTTTTGCCATTATTATAGTGTGATTTGATAAGATAATCAAACGCAAAATCGGAGCCGAAGCAAAAACCAAAATCGGATGTTTTTGCGAAGAAGATACCCCAAACTTTTTCCGGTGCAAAGGACGGGTAAAAAAATGAGGCTCAAAATCCCTAAATATGGGGATAAATCGGAGATGGCAAAAGAAAAAAGAAAAGGATAGCAGCAGACAATATGCTGTAAATAAATGTCCTAATAAAATAAAGGTAGTAAAAAATGATTAGTCCGCAATACCGGTTTGGATCAGATCAACTCATAGAAATCAATCCGTTCATGGCTGCATACATGGTAAATCCAGAGACTGTTTTGATTCCGAGCTTGGAGGCAATATTCTTGCGATGCGATATGACTGTATGCAAACTGATACCCAGCTGATCGGCAATTTCTTTGTTGAGCAGTCCCTGAGCCACTAAAGTCAGTACTTCCGTCTCACGCGCCGTCAGGCCATCGCTATTTTCCTGATGAATGGACGCGTTGAGCAAACTATTCAGTTGATTAACCAAATCGGCTTCCGGCATATTGGTATTGAGAAAAGGCTGAGATGAGTGTTGCAAATCGGATGACAGAGTGTGCCCGAAAATGAGGATTTTATTTTTTCTGGGTAAAAAATAATCGTGGTGAAGAATAAACAGATCCATCGATACAAAAAAGAGATCGTAGCTATTACTCTCATTTTCGCTCAACTCGGATGGCGATGAAAAAAGGGCAGTTCCGGTGCCTTCAAAGCTTTCTACCAGAAGCGACTGTAAACCGCGGCCCTCGAGAACGCGGCTGGAAATAATGGCGATATTCTTATCCTTCAACATTTTTTCTCGATATGACTAATAGCCGGATTAAGCAGTTTTTCGCAAATTTTATTATACTGACGAATATCGTTTTCGAGTGTAAACAAGGCAAAAAAGACCGCATAACAAAGATTCTGATCGGCCTCTCCGGTCAGGTATTTCATCAGCATACTGCGCAAGTCGAAAATTTTTTCATCCACCGGCTCTTGCACCGGCGAGTCGTGTGGTTTTGCGGCTTCCGCTTCCGGAATTCCGTTGCTCAAACGCTCAATATACGGAAATCGCTGTTCATTATCATAACTGATTCCTGTCAACAGTTCGGCTTTGATCTCCTGAAAGAAATTATTAATAATACCGATAGTTTTGTTGTGCTCAAAACTATTAGCCATCAAAGCATGCAAATGCCGCTCCACATTGGGTAGTTGGGCTTGCACGATCTGGGAGTTGGTATTCTTCATGTAATCAACGGTCGCTGCAATCTGGTTCACCGTCAAAGGACGATCCAGCGCATATGTTTGTTGAATATACAGATTGATGACCGCCAGAAAAAGGTCGACATCGAGTTTGTACTCTTCGCACACCTTTTTAATCGTCTTTTCGCCAAACCCAAGTTTTATATTAAAGCGACGAATCACGGGCATCAGCACGTAATGCTGAAGGATGACCTCGCTCAGTTTCATATCAGATAAAATCAATGGCATATCACTTTAATTTGTTTGCAAAGTTAATGAATGGTTTGGATTGGAGCAACGCTGCCGCCTGCGTATCCAACAACCAGAATAAATTTCCGGAGGCTGGCACTACTTTGGCCGCCGGATACCGACTCAAATGCTCTCTCCGATGCAAGATAATTTCCTGCACTTTGGTCGCTTTACTGCCTCCGGTCACCAGAAAAGCCACATAATTTGCTGCATTAACAACTCTGCCGGTTATCGTGATCCGTTTCATTCCACTCTCAGGATGTAGGTTAACGACGCAAAGCCTGGAACTTTTCCAAAGTTTGATAGACGATGGAAAAATGGAAACGGTATGTCCGTCGTCTCCCAATCCAAGCAAAACCAGATCGAAAGAAGAGACCTCTTTTTCAATCAAATCACCATAACGCACAGCCTCCTGCTCCGGGGCATTTTCTCCCACGATGCGAAAAATATTTTCGGCAGGAATGGGTATTTTATCCAGCAGATGCTCTTTGGTCATGCCGTAATTGCTCATTTCGTCATCGGGAGGCACGCAACGTTCGTCGCACCAAAAGAGACGAATGCGTTGCCAATAATCGGGTTCCTGCTTCACCTTTGCCCAATAATCGAACAATGCTTTCGGAGTAGATCCTCCCGAAAGCGAAACGTTGATTGTTGGTTTGGATTGCAACAGATAATCAATCAGGTTAATGACCTCTCGATTCAGGTCATCACCGGTTTCAAATATGGAAATTTGGCGCGTCATAGTTCACAATAAATGCCGTCATCGGACAAGTTTTTGCACGGATAACGCCAGGTTTGGTTTTCGCCCTCCACTAATTTATCGGCGCAATCGGGCCCCCAGGTTCCGGCGGGATAACCGTAAAGCGGCGCATTCGGATTGTGTTTCCAAAAATCGAGAATGGGTTGCACGAAGCACCAGGCAGCCTCCAGTCCGTCACCGCGGGTATAAAGGGTGGCATCGCCCATCATCCCATCGAGCAACAATCGTTCATAGGCTCCCGGGACATAGGTCGCCTGCAAATCTTTGTAGTGAAAATCCATATTGACCGTTTTCACCTCAAAACCCGCTCCGGGCACCTTCATTCCGGTTTTCAGCAAGATGCCCTCATCGGGATGAATACGCAGTACCAGTTGATTTCCCATCGTCCAAAAATCGGGATTGCTGACAAAAAGTTTATGCGGTGTCGGTTTGAAATGAATGACAATTTCCGAAACACGCGTCGGCAGGCGCTTGCCGGTACGGATATAGAACGGCACCCCTCCCCAACGCCAGTTATCGATATAGAATTTCAGCGCCACATAGGTTTCGGTGCGCGACATCGGATCGGCTCCCTCTTCTTCGCGATAGCCTTTGATATGACCTCCGCGAATATTTGACGAGAGGTATTGCCCGCGAATCACACTACTGAAAAGATCGGTCTCTTTCAACGGTCGAAGCGACTGAAAAACTTTCATCTTTTCGTTGCGGATAGCTCCCGCGCTAATCTCGGTGGGAGGCTCCATCGCAACCAGCGCGACCAACTGCAACAAGTGATTTTGCACCATATCGCGAAGCGCCCCGGCTTGATCGTAGTACCCTCCACGACCTTCTACACCCAAACTCTCGGCCGCCGTTATCTCTACACGATCTACATAATTGCGGTTCCAGAGAGGCTCGTATATTCCATTCGCAAAACGGGTTACAAGCACATTCTGTACTGTTTCCTTACCCAGATAGTGATCGATCCGGTAAATTTGTTCTTCTTTGAAAAAGTCGAGAAGCAGCTTATTGAGTTGAAACGCCGAATAGACATCTTCGCCGAATGGCTTTTCGATAATCAGTCGCGGAAAGCCGTTGTGGCCTTTATTGAGACCCTGTTGTGCCAAAAACTGAGGAATCAGGCCATATAAACTGGGAGGCGTTGAAAGGTAAAACAGATAATTGCCTCCGGTATGATGATCGTTGTCAATCTTTTTGAGTTTATGGTGCAATTTAACGTACTCCGTAGCCTCTTTGGTTTCGATAGAAAGGTAGTGCAACTTCTCATCAAAAACAGCCAGCTTCTCTTTGTCCGGATTTTTAAAATAGGCAAATTGGCGGATGCCGTCGTTCATCTTGTCACGAAACGCCTCATCCGTAAGTTCACTACGGCTCACACCCAAAATGGTGAAATTTTTGGGTAACAGATCCTGCATAAACAGATCGAACAATGCAGGAATCAGTTTGCGGTAAGTGAGATCGCCAGAGGCTCCGAAGATAACCAGCACCTGGTCTTGAATTTGTGCCATAGCAACGTCCTCCTTTACGATTTTTTCACCTCGTGACCACCGAACTGATTCCGCATGGCAGCCAGCAGCTTCATTCCATACGAATTTTCCTGACGCGACTGGAAACGGGCAAAAAGAGACGAAGTGATAACCTGTGCCGGCACATCGAAGTCCATGGCCGTTTGCACCGTCCAGCGACCCTCGCCACTGTCGGCCACCCACGGTTGCAAATCGGTAAGTTCCTGATCTTTTTCCAGAGCACTACCAATCAGTTCGAGCAGCCACGAACGCACTACCGAACCATTCATCCACACTTTCGACACCTTCTCCAGATCGATGTTGTAAGGCGAATTTTTCATTATTTCAAAACCTTCGGCATAAGCCTGCATCATTCCGTATTCAATGCCGTTGTGCACCATCTTGGTCATGTGCCCGGCACCGCTTTCGCCGCAATAGATGTAGCCGTTTTCGGGAGCCAGACTTTTGAAAAGCGGTTCCGCAAATTCGCAAGTCGCTTTCGGGCCGCCATACATCAGGCAATAGCCGTTCTGCAGTCCCCACACGCCACCGCTGGTACCGCAATCGATATAGTCAATTCCCTTTTCTTTGAGTTTTTTACCACGGGCAACGGAGTCGCGCCAGTAGCTATTACCACCGTCAACGATAATATCGCCTTTTTTTAGCAATTCTGACAAGATGGCAAGATTCGCATCGACAGGGGCGCCCGACGGCACCATCAGCCACACCAGCTTCGTTCCCTCCAATTTCCCAACCAAATCGTGAAGATCAGTTGCCGCCACAGCTCCTTTTTCCACCGCCTCATCGACCTCTTTTTGGGTAAGATTGTAAACCACCACCTGATGTCCATCGTTGAGCAAGCGTTCCACCATCTTTCCGCCCATCTTTCCCAAACCGATAAATCCTATTTTCATATTTATTTTTGCCTTTAATAAATTATTGAACACCGGACAGTTGCCCGGTAAAAAATATTCCGGCATTGCATATCACAACCCGGACGAGTGATACAAAGATACGTTACGGAGGAGCGAAATGCAATTGTAGCTATCAAAAAAATAATTCTTCCAAAAGCAGAAAAGTTCGGGCCAGGGACTTTGATTGTGGCCATAAAACGGCTATTTTTGTGAAAAAATATACACTATGGATTCAATTACTGAACTCTTCCGGATAGGATACGGTCCCTCAAGCAGTCACACCATGGGTCCGTCTAAAGCAGCAGCTCAATTCAATGCAAAACATCCCGAAGCAGATCACTTCAACGTAACACTTTACGGAAGTTTGGCCGCAACCGGGAAAGGACACCTTACCAATGTTGCCATCCTCGAACAGATTAAAGACAAGCCGGTTCGTCTCAACTGGGAACCGAAGATTTTTTTACCATTCCATCCCAACGGAATGAAGTTCGAGGCAATGGACAAGAACGACCAGACGATTGACACCTGGGTAGTATACAGTATTGGTGGTGGTGCATTGGCAGAGGAAGGAGAACAAGTGAGAGAAAACACTACTTATCCGCTCACAACCATGGATGAGATACTGGCATATTGCGACAAAGAGGGGTTGGCCTTTTGGCAGGTAGTAGAGCAGTTTGAAGGTGATTCCATCAACGATTATCTCAAAAAAGTATGGGAAACTATGTGTAATGCCGTAGAAAGGGGCATCGAAAATGAAGGAACCCTTCCCGGCATTTTGAAATTGCAGCGGAAAGCATCCAACTACTACGTAAAGGCCAAAGGTTACAGTGATTCGTTGCAACGACGCGGCATGGTGTATGCCTACGCATTGGCTGTGGCCGAAGAGAATGCCGCCGGAGGGTTGATTGCCACCGCGCCAACATGCGGAGCTTGCGCTGTGGTTCCTGCCGTTTTATATCAATTGCGTCAATACCACAACTTCTCGGAAGCCCGAATTTTAAGAGCTTTAGCCACCGCCGGATTGATCGGCACTTTAGTCAAAACCAATGCCTCCATATCGGGAGCCGAAGTGGGATGCCAGGGCGAAATCGGTACCGCCTGTTCCATGGCAGCTGCCGCCGCGACTCAACTGCTGGGTGGAACCAATACACAGATCGAATATGCGGCCGAAATGGGCATGGAGCACCACCTGGGCCTCACCTGCGACCCGATAGCAGGATTGGTACAAATTCCTTGTATCGAACGAAATGCAATGGCAGCCGACCGTGCATTCAACTGCTGCACTTACGCGCTGTTTTCGGACGGCAAACACCGCATCTCGTTCGACCAGATATGCAACACCATGCTGCGCACCGGACGAGACTTGACCTCGCCTTACAAAGAAACTGCCACGGGCGGATTGGCAACCCTGTAAAATGCAGATCTAAAAGCATTGTGCTATCAATCAGTTCAACTCTTTTGCGGAGTATCCGGCTTTTTTCAAGATAGCGATAATGGCATCTCCATCAAGTTCGGACGTTTTCACGGTCAATATTTTTTGAACATTGGCCGTATCAACTTCCCAACTTTCGATACCATCGGCCTCTTTCAGAAACGGGGTTACCTTGGCTATACAACCCTGGCAATTGATATTTGTGGTAAAATGTAATGTTTTCATTATTAGCACTATTTGAATGTTATAATTATTAATTATCAATATTTTTCGTTTTCAACCGGAGACTATTACTTACCACAGAAACCGAACTCAACGCCATGGCTGCTCCGGCAATCATCGGGTTGAGCAGAAATCCCCAAACGGGATACAACACACCGGCAGCAATGGGAATTCCGATTACATTATAGACAAATGCCCAAAACAGATTTTGACGGATGGAACGAACCGTCAGCTCTGACAACCTGATCGCTTTGACCACCGCTTGCAGGTCGGACGAGATAATGGTCATTTTTGCCACATCCATCGCAATATCCGAGCCGGCACCCATGGCAATACTCACGTCGGCCTGAGCCAGGGCCTGCGAATCGTTGATGCCGTCACCAACCATTGCAACCACTTTTCCCTGTGCTTGTAACCCGTGTATAAAGTCGGCCTTTTCGGAAGACAACAATCCGGATTTATAACTTTTCACCCCAACCATTCGGGCCACTGCCTGTGCCGTATGCTCGTTATCGCCGGTAAGCAACCAGACCGCTATTCCATGGCGTTGCAAATCGGCAATGGCTTTTGCCGAGGTATCTTTAATTTTATCGGCAATTCCGAACAGCGCCACCAACTCCTTGTCGCGGGCAAAGCAGACAACCGTTTTTGCCTCACGCTGCCACTGCTCCATCACAGCCAAAGTCGGCTTCGGAATCACCACTCCACCATCGTCCATGAGTATTTGGTTACCTACCGAAAAAACAGTTTCGCGATACCTCGCCCGCACCCCTTTTCCCGGCACACTTTCAAACACGCCGGGCACAACATAAGGTAACGAAGGCTTGAGAAGCGACGCAACAACGGCCTCTGCCAACGGATGTTCGGACTGGATTTCAATAGCGTGAAGAATCTGCTCCAACTCCAACCTCTCTTCTCCGGCGACAAACCATTCCGCATTTGTCACAACAGGTTTGCCTTCCGTTACCGTACCGGTTTTGTCCAACACGACGACATTGATTGTATGCGCCAGCTCCAGACTCTCCGCATCTTTTATCAAGATTCCATTTTCTGCTCCTTTGCCCATGCCCACCATGATAGCCGTGGGTGTGGCAAGCCCCAAAGCACACGGACAAGCGATAACCAGCACCGAGACCATTGCAAGTAAAGCCTGTGGCAAAACACTCTCGCCACCGACTATCATCCAAATTGCAAAACTCAGCACTGCAATTGCCATTACAACCGGAACAAAAATTCCGGCAATTTTATCGACTAAATGTTGCACCGGCGGTTTGCTCCCCTGCGCCAGCTGAACCATCTTGATGATCTGGGCAAGAAGCGTCTCTCCTCCCACCTTTCGGGCAATAAAAATAAAGCTGCCTTTTTGATTGATTGTACCGGAAAAAACTGCGTTTCCCTTTGCTTTTTCAACCGGAACCGGTTCGCCGGTGATGGTGCTCTCGTCAACAAAAGAAGAACCTGAGAAAACTTCACCATCTACCGGAATTTTATCACCGGGTTTCACCAGCAGCTTATCGCCTTCTTTTACCTGAGCGATGGACGTTTCCGTCGGCTGTCCATCCTCCCGAACGACATAAGCCGTATTGGATTGCAACCCCATTAGTTTTTTTATTGCAGACGAAGTATTCGATTTGGCTCTCTCCTCGAGTACCTTCCCAAGCAAAACAAAAGCGATTACCACGGCAGACGACTCAAAATAGACATGCGGATGCTCTCCACGACTTATCCAAAACTGAGGAAAAACAGTGCTGAACAAACTGAACAGATAGGCGATGCCAGTGCTTAGAGCCACCAGGGTATCCATGTTTGCCTTTCTGTTTCTGGCCTGATGAAAGGTATTTACAAAAAAACTTCGTCCAAACCACGCGACTATAGGGGTAGTCAGCGCCAACATCAGCCAATCAGCATACGGCATATGCATCAACAACATGGCAATAATCACTACCGGCAGAGCCAAGGCTGATGCGCCAATAGTATTGTTACGGAGTTTTAGAAAGTACGCGTTTTGCATCTCCTCCTGATGAAGGTGACTTTCATCTTCTATCAGCAAATCATAGCCGGTAGATTGTACGACCGATTTTATATCGGCAAGGTTGGCCACCTCGGGCTGAAATTCGATCCATGCGGTAGAGTCGGCAAAGTTAACGGCTGCATTTTTTACGCCCTTCTGCTGTTTCAGCATGCTTTCAACATTAGCCGCACACGAAGCACAACTTAAACCAATAACCGGAAAATTCTTTTTTATTGTTGTCATTTGCACTATGTTTCATCATTCAAATTCAATCTATTTTCTTAACAAGATCCATGCCACATTTCGGGCATTTTCCGGGATGATCCGACACAACGTCGGCATCTTCTTTCATCGGACAAACATAAACCACCTTTTTATGTTGCGTTTTTGTTTTAACGATTGGAGATTCCGGTTTTGTAGTAGCCGGTTCTGGATGGTTCATCATGCTGTTTTTTCCAGCCAATTGCGCAGCGGCATCCACGCTGAATACGCCGTTGGTAACAATATTTTCACCTTCATGCAAACCAGTTGCAACCACAATACTTTCGCCCAGATCGGCACCGAGAGTTACCTCCCGCATTTCAAACGAAGGCATGGCAGCATTCGGAACCTTTACGTAGACCACTGATCGTTTGCCTGTCCAAAGCATGGCCGAACGCGGCACCACAAGGTCGCCGGTATTACCCTTAAGCTTTGCCTTTAATATACCAGAAGCCAGCATTCCCGGCTTGAACAATGAATTGCGATTCGGCGTTTCGACCCTGATTTTCACTGCTCGCGAACGGTTATCGACAATCGGTGAAACAAACGACACCCGTCCGGAAAACTCTTTACCGGGCATGGCTTGCAATTGGTACGAGAGATGATCGCCGGTTTTGATCCAGGGCAGATCGGGCTCATAAACATCAAACAGCACCCAAAGACGCGACAGATCGGTCACCTCATAAAGAGCCGCTCCTTGCGATACGTAATCGCCCTGATTGACCAGTTTTTTTGTAATAACGCCAGATGTTGTGGCTTTTACGGCAAATTCCGTCACCGGCCGACCGCCATTCTCAACGGCATTGATCTGGGAGGGTGAGAGTTGCCACTGACGAAGTTTTTCGCGAGCCGCCTCAAGCGCCCCGGGAACGCTGCCGTTCAGTTTTTTTGCCTCCAGCAACTCCTGTTGCGCCTGAACCAATGCCGGCGAATAAATCACGGCAATAGTTTGCCCTTTTGACACTCTGTCGCCGGTAAAATTGACCAGCAACTTGTCGATTCGTCCGGGCAAATGTGCAGGCAATACCGACACCGCCCGTTCATCGCTTTCCACCCGCCCATACAGACGGATTTCTTTCGCAGTAGCACCTTTCACAACAGGCGAAGTCTGCACATTGGCTGTCTGTACGGCATCTTCCGACAGGGTAATCACCGCCGGATTTTGTGTTTCACTGTTTTGCTGCAACGGAATAAGATCCATTCCGCACAACGGGCATTTGCCCGGATGATCCTGCCGGATCTGCGGGTGCATGGAACAAGTCCAGATCTGTTTAACGCTTTCGGATTTTTGTGCGGTGGTAGGTTTTCCATCCGACGAACGGGCAAAGATTAGCCAGCCCAATACCAACCCAACCACAAAAATAAGCGTCCATTGAAAATATTTTTTTTGTATCATAGTGAAAAATAATTAGAAGCCTCTTCCCCGTCCCCTCTCCCCAAGAGAGGGGTGGAATCGGCTATGGAAAATGGTTTTCATTTTACATTGTTTTTGTCTTGCATATTCATTCTCTCCTCCCAGTGGAGGGGCTGGGGGAGGCTTTTAGTTTCTGAAGTCCGGCATAGGCAATCCGCTTATCAGTCTCGGCTTGCAAGATTGAAAGCTGGTAATCGAGCAACGATTTATGCGTACGTAACAGTTCGTCGAGACCGCTCCCGGAGGTGGCCAACTGAGCGCGCAACAAGTTAAACCGTTGCCGGGTTAACTCTCTGTTTTGCGTCGTGAGCCGTAAATTTCGGTTAGCTTCGTCAATAGACAACTGCACGTCTGTAAACTCCATAAAAAGCATATTCTGCACGTTAATGGCATTCTCCGATGCAGATTGTTCCAACAGTTGGGCTTCGCGTACCGATGCGGTGTACTTTTTTCGGTAAATAGGCAGCTTCACCGACAGCATCGGCATAATCATATCTTTGCCATTCATCGACGAAGCACTCATTTCGCTCCTTTGCACTACGGTGTAATTCAACCCGATACCCACCATGGGATAACCCATCTTACGATTCATAGTCTGCCGGTAACGGTACGCCTCGATATCGGCTTTCGACATTTTCAGCATCGGATTATTTTGCTTGATGGAGTCGAACAACGCGACGCTCTGGTAATCGCCATCAGGAACCGGCAGTTCTCTCGGCAGATCAACCGGAATATTCGTCTCCCGGTTCAACAGTAGATTAAACTGTATTGCCATCACCGTCCGGCGCTGCTTCAACGAAGCAATCGTATTTTTGAGCGTGCCCGTTTCGATTTGTAATTGCAACAGTTCGTTCAGCGCCGATCCGGAGGAATTCATAGAACTTCCACTATTCATCGTGGGTGCCGGCGTATCATTGCCGGATCCCATGCCCATGCCCGGTTTTCTGGAAGAAGGGTCGCTGATAGCCGTGCGGGCAGACGAAGATTCTCTGGACACACTGTTTTCGCTACCCAATTTTACCAGCAAAAGTTTCTCAATGCTTTGCAAAAGTGCCAGCGCAGAGTCGTTGACAACCATTTGCCGATCGGTAAAATATAGTTGAAAATAACTCTCCCTCACATTGAAAAACAGTTCTTCCTTCTCTGCACGAAATGCTTCAAAATCGGATTGCGCCATCTGTGCCGCCTCATTTTTGGCAGCTTTGAGTGCCCCCCTCCAGGGAAACATCTGCATCAACTGAATTTGTGCCCGTTGCTTTCCGCCAAGCACCTCCATCGGCTCAATGAAATAGCCGAACGAGAGATCGGGATCTGGCAAAGCGCCTACCTGCGGCACCTTTTGCAACGAAGCCAAATACTTGTTGTACTTGGACTTCAAAGCAGGGTTGTTTTGAGCGGCAATTTTCAAATAGATATCCAATGAATCCTGCGCTTTAGTAGATCCAACGACAACAATAAATAGTATGAAAAATAATATCGTTCTCATTTCGAAATTGTTTATTTGAACCATGAAGGCATTAAGCAAGTTTAGTTTGATCTTCATATTTCTAAATGTCTTAATGGTTAATAATTTGTTTACTTACTTCCCGTTCCCTCCAGATCGACTGCAAAACAGGCACCACATACATGGTCATGATCTGGATAATCATTCCCCCAAAAGTCGGAATGGCCATCGGAACCATAATGTCGGCGCCTTTTCCGGTAGAGGTGAGAACAGGCAACAGGGCAATAATAGCCACGGCTGCCGTCATCATGGCAGGTCGCACACGCTTTTTACCAGCTTCCACCACCGCTTCACGAACGGCAAGCACAGAGTCGGGTTTGCGTTCTTCGAAAATCTGATGAATGTAAGTTCCCATAATCACACCATCGTTGGTGGCCAAACCGAACAGAGCAATAAAACCGACCCAGACCGCCACGCTCAGGTTGATCGGGTGCATCTGGAACAGATCGCGCAAGTTGACCCCTGCAAACGAGAAGTTAAGAAACCACCCCTGACCATAAAGCCACAGCATAATAAAACCTCCCGCAAAAGCGACAAAGACTCCCGAGAAATGGATACACGAGGCAGTAATGGTTCTGAATTGTCGGTACAGAATTAGAAAAATGAGCAACAAGCTGATCGGAATCACAATTGCCAACCGTTTGGTGGCACGGATTTCCTGCTCATAATTTCCTGCAAATTGATAGGTAACGCCTTTGCCGAGTTTGAGCTTGCCTGCGTCGATCTGCTGTTTCAAGAACTTATCGGCCTGATTGACCACATCCACCTCTGCAAATTCCGGTTTGCGGTCGAAGGTGACATATCCAGTCAGGAATGTATTTTCGCTCCGGATCATTTGCGGACCGCTGACATACTCAATTTTGGCAAGTTCGCCCAACGGTATCTGCGAACCGTCGGTCATGGCCGGAACCAGAATATTCTTCAAATCCTCGGGCGTAGAGCGCAACTCGCGGGCATAACGCACCCGAATCGGAAAACGTTCGCGCCCTTCCACAGTAGTACTCAAGGCCATGCCGCCCACCGCCGACTGAATCACATCCTGCACTTCTTTCACGCTTAACCCGTAACGGGCAATCGCTTCGCGGTCGATATCGATCAACAAATAAGGCGCGGCTACGCCTCGTTCGGCAAATACCGAAGAGGCCTGCACGGACGAAACCTGCTTCAACTGCTGCTCAATGGCAATGCCGGTTTTTTCTATCGTCTCCAGATCGGGGCCATAGATTTTGATTCCCATCGGAGCCCGCATACCGGTAGAGAGCATTACCAACCGTGTCTCGATCGGTTGCAATTTGGGAGCAGAGGTAAGCCCGGGTAATTGCGTCACCTTCACAATCTCCTGCCAAATATCGTCCGGTTTATGAATTTGCGGGCGCCATTGACGGAAATAATCGCCACGAGCGGTTGGAATCAACAACGCGGTATCGATCGAAATAAAACCATTCTTTTTAGGATCGTAGGTTGTATCGTTTTTCAGTACGTAAGCTCCCGACGAATTGGTCTTGAACCGACGCCGATGTCCGTCCTGATCAAGAATATACTCCGATTTGTAATTGATCACATTCTCAAACATCTGGATATTGGCCGGATCGAGCGCAGAATTGACACGCCCCCATTTTCCAACAGCAATCTCCACTTCAGGAATAGAGGCCAGTCGTTGATCGAGTTGTTTCTCATACTCAATATTCCGCTCCACTCCGGCATGAGGCATACTGGTTGGCATCAACAGGAAGGAACCTTCGTTAAGCGACGGCATAAACTCTTTGCCGATACCCGGAAAAACGGCGGTCGCTTTTTGCCAACCGCTACTCTGACGGATATGCCATCCTGTTTTTTCAATGCCGTCGGCGGCAAAACCGAAGATGCGATCCACGCCCAGCCAGATGAATACTCCGAACAAAACGGTAAAGACCGGAATTGCCAAAAATTTCACTTTATTTGCCAGACACCAGCGCAACACCGGTTCGTAATGATGCACCATCAGCGAGAGAATTCCCAACACAAAACCGACAGTGAGTACAATAAAAATAAAATTGAGTCCAAAATGGTTTTGTGCCCCTAACGGCAACCACTCTTCCGTGAGGTAATAAAGTGCAACCAAGAGCGCAATAACCAGATTGACATATTTCTGATACCGTTGCCACGGCTCTTTCCACAAGTGAACAGTGAGATTGTTGATGCCGACCAACGACAGGGCCAATGCAGGCCAGGTTCCCCAGGCGACCACCAAAAAAAGTCCGGCTCCGATCAAGATGCCGTTGCCGATTTTTCGCGATTTGGGGGTATTCAGTTTCAGTGAGAAGATCCATTTGGCAAGCGTCGGGAGTACCATCAAGCCGAGCAGCATGGAAGCCACGATAGCAAAGGTCTTGGTGAATGCCAACGGACGGAACAGTTTTCCTTCGGCAGCCTCCATGGCAAACACCGGCAAAAAGCTGATAATCGTCGTAAGCAAAGCCGTGATAATGGCCGGAGCCACTTCGGTGGTTGCCCGGAGAATCAGGTCGTCGTATTGTTTTTTCGAAAGATTGCTATTTTCAGGCAGTTCGAGATGCCGGACAATATTTTCGGTAAAGACAATCCCAATATCGACCATCACCCCGATGGCAATAGCAATACCCGACAAGGCCACGATATTCGCATCCACCCCGACTAAACGCATCACGACAAAGGTCATCAGTACCGCAATCGGCAACAATCCCGAGATGATTGCCGATGCCCGCAGGTTGGTCACCAACACGATGATAACGATGATGCAGATCAGAATTTCATGCGTCAGAGCCGTTTCGAGCGTTCCGATGGTTTCGCGGATCAGACCCGTGCGGTCGTAAAACGGCACAACCGTCACCTTGCTCACCGTTCCGTCGGGCAATGTTTTGGATGGCAACGACTGCTCCATTTCCGCAATCTTTTTCTTGACATTGGAAATCACCTCCAGCGGATTCGATTTGTAACGTGCCACCACGACACCACCTACCGCTTCCACCCCGTTTTTGTCGAGGCCTCCGCGACGTGTTGCAGGACCGAAAGCGACGCGTCCGATCTGTTTGACGGTAATCGGTGTATTGTCTTCGCTGACAGCGACTACCGCTTTTTCGATATCGGCCAACGATTTAACATAGCCCAGACCACGCACCACATACTCCACCTGGTTCATCTCCATGGTTTCGGCACCGATGTCGAGGTTGGAATTTTGCACCGCTTTCATTACGTCCATCACCGTCACGCCGTAGGTTTTCATGGCATCGGGGTTGAGATCGATCTGATACTCTTTGACAAAACCTCCGACACCGGCCACTTCCGACACCCCGTCAGCCGACGAAAGGGCATATTTCACGTAGTAATCCTGCAAGGTTCGTAACTCTTGCGGACCCCATCCTCCGGTAGGCTTACCGGTTTTAGGATTCCGACCTTCGAGCGTGTACCAAAATACCTGTCCGAGTGCGGTAGCATCAGGTCCCAATGCAGGTTTAACCCCTTCGGGCAAGGTGCCTGGCGGCAGCGAACTCAATTTTTCGAGCACCCGCGAACGACTCCAGTAAAACTCCACGTTATCCTTAAAAATGATATAGATAAACGACATGCCAAACATGGAGGTACTCCGGATAGTTTTTACTCCCGGCATTCCCATCAAGGCCGTCGTCAACGGATACGTGATCTGATCCTGAATATCCCTGGGCGAGCGCCCCATCCATTCGGTGGCTACAACCTGCTGATTCTCTCCGTAATCCGGTATGGCATCGACCGGCACCGGATCACGCGGGAGAAATGAGACGTTCCAATCGAACGGAGTAGTAACTATTCCCCACACAACAAAAATAACCAGCAGCAAAGCCGTTATCAGTTTGTTATGCAAGAAAAAACTGATAATTCGATTAATCATAAGTTTGATTTACAATTGACATGTTATAAAACAAGCGTGCATAAGCCTCAGACCTCTCCTCCTAACCTCCTCCCCACAAGGGAGGAGGAACCGGTTGCGAAAATCAGGGGTACCCCTCCCTGATGGGGAGGGGATGGGGAGAGGCCTAGCACATTTATTTACCTCTCGGATATTGACAGCAAGTGGGCAGCGCATGGTAAGCTTTTGCATCTGCTTTATACTTTTCGGTATCGTGCCCCACGGCAGCAATGGCTTTACTCATCTTATCGACATTGGTTTTCGAAGCTTCGATAGTGACTTTCAGCATCCTACTCGATTCGTTCCAGTTGGCAGTAGTTACACTAGCCGATTTCGCTGCTTTTTCAATGCGTTCTTTACACATAGAGCAGTTTCCCCACACCTTTATGGATGCGGTTTGCGTTGACTTTTGAGCACAGAGTTGGGTTGTAAATGCCAATACAATGGCAACGAGGATAAATTTGATTGATTTCATGATTTCTATAATTTGAAGATTTGAAGATTTGGAAATGCGAAAATCCTAAATTGCATCAAGACCCGCAAAAGCAGGTTTTATCGGCAAATTAGCACATTGACACATTTTCAAATTGAATGTTGCGTCGACGTATTATACGCGAAGATACAACGAGAACTTCCGGATCGGGACTATCCGAAACAATCATTCAATCAAATCAAAAGGACGGATTTCAGGCTAAGCAAGAGCCTGGAGGAGTACAAAGGGGGTGGATAAACGTATCCTGTCGATACGACCGGACGTTCGGCAATTGCGGAGAGCAGCTGATTGTTGGGTAAATCGATATGCCATGTAAAATCAGCATTGACGGAAATTTTGGCAATCTGGTCGTTAAGATCGATCTGCAGGCGGGTAATCTTACAGCAATCCGGTTTTCCGGATTGCATTGCATGCCCACATGTCGCAGGTTTGGGGGCTGCCATTTTTCCGGCACAACAGTCGTCAGTTTCGGACGAATGCACCGGTAAAACAGGCAGATTGGCCATATTAAGCTCTTTCGCCACTTCGCCAATACCTTTCTTGCTACACTCAGTACAACAATAGTGAATGTAGTTCACCCCGCCGCCAACCAGAAGAACCACCAGAGCAAGCAAGGTTATGGAAAAATATCGGAAAATTTGTTTCATCAGATGCAAAGATACATTCCGAAAAGAGGCAATTACTAAATAGCAACCGCGCTTTTGTGTTTTTTAAGAAAAAGGAGAGGCGAAAAATAAAAAAGTCCCGAAACCGGGACGCTTATATTATAATTCTTCCAAACGCTTCAGATCGTAGTACATGATGCGGGCATCGGAGTCTACGTCGTCGTTGGTAATGTAGTAAAAACCATTTTTTTCGTAAAAAGGAAGCGACTCTTTGATTCCTTCTACCGTAAGGAAACGGCAACCTGTGAAACGGTTAGTCATCAGCCAGCGTTTTACATAATCGACCACAGCCGTACCAACCTGCTGGTTTTGATAATATTTGGAAACACCAAGCTGAACCATTTTCACGGCCGGATAGCTGATATACTTCTTCCCGATCGGAAGGTATTCAAAAAAATATTTTTTCCACCGTCCGGTGATTGGTGTCGATTCAAGCGTTATTCTGTCGTTGGTAAGCGCCACAAAAGCAATCGTCTCATCATTATTTTCGATAAGATAGGTCACCGAAAGCAACTGCTTGTCGTACGACTTTGCACCGTCAAAAAGATATGAATTCACATCCTCACGACCACAATCGAAAGGCTTCAATTGCAGATCCTGCGTAAGGCGGATCATCTTACATGTGGAAAAATCCATGGGTTATCGAAAATTGGAAATGGCAGCTAACTGAGCAAAGTGATTGAATGTGCGTTCTTTTTCTACACGACAGGCCTTGTTTACGTCGGCCTCTTTCATTTCGTTGATAAAATTAATCGCATCAATCCCTTTCAAAACGGGAGTTTCTTTATTCGGCTTAGTCATACTTTTGGTTAGATGTAACAGTCGGGCAAAATTACAGCAAATAGTTTACAATGGTATTCCATTCCAAAGAAAATAGAGTCGCAGGACATGCAAAAAATATTAACTAATTAAAACTGAATTAAAATCATTGACGAATATTGCCCCGAATGATAAAATTTAAACAATTGGGGATTGGATCGTTAGGAATGAGACACGCGCAACAAGCCCTTTTGGAGGTAGGCAAACAAATACATTTTTACGCACGATTATACCCATTTGGCTTCACAAACGTGTTAGGCTCAGCTGAAACAAATGCGTAACTTTGCATGTTTCATAATCAAGCATCCATGTCCAACAAAGGAAATATCATAATCAAAGGGGCAAGAGTCAACAATCTAAAAAATATTGACGTTGAAATACCCCGCAACTCACTGGTAGTCATCACAGGACTCTCCGGATCCGGCAAATCGTCGCTGGCATTCGACACGCTTTATGCCGAAGGACAACGCCGCTACGTAGAAAGCCTCTCGTCTTACGCACGACAATTTTTGGGACGCATGCACAAACCGGAGGTCGACTATATAAAAGGTCTTCCGCCGGCCATTGCCATCCAGCAAAAAGTAAACACCCGCAATCCACGTTCGACGGTAGGAACCTCTACCGAAATTTACGAATACGTCAAACTGCTCTATTCAAGGATTGGCAAGACTTACTCTCCGGTTTCGGGCGAGTTGGTAAAAAAACATACCATCGAAGATGTGGTGAAATATGTTACCGTATTGCCCGAAGCAACTCCGGTGATTGTGATGGCACCTTTTCTTTTGCCGGAAGGAAGAAGCGTGGAGAAACACGCAGAAATTCTTCAGAAAGAAGGCTTTAACCGGTTGAAAGTCGGCGATGAGTTTCTGCGCATTGCCGATGCAGTGAAAAGCGGAGCATTGAAAACCGACGCAGAAATTTTTGTGGTAGTCGACCGGCTTTCGGTGCAAAACGAAAAAGAGATGCTCAGCCGACTGGCCGATTCGGTCGAAACGGCCTTTTTTGAAGGAAAAAACAGCTGTATTATTGAGGCACAAACAGAAGAAGGCATCCATCAGCAACTCTTCTCCAAATCGTTTGAAGCCGATGGCATTATCTTTGAAGAACCGTCGGAACATCTGTTCAGTTTCAACAGTCCTGTGGGCGCTTGTCCGCGTTGCGAAGGATTCGGCAAGGTGATCGGCATCGACGAGAACCTGGTGATTCCAAACAAACAACTCTCCGTCTACGAAGATGCAGTCGTTTGCTGGCGTGGCGAGGTGATGGGCGAATGGAAGAAACAAGTGGTGACCGGAGCCCGCAAAGCCGGCTTCCCCATTCATCATCCTTACATCGACCTGACCAAAGAGGAGAAAAAACTACTCTGGGAGGGCTGTCCCCATTTTCAGGGCATCAACGACTTCTTCCGTTTTTTGGAAGAAAACCAATACAAAATACAGTACCGGGTAATGCTTGCCCGTTTTCGGGGAAAAACAGTTTGCCCCGAATGCCACGGCACCCGCCTGAAAAAAGAGGCACAATGGGTGAAGATCGGGGGCAAGTCCATCTCCGAACTAGTTGATCTGCCCATATCGGAACTCAAATTTTTTTTCGATGCGCTCGAACTGACCGAACAAGAGGTACAGATCACTAAACGACTGCTCATCGAAATCAACAACCGCATTCAGTTCCTGCTCAATGTGGGATTGAACTACCTGACCCTGAACCGGCTTTCAAACACGCTGTCGGGTGGCGAGAGCCAGCGCATCAATCTGGCCACTTCGCTGGGAAGCAGCCTGGTGGGTTCGCTTTATATTCTCGACGAACCGAGCATCGGGCTTCACTCGCGCGATACAGCCCTACTGGTGAAGGTACTGAAACAACTGCGCGATTTGGGCAACACGGTGGTGGTGGTGGAACACGACGAAGATATTATTCGCGCTGCCGACTACATTATCGATATCGGCCCGAATGCCGGACGGCTGGGAGGTGAGGTGGTGCTGGCATCGCCGCTACCGGTACCACAGGAGATCATTGCCAAGACGAAACAATCGCATACGCTCAATTACCTTGCCGGCACGGAGAAGATTCCGGTGCCTACCAAGCGCCGCAAGTGGAACAACTACATTGAGGTAACGGGTGCCAACGAGAACAACCTGAAGAATATTTCGGTACGTTTCCCGCTCAACGTGATGACGGTGGTTACCGGCGTGAGCGGTAGCGGCAAGTCGTCGCTGGTACGCGATATTCTGTATCCTGCCCTAAAAAAACATTACGGCGGCGTGGCCGAGCATGTGGGTGTGTTCGGCAAACTTGACGGCAGTATGCATCTGGCCACCGACATCGAATTTGTGGATCAGAACCCGATTGGCAAGTCGTCGCGATCCAATCCCGTGACCTATCTGAAGGCCTACGACGAGATTCGCCGCCTTTATGCGGAGCAACAACTGTCCAAACAGATGGGCTTTGCCGCCTCCCATTTTTCGTTCAACGTGGAGGGTGGACGCTGCGAAGAGTGCCAGGGCGAAGGAACCATCACGGTGGAGATGCAGTTTATGGCCGACATCACGCTCGAATGCGAACATTGCCACGGCAAACGGTTCAAATCGGATGTGCTGGAGGTGATGTACAACGGTGCCAGTATTTTCGACATATTGGAGATGACCGTGGATCAGTCCATCGAGTTTTTCGCCGAAGGCAAAGGACTCACCGAAAAGAAAATCGTGAAACGGCTGAAGCCCCTGCAGGATGTGGGGCTTGGCTATATCAAACTGGGACAGGCTTCGAGCACCCTCTCGGGCGGCGAGAGCCAGCGCGTGAAACTGGCCTCGTTCCTTTCCGAAGAGAAGACATCGCCGATGCTCTTCGTGTTCGACGAACCAACCACCGGGTTGCACTTCCACGACATCAAAACGTTGATGAAGGCCTTCGACGCACTGATCGACCGAGGACACACGGTAATCATCATCGAGCACAACATGGAGGTGATTAAATGCGCCGACCACATCATCGACCTCGGTCCCGAAAGTGGTGCCGGAGGAGGAGAAATTGTCTTCGAGGGAACACCAGAAAAATTGGTACTGTGCGAGAAGTCCTACACCGGCATGTTCTTGGAAAAGGAGTTGAAATAGAAATGGTCATCGGATATTACCCCTAAATAAAAAGCATTCACTATATCCGTTTTTCTCTGCGGTCTTTGCAAAAAACTTTGCTCTCTTTGCGGTTAAAAATCTGAGATTAACCGCAAAGAACGCTGAGAATGCGCAAAGCACACAAAGATTAGGTTTATCAGGTAAACAAGCGTAGCCATAAATAGAATAACCAGAAAAAAACAATGGCATATTACATCATCAAGGTACTGATTTCGGCCATCCTGATTGTGGCCATCTCCGAAATATCGAAACGGAGTTCGCTGGTGGGCAGTATCTTTGCTTCCATCCCACTCCTTTCGTTGATGGCTTTCGTGTGGATGTATATCGATACCAAGGATGTACATAAAATTGCCGACCTCTCGTCGGGCATCTTCTGGCTGGTAATCCCTTCGCTGAGTTTCTTTATACTGTTTCCGGTACTGCTGCGTAAGGGGATGAACTTTTACCTGTCGCTCACGCTGTCCACTCTGGTGATGGTATTGTTCTATTTTGGAATGATCTATCTTTTGAAAAGGTGCGGGGTGAATTTGTGAGAAGCTATACATTTCATGAACTTATTTTCAGGATTTAATCAAGGATTTACCATATGCCCAACACTGCGGAAACAATAAAAGCATTGAATGGAATAGATTTAAGTACTTATCCTTTTTATGAAGTACAAGAACATATTCGTAGCTTTGGAAGAACTGGATTCTTAATTTTTACGTTACATAAAGGGAAAACGATTGTACGTGCAAGATCGGGATCTAATTTTAGAGAAAGATCTGAATTATCATACCTACCACAAGCCAAAAACACAAAATGCCAGCGTGCAAGCACTCCTAACAAAACAATGTTTTATGCAAGTTTAGTTGGCGAAAAACAAAGTTTTGCTGAATGTCGAATATTAGCAACTAGTGAAACTTCCACATTACTCCGGAAAGGTATCGAATCAAATGGAATTGAAAAAATCACATATGGGAGATGGAATGTAATAGACGATATTGATTTAGTAGTGATTTTGGATGAAGAAGTATACAAAACAGTTAACAACAATCCCCTTTTAGAAGAGCTTAAAAAAGCTTATAGTACATTTATACAGGCGAATTCTGATCTTGACGAGAAAACAAGATTAATTGCCAATTTTTTCGCCCAAGAGTTTGCAAAAGAGGAGATAGAGAATGATTCTGATTACTTTTTATCTGCACTATTCTCGGAATTTGTTGTAAACGAATTAAATTATGATGGAGTCATGTATCCTTCGGTACAAGCTGGAGGACAAATAGGATTTAATGTTGCCATAAAACCTGAAGTTGTAAATCAAAGACTTCAATTAGATTTGATCGCAGAAGCCACATTGTACAAAAAGAAGAAGGACACCTTTGTTGTTACCGATAAGACATCCAACCCCTTAACATGGGAATATTATGAGAGTCCAGAAATGACAACAGAGCAAATATTAGCCAAATTACAAATAAGCAGTTTAGGAGAATTGCTATAATTAAAATGCTCTCGGTTTAGAACATCTATGATTTCTGTTATAGAATTAGACTATTTAATCATAACCGCATGAAACTTTGTAGCGCCTGCCTGTTGGGACTTGTTTGCCGGTACAATGGAGAGAGTGTTTCCCATGAGAAAGTGTTGCGTCTGGCATCCGAAGAGGTATTGATACCGGTCTGCCCCGAACAGATGGGCGGTTTGCCCACACCACGTCCGGCCGTGGAGCTCAAAAACGGAAGAGCGGTTACCATCGACGGAGACGACGTAACCGCAAATTTTGAAGCTGGAGCCCGTCAGGTATTGGAAATTGCACAAATGTACGGCATCGACACGGTCGTTCTCAAGCAACGGAGCCCCTCGTGCGGATGCGGGCAGGTGTACGACGGTACCTTTTCAGGATCGGTCGTACCCGGCAATGGAATCACTGCAAAACTGCTATTGGAAAACGACATAAAAGTATTGACTGAAGAAGATCTGTAACAATTCATCTCAACCATTAAGAAATTAAGAAACAGGAATAAAAGTACTTAACCACCTCAATTTCTCAATGGTAAAAGAAAAACAACAACATAAACCTCACTATATTATGAAACTGAAATACGGAATGAATCCTTATCAGGATTATGCGGAAGTAATTGACCCGAAAGGCGCTTTGACGCTGAAAAACGGCAACCCGAGTGTAATTAACGTACTGGATGCCCTCAACTCGTGGCAACTGGTAAAAGAGGCAAGCGCTACGCTGAACACCGAAGCAGCCACCTCGTTCAAACACGTAACGCCATCGGGTGTAGCGGTAGCCAAAACGCTAACCGAAGCCGAAAAGCAGGCATACCTGATCAAGACTGAACTCTCACCGCTGGCATCGGCATACGCCCGGGCACGCGGCACCGACCGTCTGGCATCGTTCGGCGATTTTATTGCCCTTAGCCATCCGGTCGACAAGGCTACGGCACTACTGATTAAATCGGAAGTATGTGACGGAATCGTGGCTCCGGGCTACGAACCCGAAGCGTTGGAAATTCTTGCCGCCAAGAAAAAGGGAGGCTTCGTAGTATTCGAAATCGATGCTACCTACGAACCCGAAGAGGTGGAATCGCGCGAAGTGTACGGCATCACCGTAAAACAGAAACGAAACAACCTTCACGTGTCGGACGAGATGTTCTCTAAAGTGGTTACCTCCAATAAAAACGTACCAGCTAAAATCCTGAACGACCTGAAACTGGGTTTCATCACGCTGAAATATACCATGTCGAACTCCATTTGCGTGGTCAACAATGGCCATGTGATCGGTATCGGCTCCGGCCAGCAGTCGCGCATCCTCTGCTCGGGACTGGCACTGGGCAAAGCCAATATTTGGTATCAGAAATCGCAACTCGACTACTCGTTCCTGAAAGAGCAGACCGACCTGAAACGTACCGACCTAGACCAGTTGATCGAACAAAAACGCGAAGAGGCTTTCGGCAATCAAATTATGCTAAACCAGCTTCCTGACTCTTGTCTGTTGTCGGACGGATTTTTTCCGCAGAAAGACAACATCGAACTGGCACACAAATACGGTGTAAAATATATCGCCACGCCGATGGGCTCCATCCGCGATCAGGAAATTATCGACACTTGCGATAAGTTGGGCATCACGCTCATCAACACCGGCGTACGATTGTTCCATCATTAATAATTCGGAGTACCTATCTAAACATAATACAATATGACTATTCAGTATTTTATGGCCTATACCGCCATTTTATTGGTTGCCACAATCACACCGGGACCCAGCATGCTTTTGGCAATCAACCACGGAGCAAATCATGGCATCTCTAAAACGCTCTACAGCGGACTTGGAAATTTACTCGGCAACCTACTAATGGCATTGGTATCTATTTTGGGGTTGGGAGCCGTATTAATAGCCTCCGGTATTATTTTCAATATTATTAAATGGATTGGCATTCTTTACCTTATTTTTGTAGGGTTGAAACTGATACTGGAACCTGTCCGAAGAGAGGAAGCAGAAGAGCATTTCACAAATAAAAAATCGAAAAGCAGATACCGTTTATTTATTGACGGCTTTATTATTGCCATTGGCAACCCGAAAGGAATCCTGTTTTTCACAGCCCTTTTTCCTCAATTTATTAACATCGGCCGTTCAACGCTGAGTGAATACTGCATTCTTATTTCGACCTTGGGCGTTGTCGCTTTCGGATGTTATATGCTGTACGCTTTTTCGGGGGCTAAACTTAACAGACTCTTTCGTAGCTACTCGTTCCGAAAAATTTTCAACCGCATCACCGGGGCTATTTTTATCGGAACCGGAGTAGCAATTGCTTTTTCAAAAAAATAATTATGCAAATTCCGGCATCCTATCAAATCAAAGCCATCGATGCCTATACCATCGAACACGAACCGATTTCATCGGGCGGCCTGATGAAACGGGCGGCGTCAACTGTGGCCGCCTGGATTGCGGAACATGCACCTTTTGACGCATCGGTAAAAGTGTTGGCCGGCAGTGGGAACAATGGAGGTGACGCACTGGTGGTTGCCCTGTTGTTAGACAAAGCCGGATTCGAGGTGGAGTGTTTTCTCTTTAACCAAACACAGAGACTCTCGCCCGATTGCGCGTTTTACAAAGAACAAATCGATCATGGCACGTCACTCCATTTCAAAGAAGTGACCAATTCCGAGTTTCTGCCTGAGATAAAAAGCAGTGATTGGGTGGTTGACGGACTCTTTGGAACCGGATTGAACCGGCCACTGGAGGAACCTTTCGTCTCGCTGATTCGCCACATCAACGCCTCGGGTGCTACGGTCATCTCCATCGATATACCTTCGGGTCTGTTCGGCGAGGATAACCGACAAAATAATCAGGAGCACTGTATACATGCGGCTTATACACTGTCATTTCAATTTCCGAAGCTCGCCTTCCTGTTTGCCGAAAACAGCAAAATAGTCGGCAATTGGCAGGTATTGCCCATCGGGTTACATCCGCAGGCAGTCGAGAAATGCCAAACCGCTTACACTTTCGCAACCGGAGAAGAGATGGCCCTGCTGCTGAAAACCCGCGACCGGTTTGCCCACAAGGGCATCTTCGGTCATGCACTAATTGCAGGAGGCAGCAAAGGAAAAATGGGTGCCATGGTATTAGCTGCCAGAAGTTGTATGCGCAGCGGTGTCGGACTACTCAGCGTGCAGGTACCCGCTTCGGGCAATGACATTCTCCAGATCAGCATCCCTGAAGCAATGACGATCCCCGATGAAGGAGAAAACATCATTACTTCGATACAAATAGCACAGAAGATTGATGCCGTGGGAATCGGTTGCGGCATGGGTACCTCTCCCGAGACTGCACAGGCACTGCACCAACTGTTGCAAAGCTGCGACAAACCGATGGTAATCGATGCCGATGCGCTGAACATACTGGCACAGCATCCCGAATGGATGAAACTGATCCCCGCAAACTCCATCCTCACTCCCCACCCTGCCGAATTTGACCGCCTGGCGGGAAAATCTGCATCGGGCTACGAACAGTTGGAAAAAGCACGCGCCTTTGCCATCACCCATAAGGTAACGGTAGTTCTCAAAGGAGCCTACACCGCCGTTATCAACACCGCCGGAGAGGTCAGTTTCAACAGCACCGGCAATCCGGGCATGGCAACTGCCGGAAGTGGAGACACTTTAACGGGAATTTTAGTAGCTTTGCAGGCGCAGGGATACAGTGCGTTCGACGCCGCCCGGTTGGGAGTTTTCCTACACGGGATGGCAGGAGACATAGCCGCCCGAACCCTTGCCTTCGAGGGCATTACGGCCGGAGAAATTATCGCGCATCTGGGAGTCGCATTCAACGAACTGAAAAATTGTATATCACATAAAAATTCATTGATATGATAAAATATTATTTGTTAACTGCAGCAATGTGTGTTGCACCCTTTTTGTTTGCTCAAACGGAAGTGGTAAGCAGTCAGGAAAGAGCGAATTTTATGAACGGAGTGGCCTACAATTTGCCTAAAACCGTATTGGTAGTAGAAGTGGAGGCTGTCAAGTCCATCAAGCTGGCTGGGCCTTACTACCGCTATTCCGAACGGTATCTCGGCACCAAAGATGTCATTACCGAGAACAGCACCAACTGGTCGGTCAGTTCCATTAAGGTACGTCCGAAAGCTATTCCCGATCCGGCTAACCGTTACATCGTGAAACTCGATCCGGCATCGGCGGCTTCGTTTATCACGCTTACTCCCAACGGTATTTTATACGGAGTAAACGTTCCATTCACCCCGATGGCAAAACACCCGGCACATAAACCGATGGCAACACCTACACCCGAACTCACCTTCAGCGGAGCCGTACTCAACGAAGAGGCTTTACAGGCAAACTCGGTAGCAAAAATGGCAGAACTTTCGGCCAAACAGATTTATCGAATTCGCGATAGCCGTCTGAACCTGATTACCGGCGACAACGACAAATTGCCCGACGGTAAAGCGCTGGAACTGATGCTAAACAATCTCGACAAATCGGAAAAAGAGCTTACGGCGTTGTTTGTTGGCAAAACAGTGAATGTGCCGACTACACTCACCTTTGAGGTTACTCCCGACAAAGAGTTGAAAAACGAAGTTCTCTTCCGTCTTTCGTCGCTTGGAGGTGTGGTATCGAGAGACGATTTGAGCGGCCAACCGTATTACATCAACATCAAAGACATATCCGATAAGAATACGCTTGGCAAAGAAAGAGCTAGCCAAAGCGGTCTTTTTTACCGCATTCCCGGTCAGGGCGAACTTTCGGTTAGCGACCCGAACGGCAATATTCTGGCGCACGAGAAATTCGATGTGGCTCAATTCGGACAAACACAGGCATTAGCTGCTTCTATTTTCAACAAAAGCGCTATCAAACTGAAATTCGATCCGATGACCGGATCGTTGATTTCCATTGAAAAATAACCGCTTTAAGCACAAATAAAAAGTAACCTTCGCGTTATTTTGTGCCGACATTTTTTATCTTTGCACCTGTTTTCTTTCAATTTGTAACTGAAATTACATTTCAATAAAATCCTCATTGAAAGATAGGTAGCACTAAAATAAAAAAAACAATTGTCGTAATTCCATTAAAAATAGATTTATGTATTCCAAATTAGTAGATCGTTTTCTGAAATATGTGTCGTTTGTGACCACATCCGACGAGAAAACAGGTCTGACTCCCAGTACTCCGGGACAGTTGATATTTGCCAATGCGCTGGCAGATGAGTTGAAAAATATCGGTATGACAGACGTTTCCATCAGCGAATACGGATATGTAATGGCCACGTTGCCTTCCAATTGCAATACTACCGTGCCCACTATCGGATTTATTGCCCACATGGATACCAGTCCCGACATGACGGGCAAACACCCTAACCCCAGAATCGTATCGAAATACGACGGTTCGGATATTCTCCTCGACAAAGAAGAAAATGTTATTTTAAGCCCTTCCGATTTCCCCGAATTGTTACAATACAAAGGACAAGACATCATTGTAACCAATGGGAAAACGCTGCTCGGAGCAGACGACAAAGCCGGGATTGCAGAAATAATGGAAGCTATCGAAACACTGGCAGCCAATCCGTCGCTGAAGCATGGAACCATTCGCGTCGCTTTCACTCCCGACGAAGAGATTGGAATGGGTGCCTCCAAATTCGATGTGGAGAAATTTGCCGCCGATTGGGCCTACACCCTCGATGGAGGCGAAATAGGCGAATTGGAGTACGAAAACTTCAACGCAGCTTCGGCTGCCATCACCTTCAAAGGCCGTAACGTTCACCCCGGATATGCCAAACATAAAATGCTCAATTCCATGCGTGTGGCCAACCAGTTTGCCAACATGTTGCCGCGCCACGAAACGCCCGAGCATACGGAAGGTTATGAAGGTTTTTACCACCTGACATCCATGGAGGGAACGGTTGAAAAATCGACATTGACATACATCATACGCGACCACGATCGCGATCGGTTTGAAAAACGCAAAAAGGAAGTACAGCATTTAGTAAACAAGATTAATTCGGAATTTCCCAATTGTGCTACCGTGGCGATCAAAGATCAGTATTTCAACATGCGCGAAAAGATTGAACCGGTACTGCATATAGTAACGATTGCGGAGGAAGCCATGAAGGAAGTTGGGGTGAAACCCAACGTCAAAGCTATTCGTGGCGGTACAGACGGTTCTCAGCTATCGTTCAAAGGGTTGCCTTGTCCGAATATCTTTGCAGGAGGACACAATTTCCACGGCCGGTTTGAATATGTACCTATCCCTTCCATGGAAAAAGCGGTCGATGTAATTCTAAAGATTGTAGAAAAAGTGTCATTACTTAAATAATTCTCCTTACACTCACATACAAGCATGATAAAAACAACTCCTTTTACGGAAAAACATATCGCGTTGGGTGCCCGTATGGCATCTTTTGCCGACTACAATATGCCAATCGAGTACAGTGGCATTACCGACGAACACATGACCGTACGTCAGGGTGTGGGCGTTTTTGACGTATCGCATATGGGGGAATTTTGGGTAAAAGGCGATAAGGCATTGCCGTTCCTTCAGAAAATCACCTCGAACGACGTCTCCGCGTTACCTGTCGGCAAAGCTCAATACTCCTGTTTTCCGAATGGAAAGGGGGGCATCGTGGATGATTTGCTGGTATATCACTACGAACCGGGAAAATATATGTTGGTAGTGAATGCCGCCAACATCGATAAAGACTGGGCGTGGTGTGTGCAAAACAACACCGAAGGTGCCGATCTGGAGAATGCTTCCGATCACATGGCACAATTAGCCGTACAGGGTCCGAAAGCGACTGAATTGTTGCAAAAGCTTACTTCCGTCGATTTGAGCACGATTCCTTATTATGCTTTTACCACCGGAGAGTTTGCAGGCGTAAAAAATGTGATTCTCTCAAATACCGGATATACCGGAGCCGGAGGGTTTGAGCTCTATTTCTATCCCGAAGCTGCCGATACCATTTGGCAAGCCATTTTTGAAGCCGGAGAGGAATTCGGTATCAAACCGATAGGACTGGGAGCACGCGACACCCTGCGTCTTGAAATGGGATTTGCTCTTTACGGCAACGATATTGACGATTCCACCTCACCCATCGAAGCCGGATTGGGATGGATAACTAAATTTGTCGATGGAAAATCATTTATCGACAGACCACTGCTTGAAATTCAAAAAGCAAATGGTGTAAAACGCCGCTTGGTTGGGTTTGTGCTTACCGAAAGGGGAATTCCCCGTCACGATTATGAGATCGTGAATGAAGAGGGACGTGTGATAGGAAGAGTTACCTCCGGAACGCAGTCGCCCGTATTGAAAGCCGGTATTGGTATGGGATATGTGGAAATCGGGTTTGCGAAACCCAACACCCCTATTTTTATTAATATCCGGAATAAACCGGTTGCCGCAAAAGTGACAAAGGCGCCTTTCTGTCAGGGAGCTTTGTAATCGGCGCTCGTTGTGTTTTGCTTTTTTTGCAAAAATAAACGTCAGGGGCTTGTATCTTGCTTCAAAATGCTTTATTTTTGTGTCGCAAATTAGTACTAATTAAAAATCTCACAAAAATGGCTCACGTAATTTCAGAAGATTGTATTGCATGTGGTTCTTGCATCAGCGAATGTCCAGTTGAAGCTATCAGCGAAGGCGATATCTATGTTATTGATGCGGACGTTTGTACCGATTGCGGAACATGTGCTGATGTTTGTCCTTCAGAAGCAATTCATCCGGCATAACACGCACTATTGCAAATACTAAAACCACCTCGCGGAGGTGGTTTTTTTGTATCTGCTTATTTTCAATCTTATGCTGTCCCAATTTATTAAATTCTGTGTGGTAGGAGCTTCCGGTACTATCATCGACTTCAGCCTAACGTACATCTTCAAAGAGAGAGTACACGTAAACAAATACATATCCAATTCAATAGGATTTATCTCGGCTGCCACGTCCAATTATGTTCTTAACCGGATATGGTCGTTCGAGAATCACAATCCGGCCATAGGCGAGCAGTATACACTGTTTATGGGCATCGCCCTACTCGGCCTTGGAATTAACAACGGCATAATTTTCTTACTAACCAAGAAATTTCATTTCAATTTTTATCTGTCCAAAGTTGTGGCTACCGGAGTAGTTACATTGTGGAATTTTGCAATGAATTACCTCTTTACTTTCCGGTAATTCCCGATCCGTAATATGAAACGAACATGTTGCTTCATAAAGTCCAAGAGGATTATACTAATTTTCAGCGACATGAAACCGAAGGTCAACGACTAACGGGAGTTAATTTCATACTTCCTTGGGTGAAAAAGATGATTATAGCATGAAAAACGAAGCGCGTATTGATAAATGGTTGTGGGCGATGAGACTGTTCAAGACCCGCACGATTGCCGCCGAAGCCTGCAAGAAAGGAAGAGTGATGGTGCAGCAAGTTGCGGCTAAACCTTCCCGTAATATTAAGGTTGGTGATGTCATTCAGGTGAAGCGTCCACCGGTGACTTATTCATTCAAAGTACTAACTTTGACGGAGAACCGGCTGGGTGCCAAACTGGTGCCCGAATATATGGAAAATGTCACCACCGCCGACCAACTGGAACTGCTCGAGCTCTCGAAAGTGAGCGGATACATGGGTCGCGACCGGGGTACCGGAAGGCCTACCAAGAAAGACCGCCGCGATCTGGACTCTTTTTTGGATGATGACGAACCTTTCTTTGCCGATGAAGACTGGGAAAATTGAAATTTCATATTTCAGGTTACAAAACTCCACATTCGATCTTCTGAATTGAAATAGACGAAATTGATTCCCTCATTTTCAAATTCTCACATTTTCAAATTGAAACTATGTTTATTGCACTACAGAAACGAAAAGAAAATATTGCCGAATATGTGCTTTACATGTGGCAAGTTGAAGATTTGATTCGTGCTTACGGACTCAACCTGCAAGCCATTGTCGACAATATCGTAAACCTGACTTCATATAGCGAAGATGAAAAAAAGCAGCTATCCGACTGGTACGAAAGTCTGATTGAGATGATGCGACTGGAAGGAGTACAGCAGAGCGGACACTTGCAGTTGGTGACCAATACCGTTGCCGATGTTACCGACCTGCATTATGCATTGCTGAAATCGCCCAAGTTTCCGGAATATGCAGCGCTGTTTTATCAGACATTGCCTACCATTGGAGCTTTGAAGCAACGATTGGACAATGCAGAAGTGGAAGATATAGAGGCGTGCTTGGTATTTTTGTACGGTGTTTTATTGCTACGACTCCAAAAGAAAGAGATTTCGCAAGATACGCAGATTGCTCTCTCGCAAATCAGCAAACTGCTGGCTTTGCTTTCGCATAAATACAAACTCTATCTGAACAACGAACTGAAATTAGACGAACCGGAGATTTAGCTGTCTATTTTGTTCGCGAAACTTCATCGTGCCTGAAGCAGGTAATCAGATGGTCATTCACCATCCCTGCCGCCTGCATATAGGCATAACAAATGGTGGTGCCCATAAATTTGAATCCCCGTTTTTTGAGATCCTTACTCATCGCATCCGACTCGGGTGTTGAAACCGGCGTCGTTGACATATCCGTAATGCGATGATCGATGGTAGTTCCTCCCGTAAATTGCCAGATGTAACGGTCGAACGAACCGAACTCCTTCTGCACAGCCATAAACGCCTTGGCATTGCCGATGGTGGCCTGAATCTTCAACCGGTTGCGGATAATACCCTCATCCTGCATCAATGCTTCTATTTTGGTATTGTTGTAGTTGGCAATGACGGTGTAGGCGAAATTATCAAACGCTTTTCTGAAGTTTTCTCTTTTGTTTAGAATGGTATTCCAACTCAATCCAGCCTGAAAACTATCGAGTACAATAAACTCGAAATGAAGGGCATCGTCGTGAAGCGGAACGCCCCACTCTGCGTCGTGATATTTTATTGCCAGCGTGTGATTGGTCGGCCAGGGACATCGTTGTTTTTCCATATCCGTGTATTTTTATTGTTTACCAAAAAGTACTCTAAAAGCATCTTCTACCTTCTTCGCCTTGATTACTTCGATGGAAAAGCGAGTATTCTTATCGGCTTTGTTTAGATTGAAATCGGGAATAATTATTTTCTGAAAGCCCAGCTTCTCGGCTTCCAGAATGCGTTGCTCGATGCGGTTCACCGGGCGTATTTCGCCCGACAAGCCCACCTCACCAGCCATGCAGATATGATGCTCAAGCGCAATATCCATGCTCGACGAGAGAATGGACGAGATAATAGCCAGGTCGATGGCCGGATCGTTTACTTTGATGCCTCCGGCAATATTGAGGAAAACATCCTTTTGCGCCAGTTTGAATCCGGCACGTTTTTCGAGAACTGCCAGCAGCATGTTCATTCGGCGGATATCGAAACCGGTGGATGACCGTTGTGGGGTGCCGTAGGCTGCGGTACTCACCAGTGCTTGCGCTTCGATCAAAAACGGGCGGATACCCTCGATGGCCGAAGCAATGGCAACGCCACTCAGACCTTCGTGGTTTTGTGATAACAGCAACTCGGATGGGTTGGTCACTTCGCGCAATCCGTTTTGCCTCATTTCAAAAATACCCAACTCGGCCGTGCTACCGAAACGGTTTTTGTTGGCACGCAAAATGCGGTACATGTAATTCTGATCGCCTTCAAACTGAAGTACCGTATCTACGATATGCTCCAGCACCTTTGGACCTGCAATGCTGCCTTCTTTGTTGATGTGCCCGATGAGCAGTACCGGAATACCCGTCTCTTTCGCAAATTTGAGCAGTGCTGCCGAGCACTCCCGCACCTGAGTAACGCTACCCGGCGACGATTCGGCATATTCGGTCGACATAGTTTGAATAGAATCGATTACCACCACATCGGGTTGTACATTGCGAATGTGAACGAAAATCTGTTCGAGTGAAGTTTCGCTGACTACAAAACAGTCGGATGCCGGCTGGTTGAGCCGGTCGGAACGAAGCTTTAGCTGTTTGACACTCTCTTCGCCGGAAACGTACAGCACTTTCTTGTCTGTCATATTCAGTGCCACTTGCAGAATAAGTGTCGACTTTCCGATACCAGGTTCACCTCCCAACAAAACCAGCGATCCGCCCACCAGTCCACCACCTAACACCCGGTTGAATTCGGCGGAGCAGGTATCGATGCGTTGTTCGCTGGTGCTTTCCACCTCTTCAATGCGAACCGGCTTCGACTTGAGGGGCTCATCGGAGTGGTAGACTGTTTTGGATGAAACTTCCTTACGAATTACCTCTTCCACGTAGCTGTTCCATTCGCCACACGACGCACATTTGCCAATCCACTTGGGCGATTCGGCGCCACAGTTTTGGCATACATAAACCGATTTTGTTTTTGCCATAATCAACGTTTTGAGTTACAAATGTAGGTTTAATATGTCAATGTGCCAATATGCCGAAGGAATCATCGACGATGATTCGAGTGATTTAGTTAGCTGATAGAATGGATAAAATAGCATAAATTCACACGGCAGATATTTTCTTTTTAATTTGTGTCGTTGGTGCATGTAGGGTATCAAATTTTCAATATACCTCAGTAGTTTATTGGCACATCAGAATATTGGCACATTGATAGATTAAGCTTACCTTTGTTGCCGAAAGAATTAAGTCATGCGAATACTAAAACGAATTGATTCATACACTCTTGCCAATTTTCTGAAACTCTTTTCAGTAACCTTTTTTATCTGTCTGTTTGTCTTCCTTATGCAGTTTTTGTGGAAGTATGTAGACGATATGGTAGGAAAGGGATTGGGAATTTCCATCCTGGCCGAATTTTTTATGTATGCTGCCTTCTCGCTTGTGCCCTTGGCGCTACCGATGTCAATTATGCTTGCATCGTTGATGTCGTATGGCAATATGGGCGAACAATTGGAGCTGTTGGCAATGAAATCGGCCGGCATATCGCTGTTTCGGATCATGCGACCGCTCATCATCGTCATCTCCATGGTGTGCGTGGCGGCTTTCTTCTTTTCCAATTATGTGCTGCCCAAGAGTCAAGTCAAGATGTACACCCTGCTGCTCTCCATGCGGCAAAAATCGCCCGAACTGGAGATTCCGGCCGGGGAATTTTATCAGGGAATCAGTGGATATACACTATTTGTAGGAAGCAAAGACATTAAGGGGCAACTACTCAAAAACGTCATCGTGTACGACTTTTCAAACGGATTTAGCAACGCCTCGGTAATGCTTGCCGACTCGGGACGCCTGACTATGAGCAGCGACAAACATTTCCTTACATTCTACCTGTATAGCGGCGAATCGTTCGAAAACCTGCAACAACAGCAGGCAATGACGTCTGAAACCAAAGTTCCCTATCGTCGCGAAGTATTTTCCAAAAAACAGATCATCATCGATTTTGATGCCAGTTTCACCCGATTTAACGAATCACTGCTTAAAAACGAGCAGATCAGCAAAAATGTGATTGAGCTCAACCATACCATCGACTCGCTAAACAAAGAGGTAAAACAATTGGTAAAATTGCAGACGGCTTATGTTCCCAACAAGTACCTCAACCGGGAAAATCGCATTCCGTTTCATCAGGCGACATCAAAAAATTTCAATTTTGAAAAATACAACACCGATACGTTATTTTTATCATTAAATTTGATGGGCAAGAGAAGTGCTGTCAACAGCGCCATAAGCAGCGTAAATCAGGCCAAAGGTGAACTGACATTTTCCAACATGGAAATCCAGGAAAAGCAGAAGAATATTCGTCGTCACTCCATTGAGTGGCACCGTAAATTTGCCTTGTCGTTTGCATGCCTCATCTTTTTCTTTATCGGGGTTCCCTTAGGAGCTATCATTCGGAAAGGCGGGTTCGGAATGCCTGTGGTAATTTCTGTATTAATGTTTATCGTTTACTATATTGTAGACAACACGGGGACCAAAATGGCTCGGGATGGTTTTTGGCCAGTTTGGAAAGGAATGTGGCTCAGTTCTTCGGTGCTGCTGCCGATAGGGATTTTCCTGACCTATAAAGCGGTTGGCGATTCCGTAATTATGAATCCGAGTGCATATATTCAACTTATCAAGAGCGGACGAAAACGTTTGGCAAGCTATTTGCAACAAGGCAAGCGATATGTCAATAGCCGGTTGAAGGCAAAAGCAAAAAAGTAATATCCGATTGATACCGACAGAACGACGGTTACATGACGGTCGGAAACTCTTTTGATTGTGTCAATTAATTCTATTCTAAAATCACGATATGGAACAATTTCAATTAAATACTATAGATGAGGCCATTGAAGATATTCGCAATGGCAAATTTGTGATCGTCGTAGATGATGAAGATCGCGAAAACGAGGGCGACTTTATCTGTGCTGCCGAACTGATTACACCGGAAAAGGTAAACTTCATGATTACCCATGGTCGGGGATTGGTATGTGCGCCGTTAACGGAAGAACGTTGTGACGAATTGTCACTTCCCATGCAGACCGAAGACAATACCTCGAATCATGGCACCCCCTTCACAGTCTCCGTCGACTTGCTCGAACATGGCTGTACAACCGGTGTTTCGGCTTTCGACCGGGCTGCCACCATCAAGGCGTTGTGCGATCCCTCGATATTACCTGCCGATCTGGGTCGTCCCGGACACATTTTCCCACTACGGGCACGTAGCCGTGGCGTTCTTCGCCGAGCCGGGCATACCGAAGCTTCCGTAGATTTGGCGCAATTGGCAGGGCTCTATCCTGCAGGAGTGTTGGTGGAGATCATCAACGAAGACGGAACGATGGCTCGCCTACCCCAATTGATCGAAGTTTCCAAAAAATTTGATCTGAAAGTGGTTTCGGTAAAAGACCTGATTACCTATCGTCTGGAACGGGAGTCGTTGGTTGAAAAGGGAGAAGAGGTAATGATGCCTACTGCTTACGGCGAGTTTCATCTGATTCCGTTCCGTCAGAAGTCGAACGGACTGGAACACGTAGCCCTGATAAAAGGCGAATGGAGTGCCGACGAACCGATTTTGGTACGGGTACACTCATCGTGTATGACTGGCGATATATTCGGGTCGATGCGTTGCGAATGCGGCGAACAGCTTCATAAATCCATGCAGATGATCGAAAAAGAGGGCAAAGGCGTGGTTGTTTACATGAATCAGGAAGGGCGCGGCATCGGTCTGATGAACAAAATAAAAGCCTACAAACTGCAGGAAAACGGCATGGACACCGTGGATGCAAACCTACACCTCGGATTTCAGGCCGACGAACGTGACTACGGCGTAGGTGCCCAAATTTTACGCGAACTGGGAGTTACGCAAATGCGACTAATGACCAATAACCCAAAAAAGCGTATCGGCCTCGAATCGTATGGCCTCACCATTGCCGAAAATGTACCTATCGAGGTTACGCCCAATGAACACAACGCTTTTTATATGCATACAAAAAAAGAACGGATGGGACACGTATTGAAGAAAATCTGATTAGAATAAAGATATACGACTACTAAAAACGGCGAACTTACACTATGTAAATTCGCCGTTTTTATATGGATTTATAACGATTACTTTTTCTTTTCCAGACTTCTCCAGACCAAATAAACTCCGATCACAACAAACGGGATGCTAAGCCACTGTCCCATATCCATGGCCATCGACTCTTCAAAAGCAACCTGCCGCTCCTTGAGAAACTCGATAAAGAAACGGGCGATGAAGATCAGTGCAATGGTCAGCCCGAAGTAGAACCCGGTGCCTACTTTCTCTTTACATTTCCGATAAAGTAATATATTCAGCACAAAAATAAACAAATAGGCAATACCCTCGTACAATTGCGAGGGATGGCGGGGCAACATATCGACCTTCTCAAACACAAATGCCCAGGGCACATCGGTCGGTTTTCCGATGATTTCCGAGTTCATCAGATTGGCCATGCGGATAAAAAAAGCAGCAATGGGAGTTACAACCGCCACCAGATCGAGAGTGATAAATATTTTCCGTTTTGTCTGATAGGTGAACAGCGCAATAGCCAGAATCAAGCCCAACGCTCCGCCGTGGCTGGCCAACCCCTGAAAGCCCGTAAAGTGATATGCGCCGTCGGCTAATCGTTGTATGGGAAGGAAAATTTCGACGGGGTGTGCCAGAAAATAGCCCGGTTCGTAAAAAAGGCAGTGTCCCAATCGGGCGCCAAGCACGATTCCCAACAGGCCGTAGAGGGTAAATTTATCCCACTCTTTTTGCGTAAATCCCTGCAACTTGGCCATCTTTTCAAGCATCAGTATTGCCAGAAGAATACCGCCAACAAAAAGAATTCCGTAGTAACGCACCGAAATGCCCAGGATCTTTACTATTTCAGGGTCGATGTTCCAGTGTATGAATAAGTTCATAGTTGAAATTTACAATTTGAATATTTACGATTTTGAAACCCAGATTCAAACTGAGTACTGAATACTGTATACTTGGTCAGTTACCCGCTTTCTCGGCATCAGTTTTACACTGATCGGGATAGTCTATGGTAAAGTGCAAGCCTCGGCTCTCTTTGCGCTGCATGGCTTGCTTGATAATCAGGTAACCCACGCTGATAATATTACGCAACTCACAAATCTCCTTCGATACTACCGAGCGGTCGAACAGGCTTTCCGTTTCGCGATACAATATTTCCAGGCGCGACAAAGCCCGTTGCAGACGCAGGTTCGACCGTACAATACCCACGTAGGTGCTCATTATCTGCTGCACCTCTTTCACATTTTGGGTGATCAGTACGTTTTCTTCCGGAAGCGATGTTCCTGAATCATCCCACAATGGGAAATTTTTATACGAATAGTTGTCCAGCCGTTGCACGGCATGTTTGGCAACCGCATCGGCATATACCACCGCTTCGATCAACGAATTGGAGGCAAGACGGTTGGCTCCGTGAAGTCCAGTGCGCGAACATTCGCCCGCAGCATACAACCGGTTGATGGTAGACTGTCCGTTGAGGTCGACGCCAATACCGCCGCAGAGATAATGAGCGGCAGGAGCCACCGGAATCATGTCTTTGGTAATGTCGATGCCCAAATCGAGGCAGTGCTGATAAATATTCGGGAAGTGGTTTTTCGTCTCTTCCGCATCTTTATGGCGAACATCGAGATAGACGCAATCGTCTCCGCGATTTTTCATCTCGTTGTCTATGGCACGAGCCACAATGTCGCGGGGAGCCAGCGCGCCTCGGGCATCGTATTTGTGCATAAACTCCTTGCCATCGCTGGTGCGGAGCAACGCCCCATAACCACGCATCGCTTCGGTTATCAAAAACGAGGGGCGTTCGCCCGGATGATACAATGCCGTGGGATGAAACTGCACAAACTCCATATCGCGGATTACGCCACGGGCACGGTGTACCATGGCAATGCCATCGCCGGTGGCAATCACCGGATTGGTAGTGGTGTGATATACATTGCCGATACCTCCGGTAGCAATCAGCGTGATCTTTGCCAAAAACGTATCGATATTGCGTGTATTGTTGTCCAGTACGTAAGCCCCGTAGCATTCGATATCGGGCGTGTGGCGGGTGACAATCTGTCCCAAATGGTGTTGGGTCAGGATTTCGATGGCAAAGTGATTGTTGAAGACATCGATATTCGGATGGCGTTTCACCTCCCGAATCAGACTCTCCTGAATTTCACTCCCGGTAGTGTCTTTGTGATGCAGAATACGAAACTCGGAGTGCCCCCCCTCGCGGTGAAGGTCAAAATTTCCTTTGTCGTCCTTATCGAAATCGACGCCCCAGCTGATCAACTCCTTGATTTGCACAGGAGCCTCTTTTACTACTTTTTCCACCACGTCGCGATCACAAATGTTATCGCCGGCGATGATCGTATCCTGAATATGCTTTTCGAAATTGTCGGTCTGTTTCATTACCGAAGCAATTCCACCCTGAGCATACGATGTGTTGGCCTCTTCGAGAGACGACTTACACAAAATGGCAACCTTTCCTTTGTCGGCTACTTTCAGCGCGAAGCTCATGCCGGCAATACCGCTGCCTATCACTAAAAAATCGTATTTATGAACCATGATCGGGAAAGTACTTAGTAAGCAGTATCCTGTACTCGGCAATCAGCTTAACAACGGGAGAACCCATACTGCCTGCCGGGTACTGTTTACTTTTTGTTGCGGCAAAGTTACTCTTTATTTTGCAAAAAGCGATGACGCCTGCAACACCGGCAGGGTGCAGCGAGTTCCAACTCGCTGTTGCATCTGGCGCGACTCGGAGGTCGCGCCACCCGGTATTGTGTTGGGTCTTGCGAATTCCGATTCGCAAAAAAATACGGGTCTTCCGTAATTGTAATTAACAATCGCAAAAATTGCCCGCTTGCAAGATTTACCGTATATTTGTCCTGCAAATCAATTCACTTGGTTGCATCTGGATATTATTCCGACACGCAAATTTTGCATAGCCTCACACCGAAGAGATGTTTGTTTTTGAAAACGTTCCTCCGTTAGCACGCTCTCGCAAATCTACTTTTTACCCTGACCCCAAACCGAAATTAGCGATGAAAATCAGAAATGCACAATTGGCCGATATGGAAACGATCATGACTATTTATTCCCGGGCAACAAACTTTATGCAACAAACCGGAAATTGCAACCAGTGGATTAACAGATACCCCTCTAAAGAGTTAATAGAAAACGACATATTAACAGAATATTGCTATATCTGCACGAATGAGAATAATGAAACAATGGGTGTTTTTCATTTTTCACAAGCCGGTGAAGCCTCTTATGCTCAGATTGACAATGGCAAATGGCTTAACGACTTTCCCTATGGCGTAGTACACCGTTTGGCTGCAGCCTCAAGCGGACTTGGAATTGCCTCGTCCTGCCTGGAATGGTGTTTTAAGCAATGTAACAACATTCGGGTAGACACCCATCAGGACAACCACATTATGCAACGAATATTTCGCCGGAATGGCTACAAACAGTGCGGAATCATAACACTCGCAAACGGAAGTAAACGATTGGCTTTTCAAAAATACGAACCAGAAACATAAATAATTGAACAACAGCTATTTTATATACCCATCGGCTCCTTTGTTGTCCTATGTGAAATACTACTGGATTCTGAAGAGAGATGAAAACGAAGAAGCATTGGTTCAGACCATCCCATCCGGATGTATGCATCTTGTTTTTCATCGTGGAAATAATTTGCAATTTTCGCCCGACACATCACAACCCCGATGCTTTGTTCGGGGACAATTGTCAGCACCGGGAAATATCCTCTCTCAAGGGGGAATCGATATGATTGCCATCGTGTTTCATCCTCTGGGGATGACTCCTTTTGTCCACAGCCCGATGTCTGAGTTTTGCAACCAATATATCAACTTAGAAAATCTTGACGACAGCGAATTAAAGAAGCTCTCGAATTTGATTTTGAACGAAGAAGATGTAGATTGTTGTATTCAGCATATAGAAAAATACCTGTTAGGCAGATTAACCGCTGTAAATTACAATTACAAACGAATATCGGATTCTATTCAACTTATCAAGCATCAGCCACAGGTGAAAACGGAATATTTAGCCAACGAGGCCTGTTTGGGATATCGCCATTTTAAGAGAGTGTTTACTCAATATGTTGGCATGAATCCCAAAGAGTATTCCCGCATCATCCGTTTTCAGAAAGCATTGTATATTTTGCAACAGGTGCCGAATATGGAGATTACACAACTAGCCTATACCTGCGGATACTATGACCACTCTCACCTCATAAAGGATTTTCAATCCTTTACGGGTCTATCGCCTTCACAGTATCTCTCGTCTCATAATCCATATTCTACCTTCTTTTCCAACGATTGCAGGCTAAACCTCATCCGTCAACACGGATGAATATCAAAAGTCAGATTTTTACAAGCTCAATTTCATTTGCGTCCATATCTTTGTACCCGATTTCTCTGGTAAAGCCTAAGAGACCGATCAAGATATAACACATAAACGACTTAACAATTATGGATGTACCACAACAGTACAACACAAGCCAATTCGCTGTAAACAATCAGGAATTGTTACAGCTCACAGACGAGTGGGAAAAGAGACTTTTGTCTCTGTCCGATGATATTTTTTCATTGAGAAAGAACAAGCAAAACCGTACAATTAAACAGATTGTAGGGCACATGATCGATTCGGCGTCCAATAATACACACCGTATTATTCATTTGCAATACCAGGCTTCGCCACTCATTTTTCCCGATTATGCAAATTTTGGGAACAACGACAGATGGATTGCCATTCAGAATTATCAGTCGGAGAACTGGCTCGATTTAGTCTATTTATGGAAATATTCGAACAAACACGTTGCCCACATTATCGAGCACGTAAATCCCGAGAAATTAGGAAATGAATGGATTTCCGCATCCGGAGAGCGCGTTCCGCTGCACTCAATGATTATCGATTATTTGCGTCATTTCAAATTACACTTGTCGGAAATAAATGAATTAATTCAACAAAACGAATAATTTTCCGATCAAGACACTTCTACTATCCGGGCAAGCTCTTTCGTTGCAGTTACTTTAAGAAGAGCTTCGGTTTTCCAAGCCCGCCCAAACAGAATGGTTCTGTTTCAAACGAGAAAGCGATAGCCGTAAACTATCGCTTTCTCATTTGAAAGGCCTGGAGGTGAAAATACAGTAGAAATTACCCCCGTCGGGTCGAGCTGATGTGCGGCAGATACTGGACAACAGGGTGCAGCGAGGTCCAACTCGCTATTGCATCTGACGCGACTCGGAAGTCGCGCCACCCGATACAGGACTGCGGAAGGATTGAGGTACAAAGTACATGCAGAAAGATGGGTTTTGCGAATTCCGATTCGCAAAGGAATACGGCTCCTCCGTAATTGCAATTAACAATCGCAGAAATCGCATGCTTCAAAGATTTACCGTATATTTGTCCTACAAATCAAGTCCTCTTTTTTTCCTATGGATATCATCACAGCACACGAATTTTGCATTACATTGCCTCACACTGAAGAGACTTTTCCTTTCGGCGATGACCATCTGGTATTGAAAGTAGGAGGCAAGATGTATGCCCTTATTTCACTTAATGGAGACTCAACCATTGCTCTAAAATGCGACCCCGAACTGGCGATAGAATTGAGAGAAAAGTATGAAGCCGTTCAACCGGGTTATCACTTCAACAAAAAACACTGGAACACTATTTTGTTGAACGACTCCATCCCAGATGCAGAACTGAAGGCATGGATACGGCATTCGTATGACTTAGTTGTCAAAGGGCTGAACAAAAATGTAAAGGAGAGCTTGTCGTTGTAATACTGCTGCCTCCCTGATTTATTTTAAAATAATATGTCACGCAAATTCACGATATACCAGCTCATTCCCCGGTTATTCGGAAACACGACGCATGTCAACCTACCGAACGGCTCCATCGACATCAACGGATGCGGCAAGCTGAATGCCATTACGGCTAAGGCTTTGAGGGAAATTAAGGAACTGGGCATTACACACATCTGGTATACAGGATTGATAGAACATGCCACGCAGACCGATTATTCAGCGTTCGGCATCCGCAAAGATCATACGGCAGTAGTGAAGGGAAAAGCCGGATCGCCGTATGCTATCAAGGATTACTACGATATAGATCCCGACTTAGCCGCCGATGTACCCAACCGGATGCAGGAGTTTGAGGCTTTGGTAGAACGAACCCACAAAGCCGGGATGAAGGTACTGATCGACTTTGTGCCCAACCATGTAGCTCGTCAGTACGCTTCAGATGCCAAACCGGCGGGTATTGCCGATCTGGGAGAAAACGACAACATCAACCATGCTTTTAACCCGCAGAATAATTTCTATTACCTTCCCAATCAGTTTTTTGCCGGACAATTCAACCTATTAAAAGATCAAAAGGCCCCTTACCACGAGTATCCGGCCAAGGCGAGCGGCAACGATGTCTTTTCGGCACATCCGACAGTAAACGACTGGTACGAAACGGTGAAGCTCAACTATGGAGTCGATTATCTGGGTGGCCATACGAAGCATTTCGTGCCGACACCCGATACCTGGACGAAAATTTTAGACATTCTGCTCTTTTGGGCGGGTAAACAAATCGACGGTTTCCGGTGCGACATGGCCGAGATGGTTCCGGTGGAGTTTTGGTCGTGGGTAATCCCCAAAGTGAAGGAACAGTTTCCGCATATTATTTTCATTGCCGAAGCGTACAACCCCGCAGTTTACCGCAGCTATCTCGATTTCGGTCATTTCGACTACCTCTACGACAAAGTGGGAATGTACGATACCCTGCGAAATATTACCTGCGGCAACGAATCAGCCCGGCATATCAGTGTGATGTGGCAACGGGTAAACGATATTTTGCCCAAGATGCTCTTCTTTCTCGAAAACCACGACGAACAACGAATCGCCTCCCGCTTTTTTGTCGGTGATCCGTGGAAAGCCGTTCCAGCAATGATTGTAACGTCCACTCTATCCACCTCGGTGGTGATGGTTTATGCCGGACAGGAGTTGGGAGAACCGGCTGCCGATGCCGAAGGATTCAGCGGCGACGACGGGCGTACTTCTATTTTCGATTACTGGAGCGTCGATTCATTGCGTCGTTGGCACAACAAGGGAAAATGCGACGGAGCGTTGCTTACGCCGGAACAACAGCAACTCCGGGCTTTTTACCAACAGTTGTTGAACGTGTCGCTGAAGGAGAAAGCCATCCGTGAAGGCGAAATGTTCGATCTGATGTATGTCAATTGCAACAATCCACGCTTTAATCCCGACCGGCAGTTTGCCTACCTGCGCAAAGCCGGCGATGAGCTATTGCTGATTTGTGTGAACTTTGCAGCGGCAGAAACTGAAGTGGCGGTAAATATCCCCAAGCATGCTTTCGATTACCTCGGTCTGGCCGACAATGTGCGGGTAAGCTCCCGTGATTTACTTACAGGAAAAGAAGAGCTGGGACAGACACTCTCTTCCGAACGGCCATTCGAGATAAGTCTGAACAAATATTCAGGCAAAATCCTTGCCATAAAACAGGTATAATATTTCCGCCAACCGTTGTATTGCGGACAACATAAAAAGAAAAAATCCTGCTGTAGAAAATCAATTCTACCAGCAGGATTTTTTCGTTTCACGGCAACGGACTATTTCTTCTTTGTATTAATCAAAATCACACCGTGTTTTGCCTTTTCTCCGTATATTTTTATGGCAGTCGAATCTTTCAAGACCTTGATGGACTCTATTTCATTGGAAGGAACGGATTTTATATCTGTTAAAATTTCAGTTCCATCTTTGATAATGAGAACATTTTTGGGAATAGCCTTTTTTCCCTGATCACGCAAAACAATTGTGGCATGCAATGTTACCGGATCTTTCTTGTATTGAGCATCTTCCTGCTTTACCTCATTAACCCTTATCATTACATTTCCTTTTTCTACAGTCTTCATGGTAATAAGTATTACACCATTCTCCCCCTTCTTTCCATATATTTTAACCGCGTTTTCATCTTTCAATACCTCCATAGATTCAATCTGATCGGGAGCAAGATTCTGGATAGTCGTCACTTGCTTACCATCGACAATGTAAAGCGGTTGTTTTGTTGGATCACCGTTAGCTTGTCGAATGGAAATTGTATCTATAGAGAGGACAGAAACTGGAGTTCTGGCATCATCACTTTTATACCCGACGACCACAATATCGTCTACACTCTTTTTAGATGCCTTATTCGTCTGATCATCGGCTTCATTCTGGGCAATAATAGCAAAATCGGCATTACTCCAGGCATCTTTCAGCTCTTTGGCATTAACAACGAGTAGGGTTGTAATTAACAAGGGTACCACCAGCAGGTATTTGCTGGTCCACAACGAGTGGGTGCGTTTTTTATTCATCATGATAATTCGTTTTTTTAAGTGTGAAATACTGAAATGTTGAGTGAGTGGTAGCGAGCTGTTCTGAGCTACTTTCAGCAGGGCATACTGGTATGCTTTCGGATCTTGTCCCGAACGCAACACCTGTTGGTCTGCCAAAAACTCGATATTCTCGCGTACCGAACGTGCGAACCAGTAATACAAAGGGTTCATCCATACCAACGATTGAAAAAACGCCACCAGCATCAGGTCGATTCCGTGCTTCTGATCAATGTGAGCTTGCTCGTGCCGGATGATTTTCGCCAGCTCTTCTTCGGTGTACAGCTCGGGATTGAGGTATATCCGCCCCTGATACGAGAACGGATTAAGCTCTTTCGCGGGAACATACACTTCCTGATTGCCGTAGCAAACCATTCTGCAACGCCGTATTACCCACCATAGTTGCACATAGCGAAATAGCAAAAGCAGCAAGCTTCCGGCTATTCCAACACAGAGCAACAGATCGATTAATTGCATCGTGCTCAAAGAGAATGTTTCGGGGCGAGCCAGATTGTTCAGCGAATCGCCAACCAGCAGAATAACATACTGCACACTCTCTTTTTGTGGAATGAGTTCTGCAGGATGTAACAACGGCAAAAGAACCGATGCCATAATGATACCCAACAAATAGCCTCGCTTGGCTTTGTAAAAAGTGTCGCGATGCAGAAACAGCAGGTAAAATGCGAACAACAGGACAAAGACCCCGTTCGCTTTCAACAGATAGAGCGTAAACGGTTCCATGCTATTTCTTTTTTTCGATCAATTTCACGATCTCCTCCAGATCGTCGCGCGAAATCTTCTCATTTTTAGCAAAGAAAGCAACCAACGAGCGGTAGGAGCTATGAAAGTAGTTGTCGATAATGCCCGAAAGCATCTTCTCCGAATAACTTTCGGAGCTCAAAGCGGGTTCATACCAATAAACATTTCCGTAGCGGCGACTGGTAACATACCCTTTCTTCTCCAGATTTTTCATCGTCGAAGCAAGGGTGGTGTACGGCGGTTGCGGTTCGGGATAGGTTTCGAGAATATCCTTCACAACTCCGCCCTCTCTGAGTTTCCAGAGCGCCTGCATAGCTTGTTCTTCTTGTGGTGTCAGTTTTTCCATAATCGTTTTTTCTACATGTAATAAAACGGCCATTATTATCACATCGCAAATCTACGAACATTTCGTAATAAATAATACAACAGAGAATTGATTTTTATGTTCTTTTAAATATTGAACCAACCCTTCTATCACCGAATCAATTAATTCGAGGGAATTTTTTCTCTGTCTGCGGCAATCCCCCCTCTATGGAATGTATGAATACGACATTTATTGTTGTATTTTTTGGAAATATAATCGTATGTTTGCAAAATAATCTTTTACAAAAACAAGGGAGTCCTTGGGAAAAGCACGCATTGCCTGAAAGTAATCCGCACATTTACATGGTAATATAAATACAACCATACACGTCCGTTATTATTTTTCTTGACAAATTCTTTTCTGCAGCCCCACAGCCCACCCGAGTTAAAATAGCATCATGACACACTCTGAAATATTACACGAAATTACTCTCCTGTCGGAGAAAGATTGCTTTTACATTGTCGAAAGAAATAAGCCGGAGTTTAATTATCCATTACATAAGCATCCGGAGTGTGAAATTAATTATGTCGAAAATGCGCAAGGAGCCCGACGTACGGTCGGGGATTCGGTGGAAGTTATTGGTAATTATGATTTGGTTTTGATAACCGGTAATGATTTGGAACATGTGTGGGATACGTATGAATGTAAATCGTCGAATATAAGGGAAATTACGATTCACTTTTCACCGGATCTTTTTTTTCAGAATTTCATCGATAAGCTGCAGTTTAAAAGTATTAAAACAATGCTTGGTCAGGCGCAAAAGGGCATTGCGTTTCCGTTAGATACCATTTTGCGTATTCGTCCATTGCTTAATTCGTTATCGCATGAGAAACAGGGATTTTATGCTGTGGTAACCTTCTTAAGTCTACTGTATGAATTGTCTTTGAGTCAGGATATGAAAACGCTTTCGACTAGTGCGTTTGCTCGTATCAAATTACCGTCGGAGAGTAGAAGAATACAGAAAATCCAGGATTATCTCGGGAAACACTATATGGAAGACGTGCGATTAAGTACTCTTGCCGATATGGTGGGAATGAGTGAAGTTGCTTTTAGCCGTTTCTTCAGGGTAAGAACAGGGAAAAGTGTTACCGATTATTTGTTAGATATTCGGATTGGCAGTGTTATTCGATTATTAGTTGATTCTACACAATCCATTTCTGAAATATGCTATTGCTGCGGATTTAATAATCTTTCTAATTTTAATCGAATTTTTCGTAAACGTAAAGGGTGTACGCCTAAAGAATTTCGAGAGACTTATAACAAGAGAAAGATGATTGTATGACAGCGGTCGTATCTAAATGAGTGTATGAATGTTGATAAAATATCTCTTTGGAGAATTGTCGTTTAATAGTGAAATCCTATCGTGGCTTGGTCTACGGTGGGATTTTTTTTGCTCCGTAGTCTAAATTTGACAGTAACTTTCGGTCATGTCGTGTCTATTGTATTGTGGCTACCTATGTGGTTGTTGTCAGAATTTTTAATGTGTAGTAGATGTATTGGTGTTTATAATGATATTGGGGATCTGTGTCGGATTGTTGTTGTGTCGATTGCTTATGTCCAGGTGTATTTATTTTGTTAATGGCAACGATAATTGCCTATTTTGTTGGAAATGTACGACATATGCGTTATTTTATTTTGATAAAAAAGTATTGTGTTTTGATAAAATTGTATTGAAATAGGTGAATAAGCTCTTCTACTTTTGTATTGTCGATTATAGAGAGCGGAAGATCAGTGCCATGTTGTAATTGTTGATGCATTAAATTGTGGTATTCTTTCTCTCTTTTATCAATCAGCGATGTTTGTGCACTAGATTTGAACAATAACCTTAAATGCTATAATCATGAGATAATATACTCTTTCTCTTCTCTTATTATGCTGATCGTAGCTGTTGCTTTTTATGTGGCAGCAGATCAGAATAGTATTCTTAAGCCGTTTCTTCGGTAGATTGATACTCAATTAAATGTTGGCCCGAATGTCGGTTCTCCGGCAAAATGAACTGGAAAATTATCGGAAAAAGTCTTGATTCCATTGGAAAAGGTACTTTTTCTACTCTATTTGTTATTATTCTGGAAATTTAGGTGATCATTATTAAAAAATCAAGAACAAACTTATGAAAAAAACCATGAAAGAATGGGAAAGGACAGATATCCCTTTACCCAATCAGTTAACAAAAACTCTATTGTTGGCATTCTTGTTCGCAATAGGAGCGTTTTCGTCCAGTCTTTTGGCTGTTGCTATGCCATTGGCTCCACCGGCGAATGTGGCTCCTAATGATGGCGAGAAAACTATTACCGGAAAAATTGTCGATGCATCAGGTAGTTCGATTCCGGGAGCGGCAGTTACGGTTAAAGGTCAAAAAGTAGGTGCAGTTTCCGACTTGGATGGTAAATTTACCATTAAAGTGCAGTCGAATGCTGTTTTGAAAGTATCTTTCATTGGAATGAAAACGCAGGAAATCGCTTTGCAAGGGCGTAGTTCTGTTAATGTCATACTTGAAGATGAATCGGTTAGCCTGAATGAGGTAGTGGCTATCGGTTATGGTGTTCAGAAAAAGAAATTGATTACCGGTGCTACCGTGCAGGTAAGTGGCGATAATCTACAGAAACTGAGTACGACAAATGCTTTTACAGCCCTACAGAGCCAAACCCCCGGTGTAAACATTACACAAAGTTCGGGTCAGCCCGGAGATGGCTTTAAGGTGAATATCCGTGGTATGGGTACCATCGGAAATTCTAATCCACTTTATGTTATTGATGGTGTTGCTGGTGGTGATATAAATAATCTTAATCCATCGGATATTGAGTCTATTGATGTTTTGAAGGATGCCGCTTCTTCTGCTATATATGGCACACGTGCTGCAAATGGTGTAGTTTTGGTCACAACCAAACAGGGAAAGAGCGGAAAGATGCAAGTGACTTATGATGGGTATTATGGAGTACAGAATGTGTATCGGATGCCATCCTTATTAAATGCACAACAATATATGGCCATTATGGATGAGGTTGCATTTAACGAAGGTAGTTCTGCATATGATTGGAAATCTGTTTTAGGCTCTAAATATGATGCTGTAAAAGATGGATCCTGGAACGGAACCAACTGGTTAGATGCTATCCGTAAGAAAGATGCACCTATCCAAAATCATGCATTTAATCTTGTAGGAGGTAACGATGTCTCAAAATTTTCTTTAGGTGTATCCTATACCTCGCAAGATGGTATATTCGGGAATCCTGTTCAGTCGCAATATGAGAGAACATCTATTCGATTGAATTCAGATCATATTATTTGCAAGAATTCATCCGGTAGAGAAATCGTTAAATTGGGTGAAAATATAAATTATACATATTCGGTGAGAAGAGGAATAGGTCTTGGAACTCAATATTGGAATGATATATCTAATATGTTGAGAGGAATGCCGATTATGCCAATGAATAATGATAAAGGATCGTATTTCGACTATGAGAATAAAACATCTATGGGGTTAAATAGTTTTGATGCTCAGATGGCAAATCCGGTCGCGGCCATGATATATCAACGAGGGTATAATAAAACCAAAAATCACAATCTGAATGCAAGTGGATATTTGCAAATTACACCCATTAAGGATTTGGTTGTGAAATCGCAATTCGGATATAAAATGAGTGCAAACTCTTTCCGTTCTTATACACCGACATTTTCGCTGTCGTCAACATTGACTAACTCGGTTTCGAATGCAACGCAAAATATGGGTATGGGATGGAGTTATACATTGGATAATACCATGAATTATAAATTTGCTATTAATAATCATCATATCGATGCTTTAGTCGGCCAGTCACTTGAAAAATGGGGTATGGGTGAAAATTCGCAGGTTAGTAATGGTAATTTGTTGTTTAATGGATTCGAATATGCTTATTTGCAGAATACACAAGGTGTTGCTGCCGGAACAACGATAATTAAACAGCCAGATGCTGCCGGAAATGGCGCTTGGGGACAAGGCGGATTAACCTCTTTCTTTGGTCGTGTGAATTATGACTGGAATGAAACCTATATGCTAACTTTAATTGGACGTTCAGATGGATCTTCAAATTTTGCTAGCGGCAATCGATGGGGTTTCTTTCCTTCGGTATCTGCAGGATGGGTTGTTTCCAATGAAAAATTTATGGCATCGACAAAGAATTGGCTCGATTTCTTAAAACTACGTGGTAGTTGGGGACAGAATGGTAACTGCAATATTAGTTCATTTACATATCTGGCATTAGTCTCTTTTGATGCAACTGCGGCCTATTCGTTTGGAAATACCAAAGATGCTCAAACTACAGGTGCTTATCCATCTAATTTGTCTAACCCGGATGTAACATGGGAAAAATCAGAACAATTGGATTTGGGATTCGATTCTCGTTTTCTTAATTCACGGTTAGGTATTAATTTTGACTTCTACAATAAGAAAACCAAGGGATGGTTGGTGCAGGCTCCTATTGCTCTTTATTACGGAGTGGGAACGAGTGGAGCACCTTACATTAATGGTGGAGATATTTCCAATAAAGGCGTAGAGGCTGTCGTAACATGGAATGATCGTATCGGCAAAGACTTTACTTATGGCGTTAACGTAAATATGTCATATAACCAGAATAAAGTAACACGTATTGCAAATTCGGAAGGAATTATTCATGGTAATGCTAATATTTTAGGTCAGGGTACCAGTGAAATGTATCGTGCGCAAGTTGGTTTCCCTATCGGTTATTTTTGGGGGTATAAAACCGCTGGTGTATTCCAGAATCAGGCAGATATTGATACCTGGAAGGCTGAAGGTAATGGTATTATACAATCAAATGTACAACCCGGCGATGTGAAATTTGTTGATCTGGATCACAGCGGAAAGATTGACGATAAAGATAAAACTAAAATTGGAGATCCGAATCCGCACTATAATTTAGGTTTTAGTTTTAATGTAGGATACAAAGGATTCGATCTTTCTATGGCAGCGCATGGTGCTTTTGGTATGCAAATTGCCAAATCATACCGCCAGATCTCTCTGCATGATAATTATACCACAGAAGTGTATCAACGCTGGCATGGAGAAGGAACTTCTAATAAATGGCCTCGCTTAACCTCTAATAACAATGGGAACTATACTAATATTTCCGATCTTTATATTGAGGATGGGGATTATCTTAAATGCCAAAATATAACCTTAGGATATGATTTCAAAAAATTATTCCCGAAGATGCCATTGCAACAGGCCCGGTTGTATTTTACTGCACAGAATTTATTTACTATTACCAATTATTCGGGAATGGATCCTGAAATTGGAGCCTCTGGAGGTTCAACGACTAATTGGGCTTCGGGTATCGATGTCGGATTTTATCCAAGTCCGAGAACTTATTTGGTTGGTGTAAATCTTAAATTTTAATTGTCACAAATTATGAAACAACTGAAATATTTAGTAACAGTAGTTGTACTTGCTTCATTCTTTACAAGTTGCAACAGTTTTCTGGATACGAAAAACCTTACGCAAGCAACCACAGCGAATTACCCGCAAACGGTTGACCAGGCAAGACAGGTTTTGTCCGGTATTTATAACACGATGGCATTGTGGAATGCCAATCCTCACGAAACTTTTATTTACGCTTCTCAATTGGCATCGGATGATTGTCTTGGCGGTGGCGGTGCTCAGGATTATGCAATGCAAGCTGCTGATTTATTGATGTATAATAGCAATAATAAATATGCTAACTTCTGGGGTGATACATATAGAGGAATTCATCGTGCTAATTTGGCGATAGAGACATTAGTTAACTGTACCGGTTATAGTAGTGATGATCAGAAAAATCAAATGTTGGGAGAAGCTTATTTCTTAAGAGCATTTTATTATTATCAGCTTGCTTCGATGTTTGAAAATATCCCATTAACAACAACATCTGTTGTTGCTAATTTGCCTCAATCGACTCCTGACGCTACTTGGGGTCAAATTATCTCCGATTTAAAACAGGCGGTTACGTTGATGCCTGCTAAAAAATTTGGTACGGGATGGGTTGAATCTGGACATGCCGATCACTGGGCGGCTGAAGCTCTGATGGGTAGAGCATTTTTGTTTTATACCGGTTTTTATAATAAAACAGAGGTTACTTTACCGGATAATTCCAAAGTTACCAAAGATAATGTGATTGCTTGGATTGATGAATGTGTTACGAGTTCAGGATATTCATTGGTATCTGATTACCGTAACCTGTGGGCATATACCAACCGGTTGACGGTTGACGATTATGCTTATACACAAGGTAAAGGTCTGAAATGGATAGAAAACGATAATGCGGTTAATCCGGAATCGATGTTTGCAATTAAGTACTCCAAATTTGCAAATTGGGGAACAACTATCGGATATTCTAATGGTTTTGCACTGCATTTTGGAATGCGTGGAGATTTGGATTATAGTAAATCGTATCCATTTGGAAATGGATGGGGAGCTGGTCCTGTGGCACCTAATTTGTGGTCTGATTGGGCTACGAAAGAGCCTACCGATATACGGCGTTCAGCCACTATCTGTAATATTCCCAATGAATTGGGCGGTTACACACGAGGAGGTGGTTCGTGGAAAGATTTTGTACAAGAAACGGATTTTTATGACAAAAAATGGGCGCCTATTTTGACTTCTCATGTAACCAGTACGGCAACAAAGCCTTATCAATCTTTTGATGCTGTTATGTATAGTTTTACAGCGCAAGAGAATAACATGCAACTCTGGAGTATTCATGATATGGTTTTGATTCGTTTTGCCGATGTATTGTTGATGCAATCCGAATTGAAACAGGATAAATCGGGAATCAATTTAGTACGACACCGTGCTGGACTACCTGATATTCCTGCTTATACGCTGACAGCACTCCAGAATGAACGTCGTTGGGAATTTGCGTGTGAGGCAATTCGTTGGAATGATATTCGTCGTTGGCATATTGCAGCGGATGCGCTGGATAAACAAGCCGGCCAGCCGACCTTCTATAAGGGAAATCCAGATGCCAATGTAACAGCTAATAACGGAGGTGGTTATAAGGCCCGATATAGTGCAACAAACGGATTCTTCCCGATTCCGGATACGGAGATATCACTGTCCAATGGTGTGTTTAAACAGAATGCCGGATGGGGTACTACTGCGGCTAACTATACCGGATGGAAATAATTTATTTTGCTAACAATTTAACTGCAAAAAACTATGAATAATATAGTAAAGCTTATCTTTGCCTTGATGGTTACATGTTCTTTTGTCGCATGTAATCCTATAGAGAAAGATTTTGGAGTCGGAGACGTGGTTACATCGGCTGATCAGCTTAATGTGACAATAACTCCCGTGATGTATAAAACGTATAAGACGAATAAGTACAAAGTTCATTGTACCAGTCCTGTCAACTGCAAATGGACTACAACGGCATCTTATATTAGTAATGATACAACAGTAATGATTCTCGGAAAAGGTGCTCAGAATATTAAACTGACAGCCATGACCGCAGATGGATCGATATTGACGAAGACCTACAGTGTAACAGTCGATTCGTTATATTATTCGGTACCTCCACAATGGGGTTATTTGTGTGGAACTGGTTCCCGAACCTGGGTATGGGCTGTTGATAATAACTATAACGGTGCTAACAGGATTTGGGGAAATGGTGGTTTGACTGATTCGGCTCCGGCTTGGTGGGGTAGAACTGCGGCAGATGCAGCTTCCGATGGCATTGATATAAATGGTACCATGAGCTTTAGTCTGGATGCTGCTACTTTTACGAAAGTGGAAAGCGGTGTAACTTCAACGGGTACATTTTCATTTGATATGACTCCCAGTACGACGACAAAAGGAATTGGAACATTGACTATTAATGGAACTTCAATACAGCATGGCGTTAGTCAGAATGATAATAAAAAGGCGGTTTCCAAATTTAATATTATCAAACTAACCAATGATGAGTTGATTCTTGAGTATTCTACAGAGTCCAACAACTATGAAGGTTGGTATTGGGTGTTCAAAAGACAGGGTTTTAGTTATTGATAAGGCATTTTCGTGTACAAATGGAAGAAGACGGGCTTTAATGCCCGCCTTCTTTTTGCTATTTATAGAGGATTATGATGAATTATAAATCGAAGCAATACAGTGAAGAGGGTGTTGATGTGCAGATTGCGGGTGTAATGCCGCCTAATAAGGCAGGGGAGTTTCAGGTGGTATTGCATGTGCTGCCAGATGTGGGTGATTTCGGGCATCAGCTGAGAAATATAGGTGGGGTGTTATCTGGTTTGTTAGAAGAACGTTCCGTAAGCGGTGCCAGACCCCTGTTTGCCCGGTGCTTTCTTAGCGATGTGGCCAATCAATACAAAGAGACGTTGCATGTGATGGAGAGAGTGCTGGATTGTCCGGTGAGCTATATTCAACAACCTCCGTTGGATGGCAGTAAAATTGCCGTCTGGGTGCAGATGCAAACGGGAGTAGTGCCTGAAGCGGGTTGCTCCGGTGAGTTTGGACATAATGGATATGTGCATAGTTTCTTTACGTCGGTGCCTCATGTGTCTGTGCATACCGATGCTTCTTACGAGCAAACGCATATGTTGTTCCGCGAGTACGAAAGCAGGTTGAGGCAATCTGGGTGTACCCTTGCGAAAAATTGCTTAAGAACCTGGCTTTTTGTTCGGGATGTCGATTGCGATTATCAGGGAGTGGTAGAGGCGCGTAAGGTCCATTTTGAAATAGAAGGGTTGACTCCGGATACGCATTTTATTACAAGTACCGGCATTCAGGGTAGTATGGTCGATAATCACTCGAAAGTGTTACTGGATGCCTATGCTGTCAAAGGTTTGCAGGAGGGACAGATTCGATTTTTGTACGCATTGGAATATATGAGTCCGACGTATGACTATGGCGTTACTTTCGAACGGGGTGTTGCTATCGATTTCGGAGACAGGCGCAAGGTGCTGATCAGCGGAACGGCAAGTATCGACCGGCATGGAGCCGTGATGCATCCGGGAAATGTGGAGTTGCAGGTGCTGCGTATGTGGACGAACGTGGAAGCGTTACTCCGGGAAGCCGACTGCTCGTTCGACGACATGATGCAAATTATCGTATATTTGCGCGATATAGGAGATTACCAGCAGGTGAAGAAAATGTTCGATGCTAAATTTCGCAACGTACCACAGGTAATTGTTCTTGCGCCGGTGTGTCGTCCGGGGTGGCTGGTCGAAATGGAGTGTATTGCGGTGAAAGCCGTCGATAATCCTCAATTCGAAGACTTATGATAAAATTGTCCTTAACATAGAAACGGATTTGGGTGATGGGAAATAAAACAGGCATGTTGTCTCTTTTGGTGGGTGCAATTTTGGCTCTCGCAACGGTGGTCGACCGGCTATCGGGTAGCGCCATGGCAATCGACCGCATCTATCACTCCTGGTGGTTTCTGTTGGTGTGGATTGTTTTTATAGGGGTTTCTACGGTGCTTTTTATCCGGCATCGAAATCTGACGAAGCCGGTGCTGCTGTTCCATTTGTCTGCTCTTTTTATTTTGCTGGGAGCTTTAGTCTCCCGCAGTATGGGTGAAAACGGTACCCTCCGTATCCGAACCGGTATGCCGTCTGTCTGCTTTCTCGATTCCAAATCGTCCGATTGTTACATCCTTCCTTTTTTCATCCGGCTCGATACGTTTGTGGTTGTGAGTAGACCGGTAACGCATTGTCCTGCGGACTATGTGAGCCGGATAACGATACTGAACCGACAACAACAGATCCGAAAGACGATTTCCGTCAATCATCCGGTAAACTATCGCGGTTATCGGTTCTTGCAGGGTAGCTATGACGAAGACAGGCAGGGGGTGATGCTGCTGGTAAATCACAATCTGTGGGGTATGTGGGTGGTATATGGCGGCTATCTTTTGTTTTGTGTAGGGGGAGTTTGGTGGCTTGCGAACCGCCGGGAACGATTCAGGGTGCGGTACCGGTTGTTGAGCCGTTCGGCTCGCCGGACACTACGTATTCTATTGTCGGTCGCTCTGTTTCTGCTTCCGGCAATGATAATGGTTCGCATGGAGCTGCACTGTGAGTCGATGCCTCCGGTGTTGTCGTCGGGTTGGTTAAGACCGCATGTGTGGACGATTACAGCTGCCTATGCGTTATTCTTTGGGTTGGTGTTGCTTGCCATTCTGGCTGAGGTATGGCACCGCAGGGGGAGTGATGCGCAGGTAAAAGCGCTGACAATAATGTCGCAGGCGCTGTTGTGCCCGGCAATTATTCTGTTGGGAATGGGCATCTGTATGGGATCGGTGTGGGCAAGCGAGAGTTGGGGAACTTACTGGTCGTGGGACCCGAAAGAGGTATGGGCGCTGATTACACTGCTTGTATATGCCGTTGCTGCACATGCCGATACAATCCCGTGGTTGCACCGCCCCATCTGTTTTCATCGCTATCTGTTGTTTGCCTTTCTCGCGGTTGTGCTGACCTATTGGGGGGTGAACTGTTGCCTGTGCGGAATGCATAGCTATGCTCAGTAAATCATTGCCGGTAACCGGTTGACCGGTCGAAAATAGTGCTTTGCCGGTTGAAGAAAGTTTTGTTCCTTTGAACAGGAAAAATATAAATTGGCCGGGGCGGAAATAGTTTCCCCCCGATGTTAAATGAATACCATGAATAAACTGTTGACGCATTCCGAAAAAGGATTGTCCCTACTGTTCGGCATTGTTGTGTGGCTCTTTTTCACTTTTTTCTATAGCAGCCATCTTCACTATCAGGAGCAATTTCAACTGTTCCTCTTTACATCTGACTATTGGAGCGACCTGATGAGTCGTCCGGGAGGTTTGGCCGATTACACAGGCACCTTTCTGACTCAGTTTTACTACTATGGGTGGCTCGGAGCATTGATTCTGGCAGGTTTGCTGGTACTGTTGCAACTACAGGTCTATTGCATCTCCCAAAAACTCAAGACGCAGCCTCTGCTGTATCCCCTTACTTTTATCCCGTCGGTTATCTTTTGGAGTTTGTTGTGCGACGAGAGCTATTTGCTCGCTTCGCTGGTTGCAATTCAGCTGATTTTGGGTATAGTGCAACTCTATTTTTATGTTCGGAGGCCACTGTTGCGCATCGGGTATGCTGTAGTGATGCTATGGATGTTGTATTGGTTGGCAGGTGGTGCCTTTTGGATTGCCGCGCTCCTGTTTGTGCTGATAGAGTTTGTCCGATTCAAACAATTTACCCGCTGGCAGTGGGCCATTTTTCTGCTTGCCGTTACGGCTTGCGTGTCGGCTCCTCCGTTGGTTGCCAAACAGTGGCTGCAATACCCTTTGTCCCGTCTGTGGTGGGGGATCTGTTATAACCGCTATCCGGTGATCTCGCCTATTCCCTTGTTCATTGCCTGGAGCACTATCCTCTGTATTCCGTTGTTGTTCCGTTTTGTATCGGTGAAGAGCCTCAAACCCAAAGCAACCGTTATCTGGCTTCTGGTAGAGGTGCTGGCGTTAGCCATCGGTACCCGTTGGCTGGTGCAGCGCTCGGCCGATTGGGGTAAAGAGGCTGTCATGGCATATGATTACAGTGTACGCATGGAGCAGTGGGACAATGTTATTGCAATGGCAGACCGAAAAACGCCTGACTCACCACTCTCGGTGGCCTGCCTCAACCTGGCTTTGTGTCAGGAGGGAAAACTCAACGATACGATGTTTCGCTATTTTCAGAATGGGCCGGAGGGGCTGCTGCCCGGTTTCAAACGCGATTTTACCGTTCCGATGATTGTGGGCGAGATTTATTACCATCTGGGGCTTCTCAATACCTCCATGCAGTATGTGTTCGAAGCCATGGAAGCCATTCCCGATTATAAGAAAAGCGGTAGGGCTGTCAAGCGAATGGCAGAGGTAAATTTGTTGAACGGCGAATACAAAGTGGCGGAAAAATACCTGCATCTGTTGCAGCATACCTTGTTTTACCGCCAATGGGCCAACGAAACTCTGGCGTGTTTGGGCGACGAAGCAAAGATAGACCGGAATGCCGAGTGGGCGCGCCTGCGGAAGTACCGCATGAAAAACGATCTGTTGTTTTGCGAAGAGCAGAAAGACCAAATGTTCGGGCTTCTGTTTGTGAACTGCCGCACGAACCGAATGGCCTATGAATATTTGATGGCCTATACGCTACTCACCAAAGATCTGACCCGTTTTGTGCAATATTTCCCGCTGGGCAAAACGTTGGGCTATCCATCCATTCCGGTTCATTATCAGGAAGCGTTACTGGCATACTGGATGGGGTCGCGTAGGAGTCCTGACGGGTTTCCCTGGCCTGTCAGTCAGGCAGTGGGGCAACAGTTTAACGACTATGTCCGGTTAAGTTCTGCCGGTGGGGATGCCGAAGGGCAGATCAGGGATCTGTATGGCAAAACTTACTGGTATTATCTGCAATTCAGAAAATAAACACACGCACCATGAAATATACTGTTCTCTGCTTTTTGAGCCTTGTATGGCTGTTGTCGGCTTGTAACGAACCGGTGAAATCGCCGGTGATGGTGAATGCCAAACCGTTGCTTTATCCCGATTATACCGATGTGACGGTGCCTGCTACCATCGCGCCGCTTAACTTTACACTCGCCTCGAAGGGATTCGACCGCATCGATGTGGTGGTTACCGGGAGCAAAGGGGGTGAGTTGCATCTGCAAAGCAAGGAGATCGTTCAATTTCCACAGGAGGATTGGAAAAAGTTGCTGGCCGACAATAAGGCCGCTGATCTGAAGGTGGTGGTGTGTGTGAAGCAGCAAGGTAAGTGGCGACAATACCTCCCTTTTGCGATCCATGTCAGCGCCTATCCCATCGATTACGGGTTGGTGTATCGCCTGATTGCCCCCGGTTATGAGGTCTACAGCAGGATGGGGATCTATCAGCGCAATCTCTCGTCGTTCGACCAGCAAGCCATTGTCGAAAATACGCTGGTGCCGGGCACCTGTGTCAATTGCCATGCATGCAACCGGAACAATCCGGCGCAGATGAGCCTGCACGTGCGTGGGGAAAATGGGGCCACCATGCTGATGGTGAACGGTAAGATGGAGCTTTATAACACAAAGACGGATAGTACCATATCGCCTTGCGTTTATCCCTACTGGCATCCTTCGGGGCAATACATCGCCTATTCGGTCAATCAAACGCGGCAGGCTTTTCACGTGGTGCAGCACGAACGGATAGAGGTATTCGATCAGGCTTCCGATGTGGTGGTGTACGACCTGCGACACAACCGGCTGATGAGTTCTCCGCTGCTGAAAACGGAGGCTCTCGAGACCTTCCCGGTATTCTCGCCCGATGGCAAAACCCTCTACTTTTGCTCCGCAAAAAAGTACGATATTCAGACCGATTATAAAAATATTAAATATAGCCTGTGCAAAATCTCGTTCGATGCCCGAACAGGTACCTTCGGCAGCAAGATCGATACGCTGATTTCGGCCGCTAAAACCGGCAAAAGCATCTCGTTCCCGCGCCCGTCGTTCGATGGTAAATACCTGATGTATACACAATCCGATTACGGTAATTTCTCGATCTGGCACCGCGAGGCCGATCTGTATCTGCTCAATCTGGCTACCGGCAGCAGTCGTCCGCTGACGGAGGTGAATAGCAACAATACGGAGAGTTTTCACGACTGGAGCAGCAATTCGCACTGGTTTGTATTCAGCAGCCGACGGGGCGACGGTTTGTATACCCGGCTCTATATTGCCTCTGTCGATGGGCAAGGGAGGGTATCGAAGCCTTTTCTGCTGCCGCAGAAGGATCCCCGTTTTTACGACGCTACGCTCTTCTCCTACAATATTCCCGAGTTTATAACGGCTCCGGTAAAGGTAAATACCAACGAGCTGGAGAAAAAACTGCTGCAGAAAGAGCGTAAAAAGATGAACTACGCGCACTGAGACAGCCCTTTATTGGCTAGGTAGGCAGTGGCAAGACGGAGTGCCGATAGTGGTATTGGCCGTAAGCGTTGATCGGTGTCGGGTGGTGCCCGGGTTTCTTCCGCCGGACTAAAGCCGTAGCGTTACCGGATCGATCGTGCCTGACGGCACTGCGACATCATGCTACAGATAAATAGTCCTGTAAGGAGGGCTAACCGGACACCTTGAGCCATTTTTCCCGCAGCGCATAAAAGCAGCCCTGTCCCCAATGCGAAGAAGATTCGCCGGGGGCAGGGCTGCCTGTTTACTCCGTTGCCAACCGTTTGTCTCCGGCCGGTAAGCACGCTGCCGTTTCGTTGGCATGTTGCTACAAAATCAGGGTCGATTGCAACGCGCACCACGGTCCGGCCAGCCACGGGTAGTGGGTGTCATACCATCTGAAGTAGATGTAAAGATATTTACCGCCCGAAGCGGCTCCCAGGTCGAGCGAAAACGAACCCTTGGTCGACAAACCGCTCTTTAACCCTTCGGCATCTGCCGATAGTGGCGGGGTGGTACCCACGGCATACTGGTATTGTACGCTGTCGGCATCGGCATAAATACCGGCTCGTTGCCCGGTGGATGTGTAGCATTTTACCTGCACCAAACCGCCGCCTATCGGTTGCAGGGTCACGGTAATGCTTTCGCCGATAGGGGTGTTCGACGTACTGCGAGTGCTCTTTTTCAACGTGCCGCTTTTAATGTTAAACGTTTCCAGATCTGTAATGGTTGCATTAACCGATGAGGCGATCCTGTCGAGGATGTGGTTCGTCTGGTCGAAACTTACGGTTTGATCGATAACCTGTGTCAATTGATCGATCACGGCCGTGGTACGACTGTTCTTCTTGTCGGCATACTTGGGATACAACGATACCCAGGTAGTTGCGTGCGAAGCCCATGTAGCGGCTTCGGATTCGCTGATGCCGAGGCGCGACGCATTGGTCGGCGTTCCGGCTGCCAGATAGGCAGCCGTAGTAGTAATGTACGAGTTGAACTCGACAATACTCCTTGAAATTCGGGGCGATCCAGCCATAAGCATTAGAATTAGTTTTATTTAACAATACCGATTTTATAACTGTACGGCGAGCTTCCACCCTCTTTTTTGCCCTTTTTTCGGCTCGATTATAGCCGTAGGCGGATAATGATTGGGAGGCTTTTTTGTGCAATTATATTTTATACAAATATATTCGTGCGTATATTCGTAAAACATAGCGAATATTCATCATTTTTTATACCTCCCCGTTTTAAAAGAAAACCGATTATGAAAAACCGATTATTGCATTGCCTCTGTTATCCGACAGAAGCCGATGACCGGCTTCTCGACGAAATCAACATTCAGTGTTTACAGCTGGTGTCGGATGTGAAAAATATACTGATAACCATTTACGATCGCCAGCGCGACGAGTATCCCTTCCGCAGCAAACAGTTTGGTGTATTGCTCGATACCAGCGTTACGCATGGGGTTCGATGCGGCACCACCCGGCACCTTTACCAACTGATACATCCCGACGATGTGGATTTTGTAAAGCAGACCGAGAGCAAGGCCTGTCAGTTTTTGCAGAAGTGCCCCACGGCCGAGCGCGGCGACTACCTGCTGGTGTGCGAATTCCGGATGAAAAACCGCAAGGGAGGCTACTCCCGCGTTCTGCACCATGTAAAGGTGATGCAGTCGGACTCCAACGGCGAGATACGGGGATTGTTTATCTGCTCCGAGCTGATAGAAGAGGAGGTATTCACCGACATTTGCCATTGTTACATTGTTAACCGGCGAACTAATAAGTTTTACGAAATTAACAAAGCCGGCAATACAAGCAGTCTGAAGCACCTCTCCTCCCGCGAACGGCATATTATGCGACTGCTCGCCAGCGGAAAAGACAGCCCGGCCATCAGCGCGGCGTTGTGCATCAGCAATAACACCGTCAACAACCACCGCCGCAATATACTCGATAAGACCGGAACGGTTAACTGTACGCAGGCTGCAGTCTATTGCAAGAGCGTGGGCGATATATAGCCCGGAGCGAGGCAGGGTCTGCATCGTTCCGTAGCCGGTAGGATTTTTGCTCCGGTTCTCCTCCTTGTTGTTCCAACTCGCCTCCTTGTTTTCTCTTCAAGGAGGCTTTTTGTTGCAACTCTCCTCCTTCAAGCTCCGACTCTCCTTCTTTGCATAACGCAAAGAAGGCTTTTAGGTGTAACGCTCCTCCCTTTCGTTGCAACTCTCCTGCTTCAAGCCCGGCAAAGGAGGAGAGTTCCTTTCAAAATCCCCTCCGAATCGCGGCGTGGCCGGAGACAAGCGGCAATGGGGAAGTAATTAGCATATATTGTTTATTATGCGGTAATTGTTGACTTAATATTAAATATTATCGGTAAGTTTGTGGAACAAAAATTCAGATAGGTGTAAATACTATAGGTTAATTGAGTGGGGTGTAATGACTTTTTTACAACTGTTTTTATTTGAAAATTACTTTGGCGTATGAATATAAGTTGAATTGATGCCAACTGATATCCGTGAGATAAATTTGCTTCAATCCAATGCTAATAGTGACAACTAAATGATGAAATATTAATATAAATCAGAAATCAAATATGATGGGAGCAGCATTGATTTTTATTGCAAAAGGTATTGCATCTTTTGTTTTGAATAAAGGGCTAAATAAAATTATAGAAAGTTTCAAAGATCAAGATGAATTTGAAACTGAATTAAGTAGTATAATCTCGGAATCTATTCAGACGTTTGAAAGAAAATATCCTATTAAATCTCAAAACGGAAAATTTCCATTTTATGATTCTCAAGCACTTCTTGATATACTACTAAAATTTCGACTTTTTCAAGAAGAAACTTTTGATGGGGCTACAATATATGCGGAATTAGACAAAAATCCCAATATCTTGCGTCCGACAAATGAGCAAATTTCTAGTTTTCTAGAGATCTTTAGTAATGAAATCAACAAGCATGATAAACTCAAAGCTTTTGAAATTGAGAAGACATATAAAGAAAGAATATTTATTATTGATGAGAAACTGGATAAGATATTTAATTCCTTTCAATTAAATATAATTGAGGTAGTTCCTTTACTTCAAGATGAATTCAAAGCAGAAATTGACGAATGCTACATAGAAATAGAAGCTCTTAAATTTAAAACGGCATTGGCTCGACTTAAAGCTATTGAAGAAAGAATGGAACGTAATCCAGAACATGTATCGGATAAATTGCGTGCTGATCTTCTTTTCTACCAAGCATTATGTTTTGAATCAATAGATGATGAGAAAGCTGCTAATGAAAATTTCATTTTAGCCTTTAAACGTTCGCCTGAGAATATAAGATATAAAAGTAGAGCCTGTTTAGCTTATTATAAATTGAAAGATAATAAGTATAAAGGCTTAATGGATGGAATTGAACAAAAAGATGACTATAATATTGAGGTTTGGTATATTAAGTTACAAGAATCAGCAGATAAAATCTCCTTCTTGTTAAGTGATGTTCCTAACAATGTAATGGAGAATCCTCGATTTAAAAGATTGATATTCAACTTAAATTTTATTGAACATTTTATAGATGCTTATGAATTAATAAAAATTTTAGATGTAAAACTAAAGGGTGAATTGCCAGATGTGGTTAATTATAATAATGTTTACCATTGGCTTTTTATACTAAATATAACCTCATTTGATTATTTTAAGAAGGAGCCAATAATGTATTCAGAAGCTCCTATTGTCAACAATGAAAAAAGGGAATACTTCTATGCATTATCTACAAAAATTAGCAAAATAATCTTTCATAGTGAATTTTCGGATACACTAAGTCGTATTCATTTTTTTAGATATTGGCTGGAATTAGAAATCGAGAAAAAAGATGTCGAGAAACTATTGGATGTTTATGAACAATTGCGAATTAAAGATTCTTTTAATACCTTGTTAATGGCAAATTCTCTTCAGAAATATGATGATTTGCAAAGAGGGCTAGATTTTATTGAATCACATAAAGAATTAATTGATTATAACATTGTCTTACTGAAAATATTTTGTCAGACGCAGATTCCAAATAGCCAAGTTGATTGTAAAGACCTTTTTAGTTATACATCAAAGATAGATTTGTTTTGTGTAACTCAAATTTGTCGTTACCTCGAACCGTTACTCAAAACAAATCGAGTTGATATTGATGAAGTACGAACTTGTATTCAAAATGCCCAATATATTAATGAAGATTATCACAATCTGTTGAATCTATTAGTCCAAAGCACTATGGCAGATTCTCCTATTTTTATTGAAGAAATTAATTCATTGTCTGACAAATTAAACCAAGAACCTGAGCTTAATCAACATATTGCATTTATTCTATTTGAAAGTGGATATTACGAAGAATGTATTCAATATATAAAATCATATTTAGACGAAACTCAACCGTCTCAAAGCATGGCTATTTATATTGAAGCTCTCAATAAATATCGAAAAGATAAGCAAACTGAATTACTTCGGATACTTGAACTCTGGAGAAAGAACTTTTCATTTGAGCCATATTTTCTGAAGATGGAACTCGATTTGAGACAAATACTGGATGATGATGAATCAATATATCAGATCACAAAATTTGCTGTTGCTCACCTACCCAATGATGAGTTATTCTATACACACTATATAGCTGTATTATATCGATTGCACTATGATGACGAATTGGCAACTCAGATTTCAACTATTAAATCATTTACATTTCAAAATCCTAAATGTGCACTTAATATCGTTCAGATTTTACTGCAAAAGAGGTATTATCAAGAATCATTAGAAATTCTTTATTCACAGGCAAAGAATCCAGATAATACATCTGCAAGAATGGCTTTTTTTACGGCCACACTGCATTATCCTTCTGATTTTTTTAAAGATTATGATGTTGTTGAAGAAGGTACCTATGTGAGTTTTGAAATAAATGGAGAAACCCATCAGGAGTTAATAAAAATTCATTCTGAAAATCCATTAATAGAGCAATCATTAGGAAAAGCCAAAGGTGACATTTTTACGATTAAATCAACTCTTACTAATATAATGAAAACTGTACGGGTTGTTCGAATTATGAATAAATATCTCGCTTTGTTTGATGAAATTTGTTTGCAAACTAATAGTCCGTTCTCAAATTTACCAATGGAGTCAATTAGCATCAAGGATAATAATATTGAGTCTCTGAACAAACAATTCATTGAATTATTTGGACAAGATCAAGAAGAACATAGAGATCATTTTAATAATAATATTGCCGAATATAATCATTACTCAATTTCATTTACAGAGTTAGTAGTACGTAATTTTAAGGAGAATTTCGTAGATGCTTATTCACATTTAATTTCTCAACAGAGTGATGGATTTCTTATATTTCCAATTCCCTTAATCAAACAATCCGTATTTTTTGATGATTATAAGATTGTACTTGATTTTACAAGTGCGATTTTGTTTTATCAATTAGAGGACAAGCTTCATTTGTCTTTTGCAAAATATATTGTCCCCAAAAGTTTTATTCATGTGATCGAAAAAATCATTGTTGAAGCTAAAGAAAATAGTCGATCTAATATGTCAATTCAGATCGTTAGAAACAAAGTTGTACCAATTTGTTTTAGTGACGATTACCATCAATCACGAATTAATTTCCTACAGAAATTTTTAAACTGGGTTAAAGAGCATACAGAGCAAATAACTCCAGAAGAAAAAATTGACATGATAAGACCACTATATGATGAGGGAAAAGTTGAACTCCCATTAGAATGTATGATTGATACGGTATTTTTAGGTCAGCGGGATGGTTATATTATTTTATCAGATGATTTAGTTTACAGAAAATTAATCCCATTACTTTCTAATAAAATTATGAGTTCAGAAATGTATCTAATAGATAAGTTTGGGGATAAAAGAAAAGAAATTTATGAATATCTATTAGATCAAAAATATGTGGGGCTGACTATCGATGAGCAGATTCTATATAATGCTTATATAGAACAAAATAAAAAAGGACACGAACATATTTTCGAATATGCACTTAGAAATATTACATTCAGAGATACATTTTCTTTTGAGCAAATAGAAAAAGTAGTAGGATTCTTAAAAAAAATGGCACTTAATCCGCTAATCGCAGAAGAAAAATACTTGATTGATGCAACGAATGTTGTACTTATGACTATAAAAGCAATGAATGCTTCACCTCAAATTCATGAATTAGGCAATCAGATTGAACGACAATTTGTTTTAATGGGGAACTATCTAACACTAACGAGAAAAGCTTTATTGGATGCAATGAAAATATATAATCCCCCGTGCCGGGTACTCCCCTGAGGTTGAAGGGAAGACAAATCTGCGGTGGGGGCCAGTAGCTGAATATGTGCAGATGCCGTTCCGCAAATGGAGCCGAAAACTGGCGTACAGTGGTGTCCCCTTTTATTGATTTTATCGGCCTTGCAGGTGGCGCAGTCCCGCTCCCTCTCTTTGGAAGAGGGCTGGGTCAGATGATACATGTCTGACTCCGACACGAAGTCGTCGAGAGGAGAGGTCTGGACGAGCGAAGCGGAGGGGTTAGAATGTAAATCCGGTTGTTCGATAGATAGTTGTCAGGCGGAATATTACGGTAACCGTCCGGCTTTCTGATTGCCGTCGGTTTTAACCGACGGAGAGGGAAGGCAAAAACAGGCCCGGCTTTAGCCGCACTACCGAGGGGCGGAAGCCCGGAAGGGGGCGTAGTCTGTATAACCGTCGGCCATAGCCCCCGACACCCCAATGCTGCCGGTGTATGGCAATCGGCTGTGGCGGTTTTCGGCTCCGGCCGACAGGCCGGAAACAGCCGAATGGGAGCGGGGCGTGAAACATCCGTGCTTTATATGGCGTTTGCCGGAGCCGGGAGGAGGGTTAAAATGGTATCGAAACAGCGTTGCGATATTGGTATTGTCGTTGAAAGAGGTCGGCACGAAGATTATTCTTTGTGCCGGCCTCTCTTTTTGGGGGATGGCGAAAAATGGGTCCGTCCGGTTTTTGTGAGCAAAAGGTTGCCCGGGAGAGCTTGTGCCGTCGGGAGGGACTGAAACCGGTTGTGTTATAGCGCCGTGGGAGGGGCCGAACGGGGCGGAAAAAGCGCTGGCGGAGCCTTCCGGCAGCGTCGTTAAGATAGTATTATACTTTGATAAAATTGTACTTGAAACTAAAGGCGACTAACGTCTATTTTTGTAGGGAAAACAAACGAGCCGGATGATGGCGGCGATACCGCTCTCTGCACTATGCGCATCCGGTCGTGTGTCCGGTAGATTTACCTGCTGGGAAACCTGAACGGAAGAAGCGGTATTTGCCAGTGCCCGATGCTGCCGGAATCTTATAATCATGACAAAACAACTCCTTATTCCTTTTTTGTGGTGTGTCGCTCTTTGCGGCCATGCTCAACCTGCACTGCGTCTTCCCTCTATTATAGGCAATCATGCCGTTTTACAACAATCATCATCCGTTAAGCTATGGGGCTGGGCTCCAGGTACCTATCCGGTCAAAATCAGTTGTAGCTGGAACGCTACCGATACCGTTTATGTGATGCCAGAAAAAGACTGTTCATGGAATACTACCGTGAAAACGCCAGCTGCAGGAGGCCCCTATACCATCACATTTATCAGCGATAAACAGAAAATTGTGATAGACGATATTGTTACCGGAGAAGTATGGCTCTGTTCCGGACAATCGAATATGGAGTATGCCTTCAACTGGACACAGGGCGTACTGGATGCCGGAAATGAAGTAGCTCAGTCTGCCAATAACGCAATCCGCTATTTCCGCATTTCGCATTTGTACAATGCCTTTCCACAAACCGAGTGCGATGGGCATTGGGTGGTTGCATCTCCTGAATCTACTGCCAGTATGAGCGTTGCAGGTTATATTTTGGGGAAGCGTATTCATGAATATACCAAAGCCCCTGTGGGTCTGATAGCTTCCTATTGGGGAGGAACAAGCGTGCAGGCTTGGATTCCGAAAGAGAGTCTCGCGGCAGATAAAGATTTGGCGGCAAAGGCAGGCAAACTAAAACCTGTGAGTTGGTCGCCTACCGAACCATCCGTAATTTATAATGCCATGATTTATCCTTTAGTGCCTTATAAGATTGCCGGCACCATCTGGTATCAGGGCGAAGCCAACACAGACGACCCGCAGGACTATGGATCGCTATTTTCCACTATGATTCAAAGCTGGCGCGGCGTATTCAACGACAACTTCCCCTTTTATTTTGCTCAGATAGCTCCCTGGAGTGGCTACAGCGGTATTAGCGGGGCATTGCTTCGCGAACAACAGGCCTCTATCCTGAATTTACCCAATACGGGATTGATCAATGTAAGCGATCTGGTAGACGATATAAAAGATATTCATCCGAAATGGAAAGTTGCTGTAGGTAACCGTTTTGCAAACATTGTTCTGAAAGAATGCTACGGCAAGTCTGATGTAGAACCATATTCTCCTAAATTCAAAAGTTTCATAGTTGAAGGGAACAAAGTAAAACTAACAATTGCCTCTGTAGGAAAGTTACACTGCAGGGACAAGGAGATACAGAATTTTCAACTGGCGGGAGAGGATAAACACTTTTATCCGGCAACGGCTTTTATCGACAAACAGGGGCATGTGGTGGTGACGGCCAAAGAGGTGAAAGCGCCGGTTGCGGTGCGTTACTGCTTTACCAACGACGGAGTACCAAACCTGTTTGATGTGAACGGATTGCCGTTGGAGCCTTTCCGGACGGATAAATGGTAGATTGCTATGGGTAAAAAAATATATTATTGCTGGGTACTGTTTTGTTTTATGACTGTTTCTGTACATGCTGCCGATAGTTTTGTTACGGTGCGTAACGGACAACTGATGCGTAAGGGTAAACCCTATCGTTTTATCGGTATGAACTATTGGTATGGCTCGTTGCTGGGAATGGAGCAGGGCGATAGAGCCCGTTTGCAACGGGAACTCGACTTTTTGCAGCAACAGGGCATTACCAACCTGCGGGCTATGGTAGGCGTGGAGGGTATTTCGCGCAACGCGTCGCACCTGAAGTTTCCGTTGCAGCCCCGGCAGGGGGAGTATGACGATAAGCTGCTCGATGGTCTCGACTATTTTCTGGCCGAAGCCGGTAAGCGGCACATCACGGTGGTGCTTTTCCTGTCGAACAACTGGGAGTGGACCGGCGGTTTTGCTCAATACCTCGTATGGAACGGAAAGGGAGCTTATCCCTATCCCTCGGAGGCCGGATGGAGCTCCTTTATCAACTTTGTAGGTAATTTTTACAGTTGCGATGCGTGTAAAGAGGCTTTCGACCGGCATTGTAAGTTTATTATAGGACGCACCAACCGCTACACGCATAAACCCTATGCCGAAGATCCGACCATTATGGCGTGGGAGCTGGCCAATGAGCCGCGTCCCGACGGGGTACAAAACAAGGCGGCCTATGTGCAGTGGATCGGCGAGACGGCTCGTTACATCAAGTCGCTCGACCGGAAACACCTGCTCACTGCCGGAACCGAAGGGGCAATGGGAACCGAAGAGGATATCGAGTTGTGGAAGACCATTCATGCTTTTCGCGAGGTGGATTATACCACCATTCATATTTGGGCGAAAAACTGGAGCTGGATCGATTTTTCGGACTTCGACCGGACTTTTGCTACCACGCGCGACAAGATGAAAAAATACCTGAACGATCATGCGCTGGTGGCCGCAGCACTGAATAAACCCATGGTGGTGGAAGAGATAGGGTTTCCGCGCGATGGCCATCTTTTTGAACCGGCAACGACTACGAAAAATCGTGACCGCTACTTTGCCGATCTGTTTAGTCTCTTTTCTCCTGCGTTGAAGAGTTTTCAGGGAGTCAATATATGGGCTTTCGGGGGCGAAGGACGGGCTGCCGACACGACTTACGTGTGGAAAAAGGGCAATTCGTTCCTGGGCGACCCTCCTCAGGAAGAGCAAGGGCTGAATACGGTTTTCGATACCGATTCCCCTACCCTGACCCTTATACGCGAATATAACCGGAAGCTAATGAAATAACGGGATTTCAGCATCTGTCAGCAGGATGTTTTCCCTGTGAAATATGCCTTTGTCATTCAAAATACCAAAACGAATGATTAAATGAAAAAACAAATGAAAATCAGTGTATTGATGCCGCTTTTATGCGGATTATTGTGGATGAATAGTGCCGGAGCAGGGGCTCAGAACAGAGAGTCGCTTCGGTATAAGGTGTTGCCGGGTAATGATCCGAATGTGGAGTATGTGGGGCGCACGTCCGAAAATAACGGTTCCGTCTCCTTCGACTGGACAGGCGTTCACTTGCGGACGCAGGTTACCGGGGGATATCTGGCGGTTAAAATGACCGATACCAGGGGTGATTTTTATGACCTTTTTCTCGACGGAAAGTTTACCAAAACCTTTAAGGTGAGTCGCGATACGGTGGTGACGCTGCTGTCGGGCGCAACACCGAAAGCCCATCGGGTGATGCTGTACAAACGCACCGAGGGAGAGCAGGGTACCACTACCGTTTATCAGTTTCTGACCGGTAAAAACGGAGGTTTGAAGAGATGCACGGATACTCCGGCGCGCAAAATAGAGTTTATCGGTAATTCGATTACCTGCGGTTTCGGTACCGAAGTAGCCGACCGGAAGGCTCCGTTTCGTCCCGAAACGGAAAACAGCAATCATAGCTATGCTTCGATTGTTTCGCGCTATTTCAATGCCGATTATCATCTGACTGCACATTCCGGGTATGGTGTGGTACGCAATTACGGAGATAAGAAAGCGATTTCGGACAATACAATGCGTCAACGCTTTTTTCAAACATTCGATCAGAATCCCTCCGTTCAGTGGGATTTTGCCCGCTGGAAACCGGATGTGGTGGTTATTAAACTCGGAACGAACGATTTGAGCAATCCCGATATATGCCCTACGGAGGAGCAGTTTGTGAATGGCTATCTCGATCTGATTGCTTCGGTAAAGAGAGCGTATGGAAACCTTCCGATCGTATGTGTTTCGTCCTGCATGTCGGGCGAAATGCTCTATCGCTATGTGCAGGAGGTGGTAAAACGAAGCAATGATCCGGCTGTCCATTTTGTAGGGTTGTTGCCTTCGTTGCTTAACGTTGCTACCGATTTCGGGGCTTGCTACCATCCCAATTACGAAGGACAGAAGAAAATGTCATCGGTGCTGATTCCCAGTATCTCTACGATTATGGGGTGGCCGCTATCCAACCAGCCGGTAGAGTAATTTTATTCAGCAGCAGAGATGTTCTTTTGATTGATAAACCGGAATGCCGGTTTATTATAGAGAGTTAGTTTCGATACTATTCAACAAGTAAAATAATAGATAATGCGTCCGTTTGCAACCGTTCTGTTTCTTTTCAGTATGATGATTTCCGTTGTGGCAAATGCTGCGACGGTAGACGCAAATGCAACGCGCGAAACCAAAGCGCTTTATGCCAATCTGAAAAAGATAGCCTCCAAAGGGGTCATGTTCGGCCATCAGGACGATGCTTTGTATGGCCATAGCTGGAAATACAGTGCAGGCGGTTCCGATGTGAAGCGTGTCGTGGGTGACTATCCGGCTGTGTTCGGGTGGGAATTGGGTGATTTGGAGCTGGGTCATCCGGCCTCGCTCGATTCGGTTAATTTCGACACGATTCGTCAGCGTATCAAAGAGGTGTATCGCCGGGGCGGTGTCAATACGATCAGTTGGCATGTAAACAATCCGCTGGGCGGCAATGCCTGGACGTGCAATACCACCGAAGCGGTGAAGAGTGTATTGCCCGGAGGTGCCCGGAATCTCCTGTTTACACAATGGCTCGACCGGTTGGCTCATTTTCTGGGTAGCCTGAAGGCGGATGACGCGACTCCCATTCCTGTCTTGTTGCGCCCGTATCACGAACATACCGGTGCGTGGTTTTGGTGGGGTAGCAAGCAGTGTACTCCGCAGGAATATGTGGCATTGTGGAAATATACGGTCGGCTATCTGACGAAGACCAAGAAATTGCACAATTTACTATTTGTCTATTCTCCGTCGTCGTCGCCTGACGCAGCTTCCTATTTTGCGCGCTATCCCGGCGATGCGATCGTCGATGTGCTGGGAATCGATATCTATCATTACGGGGGAGAGCAGGCAACCGACAGGTTTATCGGCGAGGTACAGCAGTCGTTACGTTTTATGACGGCAGCTGCGCGTACCAAAGGTAAGGTGGCCGTGCTGAGCGAGACGGGAATAGAGTCGCTGCCTATTCCTAACTGGTGGACGGAGGTTCTGTACAAAGCCGTATCGGGAAATGAAATTGCCTACCTGTTGGTTTGGCGTAATGCTCCCGATAAGCCCCTGCATTTTTTTGCTCCCTATCCGGGTCAGTCGAGTGCCGACGATTTTGTACGGTTTAAACAAAAAAGAAATATCTGGTTTGAAAGCGCATTGCCTCCGATGTACAAATAGTTTCAGCTTCCCGGAGCCGTAGCCTGTTTGCCTGACACCGGAGATATCCAGTCGGGACGGGGGGAGATGGAGCCGGATGCCTTTTATACGAAATAGAGCATAGTCACTATTATATACGTTGAAAAATTAAACTTACTCAAAATGAAAATGAAATCGTTATTGTTGGTATGCCTGCTTGTGTCGGGCTTGCAAAATGTGTGGAGTCAATCGGATAGTAGCCCTATTTGGAAGGAGAAGTATCATAGCAATAAATCGGGAGAGGACGAGATCGGTTATACGCAGGCCGTAAAGGTAGGCAATACAATCTATATTTCAGGATCGGTTGGGTGGGGCAATATGCCCGATGCTATTAAAATGGTGTACGATGGACTGGAGAAATCTTTGCAGGCATACGGAGCGAATTTTACCAATGTGGTAAAGGAAAACCTGTTTACCACGCAACTCGATTCGGTAATCAAATACAAAGATATACGCCGCAACTACTATCACAATGACTACCCGGCAGCTACCTGGACGGAGGTAAAGCGTCTGTATAGCCCCGGCGTGGTGCTGGAGGTGGAGCTTGTTGCTGTTTTGCCCGAGAAAAAGAGTAAAACAAAGCCCTGAAAAAGGTAGTCCCGTTTTGAATGATATACCTGTGATGCTTTTTATGACCGATTGGCACGGCTGTTACCGAATCGGTAAGGCAAATAATAGATTGTGTAGTACGCATCGCTCTAAACCAAAATCGCTATTCGCAGTGATGAGTTGCATCACTGCCGGTATTATAATCAATAAGAACATTCTGATATGTCTGAATTTAATGAATCGCTGAAGAGCCTTTTGCATCAATACAACACTCTTCTGGCGCGTAAAAACGAACCTATTAATTACTTTGGAGCTTTACAGCGCTATAAATATCCGGTATTAACGGCCGATCATACACCCGTTACCTGGCGTTACGATCTGAACGAACAAACGAATCCGTACCTGATGGAGCGGATTATGATTAACGGGGTATTTAATGCCGGTGCTATTAAATGGAACGGCAAATATATTGTGGTGGCTCGGGTGGAAGGAGCCGATCGGAAATCTTTTTTTGCGGTTGCCGAAAGTCCGAATGGAGTGGATAATTTTCGCTTCTGGGAGAAGCCGGTCACTATGCCGGAAATGGACGAGCCGGATACCAATATTTACGATATGCGCCTGACGGCTCATGAAGATGGCTGGATTTACGGCATTTTCTGTAGCGAACGCAAAGATCCGGATGCCCCCGCGGGCGATCTCTCGGCGGCAGTGGCATCGGCGGCTATTGCCCGTACCAAAGACCTGATCGCGTGGGAACGCCTGCCCGATCTGAAGTCGCAGAGTCAGCAGCGCAATGTGGTATTGCATCCTGAATTTGTGGAAGGGAAATATGCATTTTACACCCGTCCGCAAGATGGCTTTATTGATGCCGGCAGTGGCGGCGGTATCGGATGGGCATTGGTCGATGATATTGCACATGCCGAAATAAAAGAAGAGACGATAATAGATTGCCGCTACTACCATACCATTAAAGAGCTTAAGAATGGAGAGGGTCCGCATCCGATTAAAACGCCAGAGGGATGGCTTCATCTGGCTCATGGCGTTCGCGGTTGTGCTGCCGGATTGCGTTACGTGCTCTATCTTTATATGACCGATCTGGCAGATCCTACCAAATTGGTAGCTTCTCCCGGTGGCTATTTTATGGCCCCCGAAGGTGAAGAACGCATAGGAGATGTCTCTAACGTGTTGTTTTCAAATGGTTGGATTGCCGACGAAGATGGAAAAGTATTTATCTATTACGCATCTTCCGACACGCGTTTGCATGTGGCCGTTTCGTCGGTTAACAAGTTGGTTGATTATTGTTTGCACACACCGGTAGACGGGCTTCGCTCTGCCGCTTCGGTGGAAGTATTGAATAGTTTGATTGATAAAAATAGCTTGTTATTGTAAGTAGTAACTCTCTTTCTCTGTGCGCGGGCAACAGCCTGTGTAGGAGAAAGAGATTTTATCCGCTTAAATATTACCTGAATGAAAACACAAAGAATAGTACTTGTAGCTATTGCGCTACTCCTGAATTTACTGCCGGGGATGGCTCAGAAATTTCCGGATCTGGCCCAGACTCCTCCTATGGGATGGAACAGTTGGAATAAATTCGCTTGCGATGTAAGCGAAAAGATGATTCGCGAAGTGGCCGATGCGATGGTTACATCGGGAATGAAAGAGGCCGGTTATCAGTATATTGTTATTGATGATTGTTGGCAGGTAAGTCGTGATAGTCTCGGTTTTATCGTTGCCGATCCGCAGCGTTTTCCTTCGGGGATAAAAGCCCTGGCCGATTATATTCACGCCAAAGGGTTGAAATTTGGGATCTATTCTTGTGCCGGAGATAAAACCTGTGCAGGGAGACCGGCCGGCCGTGGACACGAATATCAGGATGCTTTAACGTATGCCCGTTGGGGAGTCGACTATCTCAAATACGACTGGTGCAATACGGGAAAGATGAATGCGGAAGAGGCTTATACTACTATGCGCGATGCCCTGTATAGTGCAGGTCGTCCTATCGTTTTCAGTCTGTGCGAATGGGGAAATAATAAACCGTGGCTGTGGGGAGCTCAGGTGGGGCACTTGTGGCGTACCACCGGCGATATTTATAACTGTTTCGACTGTAAGAAAAATAATGGAAGCTGGTTTGCGAATGGCGTGTTGCAAATACTTGATATGCAAGACGGATTACGTAAATTTGCGGGGTCCGGTCACTGGAATGATCCGGATATGCTGGAGGTGGGAAACGGAATGCCCGTCAACGAAGATAGAGCGCATTTTTCCCTGTGGTGTATGTTGGCCGCTCCGCTTATCTCGGGAAACGACCTGCGTAACATGTCACGCGAAACGCACGCAATATTAACCAATCGGGATGCAATTGCCATCAATCAGGATTCTTTGGGAGTTCAGGGATTCCGATATGCCTCAAAAGACAGTGTGGAGACCTGGTTGAAACCGCTCTCTCATGGACAATGGGCAATGTGTGTGTTGAACCGGTCGAAAACGGAGAAACAGATAGAACTCGACTGGAATTCGTATGCAGTAACCGACTCATTGAGCCATCAGGTATTTAATCCGTCAGCTGTAGCGTATAAGGTTAAGAATGTATGGCAGGATAAAGAGTGGGGAGTTGCCCGTAATGTGCACAAGACACTGCTCCCGGCTCATGATGCGCTTCTGTTGAAACTATACCGGAAAGAGTGATCTTCTCTGTTTTATTTCGTAGCAATATTTTGTACTTAATACTTTACCATGATTAAACTGAAAGAAAAAATCGCGTATGGATTTGGAGATGCAGCCTCTTCCATGTTCTGGAAAATATTCGGGATGTATTCCCTGTTTTTTTATACAGATGTTTTCGGCATAACAGCAAAAGCTGCAGGTACTATGTTTTTGGTTGCCCGTTTGTGGGATTCCTTTTTCGATGTTCTTGTGGGCATTAAAGCCGATAGAACAAACACCCGTTGGGGCAAATACCGTCCTTATTTATTGTGGTTTGCCGTCCCCTTTGCGGTGATGGGAATCATTACCTTTTTTACCCCCGATTTCGGACAGATGGGTAAGGTGATTTATGCGTACATTACCTATTCGTTAATGATGGTTGTCTATTCACTCATCAATGTGCCTTATGCATCGTTGCTTGGTGTCATGTCGCCCGATCCGACGGAAAGAAATTCATTGTCATCTTACCGCATGTCGTTTGCTTTTATCGGGAGTTTTGTCACCTTTATGCTGTTGCAGCCCTTGATCGATTTTTTTGCAAAGACTTTTCAGCCGCAGAGCCTTGAGCAGGCCACACATGCGGTGAATGCTACCGTCAGCACTTCGCCCGTAGGATGGGTGATGGGAGTCGGCGCGATAGGAATTCTGTGTGTGGTGTTGTTTCTGCTCTGTTTCAGTTGGACCAAAGAGCGGGTAACTCAAATTGCCGGCGAAGAGAATGTTTCGATTAAAGAAGATTTAAAGAATCTGTTCCACAATTCCCCGTGGTGGATTCTGGTTGCCACCGGTTTGGCGGCCTTGTTGTTTAATGCTGTACGTGACAGTGTTGCCATTTATTTTTTCAGAGACTACGTGAAGGTGAACTATCATATGGCAGCTACCGGTTGGGATATGACTACAATCTATTTCCTTGTCGGCCAGGCAGCCAACCTGATAGGAGTAATGGCGGCACCTTCTTTGTCGGCCAAATATGGCAAACGGAAAACCTATATGATCTCAATTTTACTGGCAGGTGTCCTGAGCATAGGATTTTATTTTATACCGAATAACATTACCCTGATTCTGATTTTTCAGTTTGTGATTTCAATGTTTGCGGGGTATGTGTTGCCATTACTCTGGTCGATGTTTGCCGATATTGTCGATCATCAGGAATTACTTACCGGTCGTCGGGCGACAGGTTTGATCTTTTCGTCATCGTCCATGTCGCAAAAGCTCGGATGGGCACTGGGTGCAGCGCTTAGCGGATGGATTCTGGCTATTTTCAATTATGCCCCCGATGCCGTACAACAAAGCCAACAGACTCTTTTTGGTGAACATATCATGATCAGCTTGTTGCCTGCTCTGTGTTGCGTTCTGGCATTTGTCGGCATGTTGTTTTATCCGCTGTCGGATAAAAAGGTGAAGGAAAATGCAGAAGTACTTAACAGGAAAAGAGCATCGCAAAATGCATGAATCGTCAGGTAATCTATTTGTTACGTATTTTCTGTGCGAATTAACGTCTCATCGTTTTATTATACAACCGAACACCACTCAATACTCTGGTTATGAAATTAATAATCCACTTTTATTGGTTTCATTTTGCGGATGGTGTAATTTTTAAATTCGATAAAAGATTTGCTGCGAGAATAGTGTGCTGGTAAACTACACTATCGGAAACGAATTTCCAGAGAAAAAATCATTGGTGGTGCTCCAAAAACAGATGGTCTTGTCTCCATTTTCGGTTCTTGAATCGGATAATACGGCGGTGTTAGTTACGGCAAAAATAAAGGTGAAGCTTGATAAGTCGACAGAAGCCATCACGTATCCCGACCTGAAAGATACTGAAGACGGAAAAGAGATGCCAAAGCAATGACCTATGATGCGGTAGCTGGCATTCCTATTTATAAAGGAACAAAGCTAAATATACATGTAAATCAGCCCATTAAAAAAAGATATATTGCATCAGGAGTGAATTTCGGTCAGAATATTTTTGTGTATTTTTTTCGCACCCCTGTTGCCTTTCACGAGTTTAACAACAGCCTCCTTTGTGAGGTAAAATTTAAGGTAAATATATGCAATTCGGACATTTTGAGGACAATCAACGCGAGTATGTAATCACCGATCCACGTACTCCCTGGCCCTGGATTAATTATCTGGGTAATGATGACTTCTTTAGCTTGATTTCGAATACCGCTGGTGGGTATTCGTTTTATAAAGATGCCAAATTCCGCCGGATTACCCGATATCGTTACAACAACGTACCGATGGATAATGGTGGTAAATATTTTTATATCAATGATGGAGAATCGGTGTGGAATCCGGGATGGAAACCGTGTAAAACACAACTAGATAGCTACGAATGCCGTCATGGTATGAATTATACGATTATTAAAGGGGCAAAAAATGGAATAGAAGCCGAGACGCTCTATTTCGTTCCTTTGAAGACGTGGGCTGAAATTCAAAAGCTTACGTTACACAATACAACTTCAGCAACGAAAACGCTCAAAATTTACTCCTTCGTGGAGTGGGCATTGTGGAATGCGGCAACTGACATGGAGAATTTTCAGCGCAATTTCTCTACAGGTGAAGTCGAGGTTGAAGATTCGGTTATTTATCACAAAACAGAATACAAAGAACGACGTAACCACTATGCATATTATTCGGTAAATGTACCTCTCAGTGGCTTTGATACCGATCGTGAAACATTTTTCGGGTTGTATAATGGTTTTGATGAACCACAAACGGTCATTAACGGCAAATCTGGTAATTCGATTGCACACGGATGGTCGCCGGTTGCGTCTCACTATATTGAAGTGACTTTGCAACCTAACGAATCCAAAGATTTCATTTTTGTACTTGGCTATGTTGAAAATGAAGAAGATGAAAAATGGCAGAGCAAGAATAGTATTAACAAAAACAAAGCCAAAGCAACAATAGCCCGTTTTGATACAGCAAAAAAGGTAGATGATGCCTTGAACGAACTTCGCATTTATTGGGACAAATTACTGGGAGTCTTCCAGGTGAAAACAGGCGAGGAAAAACTAAATCGCATGGTCAATATCTGGAACCAATATCAGTGTATGGTCACGTTCTGTTTTTCCCGATCGGCTTCATTTTTCGAAAGTGGCATCGGAAGGGGCATGGGGTTTCGGGATTCCAATCAGGATTTGATTGGCTTTGTGCATCAAATTCCAGAACGAGCCCGCGAACGTATTATTGATATTGCTTCTACGCAATTTCCCGATGGTGGATGCTATCATCAATATCAGCCGTTGACTAAAGAAGGAAATAACGAAATAGGGCAGGGATTCAATGATGACCCAATGTGGTTGATTCTGGGAACAACCGCTTATGTGAAAGAAACAGGTGATTTTTCAATACTTGACGAGCCGGTTCCGTTTGATAATGTTCCGGGATCTGAGGTTTCCTTGTTTGACCATTTAACGGTTTCATTTAACCATGTGATAAACAATCTGGGGCCTCACGGTTTGCCTTTGATTGGCCGTGCCGATTGGAACGACTGTTTGAACTTGAACTGTTTTTCGACCGATCCAAACGAAAGCTTTCAAACAACGGAGAATAAAACACACAAATCCAAGGCCGAAAGCCTTATGATTGCTGGTTTGTTTGTGGTGTATGGTCGTGATTACGCGGAACTGTGCCAAAAACTCGGGAAAGTAGATGAAGCTGTTCGCGCCTACCAACACGTGGATGCCATGGTGGATGCCGTGAAACAATATGGTTGGGATGGCGAATGGTTTCTCAGAGCGTACGATTATTTTGGAAATAAAGTAGGGTCGGCAGACAATGATGAAGGCAAGATTTTTATTGAATCAAATGGATGGTGTTCGATGGCGGGCATCGGCATAGAAGATGGAATGGTAGAGCAGGCTCTTAATTCTGTGAAGGAGCGTCTCGATTGTGAGCATGGAATCGTGCTTTGTAATCCGGCATTCAGCAAATATTATGTGCAATATGGAGAGATATCGAGCTATCCCGTCGGTTATAAGGAGAATGCAGGTATATTTTGTCATAACAATCCGTGGATTATCATTGGGGAAACTTTGCTCGGTCGAGGAAACCGGGCATGGGAATACTTCAGAAAAATTTGTCCATCTTATACAGAGCACCTTAGTGATTTGCACAAGGTGGAACCCTATGTATACGCTCAGATGCTTGCCGGTAAAGATGCCTTCAAACCCGGCGAAGCTAAAAATTCATGGCTAACAGGGACTGCTGCGTGGAATTTTTATACAATTTCGCAATACATTCTTGGCATTCGGCCAACCTATGAAGGCTTACTTGTTGAACCGTGCATTCCCGATTACTGGACCGAATATTGTGTTATCCGACAATTTCGTGGCGCTACATATGAAATAACGGTTAAGAATCCGAATGGAAAAATGAAAGAAATATCCTCTATCAAAATTGATGGCAAACCGGTGGAGGGATATTTGATTCCTTTGCTGACTCCCGGAGGGTCTTGCAAAGTGGAAGTGATGATGTAAAAATCAACGGGTGTAAATGAATAATGCTGATTATAAACGCATGAAAGGCGAATTGCAAATACAGTTTACGGATGAATTGCGGAATAACATTCTTCCTTTTTGGCTGAAATTGAAAGATGAAAACCATGGAGGTTTTGTCGGTCGTGTTGCCGGAGATGGCACTGTGTTTCCGGATGCGGATAAAGGTGCCGTTTTACAGTCCCGTATATTATGGACGTTTTCAGCAGCGTATCTTCATTTTAATGATCCGGTCTACCTTGACTGTGCGCGTCATGCCAAAGCATTCTTACTGAACAAATTGTGGGATAATAAGAATGGCGGAATTTTCTGGAAATCAGATTACAAAGGAACGCCTTCCGATACAAAAAAGCAGATTTATGCACAGGCTTTTGCTATTTATGGCTTGAGTCAATATGCGCGTATTACGGAGGATAAAGAAGCGCTGGATAAAGCAAAAGAACTCTATTCTCTGATAGAACGCCATAGTTTTGATCCGGATAGGGGTGGATATTTTGAAGCATTTACAGGAGAATGGCTTGAAATTCAGGATATGCGTTTGAGCGATAAAGATGCAAACGAACGGAAAACGATGAATACGCATTTACATGTTCTTGAAGCATATACCAATTTATATCGGGTATGGCCTTCTGAAGATATGAAAAAGAGCCTGATGAAACTTCTTACCTTATTTCTTGATATTATTCTGGATTCACACACCGGACATCTGAAACTTTTCTTCGATGAGAAATGGCAATGCAAATCGGATATTGTATCGTACGGACATGATATTGAGTCTCTTTGGTTGTTGTATGAAGCGGCTATTGTTTTGGGTGATGATGCAATTACAAAAAGAGTTGAAGCAATTGTTCCCCGTATAGCCCAGGCCGTCACAGAGGGTCTGCAGGCAGACGGAGCGCTTATTTATGAAAAAGATACAATGAACAGACATGCCGATATGGATCGACATTGGTGGGTGCAGGCCGAAACGGTTGTTGGTTTTAGTTATGCCGCTCGTATCCTCAACAATGATCGCTACGCAAACATCGCGGAAAAATGCTGGCAGTTTATTCAACAACATCTTGTTGACCCGATCCATGGCGAGTGGTTTTGGAGCATCAAAGCAGATGGTTCTGTTAATTATGCTGATGATAAAGCCGGATTGTGGAAATGTCCGTATCATAACGGCCGAATGTGTATGGAGATGATTAGCTTGGCCAAATAACTTTAAATAGAAAACACTATGAAAAATACACGTTTCTTTTTGACACTGATCTCACTGACAAGTATTATCACCCTGTTTGGGGCTCAGCAAGACTCCCCTGTGGCACGCAACGGAAATTTGCAGGTAAAAAATACTCAGTTGTGTAATCAACAGGGAGACCCTCTTGTTTTGCGAGGTGCCAGTTTAGGGTGGCACAACCTGTGGCCCCGGTTTTACAACAAAAAAGTCGTTAGTTGGCTGGCTTCCGACTGGAAGTGTTCTGTTGTCAGAGCTGCCATGGGAGTTGCTATTGAAGATAATTACCTCAAAAACCCTCAGTTTGCATTGCAATGCATAACACCAATTATAGAAAGTGCAATAAAAAATGGAATCTATGTCATTATTGATTTTCATAGCCACAAGAAACATCAGGAAGAGGCAAAGGCTTTTTTTCTGCAAATGGCAACAAAATACGGAAAATATCCGAATGTGATTTACGAAATATGGAACGAGCCTGATTTGTACGAATGGACAGAAGTCAAATCCTATTCCGAAGATGTAATCAGAACAATCCGATCTGTTGATCCAGACAATATAATATTGGTGGGAAATCCACATTGGGATCAAGATTTAGATAAAGTTGCTGCCGACCCGATACAGGGACAAACCAATATTATGTATACCATGCATTTTTATGCAGGAACACACAAGCAGTGGTTACGCGATCGTACCGATGTTGCCATTCAAAAGGGCATTCCGGTTTTTGTATCAGAATGTGCAGCTATGGGGGCAAGCGGAGATGGCCCCATTGATACCGAAGAGTGGAATGCTTTTCTGAACTGGATGGAGAATAGAAAAATCAGCTGGGTGGTATGGTCGGTTTCCGACAAAAACGAATCCTGCTCCATGCTTTTGCCCCGCGCCTCTGCTTTTGGTAACTGGACCGAAGATTTATTGAAAGTATGGGGAAAACAGAGTAGAAAAGATATTACAGAGAAAAATAAATAGATGGATTCAAATCGAATCACTCGACTAACAGCCTGAATGTTAGTTTATTTTTAGCAAGATCACATGCTGAGGTCAGTAAAGCCACGTTTGGCTCACTGACCCCTCTGTTTGAGGGTATCCGATTGTCCGATATTACTTTTTAGCCGAATTATACATGCAGATACCGTTTTGCGGCAGCAGCACAATTCTCTCCGTCGATGGCCGATGAGGTGATTCCTCCGGCATAACCGGCTCCCTCGCCGCACGGGAATAGTCCGGCAATCTGCACATGTTGATAGGTTTCAATATCGCGTGGAATGCGCACAGGGGATGAGGAGCGCGATTCAACACCCACAATCAGCGCTTCGTTGGTAAGATAACCGTGCATTTTGCGGTCGAACTTTTTAAGACCCTGTTGCAGACGGCTCGAAATATGCTGGGGTAGCCAGAAGTGAAGCGGAGAAGAGAGTACTCCCGGCAGGTAAGAGCATTCCGGTAGTGATCCGGAAAGTTTTCCTTTGACGAAATCGCCCACCCGTTGTGCCGGAGCGGTCAATCCCTTGCTGCCGTTGTTGAAAAAAGTCAACTCTTCTACGTATTGCTGAAAATGCAGTCCGGCCAGCACACCATATTGTTGATACTCTCCCAAATCTTCGGGTCGAATTTCCACCACCAGCCCCGAATTGGCAAAAGGAGAATTACGGTGCGAGGCTGACATACCGTTCACCACCACCTCTTTTTCTCCGGTTGAGGCCGGGACGATGTGCCCACCGGGACACATGCAAAACGAATAAACCCCGCGATCATCGACCTGTTCCACCAAATTGTAGGTGGCCGCCGGAAGAAATTCTCCCCGTTCGCGACAATGGTATTGAATACCATCGATCAGCTCCTGCGGATGCTCTACCCGCACACCCATGGCAAATCCTTTGGCCTCTAGGGCAATATGGTTGTTGTGCAACAAATGATACACATCGCGAGCCGAATGTCCGGTAGCCAGAATGACCGCCTTGCTATTAAGCGTACTTCCGTCCGCCAGTTCCACTCCGGTTATGTGAGAATCTTCCACCTTCAGTCCGGTAACTTTGGTATTGAAGAGCACTTCGCCTCCATGTTCCAAAATCGTTTCGCGCATGGCTTTGATTACCTGCGGCAGGCGGTCAGTACCGATATGCGGATGAGTTTCGTACAAAATGTCGTCTTGCGCTCCGTGACGCTGAAAAATGGAGAGAATGCGTTGTACATCGCCCTTTTTCTTCGATCGGGTATAGAGTTTGCCGTCAGAAAAAGCGCCTGCCCCACCCTCACCAAAACAGTAGTTTGATTCGGGATTCAGCGTGTTGGTACGGATTATTTGTGCGAGATCCTTTTTACGTTCGGTCACCGCTTGCCCACGCTCCAGAAGGATCGGTTTCAGTCCGAGTTCGATCAGCCGCAGCGCGGCAAACAGACCGGCCGGGCCTGCTCCAACCACGATCACCTCTTCTTTATTGGTTACATCCTGATAATGCAGTTCGACCGTATCGGAAGTGATGGGTTCTTTGCCGGTAAAAACCTCAACGGCCAGATTTATTTTGACGAAACGTCCGCGGGCATCAATCGATTTGCGTACCGGACGAATATGTGATATTTGTGTCGAAGGCAACGAAAGCTCTTTGGCTACAGCCTGTTTCAACAACTCGGGGGTGTGCGCCTGTTCGGGCGAAAGGGTCAGTTGAAGGGATTGCATAAACAATTTTATTAGAGAGTGCAAAGATAGGCATTAAACCTCCGATTCGTCAAATGTGTGTTATGTTTCAGAATTCCAATTATTCCAAAACCGTAGGATTTTACCCATTTTTCAATATTGAAATACTGTAATATTGAAATTATTCAGAAAACAGACAAAAGCTCTTTCCATTAAGCATTTAGCACTTAAACATTTTTACTTTTAACACATGAACTTTCCCGAAAATAATACGTACTTTTGCACAAATTTATAGAAACTCACTATATGATTCAATTTCGCAAATTTTACTTGCTGATTATAAGTCTGATTGCCGTATCTGTTTGGGTGGTAGCCCAACAAGACGCTAACAACAGACGTTTCTCCCTGAGCAAAAACCTGGATGTTTTCAACAGTGTGGCCAGAGAACTGGATGCATTTTACGTGGATACTCTGAATTATGACAAAGTAGTGCGATCGGGCATCGATAATATGCTGGACGGACTTGATCCGTATACCGTCTACATGCCCAAAGAAGAGACCGATGAACTCAAGATGATGACCACCGGAGAGTATGCCGGCATTGGCGCGTTGATAGGAGGCAAGTCGGGGCAAGTATTTATCTCCGAGCCTTATGAAGGAAAACCTGCCGCAAAAGCCGGTCTCAAAGCCGGAGACATTCTGGTGGAACTCAACGGACAGGATCTGAAGAAAAAATCGACATCGGAAGTGAGTGCCCTGCTCAAAGGCCAGCCGAAAACCATCATCAAACTAAAAATTCAACGCCCCGGAGAGACCAAATTACGCAGCTTTGATATTATACGGGAACGCATTGTCATTAATCCGGTGGTTTATTACGGCGTAGTGGGCAACAACACCGGATATGTGCTATTGAATGAGTTCACAAGCAATGCTGCCGAAGAGATGCGCGTTGCTTTGCTAGAACTGAAAAACAAATATCATGTCACCTCCCTAGTGATCGACCTGCGTGAAAACGGTGGTGGAATTATCGACGAGGCGGTTAAAATGGTGGGATATTTTGTTCCGAAAGGAACTGAAGTGGTATCGACACGAGGAAAACTCAAACAGTGGGATCGCACCTACCGAACCATCAACGCTCCTATTTTACCCGATATGCCGCTTGCCATTCTTGTTTCGCAGAATACAGCTTCAGCTTCCGAAATTCTGAGTGGCTCGTTGCAAGATCTGGATCGTGCCGTGATTGTCGGAGTACGTACTTTCGGAAAAGGACTGGTACAACAAATTCGCCAGCTACCATACGAGGGGCATCTCAAAGTAACTATTGCCAAATATTATATTCCAAGCGGCCGTTGCATTCAGGCCATCGACTACTCCAACCGCACCGACGATGGAAACCCGATTCATGTGGCCGACAGTTTGACCCACGAATTCAAAACCAAAATCGGACGCACAGTGCGCGACGGTGGTGGCATTCGCCCCGATGTAGAGGTGCGCGATTCGATGAAGATAAGCATTGCATACTATCTGGTAAACCAAAACATCATTTTTGATTTTGCAACCCAGTATGCACAAACCCATGCCTCTATTGCCGAACCCGAGAATTTCAAAATAACCGATGCCGAGTTCGAACAATTCAAACAATTTGTCAAAACAAAGAAATTCACCTACACGTTACAAAGCGATAAGTTGCTCAAGAATCTGATGGCGACAGCCAAAATGGAGGGATACGACGAGGCGACAGCGGCCGATTTCAAAGCATTGCAAGCCAAACTAACCCCGAATATCGATAAAGATCTCGACACGTTTCGCACAGATATTTCCAATCTGATTAACGCCGAAATCATCAAACGTTTCTATTTTCAGAAGGGAGTGGTACGTTACGCCCTTCCACAGGACAAAGTACTGCTCAAAACCGAAGAATTGTTCAAGGAGATGAGTGCATACAATAAAATTTTGGGGAAATAACTGGTTATGCGAAAAGTACTGATTATTACCTACTATTGGCCTCCATCGGGAGGATCCGGGGTACAACGCTGGCTGAAATTTGCCAAATATTTACCCCAATATGGTTGGCAGCCGGTGATTTATACTCCCGAAAATCCCGATTTTGCCATCGAAGATCAAAGTCTGTTACAAGATGTGGCTCCCAATACCGAGGTATTGAAAACGAAAATATGGGAACCCTACGAAATTTATAAAGCTCTGACTGGCAACAAAGGGAAGAAGGTCAACGTAGCGTATGCTGCCGGAGGAAAAAAAAGCGGGCTAATACACAAACTGGCGCTGGCATTACGCGGCAATTTGTTGATTCCCGATCCACGCTGTTTTTGGATCAAACCTTCGGTAAAATACCTGTCCGAATATCTCAAGAGCAATCCGGTAGATGCTATCATTTCTACCGGTCCTCCGCATTCCATGCACATGATTGCGCAAAAATTGCATCGCAAAACAGGGGTTCCCTGGATTGCCGATTTTCGCGATCCATGGACCAACATTGACTTTTACAAAGAGCTTAACCTCACCCGACTGGCCGATAAGATACACCATCGCTGCGAACAACAGGTAATCTCCGAAGCCGACTGCGTGGTGAGTGTAACTCCTACCTGGTGTGCAGAATTTGAGGCCAAAGGGTCTAAGAAAATTGCATTGGTACATAATGGCTACGACGAAGCCGATGTCGCTGGGCAGGATGTCGCTGTCGATGAGGAGTTTTCGTTGGTTCATATCGGCAGCATCAACGCGGCGCGTAATCCGAAAGTGTTGTGGAAAGCCTTGAGCGAACTGTTGCCCGAAAACAAAGAACTGGCCTCCAATATTAAAATCAAATTGGTGGGCAATATTGAAGCTGTTGTATTTGAGGATATCGAAAAGTTTCAGCTTGGCAATTACGTTGAAAAAGTCGGTTATCTATCACATAAAGATGCGGTTGCCTTTCAGCAGAAAGCGCAGATATTGCTTCTATTAATTAATAATACGCCCAACGCCAACGGAATTCTTACCGGCAAACTGTATGAATACATGGCATCGGGTCGTCCTACGCTGGCCATCGGACCGTCGGGCAGCGACATCGCGAAAGTGTTGAACCAAACCGGTTCGGGTACAATTGTCGATTTCGACGATATGGAAGGCATGAAAAAGATGCTACTCGATCTTTTCGCGAAATACCAAAACGGAACGTTGACCTCTTCGGCAAGTGGCTACGAGCAATATTCGCGCCGGGCACAGTGCGGTGTGATGGCCGGTTTGCTCGACGACATTACAAAATAATAAAAGTCCACAGTCAGCAGTATTCAGTACTCAGTACCAAATAAATATTAGTCTTGAATCTTGGTTCTTGGCTCTTTGTTTTCGAAAAATGAAAAAAATTATCCTTGTCTGCGGTGCACGTCCCAACTTTATGAAAATAGCACCTCTGATGCACGAACTGAAGAATCATCCTCAACTCGAAGCCGTGCTGGTGCACACCGGACAACATTACGACACCCAAATGTCGGGTCGTTTCTTTGACGAACTCGGCATTCCGACACCTAATATCAACCTCGAAGTCGGTTCGGCATCGCATGCCCAGCAGACTGCACGCATTATGATGGGCTTTGAGAAGGTTTGCCTTGACGAGAAGCCCGATTTTGTGCTGGTAGTAGGCGACGTGAACAGCACGGCGGCCTGCGTACTGGTAGCCGCAAAACTGAATATCAAAACGATACACTACGAGGCCGGACTGCGTAGCAACGACCGCACCATGCCCGAAGAGATCAACCGCTTGGTAACCGACTCCATCAGCGATTATTTCTTTACCACCAGTGCCGATGCCGACGAAAATCTTTTGAAAGAGAACGTTGCACCAGAAAAAATCTTTATGGTGGGTAATCTGATGATCGATACCCTCGAGGCCAACTTGGCAAAAGCTGCCGGAGCTCCACAGGTGTTCGACATGCTCAACAAACCGGGTAAGATTGATATCAACGACCTCTCGGCGAGCGGTTACGGCGTAATGACTTTCCATCGCCCCTCGAATGTAGATGAAAAAGCGTCACTGGACCGATTGGTAAACATCTGGGGTGCAGTATCGCAGCAAATTCCGCTTGTATTTCCCATTCATCCACGAACCTACAAAAATATTCAGCAGTTCGGTTTGCAGGAAACAATCACGTCATTCCCGAACCTTTACCTGATTGAACCGCTCGGCTACCTGGAATTCATCCATTTGGTGAGCCGTGCCAAGTTTGCCCTGACCGATTCGGGCGGCATTCAGGAAGAGACCACTCACCTCAATATTCCCTGCCTGACGGTTCGTCCCAATACCGAACGTCCCGTAACTGTATGGGAAGGAAGCAACAAACTGATTAAGATCGACGATATCGAAGCTGAAGCAGCTGCGATTGTCAGGGGCGAGGGCAAAACCGGAAACAACCCGAAATATTGGGATGGCAAGACGGCACAACGCATGGTAAAGATACTGGAGACTGCTTAACCTGAAACCAATTAAATATAATTATGATAAATACAACTAAAATTATCATTAAATTGTTGCCTGAATTCATCAAAAAGCCTTTAAAAAAATGGAATGACTCTCGTATCATTACCAAATGGCAACAGGGAGGTGCAAATTATCCGCCTCCTCATGTATTAAAACAACGCATAATTGCAGAATATCAAAAACAATATAATTATTCGATATTCATAGAAACCGGAACTTATCTTGGTAGTATGGTATATGCTCAAAAAAAACGATTTTCCAAAATTTATTCCATAGAACTTGGTTACGAATTGTATTTAAATGCGAAACAACGATTTAAGAATAATAAGAACATTCACATTTTGCAAGGTGATAGCGGGAAAGTTCTTCCATTACTCATGACTGAGATCGATGCCCCTGCTATTTTTTGGTTAGATGGACATTATTCTGCGGGTATTACTGCAAAAGGAGAGAAAGATTGCCCAATTTTCGAAGAATTAGAAGCGATCTTTAACGCGAGCAAATATCATGCTCATGTTTTACTAATTGATGATGCTCGACTCTTTATTGGAAAAAGTGATTATCCGACGATAGACACACTTCTGGCATTTATAAAAAATAGGAATAACTTATATCAACTTGAAATTAAGAATGATGTAATAAGAATTGCTATTCCTGCAAAGTTACTTCAGTGTGGTGATAAAATCTCTCAGAGCACTGTATAGTTGGAACCATGAAGCATATTATCACCATAGTAGGAGCACGACCTCAGTTTGTGAAAGCAGCAACCGTTTCACGGTCGTTGAAACAATATGGAGTGAATGAAATATTGGTGCATACAGGACAGCATTATGACACTAACATGTCGGAGGTTTTTTTTGAAGAGATGAATATTCCGCGTCCGACTTATAATCTGGAAATTCATGGCTTGAGCCACGGAGCGATGACCGGACGCATGCTCGAAGGGATCGAAACCATTTTGCTCCACGAAAAGCCCGAAGCCCTGATGGTTTTCGGCGATACTAACTCTACGTTAGCCGGGGCGCTGGCAGCTTCCAAACTCCATATCCCGGTGATTCATGTCGAGGCTGGTTTGCGCTCTTTCAACAGGCTGATGCCCGAAGAGATCAACCGCATCCTGACCGACCACATCTCCGATATTTTGTTTTGCCCCACCGATACGGCTATTCAGAATCTTGAAAACGAAGGCTTCCGTAATTTCCCGGTACAATTAATCAAAAGCGGAGATGTGATGCTCGATGCTGCATTTTTTTATGATAAGAAAGCAGCTGCAAAATCGACTATCATTGAGGATTTGGATCTCAAAGAATTTGTGCTGGCAACCATTCACCGGCAAGAGAACACGGACGATGTGCACAAGTTGCGGCAACTGATTGATGGATTAAACGAGATAAACCGGAAAACTCCGGTGGTATTGCCATTGCATCCGCGTACACGAGCCATTCTGCAACAAAACGGAATTGAATTGCAATGCCGCGTTATCGATCCGGTGGGCTATTTCGACATGATTCGGCTCCTGCAACAGTGCCAACTGGTGGTTACCGACAGTGGAGGAGTGCAAAAAGAGGCCTTCTTTTTTGGCAAACAGTGCATCACCCTGCGCGAACAGACCGAATGGACAGAGCTGGTTGCTGGTGGATTCAATACACTGGTTGGCACCGATAAGGCATTGCTGATGGCTGCCTTTGAAAAAGCAAAAACGAATCAGCCCGATTTCTCTATCAACTTATATGGCAATGGTCAAGCCGCGGACATCATTGCTCACACAATCTCAAATTTCTGATTTAGCATGCAACAAATCGGACGTAAAGATGTAATCTGGAACTTTGCAGCCACATTGTTGCGAATAGCATCGGGTATTATTGTAATGCCATTGTCATTGCGTTTACTATCCAATCAGGATATCGGGTTGTGGGGAATTTTTCTTACAATTGGCACATTGACAACGTTGTTGGATTTCGGTTTTTCCAACTCATTCTCTCGAAACATCACGTACATTTTCAGTGGTGCAAAAGAGTTACACTCCAAGGGATTTGTTTCTATTGATACAAGTGACAACACCATCGACTATGGCCTTCTTAAAAGCGTTGTTAAAGCTATGCGTTATTATTACGGCATTTTGGCGCTGGGCTTTGTTTGTTTATTTTCCATTGCAGGAACGGTGTATATGCATTCTGTACTCGAACAATACAATGGAGATAAAAAAATGGCATTTATAGCCTGGATATTGTATGGGGTTTTAGTAGCATATCAACTTTACACTTACTACTACGATTCACTGTTGCAGGGACGCGGTTATGTAAAACGATCCAAACAGATTATTATAGTTTCGCAGATAGTCCAGATCGTAGTGATTGTAGTCTGCCTGTTGGCCGATCTTGGATTGATCTCGATGGTTGTAGGTCTGCTTGCGAGCGTTATAGTCGGACGTATTTTGTCTTATCTTAGCTTTTACGACCAAAACATTAGAAATCAGTTTCAGTATGCAAAAATACGTCCTGTGAAGGAAATAATGCATATAATGACTCCTAATGCTCTAAAAATAGGCCTTACGGCTTTAGGGGGCTTCCTTATCACAAAGGTGGTAATGTTAATTTCACCTTTTTATCTGTCGCTATCGGATGTCGGGTCTTTCGGGATTACAAAACAAATGATCGACTTACTTGGTGCTATAGGAGGCCTTTGGTTCTCAACGTATTATCCAAAAATAACCCATTGCAGAATAAAAGGTGATACCGATGGAATGAAGCGCTTGTATATTAAAAGCAAGATCTGGTTGTTATTTGTTTTTGTCTGCGGTGGATTGGGACTTATACTTCTCGGAGAACCACTTCTTACTTTTATCCACAGCAGAACCCACTTGCTTACTCAGGGCGCAATTGCACTGTTTTTGTTGTTTGCTCTATTGGACGTAAACAACAGTTTTTCAATGTCATCATTGTTGACTAAAAATGAAGTACCTTTTGTAAAATCATTCCTAATGGCGGGGATTGCTACCTTGATTTTGTTATTGTTGTTGTTCAAATTTACATCATTCGGAATCTGGGGCATGATTCTTGCTCCCGGAATCGCTCAAACAGCTTATCAAAACTGGAAATGGCCATTTACAGTAATCAGGGAATTGAACATTACAGCCTCTGATTATTGGACTGTTTTGCGTACTTTCAAGAAAGATATTCATTCATAGAACAATTTATTATTATGTCATCGATAAAGATTAAATGCTTAGCGTATCTGAATCTCCTGGGATTTGATTTAACCAAATTTCGTAATACGATAAAAGGTTATTCATATTACAAAAAAGACTACACTACGCTCAAATTGCAAAAAAAAGGAGATACTCAGTTTTCTTTTGGAGCAAACAAACCTATTTTTGACGATCACGATTCGGCATCAGGAGTTATGTCCGGTCACTATTTCCATCAGGATCTTTACGTAGCGAAGAAAATATTTGAAAACAAACCTCAACGTCATGTTGATATCGGCTCTCGTACGGATGGCTTTGTTTCTCATTTAGCTGTTTTCCGCGAAGTAGAGGTATTTGATATTCGCGAGCAATTGAGCAAAGTGAAGAATATAACGTTCAAGGTTGCAGACTTGATGCAACTGCCTCCAGACTTGATCGGCTATTGCGATTCCTTATCTGCTCTCCATTCGATAGAACACTTTGGACTGGGTCGCTATGGTGATCCGATCGATTACAACGGGCATTTAAAAGCCGTTGAGAATATTGCAAAAATAGTAAAGCCTCAGGGTAAATTTTATTTTTCTGTTCCAATTGGGCCACAACGCATTAATTTCAATGCACATCGTGTATTCTCGGTTGAATACTTGCTGAATATTCTACAGAAAGATTTTGATCTGTGCTCTTTTGCATATGTCGATGATTCGGGGGCTCTCAATGAAAAACCTCCATTGACAACGAATAATATGAAGAATAACTTCGGATGTTATTATGGTTGTGGCATTTTTGAATTGAAGAAAAAATAATTTCACTCAAGAAGAAAAACAAACACATACATGATAATCACCAAAATACACGGAGGACTTGGCAATCAATTGTTTCAGTATGCAGTTGGACGGCAATTGGCCGAAAACCAAAGGTCAGACTTAAAACTGGACTTATCTCATTACAAAAATCCAAGTAAGGGAACAAGTCCCCGGACGTTTAAATTGGATGTTTTTCGGATCAAAGCCAATATTGTATCCCCGGGTGATGAAGATAACGTTTTGGGATTTCCCTACTTGCGACCTTTGAAACGGAGGTTAAAAAAAATGGGTCTTGATGTGTTTCGATGGAATTACTTGCGCGAAACAACATTTGGGTTTCATCCCCAAATATTATCTTTTCAAAAGCAAGCCGTACTGGATGGTTATTGGCAAAGTGAGCGCTATTTTCCAACAATACGCTCTCTTCTATTGGACGAACTAGTATTGAAAGATAAATTTGTGTCCAATCGATTTCTCTCTTTAAAACAAGAGATATCTGCCGTAGAATCGGTTGCCGTGCACATACGAAGAGGTGATTATGTGCATAAAAAAAATGTAAATCAGGAATTTGGCGTTTGTTCTCTTGAATATTATAAAAAAGCAATTCAATTGATTAAAACATCAAAACAAAAACCTGTCTTTTATATATTCTCCGATGATTTGGCATGGTGCCGCGAGAATTTACCCGATGCAGATTCTTTGCATTTTGTTTCCGGTTTTAAAGACTATCAAGATTTGATGCTGATCAGTAGTTGCTGTCATCAGATTGTTGCCAACAGTTCATTTAGCTGGTGGGGTGCCTGGTTGAATCCGAATTCTCATAAAATAGTGATAGCACCAAAGACATGGTTTGCAAGCCCAGAATTGGATACTACTGATATAGTGCCTGAAACATGGTTGCGATTGTAAAATGACACCCAAAGTCTCCATATTGATCCCCGTTTATAATGTGGCTGCGTATATTGAACGTTGTGCACATTCGTTGTTCCGGCAAACGTTCGGTTCGATTGAATTCATCTTTGTCAATGATGCCAGTCAGGATAATAGCATTGATCTGCTTGAAAATGTGATTACTGCCTACCCACAACGAAACGATCACGTACGAATCATTCAACATGCAGATAACAAAGGCATTGGTGCAACCCGCAATACGCTTCTGCTTGAGGCAACAGGTGAATACCTGATGTGGGTGGACAGTGATGATTTTTTAGAGCCAAACGCCGTTGAACTGCTTTACGAAAAAGCGGAAACCGAAGAGGCTGATATCATCACAACCGATTGCTATTATGCGTACCGGGGAGAACAACTTATAGAAGAGATTAAATGTCCTCTGCCAAAC
>Ga0183099_1000060_pt1 | contig 123781 bp, 96 predicted proteins | sample Biomet1_FD_127788 | JGI IMG/M metagenome (GOLD analysis project Ga0183099, IMG submission 127788) | Microbial communities from bioreactor (seeded with anoxic lake sediment) at LBNL, California, USA - Biofuel metagenome 1 | ecosystem: Engineered > Bioreactor > Anaerobic > Unclassified ...
TACAGTGTAACGCAGGAAGTTTATTGCTGACAAGTTGCTCCTCAGCAGAGCTTGTTTCCTCTTCAACTCCCTGATTACAAAGCTAATAAAAAGTATAATAAATATTAATAATACTCTTATTATTTGGATTACAACATAGAAGATAAAATGTAAAACAAAAATATCTGCTACCAAACTATACAATTATATATCAAGTAATTACATCTATTTTAGTAGCAGGTAGCAGATCGATTATTATGTATCGCAAGATGATACTTTTTATTTTTCCTCCAGAAATTGAAAGTGGTCGGGATTTTCATACCAATCTTTCCACTCCTGCAACCAATCAGGCACAGGATCCTAATATTCTTCATGAGATAGCTCAGAGATTATCCGTTCTAACTCATCTTGATGTTTTTCCCAATTATTTAAATCTTTGTGCCAATCATCCCATTCTTCTACATCAAAATCTTCCATAATTTCTTTTTAAAAACGGAAAAACATAAGTGCAATACCATCTGATTTATGGCGTGATCCATGACTTGCACCCGTTAGAATACCTTCGTGCTGGGCGAAAATAAAAAAAGGCCCTAAACTTTCGTTTAAGACCTTTTGCATTTTGGGGTGGAAGATGGGTTTCGAACCCACGACCTTCGGAACCACAATCCGACGCTCTAACCAGCTGAGCTACGTCCACCATGTTGTTTATTTCCTAATGCGTTGCAAAGGTACGCTTTTTATTTAAATCTGCAAGTGTTTGCAGCAAAAAATTATCAAAAAAGATACTCTTTAATTTCTTTATTATACGTGGTAAAAAGGTTTCTGGAGTCTTTTACAAAGATATTCAGACGGTTAGCTACATTTACAGGTAGCCTATCTCGTGGGCTTGAAGCTGGAATTATTTTATAATTTTTTTCGCCGCTAAACTTTGGGCGATAGGTCCACACCAAACTATAACCACATTTTTCTACTTTAACCTTATCTTTTTTACTCAATTCCATTTTAAACATTACTCCACCATCGGTTTTTAATGCCGACATGTCCGAAATATAGTTTCCTAAGGAATAAACCAGAATATGCTTTTGCTTCTTAACGGGATCATAACGCAACTCCATGGGTTGCACCACGTGCGGATGAGACCCAATTACATGATCTACTCCGTGTGCAAAGAGCCAATCGGCCAATTCTATCTGATTCTTATCTGGAGTGGACTGGTATTCCGTTCCCCAGTGCATACATGCTATAATAACATCGGGATTCTTGCTTCGAGCTCTGGCTATATCACGTAAAATAAGATTCTTACCTATATAATTAACCACATTAGGCTTTTTAGTCTTCAGCCCATTTGTAGCATAAGTGTAGTTTAATAAAGCAATAGAGAAACCGTTCTTCTCAATAAATAAGGGATATCTGCTTTCCCGATCGTCCATATCGAGATATGTTCCAAGATGAGGAACTTTAAGTGAATCGAGTATATGGATAGTTCGTTCGAGACCTTTTCTGCCTTTGTCGAGGCAGTGATTGTTTGCTGTAGTCATCACATCGAAACCAGCATTCTTAATGGCATACATATATTCATCGGGAGCACTGAATCCAGGATATCCCCCATAAGGTTCTCCACCCAGCGTTACTTCCAGATTACCAATAGCTACATCTGCCTTGCTTACTTCCTCTTTTATCTGACTAAAACAATCCTGATAATCATACCCGTTATTGGTAGCAGCTGCATCTATCTGTCGCTGATGTTGCATGAAATCACCTGCAAATAAAAGAGTAATCCTTTTAGTGGCAGTCATCTCATCCCCATCATGAGCCTCCTTCTTCTGAGAAGGGGAAGTACATGAGAAAGATAAAACAGCAGTCACCAAAAGGATCAGATGTTTCATTACAGAAAGTTTACTTATATATTTCTTTCTTTCCTGCCAAAAGAGTATTTTTCATCAGAGAAACAATAGTCATTGGTCCTACTCCACCCGGAACAGGAGTTATGAATGAGCATTTAGGAGCCACTTCTTCAAAAAGTACATCTCCTGTAAGCTTGAATCCCGATTTTGTTTTATCAGAAGGAACACGTGTAGTACCTACGTCTATAACTACCGCACCGTCTTTTACCATTGAACCTTTTAAGAAGTTTGGCTGACCAAGTGCTGCGATAATAATATCTGCTTCCTGACATTCCTTAACCAAGTCTTTAGAACGGCTGTGGCAAACAGTTACTGTAGCATCGCCCGGATAAGCTTTCTGCATCATCAAAGAAGCCATTGGCTTACCAACAATATTACTACGTCCCAATACTACGCATTTCTTTCCGCTAGTCTCGATATTGTAACGTTTCAGCAACTCAAGAATACCGTTAGGAGTAGCCGATACATAGCAAGGCAGACCAATAGACATACGTCCTACGTTAATTGGATGGAATCCATCCACATCCTTGCGGTAATCAATTGTTTCAATAACTTTTTGTTCAGAGATCTGTTTAGGCAAAGGCAACTGAACAATAAATCCGTCTACATCGGCATCTTCATTCAGCTCTTTTACTTTGTTCAATAATTCTTCTTCTGTAACATCAGATTCGAAACGAATCAAAGAAGACTTAAAGCCACAAACTTCACAAGCTTTTACTTTTGCAGCAACATATGTTTCACTTCCTCCGTCATGTCCTACAAGGATAGCTGCCAGATGAGGTCTTTTACCACCTTTTGCAACTAGTTCGGCAACTTCAGCAGCAATTTCCTGCTTTACTTGTTCCGATATTGCTTTTCCATCAATTAATTGCATAGTACTGTATCTTTTTTATTCTTATTTTCTCATTTTAGGCATCATCTTACCCATCTTGCTGCTGGTAACCATCTTCATCATCTTGCGAGTCTGATCAAATTGCTTCATCAGGCGGTTTACTTCCTGAATATTTGTACCACTACCTTTAGCAATACGTGTACGGCGTGATCCGTTAATGATTTCCGGATTACTTCTTTCTTTCGGAGTCATTGAATAGATAATAGCTTCAATACTCTTGAATGCATTATCGTCAATATCAACATCCTTGATAGCCTTTCCTACTCCCGGAATCATAGATGCAAGATCTTTCAGGTTACCCATCTTCTTGATCTGAGCAATCTGAGAAAGGAAGTCGTTAAAATCGAACTGATTCTTTGATATTTTCTTCTGAAGACGTTTTGCTTCTTCTTCGTCATATTGTTCCTGAGCACGTTCTACCAATGAAACGATATCACCCATTCCCAGAATACGGTCGGCCATACGTGAAGGGTGGAACTGGTCAATAGCTTCCATCTTTTCACCTGTACCCACAAACTTAATTGGCTTATTAACCACAGAACGGATAGAAAGAGCAGCACCACCACGGGTATCACCATCCAACTTAGTAAGAACAACACCATTGAAATCGAGACGGTCATTAAATTCCTTAGCTGTATTTACAGCATCCTGACCAGTCATTGAGTCAACAACGAACAAGATTTCGTCCGGGTTGATAGCATCCTTGATAGCAGCAATTTCGTTCATCATCTGCTCATCAATAGCCAGACGTCCGGCTGTATCGACAATTACCAGATCATAACCTTTTGCCTTAGCTTCCTTGATTGCGTTCAGAGCAATCTGAACAGGATTTTTGCTATCTATTTCACTATAAACAGGAACCTCTATTTGTTGTCCCAGCACATGTAACTGCTCGATAGCTGCAGGACGATAAACATCACAGGCAACCAAAAGAGGTTTCTTGTTACGTTTAGTCTTCAACATTTTTGCAAGTTTACCGGAGAATGTAGTTTTACCGGAACCTTGTAAACCAGACATCAGGATAACAGCGGGAGCTCCTTTCAGGTTAACATCCACAGTCTCGCCACCCATCAACTCGGTAAGCTCATCGTGAACAATCTTCACCATCAATTGGCTAGGCTTAACGGCTGTAAGCACATTCTGTCCCAAAGCTTTTTCCTTGACTGTATCTGTAAAAGTCTTAGCAACTTTATAGTTTACGTCGGCATCCAAGAGGGCTTTACGCACATCTTTCAGTGTTTCCGCTACATTGATTTCGGTGATCTTTCCTTCACCCTTTAAAATCTTAAAAGACCTATCCAGTCTCTCGCTTAAATTATCGAACATATCTTATTATTGTTATTATTACTAATTTAGGTCCGCAAAAATACGAAATAATTGGATATTTCAGAGCTTTTTACTCTGCCAATTTGCTTTTTTCAAATAAATAAAGCTTCCTATCAATAACAAGAGATAATAAAGCGCCTCAATAAAAAAGCAAATAGCTACCGGAGCTTTCAGATAAACTCCTACTAAAAAGATATATCCGGTATAAAAAATAAGCGTAATAGTCTCCAGCATTAGCGCCGAACCTGTATTACCGGTTCCTGATATACCATTAAAATATACATTTGATACAGAAGCTATAAGCATAGCAAAGGAGATTACATATACAGAATTTACAGATTCTGCAATCAGAGCTGCTTCGTTTGTATAAACAGATAAAACAGCTTCCGGGAAAAGAACAACTAATGCTACAACCGAAAAGACAATAAGAAAAGAGAATCGGGCTATTTTATTCATTATCTGTATCACCTGATTCACCCCTCCCGCTCCTATGGCATTGCTGACTAATGTATTGGATGTAGTAGAGAGTGCATTTACAGGAATTAGCATTACCACATAAATGCTTCTTACAATATTGGCAACTGCCAGTTGTCTTTGTCCCAAACGTTCCACTGCCACAAAAAACACAAACCAGGTGGCCATGGAAAGGAAATACTGCATCATGGTAAAGCTGGATATTCTTAGCACGCGTACAAGCAACTGAGTTTCAAAAGACCTGAACTGGTTAAGCCCATACTTTTTAAAGTCTACCGTAATATACGTATAAATAATAAAGAACAAAACAGAAGAAGCCTCAGCTATAACAGATGCTATAGCTGCTCCTTTGATTCCCATTTTTGGAAAACCAAAATGTCCAAAGATTAAGGTATAGGCAAGTATAACATTCACTAAAGCCATTATGGCCGCACTGATGGTAAGTACCTTGGTGCGGGTTATACCAATATACAGTGCACGAAACATTACATTGACAAATGCAAAAAAGAAACCTATGATACGCCAATTCAGGAATGTCATAGTTGAATCGAATATCTTGTCGGAAGAAACAAGGAATCGCATAATTACGGGCGCCATAAGTTTGGACAGGCAGAAAAGAATAAAGGCCATTCCCAGAAGGAAAAAGGTTCCCTGAATCATTACAGGCCCCACATCTTTATAATTTCCTTCACCATTTCTCCTTGCAATAATAATCTGAGAGCCCGTGCTAAAACCGAAAGCAATTGTAAATACGCAGATATAAAACAGGCTCCCCATTGCCGATGCACCAAGTTCTACTTCCCCTACTCTACCCAGGAAAGCGGTATCGGTTACACCAATAATGGTCTGAGCCAGCAGACTTAAAAAAATAGGCGAACTTATATTCCAGATCTGTTTGTTAGTATACATCTGTTATAATTAAGTTTAGTTTCTATCAATAAAAAAAGAGTGAGGAATTACTAGTTGCATTCCCCACTCTCCATTTGTATTTTATATTCCAATTTATGAGTTCATACTCATCAGGAATTCATCGTTATCTCTGGTCTTTTCTAAGCGATCTTTCACAAAATCCATAGCCTCAATAGGATTCATATCCGACAGATATTTACGTAATATCCACATACGGTCTAGTGTTTGCTTATCAAGTAACAAGTCGTCACGACGAGTGCTGGATGCCACAATATTAACAGCCGGGAAGATACGTTTGTTGGATAGATTACGATCTAATTGCAATTCCATATTACCTGTACCCTTGAATTCTTCAAAGATAACTTCGTCCATCTTAGAACCGGTATCAATCAAGGCAGTTGCAAGAATAGTAAGTGAACCACCGTTTTCAATGTTACGTGCCGCACCAAAGAAACGTTTTGGTTTATGAAGTGCATTAGCATCTACACCACCCGACAATACTTTACCGGAAGCTGGAGAAACTGTATTGTATGCACGAGCCAGACGAGTAATTGAGTCGAGAAGAATCACTACATCGTGACCGCATTCTACCATACGTTTTGCTTTTTCGAGTACAATACTTGCAATCTTCACGTGACGTTCAGCCGGCTCATCAAAAGTAGAAGCAATAACCTCAGCATTAACACTACGAGCCATGTCTGTTACTTCTTCAGGACGTTCGTCAATAAGAAGGATTATCATGTAAACTTCCGGATGATTAGCTGCTATTGCATTTGCTATATCTTTTAAAAGGATAGTTTTACCAGTTTTAGGCTGAGCAACGATCAAACCACGTTGTCCTTTACCAATCGGAGAGAATAAATCAACTACACGAGCTGAAAGGCTATCTCTGCGGTCGCCTTTGCAAAGTTTAAACTTCTCATCAGGGAAGAGTGGAGTCAAGTGTTCAAATGGAACACGATCACGAACATAAGCAGGATCACGACCATTGATCTTTTCAACTTTTACAAGCGGGAAGTATTTTTCACCTTCTTTTGGAGGGCGGATAGCACCATCAACCACATCACCTGTTTTCAGTCCGAACAACTTAATCTGTGACTGAGAAACATAAATATCATCTGGTGAAGAAAGGTAGTTATAATCTGAAGAACGAAGGAATCCGTAGCCATCCTGCATAATTTCCAATACACCTGTACCGGTTAAAATTCCATCAAATTCATAAGGTTTTTCACGCTCAATCACTTTACGTTCGGGAGCTTTAGGAGCTTCAACTTCTCCTTCAGCAGGACGATTCGGGCGATTTACTTTAGAAGCATTAGCCTGTTGCGGCTTATTTGGCGTTCTTTGCTCATTTTCACGAAGACGAACGCGTGGCTTTTGCTGCTGAGGAGCCGGAGGAACAACTTTAGTAGACTCAAACTTACCTAAAAGTTCAGAAGGAAGTTCCATCTTTTCAGAAGGCATATCCTCAATTGGAATAAAATCGTCATCATTTTCAAATGGAAGTTCCACTTCAGGTAATATTACCTCTTCATGAACACGTGGCGCTTCTTCTTTTCTTTCAACCTTCTCTATCGGAGCCTCTTCTTTCTTTTGTGAAGCAGGAATAGGTTTCTTAATTATCTTCTTAGGAGCAGGAGCCGTTTCTTCGCTTTTTGGTGCAACCGCAGTTGGCTGTTCTTTTGGAGCTTCAGTTTTTTGAGCTTCAGCTTTTTGAGCCACTGGTGGAGTTGCTGTTGGAGCTGCGGCTGGAGCAGGAGCAGGAGTCTGAATTGCATCAGGAATTGCTGCGGCTGTTTCAATATTCTTTGCAACAGGTTGCTTTACTTTAGGAGCCTTTTTCTTAGCCGGTCTTTCTGCCGGAGCTTTTTTCTCCTGAGCCGGTTGTTCTTTAACTGCAGGAGTTTCATTTTTTACTGTAGCAGGCTTAGGGGCAGGTGCTGTAGCCGGAGCAGAATCAACTCTTTCTGCTTTATCTTTGTTTGCAGTGTACACTTTATCAGGTGAGTCCTTTTTAACGATACGCGAGCGTTTCTTTTTATCATCTCGGCGATCTTCCTTCTCCTTGTCTGCTGCAACTTTCTTTGTAGCACTTGCTATAGCTTGTTCATCAAGTATTTTGTACACAAGTTCCTCTTTCTTAAAAGATTCCGGTTTTTTGATTCCTAATTCTTGTGCAATGGTTTGTAGTTCCGACAGGTTTTTGTCGTTCAGTTGAATAATGTTATACATACGTATAAAATAAGTTATTTAATCTATTTTTAGCCCGACACACAAATAAATGCACACGATAAACGAGCTTATTCATCTTAAAGTTGGGACGTAAATAAAATGAGTATTTGGGATATTATTGATTTTGGAGTACATTCTAGCTCACCGTAGGAGTGTCAATGAATGTTTCAACAGATGCAAAGATACTACTTTATTTTAAATAAGCATCAACATAACTATATTTTTTGCATAAAAAACACATCCCGTAATCTTTATAAAGACAACGGGATGTATAACGCAGTATAACAACCTATTATATAAGATTCTTTTTTACTTCACCGATCTCAATCAGATTGTTTACAATGGCATAGATAGTGAGTCCGGCCGGACTATGTATCTGCAATTTTTTAGCAATATTTCTTCGATGTGTTATAACCGTATGTACAGAAATAAATAAATTATCTGCAATCTCCTTGTTGGTCATACCTTTTACCACGCATACTACAATTTCTTTCTCACGAACACTTAGCATTTCATCACCTTCTTCATTCTTCTTTTTAGGTAAATTCTGCAAAGAATTGATTTTACCGTATAAAGTTTCCTGGTCGTCGTAAATAGACATCGTGTCGTCATATTTGCTCAATGTAATCTTATCAACAAAGGAACCAACAAGCGCTACAACCTTAAATGTAGCCGAAGTTTCTGCTTTGAACTTTACTACATCAAAGTAACCTCCAAATGCCGGATTGACAATTATTATATTAATATTATCCATCCTGACACACTCCTTAAGAGATTCTATGGAGTGAACCTCTATCGGCTGAATCCTTAAATCGGGAAGGCGCTTCAATGTGGCTGTAATCCCATTCCGGATAATTACAGAATTTTCTGCTACTACTATCTTTAATGTTATGTTACTCATCACTATTCGATAACTTCTTAACAAGTTTCAAAACTTCGGGAACAAACAAGTAATCTTCCACTCTACTGTGAGATTCAAGATCTTGTTCACATGAAAAAATATCAAATAGAGCGGCATTAAGTAAATTATTGCTCGACTTTGCCGGATAATACTTAATGATAATATTCTTTAGCTCCGTCAGTTTCGTTTCTACCTGAGTATGTTTCTTTGCATAAACACTAATAGAATAGTTAGTAGGCAATTCTCCTCTCAACAATGCTTCAACATACTTAAACACTACTTTATCTTCATACTCCATGTGTTTACGAACTTCATCCACATAATCATCATAGAACTTCATAATCAAAGAAGTAACATTGTCTTCAGAGTACCCTATTGCCTCCATAAGCTTTAGGCGGATAGAAGGGAAATTAAAATCAAGAAAATAGGAATGTGCCTGTTTCAGATAATTCATGATAGAAGCAACGGATAACTCTTTAAATGTTTCATCCATCCGCAGATAACCCTCATCAATAAAATTAACCACAGCCAAAAAAGTACGATAATCTACCTGATTAAGCAAACAAAACTCTTTCACAGTTTTATCACCGAAGCCCAACGACAGGCCAAACCTGCTCATTACCTGCAAAAGTGTATAATTCTCACAGATGAGATCGCTCATCTTATCCGTTTCTTTATATTTTAATTGCTTATCCATATTTATCCTATTTTATATGCCGCAAATTTACGACTTTATCTATAATGTAATCAATCACTAAATATAGGTATTTTAATGACAACTGCTCATTTTGCTGCTACTTTTATTTTTTATCATATTCTTGAGTTCACAACCGGAACATCCGGAGCAACTACCACATTTTGATTGATTCCCAGCTTCACGTTTCCTAAAAATAGAGAAAACCACATAGCCCAACGCTACGAAAACAATTGTTAAAGCTATAATATTTTGTATCATAATTTACAGATTAAATAATTAGACTTCCAATCTGATAAGTCAGGAAAGCTACAATCCAGGCTATACCCGTTGTATATACAATAGTAAATACCGCCCACTTCCAGTCCGATTCTTTTTTTATTGCCGCAACAACAGCCATACAAGGAAAATAGATTAGAACAAAGAGCATAAATCCAAAGGCTACCAAGGGGGTGAATACTTTCTGACCTACCAATGCACCACTTGTGTATTCCTGCTGCTGAAGCTTTTCAATGAGACTACCAGAATTTTCATCAGCTTCCAAATCGGCATGATAAAGAATCCCCATAGAACCAACTACAATCTCTTTAGCTGCAAGTCCGGTAATGATACTAACACCTATTTTCCAGTCAAACCCTAAAGGCTTGATTACCGGCTCAATAAAATGTCCTAAGCGACCAATATACGATAATTCCTGATGTTCCGATACTTTCAACAGTTCCAATTCTGCCGTTTTTGATTGCTTTACCGAATCGGGTAAAACTGTATTTGCATTTACAGATTCTATCTGCGCATCATAATCACTTGAATATTTCACTTCGCGGGGATAATAGCTCAAAGCCCAGATAAATATAGAGGCAAGCAGAATCACAGTTCCCATTTTACGCAAATACTGAGAACCTTTATGCCACATGTGAATAGTTGTATTTTTAAGAGTCGGAATTCTGTAAGGAGGCAGTTCCATAACAAAAGGTACATCTTGTTTGGAGAATATGGTATTCTTAAATACTAAAGCAACAAGTATAGCAATTATAATCCCGATAATATAAACCGAGAACAACACTAATCCCTGATTTTTAGGAAAGAAGGCTGAGATCAACAAGATATATACAGGCAACCTGGCGCTACACGACATGAAAGGAGTGATTAGCATTGTTAGCATTCTATCCTTGCGATTCTCCAACGTGCGTGTTGCCATAATAGCAGGTACATTACATCCAAAACCCATTAATAATGGAATAAAAGATTTTCCATGCAACCCAATTTTATGCATCAGTTTATCCATAATAAAAGATACTCTTGCCATATAACCGGTATCTTCCATTAAGGAAATAAAGAAGAATAGAATAAGAATATTAGGAAGAAATACAATTACACCACCCACACCAGCTATAATTCCATCTACTAATAAATCTCTTAAAGCACCTTCGGGCATTGCATTACTTATAAGCCCACCTATATACCCTACTCCGGCATCTATCCAATCCATAGGAAAACTACCTAAGGTAAAGGTTGTCTGAAACATCAGCCACATAAAGAAAAAGAAGATAGGGAAACCAAGAATTTTATGCGTCAGCAAATTATCTATCTCCCTACTTTTTTTGCGTTTGTCGACTTTGCCCTCTACCATTGTTTCGCCTAAAGCTCCTGCAATAAAGCCATACTTTGCATCAGTAATTATTGTTTCCGAATTTTCTCCATATTCCTTTTCCAGCTTCTGAATTTCGGTATTAACTTTTGCTGATATCACATTCAGATTATCGCTCTTGCTCAAAGCCGATAAAGTTATTTTATCGTTTTCGAGTAATTTTATAGCTACATATCTGGTAGAAAATACATTTGCAACTGCTTTATCCTGCTGAATAAGAGCTTGTATTTTAGATATGGAACTCTCAATGGTATTTCCATAATTGATATTCACATTCCTTACCGTTGGGTCTTTTCCCTCGTAAACGTCTATTATCTTAGTCATCAATTCAGTTATGCCAAAGCCTTTTACAGCAACAGTGGGGACAATGGGAACACCCATCATCTTACCCAATGTCTGAATATCAAGTTTTACTCCTTTTGCTTCAAGTTCGTCATACATATTTAAAGCAATCACTACTTTAATATTCATGTCGATAAGCTGAGTAGTAAGGAACAGATTACGCTCCAGATTGGAAGCATCAATCACATTAACCACTACATCTGGTTTGTTTTCAATAATATGAGAGCGAACATACAATTCCTCCGGAGTATATTCTGTAATAGAATAGGTCCCTGGTAGATCGACAATCTTAAGCTGGTAACCATCCTGTTTTACATAAGCCTCCTTAGAGTCTACCGTAACCCCTCCATAGTTTCCTACCCTTTCGTGTGAGCCGGAAGCATAGTTGAACAAGGTTGTTTTACCACAATTAGGATTACCAACCAAAGCTATATTTATTAAACGACCTTTCTCCTTTTCTACTGTTTTCTGTACATCGTCCATAAAAGTACCTTCAAAAGCCGGTTGCTCCACTTGATCTGTATTATTTGCTGAAGTTACTTCAATCAGTGCAGCTTCACTACGCCTCAACGAAACGTTATAGCCCATTATTTCATACTCAACAGGATCTTGCAAAGGGGCATTCTTAATAACTTTTACCGTTTTACCTTTAACGAATCCCATTTCTGTGATTCTTTTTCGGAAGGCTCCTCGACCTTTTACATTGACTATTACCCCCGTTTCGTCGTTCTGCAATCCTGATAACTGCATGCTTTTATCTTTTTCCATATCGATTACTGTTTAAAAACTAATACCAAACCTCACATTACAAGTCAGGCAGTTATCTAGCGTTTCACCTGTTCCTGCCGGATTAATTACATATTGAATATCCGGCTGAATAAATATATTCTTTGTTAATTGATACTGATAAGTAAGTTCTATAGTTGTTTCGCTATTTAATCCATCGGTAAAGTGTTGATGAGCAACAGCAAGCCCAAGGATATCCGAACCATTTTCAGAGAACAATCCAGTATAATTGGTTCCTAATCCTATATAATAGTTATTGGTACTTACGTCCGATGGACTGTATCCCAATTGTGTAAACAATCCAAGAGATTTATTATTCTGTTTCCACACTTCCTGATCGGCATAAGCATAAAAACCTACCAAATTATAATTGGGAGAACTAATTAGCCCATTCTTATTGAATCTATGTCTGTGCAAATAAGCACCCAGTTTATAAGTGCCGGGAAGTGAATTTAGAGTTGTATTATACTGAAGTTCTGTGATAGCTAAAACGCCATCGCCCGAAGATAAACGCCATTTAACGTTATAGGGATTAAAATTAAAATCGGTAGGGTTACCATCATACACCGCACCCAATAGAGATATTTTTTCTGATGGGCTCCATTTTGCAGTTACCCCCAATGTAGTAAGCGGGAAGATTGGTGCTGAAAAATTAGTTGAAATAACCGGTAAAATGCCAAACGAGCTATTCATAAAGAGTGCACCGTACCGAGAATTGGCAAACTCCACATTCAAATCCTGCAAACCAACAGTCAGCTCAATCTTATTCAATGCTTGTTTGTACCAAAGTTCCTGAAGGTAAGTGTGATCTCCGGCTTCTATATTCGATATAACCTGCATATCGCCAAGCATATCGGCAGAAGGAGTTGCTCCATGGGTGTTTGCTGCATTTACATAAAACTGTCCTCCATTCCATAATTCGGCCTTTTCTGTATCAAAACCTAAACGAATATTAGCCATTCCCAGATAAGACGACCCGGTTTTTATTCCTCCCGAAAGATTATTTATAAGATCGCCTACATAGGATGCTTCGAAACTAAACGCCTCGTCTTTTTCTTTTGCAGCCTCCTGAGCAAAAAGAGAAGAAGTGCAAGATGAAAGGATTGCTAATGACAGAACTAATAACGATTTATTTCTTTTCATTTTTACAGTGTTTAAATTTACACTGCAAAATTAAGGCTACTCCAAGCCCTATGAAATACCTAGAAATCATTATAAATAAGCTACTAATAACAATAAGTGAGTACTAAATAGCTATTTTATTAAGAAAACCTCTAAATAATGATTGATAAAAATAAGTTATTAAGTATAGAAGCAAGATGTTCCAGATGTTGTTTATCTACCTCATCGAAAGTATTTAGTTCGGCACTATCTATATCGAGTACCCCCCATATTACTCCATCTTTAGCCAACGGAACCACAATTTCGGAGCGAGAAAGAGAACTGCAGGCTATGTGGCCCGGGAATGCATCAACATCGGGTACTAACTGCGTACGAGCTTCTTTCCATGCTGTTCCGCAAACCCCTTTTCCGTATCTGATACGTGTACAAGCTATCGGTCCCTGGAATGGGCCTAATACTAAATCGTCGCCTTTTACAAAATACACACCAACCCAAAAAAAGTCAAAACCATGTTTCAATGCAGCAACTGTATTCGATAGATTAGCAATCAGATCTTCTTCATCTTCAATCAACGCCTTTATCTGTGATATCAGCGATTTATATTTTTCGTCCTTAGTTCCTTCTACTATTTTAAGTGATTCGGCCATTTCAATCTTCTTTATTAAATAATAATTCCCTATCTCGTTTAGCTGCTGCTTTTGCCCACTTCGCAGGAATAAATTTCCATTGATTCATTGGTTTGGGAGATACAACTCCTTTCGATTCAATATACTTCATGAGATAGAAACGTAAATCGTTTGGGTATGCAACAAGTATTCTGCTTTTCAAAGAATCTAGCGGAATACCAGCCCCTTTAGTCAAAAGCTCCCCTCCTCCATTTGCCCGGTATGAGTTAATAGCAACCTTATATTTTTTATTCAAATCAAAAGGTTTACCATTGCTCATTCGCAGAATATGTACCTTTTCTCCAACCGGCTTTGTTACGTTAACAGTATAAACAATCCCTGCAGCCGTATCAAAGTTATAGCTATAATTAACCAAGTCATACTTTCCTCCATCATCTTGCTTAAGTAACAGTAAATGGTCATCGGCACTTTTCATCTGATTAGTCCACATTGCATACGATTGCTCCATGTAACCCTTAACCTCTTTACCTGTAAGTTCCATGGTATAAATCATATTTTCATAGGCATACAGCTTAAAAAGATCACGCACATATACTTCCCCTTTATAAATATAAGTAGCTCCGGTTAATGGCGCCGTAAAGGATATTTCCGCCTGAGTTACTCCCAACTGAACTGAATGTATTATACCTAAAAATTCCGACGATTTAAAAAGGGCATCACGACTACTTATTGTTTTATCAAATTTTCCTACAGGTCGGCTAACAAAGCTTTTCACTGCGTCGAGCTGAGAAGAAAAGTGACTAATAAATGCTTCATCGGCTGTATAATTAGACATCTTTTTCAATTTACCCGAACATCTTTTACTTATCACTTTACCGTTTTCCATTTTAACCTTAAGCATAACATCAGAAACACGTTCTGCATCGTTTGCCGGATCTAAAACCAAAACTGTATCTCCCGCAACATTAGCCACTTTGTGGTTATAGTAAGTATGATCATGTCCGGCAAACACCACGTCAAATCCCGGAATATTCTTAGCCACTTCAAGCGATGCATTTTCATTATAGAGCCCATTAAGCTTATAAGGCTCTATTCCCGAATGAAAGAGTCCCACAACAATATCGGGGTTTTCCTTCTCACGGATTATTTTCATCCACTTTTTAGCAGATACCTCCATATCTTCAAACCACAGACCACTCCACATTCTTTCGTTTACCCATGCAGGAATTGAAGGAGTTATTAAGCCTAGAACAGCAATTTTCACTCCATCGACAACGAATATTTTATAGGGCTGCAGATAGTTGCTGCCGTCTTTACGCAATGTATTTGCCGAGAGAACCGGAGCATTGCATTGCTTAATCCAGCGATCATAAATTGGATGACCGGTTTCCACATCGTGATTTCCCAATGCCAGAGCATCGTATTTCATGTAATTCAGCACTTCTGCTGCAATATGCGTTGAAACGGTATCTACGTAATTGTAATAATATACACTGGGCTGCCCTTGCAACAAATCGCCTCCATCAAACAACAGCACATGATCGGGAAATTTTTGGCGTTGTTCTTTAACAAAAGCACTTACCCGAGCAAGGCTTCCGCACCCCATCCTGTCATTAGTTAAGTCATAAGGAGTTATATTTCCATGAACGTCTGATGTGTGAATTAGCTTTATAACTACTTCACGAGACTGTGCAAAGATTGTTCCAAGAAAAAATATAGTTAGTAAAAAACAGACGATAAGTCTTTTCATTATTAGCTTATTAAATTCGAATGCAAATTTAATAAATATAAATATAATTCTTGTATAATTATTCTAAAAAAGCATTAAGCAATAAAAGAAATTTATTGCCCAATAAACAAGCAATTATTGGTTAATAAATTATAATTATTGGGCAATAAATGCAATCCACCCTACTGTAAGTAATTGTTATTTTAGAAACTCATTCTTAGTCTCTTTTTATAGATCAAAAAACAACAAATTATGCGGTTTATAATTTATTATAAACTATATATTTTATATTATTTATTCTGTGCACACTCTCGGTAAATTTACATTTTTTAAGGGTGCTATATATAACTAATACACAGATATTTAGATAACAAAAAAGTGGGTACTATTTTTGTCCCGTTTATTTATGTTAACGATTCACTATTTTTCCACTAAAAATTGGTATCTTTGTTATTTAGAAACTATAGCAAAACGCGATAAAATGGAGTTATTTCACAAAATGATTTCTTCGGCACTTAACATTGCCGTGAAACAAATAAGTAGCACACTATCACTTCTTAACGATGGAGCTACAATCCCTTTCATCAGCCGGTATCGTAAAGAGGCCACCGGCGGCTTGGACGAGGTACAGATAGGAAACATCAAAGAACAATACGATAAACTTTGCGAGCTTAAAAAGCGCAAGGAAACCATACTAAGCACAATCGAAGAGCAAGGCAAACTAACGCCTGAACTTAAAAACAGAATTGAAGCCTGCTGGGACAGTACGGAGCTGGAAGATATATACTTGCCTTACAAACCTAAACGAAAAACCCGTGCAGAAGTAGCCCGCCAAAAGGGACTTGAGCCGTTGGCTACGCTGCTGATGCTGCAAAGGGAAAGCAACCTATCGGCAAGAGCAGAAGCTTTTGTGAAAGGAGATGTGAAGGATGCAGAAGATGCTTTGAAGGGTGCACGAGATATTATTGCCGAGCAGGTAAATGAAGATGAACGTTCCCGTAATCAGGTTCGTAATCTATTTAGCAGACAGGCTATTATAACTGCTAAGGTTGTAAAGGGCAAGGAAGAGGAAGCTGCAAAATACCAGGACTATTTTGATTTCTCAGAGCCGCTTAAAAAATGTACTTCTCACCGTCTGTTGGCTATTCGTAGGGGTGAAGCAGAAGGGTTACTAAAAGTGAGCATTTCTCCCAATGATGAGGAATGCACCGAACGCCTGGAACGCTTGTTTGTTCGCAGTAATAACGAGTGCGGAGCACAGGTGGCCGAGGCTGTAAAAGATGGATATAAACGATTATTGAAGCCGTCTATAGAAACAGAATTCTCTGCATTTTCGAAAGAGGCTGCCGACCAGGAAGCTATCCGTGTTTTTGCCGAGAATCTGCGCCAATTGCTCCTTGCTGCTCCGTTGGGACAAAAAAGGGTACTGGGTTTGGATCCGGGATACAGAACCGGTTGTAAGCTGGTGTGTCTGGATGCACAGGGTAACTTAGTGCACAACGAAGCTATCTACCCTCACCCACCTCAGAATGAAAAACTGATGGCTGCAAAGAAGGTTACAAAGCTAGTTGAGGCTTATGATATACAGGCTATTGCTATCGGCAATGGAACGGCAAGCCGTGAAACGGAAGCGTTTGTCACTTCCCTGCGTTTCGACCGTGAAGTGCAGGTATTTGTGGTGAGTGAAAACGGTGCATCTATCTATTCGGCATCTAAAATTGCCCGCGATGAGTTTCCGGAATACGATGTAACGGTTCGTGGGGCTGTTTCTATCGGCCGACGGTTAATGGATCCTCTTGCCGAATTGGTAAAGATTGACCCAAAATCAATTGGCGTGGGGCAATATCAGCACGATGTAGATCAGGGAAAACTGAAGAAATCGCTGGATCAGACTGTAGAAAACTGTGTTAACTCGGTAGGTGTAAACCTGAACACAGCCAGCACTCACCTACTCACTTATATATCCGGCCTGGGACCTCAACTGGCTCAGAATATTGTTAATTACCGGGCTGAGAATGGAGCTTTCAGCTCCCGCAAACAGTTATTGAAAGTACCTCGTATGGGAGCAAAAGCTTTCGAGCAATGTGCCGGATTCCTGCGTATTCCTAAAGCCGACAATCCACTTGATAATTCGGCTGTTCACCCGGAGAGCTATCACATTGTGGAACAAATGGCAAAGGATTTGCAATGTACCGTAGAGGAACTTATCAAGAACAAAGAACTTAGGGCTAAAATAAAGCTGGACAAATATGTAACACCAACCGTGGGTATGCCTACGCTGAACGATATAATGCAGGAACTCGAAAAGCCGGGAAGAGATCCGCGCTCAACCATTCAGGTATTTGAGTTCGACAAGAACGTGAAGACCATAGCCGATTTGCAGGAAGGCATGATTCTCCCGGGAATTGTTACCAACATCACCAACTTTGGCTGTTTTGTGGATGTGGGTATCAAGGAAAATGGACTGGTACACATTTCGCAACTGGCCGACAAGTTTATTAGCGACCCAACCGAGATTGTATCTATCCATCAACACGTAATGGTACGCGTAGACAGCGTTGATCTGGGAAGAAAACGGGTACAGCTTAGTATGAAAGGAATTGATCAAAAACTTAATTAATAGAATCATGAAAATAAAACAATTAGGAATACTTTTTCTATTATGCCTCATTGTTAGTTGCCTGTCGGCACAAACAGTAAGCAAAACGCTTTTCGTTCCTAAAGGTGGAACACTGAAAGAACAAATAACTGAAGCTGAAGCTAAAAGTATAACTCATCTAACCATAACCGGAAAGATTAACGCCATAGACTTTAAGCTGATGCGCGATAGTATGACTAAGCTGGAAGTGCTCGACATATCTAATACATCTGTAACCGTATACATGGGAAAAGAGGGCACTTATCCATTGAAGAGATTCACTTATCTGCCTTACTTCATTCCGGCTTATGCTTTTTGTAATGCAGAAGATGGTACGCTTCGCGGCAAGAGTTCATTAAAGAGAGTTATCCTACCTCCTTCTATTCTGAATATTGACAAATTTGCTTTTAAGAACTGCAATAACCTGACAATTCTGCAGGTGAATAAAAAGACGCCTCCCAATCTTCAGGAAGGAGCTCTTAACGATAGTCTGACTGCCGTATTCATTCCTCTTGGATGCAAAGACGATTATAAAAGAAAAAAGGGATGGGATGGCTTTGCTATTTTGCAAGGGGCTCCCGAATCTCTTACCATCAACATAACTAAACCAAGCGAACTGGGAAACGAAATTATGAAGGCCGGTCATCAGCCTAGCGAGGTGAACTATCTCACTATCAAAGGTAATATTAACGAAGACGACTTTAAGATGATACGCGATTTTATGCCCGATCTTGTTTCAATTGACTTGTCGGAAACTACAGCAACAGAGATTCCAGACTTCACCTTTACTCAAAAGAAGTATCTGATGACTGTTCATCTACCAAACAAGCTTGCTAGCATTGGCGAACGTGCCTTTAGTGGATGTATTCATCTGGCTGGAGAATTAGTACTCCCTCCTAGTGTAAAAGCCATTAAAGATGGTGCATTTCTTGATTGCGACAAACTTTCGAGGGTTATAGTTCAAGGAAACATTTCTGTTTTAGGAAAAGATATTTTCAGAGATACTAATAAACAGAAGTTGGTATTTACTAAATAACAAACAGAATTCAGTTTTTCTGAATTACTAAATAATCCACTAAATAAAGGAACGGACGTGAAGACTTTCTTCGTATCCGTTCCTTTGTTATTTATCCACTACATCAGAAAACGCCTAAATAGCATCATATATATCGGCATATAGATATTTCTACTTACAAATTATAAAAATATTATTTACATATTTTTATTTCAGGATAATAGGGTTATATTTGCAGTCTGTAAAAATAAAATCTACCCATATGTATCTATCTAAAAATCTCTTTAGGAATAAACTATTACTTTATTCCATCTCTGCCTTATTATCTTTTCCTTTCCACAGTTGTGCCTACGACAGCAGTGATGATAATTATCATGAAATTGAAAGACCGGACGGAAATGTAAACATCAGCATTGATCTGGCCGGAGTAAATACAAGTCAAACTATTTATCTGTATCAGAATGCATATTTTTACTACACAATAAACACAGGTGGTAAAAAGATAATAGCACAAAAGTTTTATCTGGACGGAAAAGAATTAAATACAAATCCTCAGGATGGCGGTACATATCTAAGTACAGGAATTGCTGATAACCAGATTCATGACCTGAAGTTAATTATGGGATTACCAACAGGAACAGGGAGCTTGGCCGAATACGCAGGTTACGAAATGTATGTGGGCGAATTAAACTTTAAGGTTAAATTCGTTTCAAGTCCGGATGTAAATCTGAATATCAGAGAATCTGTAGACGAGAACAATTATTATAAAGTGGAATGGGACAAACCAAAAGATTATGATGTGGAATGCTACAAAGTGTACAAAGGTGATTATATGTCGGACAACCTTGTAGCAACCATCAACAATCCGGATCAAAGTTATTATGTAGACAAAGATTATGTGTATGGTTACAAGTTCTACACCATAAGTGCCATATTGAAAAATGGTCAACAGGTATCGCTTACTGACAGATTCACCGCACGCCACTTTGATATTACAGAAAACAGTTTCAAGGCCGAACGCATTTCTACAAGCGAAATGAAGATAAAATGGACAAACCCTAATCCATACCCATGCAAATATGTTCTGAAATATGGGTACAACGATGATATCAAGGTTATTGAGGGAACAACCGAAACCACTATTCCTGTTGATAAATTCCCAACTTGGAGTGAAAACTTCTCTCTTTACATTTTACCGGCAAACGCAGACGTTACTCAGTATCAAACCTATCCACACGCATACGGAGCCTTCTCCGACAGTAAGTTAAATTATGAAATGACTTATGGAGCAGACTTAGCAAACAATCTATTACTTGGTCTCAGCTTTAATAATCTGTTTAAATACAATGCTTCCGATTTTAGCGTAGAGAGTTCTATTAAACACAACCTCAACTTGCATTCCGGATGTGAAGTGAAAGCCTCAAACAAAGGACAAGTTGCTATCAGTGATTTAAGTAATTATGTTCACATTTACAGCGACAACACACTCAGTAAAGAGATATTCTTCACAAATACTCAGGGAAATGACTTTTATCTAGATAATGCAAATCATCTCCTTATTGAACAATATACCGGATTCGATCTTTATAATATCACTTCTGGAAATAAAATCTACACTAAACGATGGACTCCTGAAAATCCAACTAAAAATATTATTGTAAAGACAAGAATCTCGGCCAATGGAAAATACATTTATGCACTATGCGGAGAGTATCTTCCGCAAAAACACTGGGCAGAACTATATGAGCTACAAAGCGACAACACATTGCGTCTTATCCAGACTCAAAACGAAGTAAATATTAAAAGCATAGAATTTAATCCGATTAAAGATTCTGAAGCTATAATACAATATAATGATAACAAATTTGCCATTGTAAATTTATCTACCGAAAGTACTATCACAATAGACGGAACTTTCCAAAACATTGATCCTTTTACAGGAAATCTGCTATTTAAGGGTTCTGAGTATGCAAATAGTCAATACAACGTATATGTATTAGCGAGCGACTACAAGACCTTGTTTATGAAAATTCCTTTGGCAAATATCAATCCTTATGCTGATACAAGGCTTTATAACAATAATTTGATTTTTAATGGATATTATCTGAATCTTGCTAAACTGACAAAATAATGAAAAAGAATATAATCACGACACTGCTTTTACTATTTGCTTTGGGAGCAAATGCTCAATATAATATAAGTTACTCTGTTGGATACGGATCTTACAAGATGAATGACATGAAAGATTTACTTGATTATGCATTTCAGTCAATGCGTTCGTCAATGCCCAAAGGACTAGCTATTGTAGATAACTTTCCTCCGTATATAACACATACAATTGATGCTTCCATAAAAAGGAATCGCAATGAATTTGGCTTAAGAGCTTCTTTTCTAACTACAGGAGGCAAGATTGCCTACTCTGATTATTCAGGAAAATACATTGAAAAGCTTACTTTCACAGGGTATAGATTAGGAACTCTGTATCGTGTATACACAGACGAAAGTAAATTAGGTAAGTGTACCTTGTCGTTCTTTGGAGAAGTTTCGCCTGCCATAATGTTTACACACCTTGGATACAAAGCAACTTTGGATATCTACGAACAAAACATTCATCAGGAAGGCAATGACAACATTAGTACCAATGCAGCAGGCTTTAGCATTCAGCCGATGTTTGGCGGCAGACTTGATGTTACCCGCAATATCTCCTTCAGTGCAAGTTTGGGTTATGATTTTGAATTAGGATCAAAGCTATCGACCACAGACAACAGATACCGTGCAGACTGGTCGGGATTTCGCTTAAACGGAGGTGTAATTTATTCGTTTTAATCTAAAACACGGGAATTGATAAGAAATTATTAAAGCATCTATGAGAATTACAGCATGGAACTGTAATATGCAATTCCGCAATAAATACAAATATATTAAACCTCTAAATTATGACATTGGAGTAGTCTCTGAATGCGAAAATTTGGATAAAATTCTAAAAGCTATTTTTTTATATCAGATAATAATCTAAATAGTGGATTATCGGATATGCAAATAAGTAATTCAAAATTTCATCTACAATACAGTGATCATATGCCAATTACTGTAGACTTTAAGATATAAAAAAAACGCTTAGATCATTGACGATCTAAGCGTTTTTTATATTTGAATTTCTTTTAGTTTTTATCTCCGTACATCTTCTTACGAAGTTCCTTGATATGATCAGAAGTGATGTATTCATCATAATTCATCATCTTATCAATAATTCCGTTTGGAGTAAGCTCAATAACACGATTGGCTACAGTTTCAATGAACTCGTGGTCATGTGAAGAGAACAATACATTGCCTTTATAAGTCTTCAGGTTATTATTGAATGCCTGAATAGATTCAAGGTCAAGGTGGTTGGTTGGTGTATCAAGAATCAAGCAGTTTGCATTTCTAAGCTGCATACGTGCAATCATACAACGCATTTTCTCACCTCCGGAAAGTACACTAACTTTCTTAAGTACTTCCTCACCCGAGAAAAGCATACGACCAAGGAAACCTTTCATATAAACCTCATTTCCTTCACCATACTGGCCAAGCCAGTCTACCAGATTAAGGTCTGTATTAAAGTAATCTGTATTATCAACAGGAAGATAAGCTGTTGTAATAGTTACACCCCAGTCATAATGTCCGGCATCGGCTTTGAGGTTACCATTGATAATCTCAAAGAAAGCAGTCATTGCACGTGGGTTATGTGATATAAATACAATCTTATCTTCTTTCTCTACATTAAAATTAACATCACTGAACAGTACTACGCCATCTTCGGTCTTCTTGCTCAATCCAGACACTTCAAGAATGCGGTTACCCGATTCACGTTCAGGAGTAAAGATGATTCCCGGATATTTACGCGAAGACGGTTTAATTTCTTCCACATTAAGTTTCTCCAACATCTTCTTACGACTGGTAGTCTGCTTACTTTTTGCCACATTGGCACTAAATCGGCGAATAAATTCTTCCAGTTCTTTCTTCTTTTCATCAGCCTTAGCCTTTTGGTTTTGTTGCTGACGAAGAGCCAACTGGCTTGATTCGTACCAGAAACTATAGTTACCGGCAAAGAGGTTAATCTTTCCGTAGTCAATATCAACGGTGTGTGTACAAACAGAGTCAAGGAAGTGACGGTCATGGCTTACTACCAAAACTGTATGTTCAAAGTTGGCAAGATACTCTTCCAACCAGGTTACAGTATCCATATCAAGGTCATTAGTAGGCTCATCGAGCAGCAAGTTATCCGGATTACCGTAAAGAGCCTGTGCCAACATAACACGTACCTTTTCCTTACCACTAAGCTCGCCCATCAATGTGTAATGTTTATCTTCCTTTACACCTAGTCCGCTTATCAGCATTGCCGCATCACTCTCAGCATTCCAGCCATCAAGTTCGGCAAATCTTTCTTCCAGTTCAGAAACTTTCAGACCATCTTCGTCTGTAAAATCTTCTTTTGCATAAAGAACTTCGCGTTGTTTCATAATGTCCCAAAGAACAGTATGTCCCATCATAACAGTATCCATAACTGTATAGGCATCCCACTTAAAGTGATCCTGACTTAACACGGAAAGACGTTCGCCCGGACCTAAAGCAATAGAACCTGTAGTTGGATCTAAATCACCATAAATTGTGCGAAGGAAAGTAGATTTACCTGCACCGTTAGCACCAATAATCCCGTAGCAATTACCATTCGTAAACTTGAGATTTACATCATTGAACAAAATTCTCTTACCAAACTGAACTGAAACGTTCGAAACTGTAATCATTATATTTAATCTTTATACCTTGTATTTAAAATCGGCCACAAAGGTAGTATTTTTTATGAATAAAATCGCCATTCTGGCAGATAGTTCAAGCATAGTTATTTATTATTCACTAAAAAACAGTACTTTTGCATATTCTTTCGCTTAAAATATGATTTTGGCAAAGAATTTGTAGCATGGATTATAAACCAAACCTACCCAATTGTATGGTGCAATCATTTTGGAAGAAGAATAAAAAGAAAATATATATGGATCCAAAGAAAAAAGAAACAGCTAAAGAAGAAGAATTAGTAGATAACACTCAGCAAGTTGATCAGGAAACAGAAGCATCTGCTGCTGACCAGGAAACTCCTGCTCAGGAAGAAGAAGTTCTTACTCCTGAACAAGAATTGGCTAAGAAACTGGAAGAAGCTAATGCCAAAATAGAAGATCAGAACGATAAATATCTGCGCTTGTCGGCTGAGTTTGACAATTACCGTAAACGCACAATGAAAGAAAAGGCCGAACTGATTAAGAATGGCGGCGAAAAGTGCATAAGCAGTATTCTTCCTGTTATTGACGACTTTGAAAGAGCTCTGAAAACAACGGAAACAGCTACTGATGTTACTGCTATACGCGAAGGTCTTGAACTTGTTTACACTAAATTTATGAGTGTAATGGGACAAAATGGCGTTGAAGCAATTGATGCCTCAAGCGAATTCAACACAGATTTCCACGAAGCAATCACAACATTTGCAGCTCCAAGTGAAGATCTTAAAGGCAAAATCATAGATTGCGTACAAACTGGCTATACACTTAATGGAAAAGTAATTCGTCATGCCAAAGTTGTTGTTGGCGAATAATTAATAAAGGATAACGAACAATGGCAAAAAGAGATTACTATGAGGTGCTGGGCGTTGAAAAAGCAGCTACAGCCGATCAGATAAAGAAAGCTTACCGTAAGAAAGCAATTCAATTTCACCCAGATAAGAATCCGGGAGACAAAACAGCAGAAGAGAACTTTAAAGAGGCTGCCGAAGCTTATGATGTTTTAAGCAATCCCGATAAGCGTGCTCGTTACGACCAGTTCGGTCATGCTGGCATGAGCGGTGCTGCCGGTAACGGTGGTCCGTTTGGCGGAGGATTCGGCGGAGGTGCCGGAATGTCAATGGACGACATCTTCTCTATGTTTGGTGATATCTTCGGTGGACACGGAGGAGGAGGCTTTGGTGGCTTCGGAGGTTTTGGCGGCGGAGGCGGCCAACAGCAAAGACGTTTCCGTGGATCGGATCTTCGTGTAAAGGTTAAACTAAATCTGAAAGAGATTTCTACGGGTGTAGAAAAGAAATTCAAACTAAAGAAATATGTTTCTTGTTCGCACTGTCACGGTACAGGAGCTGAAGGAAGCAGTGGTTCTGAGACTTGTTCTACCTGTAAAGGTAGCGGTTCGGTAATTCGTAACCAACAGACTATCTTGGGAACCATGCAGACTCGCGTTACTTGTCCTACTTGCGGTGGTGAAGGTAAAATCATAAAAGATAAGTGTAAAGAATGTGCCGGAGAAGGTATCGTATATGGTGAAGAAGTTGTAAGCGTAAATATCCCTGCTGGTGTAGCTGAAGGAATGCAACTATCCATGAGTGGAAAAGGAAACGCAGGAAAACACAACGGAGTTCCGGGCGATTTACTTATCCAGGTGGAAGAAGAAGCACATCCAGACTTAGTTCGTGACGAAAACGATTTGATCTATAACTTGTTGCTTAGCTTCCCAACCGCTGCTTTAGGTGGAGCCGTAGAAATACCAACTATCGACAATAAAGTTAAGGTTAAGATTGAAGCGGGAACACAACCGGGCAAAGTTCTTCGTTTGCGTGGCAAAGGTTTACCAAGCGTAAACGGTTACGGAACAGGAGATTTACTTGTAAACGTAAGCATCTACGTTCCTGAAACGTTAACCAGAGACGAAAAAGAGACTTTGGAAAAACTGGAATCATCAGATAGCTTCAAGCCAAACAGTTCTGTTAAAGAAAAGATTTTCAGGAAATTCAAAAGTTTCTTCGATTAATTAATATAGTTTTCACTTATTTAGAGATTAAAAAGCTCCCCTTTTGCTGATAAAGCGTTGGGGAGCTTTCATTTTTATATATCTTATTAACCTTAAATAATAAAAACGCATTTACACAATAATTTTATATTTAGATATCTGAATGTATTCTTTGGAGATAATTGATTAACATTTATCGTATATAGCCATCAATTTATTTTTTAGATATTTCTTTCCCATATGGATACATATTTCATCTAACCATTTACGATTTAGAGCTGTAACATAAGCACTTTTACTTTTTATTTTGAATTCATTTCTCGTAGAATATTTTAAAGCTTCTTTTTGTAAAGCTTCCTTTGTCCAACGTACTTTTGGTAAAGGCTTATGCATATGTTGACAAATGTCATTAATCCATTTTTCCCTGACAGCTGTAGTATAAGCAGAACCACTTCCTTTTTTGAATTCGCTACGAGAATGGTATTTAAAAGCTTCTTTTAAGCAAGCTTCTTTTGTCCAATAGTTCCTAATCTTCATTTTCTGTTCCATATGCTGACAGACCTCATCCAGCCAACCATTATTTGAAGCTGATGCATAAGCACCATTACTTCCCTTACGAAATTTTGAACGACAGGTATATTTCATAGCCTCCGTTTTACAACGTTCTTTTGACCAATAAACATGTGGGGGCAAATGATGCATATGAATACAAATCTCATCAAGAAACTTTTTACTAGCTGCTGCACTATAAGCTCCTGGACAACATTTGCAGAAACGTGTTCGACTACCATATTTCATCGCTTCTTTCGCACAAGTTTCCTTCGTCCAAAAATTACTATTTTTTTGTGTCTGTATCATGTGCAGACAAATATTATCCAACCAACCATTTTTTAAGGCAGATGTGTAGGCACCGCTACTGTATTCGCTAAAATCTGAACGAGACGTATATTTCATTGATTCTTCAGCGCATTTTTCTTCTGTCCAAAAGCGAATGCCACCTCCAAGACTACCTGTTTTAGCTTTATTAAGAGACACCCATCCTTCATTAATGTATTTTTCTAGAAATTTACCTTCCATTTTGCGAGCATAGCTTTTTTCCAAAAAATTACATAATATCTTTCTTTGAGGAATGAGATCTGTATCTTTCATATGCTGAAATACAGCAGAATTTTGGTTATTTAAATGCTGTGTTTCTCTCCTGTTTATATTCATTGTTAGGCCTACATATACATATTTATCAGAAAATTCAAATGCATATATACACCTTTTAAAAGCATTTCCTAGTAACTCCATATGCATACAAACCTCATCTAGCCACCCTTTGTCATTAGCTGCTGCCCAAGCACCACTGCTTCCTTTCTGGAATTCTGTTCTTGTTTTATATTTCTGAGCTTCTATAGAGCAGGTTTCTTTAGTCCATTTTTTACACCAAAGTATTCTCATATGAGCACATATTTCATTTAGCCAACCTTTTTTACTAGCTGCCGCCCAAGCACCACTACTTCCTTTCTGAAATTCTGTTCTTGTTTTATATTTTTTTGCTTCTATAGAGCAGGTTTCTTTAGTCCATTTCTTACACCAACGTATTTCCATATGAGTGCATATTTCATCTAACCATTTATTTGTTAATGCTGAATTATAAGCCCCATTGCTTCCTTTAGAAAATGCTGCACGATTAGAATATTTCAAAGCTTCTTTTGCACAACGTTCTTTAATCCAATATATTTTATATTTATCATCGCTATTCTTTTTCATATAATATTCTTTATATAGACAAATGAACCGTAATACATTCTTTATTAAAATAATCTTGTAGATCCTTATCATATTTGGCAAGTTCCATTTTTGAATATGCTTTTATTTCTTCCATTTTTTTTATTAAATCTATAAAATCCCAAGTATATACATCTATTATATACCAATGTTTTTTTATACAATCATCTACGCTAAAATGACGCACATATATATTTTCGTGAATCCTAAAAATACATATATATAACTTTACATCTAAGCTATTACTAAATTTAAAAAGCTCATCAATATCAAAAAGAATCTGATTAAATGCAAGTTGAGTACTTCCATAACATCTACTTTGTAATACTACATTTAAACTATTATATTGATCAAGCACTTTCTTTATATCATCATTTGATTTAATATTGATTAATCTATCAGTAGCATTTGATATACCTGCATCCAAAAACATTTGACGTATATAAGAATCATAAAGAAAAAGTAAATTTCTAATTATAACTGCAAATGCAGGCGTAAGAATTCTTTTACTTCTATATTCTTTTACAAATATATTTATAAACCAAAAACAGTAAGATGATATATAAGCTATTAATAAATTCTCAAATATAGAATTAATCTTATTAGCATTAGTAAAGGACGAGACTGGGATTTTAACATTAACAAACTCAATCCATATTACAGCAAAAACAGATGCAATTAACATGAAATGCAATATAATACTATTCTTACGTACCAAATATTCTAAGACTAATTTATTCATTCTATAAACATTAATATAAATACAACTTATTCAATTGAAAAAGAACAGGAATACAATTATAATTGTATTCCTGTTCTTTTATACTTCTCCCAATATTCACGCTCTTTACATCAAATTACTAGCCAGTTCACTAAGCATACTACGTTCTCCTTTTACCAGATTAACATGAGCAAAGATATTCTGGCCCTTCATGCGGTCAATCATATAGACTAAGCCATTGGACTCGCTATCCAGATAAGGTTGGTCAATCTGTTGAATATCTCCCGTGAAGACCATCTTCGTTCCTTCTCCGGCACGGGTGATAATTGTTTTAATCTCGTGAGGAGTCAGGTTCTGAGCCTCATCTATAATGCAATAAGTTTCCGACAAGCTTCGTCCGCGGATAAAGGCTAGTGCTTCAATTACCAGCTGACCACTCTTCTGCATATCATCCAGACGTCTTAGTTCTGTTGAAGTTGGAGAAAACTGGTGTTTTATAACGTTCAGGTTATCGAAAAGAGGTTGCATGTAGGGTGCAACTTTGGCAGCCGCATCTCCGGGAAGGAAACCCAGGTCTTTGTTGGAAAGAGCCACAATAGGACGAGCCAACAGTATTTGTTTGTAATCGTTCATATTGCTTAATGCAGATGCCAGAGCAAGCAATGTTTTACCGGTTCCGGCCTTTCCGGTTAGAGCAACGAGCTTAATATCGGGATCGTTCAGAATCTCGAAAGCAAAGCTCTGTTCGGCGTTACGTGGTTCTATTCCATAGCTTTTTGCTTTAGTTACTCTATGTACACTGTGAGTAAACGGATTATATCTTGCCAACACACTATTACGTTCACTCTTCAGAACAAAGCATTCGTTTGGTTGCAGAACATTTCTTATTTCTAACTCACTAATATCTACTCCTTCTTTAGTAGAATAAATTTTATCTATAAGTTCGGAGGATATTCCTTCATAGACTTCATTGGCCTTCTCGAAGATATCTACATTAGTCACCTTATCAGTAATATAGTCTTCGGACAGTACTCCGATGGAACGGGCTTTCATGCGCAGATTCACATCCTTGGTAACCAGAATAGTTTTAACCTTGGGATATTTCTTTGCCAAAACATCTGCCGTAGAGAGAATTTCATGGTCGGCCTGACGCTCGGGAAAAGATTTCCGTACTGTTTCGGACTCCATTCCACCAGTGAGTATAAAGAGCTTTCCCATTCCTTCGCCCAAAGATGCTCCCTTAGTGAAAAGGTTATCGTCAGTAATCAAATCAAGTTCGCGAACAAATTCTCTTGCATTATAATTTATTTCCCCACTTCCCTTTTTAAATTTATCTAATTCCTCTAAGACAATAATAGGAAGATAGATGTCGTTTTCCTGAAAATTCCTCAGACAATCATGGTCGTGAAGAATAACATTAGTATCTAACACGAAATTTTTCTTAGTTCCCATAATTTTTAGATTTAAAATGTTGATATTTGCATCTAATATAGTAATTAAAAGATTACGATATATCACTAAAAGACTAAAATTTTTGAATAAATGAATTATAAAGAGACTCTAAACTATTTATACGAAAGCGCTCCTCTATTTCAGCAGATTGGGAAATCGGCATATAAAGAGGGACTTAGTAACACTTATGATCTGGATAAACATTTCAAACATCCACACAAAAACTTCAAGACTATCCATGTGGCAGGGACAAACGGCAAGGGATCCTGCTCTCACACACTTGCAGCAATCCTGCAATCGGCCGGATATAAAGTAGGACTCTACACCTCTCCTCACCTTATTGATTTCAGAGAAAGAATCCGTGTAAACGGAAAGGCTATAACTGAAGAATATGTGATTGATTTCGTGGAGAAAGAACGTAAGTTCTTCGAACCGCTTCAGCCGTCGTTCTTTGAATTAACCACTGCGATGGCCTTTAAATATTTTGCCGATGAGAAAGTAGATGTGGCTTTAATTGAAGTTGGATTGGGTGGACGACTGGATTGCACTAATATTATTCATCCGGATTTATGTATTATAACTAATATCAGTTTCGATCATACTCAGTTTCTGGGAAAGACTAAGGCGCTTATCGCTGGCGAGAAGGCTGGTATTATAAAGGAGAAAACGCCTGTAATTATTGGCGAAACAAACGAAGAAACCAAGCCTGTGTTTATACAGAAAGCAGACGAGGTGAAAGCTCCTATTTTCTTTGCAGAAGAGGAACAATTGCTGTGGAGATGGGAAATGAATAAAAGAGGGCGCTGGAACTACTTCACGGCCGATTATCCTCATTTAAAAGGTGAACTTGGCGGATTCTGCCAGATTAAAAACACCAATACCATTCTTTTAGCTTTAAGATTATTGAAAAAAGCCGGCTATAACATTCCTGATGCAGCTGTAGAAAAAGGATTCGAGAAAGTTTGCGAACTCACCGGATTAATGGGTCGCTGGCAAAAACTGGGAAGCAATCCATCGATAGTTTGTGACACCGGACATAATGTTGGCGGTATTACTTATATTTCCGAACAACTAAGCAAGCAAAAATACAAGAAACTGCACGTTGTAATAGGAATGGTAAACGATAAAGATATCAGTGGTGTATTGGCTTTATTGCCCAAAGACGCTGAATATTACTTTACCAAAGCAAGCGTAAAGCGTGCGTTGCACGAAGCCGACCTGAAGTTTCTGGCAAGTAAAGCCGGACTGTATGGCAAAACCTATACGGATGTATCCAAAGCATTTGAAGCTGCAAAGGCAAATGCCTCTCCTAAAGATTTTATATTTGTAGGAGGAAGCAGTTTCGTTGTAGCCGATCTCCTCACCTATCTTGAAAAAAACAAAAAACAGGAAGAAGGCACTGTTTAAAAGAAAAAGCAAAACTATATTATATAAAGAAGAGAGATAGCATTAAAGTTATCTCTCTTCTTTATTTCTGTCAGCGGAAAGTTTTCTTGAACAAATCTACTTTACAGCAATGCATTCAATCTCCACCATTGCATTTTTTGGCAAAGCCTTTACTGCAACAGCAGAACGAGCTGGGAATGCGCCATCAAAATAGCTAGCATAAACAGCATTCATCTCTGCAAACAAAGACATATCCGAAAGAAAAACGGTAGTCTTTACAATGTTTGCAGTAGTAAGTCCGGCTTCTGCCAGAATATGTTTGATGTTCTCAAAAGATTGCTTAGTCTGTTCAGCCACTCCACCCGGAGCAAATTCACCGGTAGCCGCATCCACGGGTAACTGTCCTGAAACAAACACCATGCCCCCGGCTTCTATAGCCTGACTGTAAGGTCCGATAGCACCAGGTGCCTTTTCACTAGAAATTACTTTTTTCATTATTTCAGCTATTTATTAGTTAATACTATTTTGTTTGCAAGTTAAACATTATTGCAAACAACTACAACTTTTTTCCATTTCTGGTTTCATATTTTTAGCGAGCTGCGCAACTCATTAAAACAGCCTGCGCAGCTCGTTTAATCGACCTGCACAAGTCGCAGAATCGAGCTGCGCAGGTCGCAAAGAGAATGTCTTTAGCTTTCTAAATAAGTTCGCCGGGAAGAGAAAGGAAATCCTCCGGGAAATGAAATCACTGATACAATAAAATGCAAATGGAAATAAGAATTATATGAGCCCGAAACGTTCTTTCAACCCTCTTAGACTCTTCCGAGTGCAAATGGAAATAAGAATTATTCGAGCACAATAGCCCTAATAAAAATATTTTTTAGAAAAAAGAGTCATGCTTTAAGCAGTATATTATATATTCGTGCATTTATTAGTAAACACGTGTCAGATTTAATGAGTGAAACCGAATTGACAGAACGTTGCCGGGTTGGAGATAATACAGCTCGCAAAGAGCTTTATGAGCAATATGCAGGACAAATGTTCGGTATATGCTATCGGTATGCCGGTGATCGGGAGATTGCTCAGGACCTTCTTCACGACGGTTTTTTGAAAGCTTACTGCTCTTTTGATAAGTTTACTTATCGTGGAGAAGGCTCGCTGAAAGCATGGCTCAGCAGAGTAATGGTAAACATATCGCTGGACTATTTGCGGAAAAATGATACTGCCCGGCAAATGCTCCCGATCGATCAGATTCCGGAGAACATTGAAGAGCCTCGTGAGGAAGATCTTACTCAAGTTCCACACAAAGTTCTGATGAAATTTATAGCAGAATTACCGTCCGGATATCGAACCGTATTCAATTTATATGTCATGGAACAACTTTCGCATAAAGAAATAGCTGAGAAATTGGGCATCAATGAAAAGTCCTCGTCCTCACAATTATTTCGGGCAAAAAAAGTTTTGGCAAAAGAGATAAATAACTATTTAAAGGAAAATAATCAATGAAACAGGAAGACAAAGAAAAATGGATCACTGCCTTTCGGGAAAGTTTAGAAGATTATTCCGAACCACCGTTATTCAATGACTGGGAAAGGCTGGAAAAGGAACTCTCTGTTGTTCCTGTTGCCAAACCTAAGCGTTCATATATTATGTACTATTCGGCTGCGGCTGCAATTATATTGCTGTTAATCGTTTCGGCAACAGCAATCTATTTGTTTGATAATTCATCGGATAAATACTTTGAAACATCTCAGCTTCCAGCCGAAATTGAGACGATAACAGACAAGAAGCCGCTCAAAGATGTAATTAAACCATTAATTAACGACGTTAACAAGAACGACAGATCTGCATTGAATAAATCGGCCGGGAAGAACAGTGTGCTTTCTGGCAATAAACTTGCTTTAGCCAAAAGCACTTCGGCTAACCAGCCGTCCGCCCTTTCGGGAAATAAGAAGGATGTTGTAAATACAAAAGCAGGCAAAGATGCTGAAAACAGTAATGACGATGAGACCTTAAGCAAGAATAATGCATCGGACTTGCAACGCTATAATGAAAGAAAAGCTATTGAAGAGCAAAAGTTGAATGATAATAGTGGTGAGAATAAGAACGTGCCTCAACAAGGAGAGAATAACAGATCAAAGAAACAGGGTCTTAAAACTTCTCCCAGAAAAGCAGAACATACAACCGAACTTTGGGAACTTCCAAGAAAGAAAAAACAGAAGAATCTTTCAATCGGAGTTTCTGCAGGAAACACTCTTTCATATAATTCCGAAGGTGGTGGTATGGATTATGCAATGAGTCCAAGTTACGACTATTTAAACTGTATGAATGTTGAGGAAGCAATTGCATCTAGTCTATTAAAATCAACACCGGTTAAATGGAACCATAAGCAACCGGTTTCGTTTGGACTTTCTGTCCGTAAGTATCTGACACAAAGACTCGCTATAGAAAGCGGAGTGGTATATACCCGGTTGGAATCAGAATCATCCGGTAGCAAGAGCCACAGACAAATGCTAGATTATATTGGTGTTCCTGTAAAACTAAACTATATGCTAGTGGATAAGCGTTATTTCACGCTCTATTTGTCAGGCGGCGGAATGGCCGAAAAATGCATATCAGGAAAATTAAATACCAGAGAGCTTTCAGGAAAGGATATATCAGAAGATGTAAGTGTAAAACCATTGCAATGGTCGCTTAACGGAGCTTTAGGAGCACAATACAACATCACTCCTAAGATGGGAATATTTGTAGAGCCTGGAGTTGTTTACTTTTTCGATGATGGTTCTAAAGTGGAGACTATTCGCAAGGAAACACCTTTCAACTTTAATCTGCAACTGGGATTACGAATTAGTTATTAGTGAATCTGAAATTAAAAAACGAGTCATAAATTAATAGACACACTTAGCTATTTACAAAGTAGTTAACTCAAAAAAAAGGATTACCGTGAGGCAATCCTTTTTATGTTATATGAAAACTGTCTACTTACAGTTCTTTTCAATCATTGGAATTACAGCTTCATCGCCCAATTCTTTGGCTTTATTAAAGTTTTCACAAGCTTCGTTTTTCTTTCCTTGTTGCATCTGGCAGAAGCCAATCAAACGATAGCAAGCAGCAAATTTAGGATCAATAACCAAAGCATCTTTCAGATTCTTTATAGCGTCATCATAACGGGCAATACGAAGATTAACCGCTCCATATTCAGCCAGATAATCCTTATTGGAAGGATCAAGAGTTACCGCCTTTTGAATATCTTCCAATGCACGTTTAAAGTTCTTCGCTTTATAATTAGCCTGTTCGCGAAGATAGAAGAATGTAGAACTTACATTACCACCCATGGCTTGTTCAAAGTAGTCGTAATCAGCAATTGCTTCTTTATACATTTCTTTCTGAGTCTTAACCAAAGCACGTTCGGAAAGATAATTTGCAGCCTCTCTCGGATATGGAGCAGCATATTTATTTACTGCACTATCAAGTAAAGCAAGAATTTCTCCTAAATCGCCGTTCATCATTTGCTTTGTCTTTGCAGCACTATAAAAAGTTTCTGCAGAAGCTTGTGGAGAATGGTTTATCTTATCGTAACATTCAAAAGCTTTATCATATTTAGTCGATGCAAAATAGATATCGCCCTGGTGTTGAGTATAAATAGGAAGCGGATTTATATCGATAGCTTTCTGAATTTCCTCAAGTGATTTTTCGAATGTCCAGTCTTTATAAGCGCCATCCTTACCACGAAGAGCAACATAATATATCAGTCGCGAACGATTAAAGAAGGCATTGTCTTTTTTATCTGCAGTTTTCAATGCTTTGTCAAGATCAGCCTCACCTAAAGCCAGATGTTCTGCATCAGTATAGCTGGATACATAGAAGTTAGCCCTGCGAATATATCCTTCAGAACTATTAGGATACTGTTCTACAAACGTGTCCAGCAAAGTGAGATATTTTTCCTTACTAACAGAAGAAGCCATATAAAGAGCAACTAAAGCCTGTTCTTCTGTATTAGGAAGAGCTTTTTTAATACCAATACTATTCAGGTCGGGATTATTAAAATCAAGAGCATTAATAGTCAATGCGTTGACATAAGGAGCACTAATGGCATAACAATGAGTTGTGTCATTCGATGCTGCTTTTTGTACTAATCCAAATACTTCACCTTCTGCATTCATAACCGGACAGCTCACCATTTTATCTTTCACAGAAATAATAAGCTTAAAGTATTTATGAGGACCGGAAAGATTAGACACCTCTTCTACTTTTCCAAAGGTACATGAGCGATCTTTCTTTGTAGAATAAGGTAGCATTACCGCTTCGGCATCTTTTGCAGGAATAGCAGTAGCCAAAGTTAGCGCAGCTGTGCTTTTCTTGCCCAGATCTACACTAAACTTAATAACATCGTACATAGAATTCATACCCAGAATAACTTTAACCGGCATCTGCTTACCTTCCGAGTTTATAACATCTGCACGTGCTGCACCTTTAAACAAAGAATAGTCGGACAGTGCCACACCATCTTCCGAAACAAAGAAACCGTTGCCGGTATTCAGTAATTTGCCGTTAGTGTCATAAGTCACCACAGAAAAGACAGCCTTTTTGGCTTTATCAACCCATTTGGGTGCCTCCTTCTGCGCCATTGTCCACTGAGAAAGCAGACAAAGGACTATAAATAGTATTTTCTTTTTCATGATTATAGGTTATATTAAAATATTATTCTTTTTCAAAGCCACGTTGTTTCACTGCCTCGTAAATCAACACTCCGGCTGCAACGGAAACATTCAATGACTCAATCTTACCAAACAAAGGAATCTTTACCCACTCATCACATAATGCGAGGTGATCATAAGATACACCGGTATCTTCAGCTCCCATAATAATACAGAGAGGATCTTTATAATTAGCCTTTGTGTAATCGTAATCTCCCTTTTCGGTAGCAGCTACAATTTTGAATCCGCTATCTTTTAAATATTTAATAGCAGTAGTCAAACTTTGTTCCTTGCAAACAGGCAGTGTATGAAGCGCTCCAGCAGAAGTTTTCATAGCATCTGCATTAACACTCACACTATTTCTGGAAGGAATAATAATTGCATCCACACCAGCGCAATCGCAAGTACGGGCAATAGCTCCGAAGTTACGTACATCTGTTACACCATCAAGCATAACAAAGAAAGGAACCTTTCCTTCTTCGAAAAGAGTAGGAACAACATCCTCTACCTTATAGTAAGTAACAGCAGAAACAAAAGCAATAACTCCCTGATGGTTTTTAGTTGTTATTCTGTTGATGCGCTCTACCGGTACACGCTGAACAAATATATTTGTGCCCTTTACTGCAGCAAAAAGTTCTTTTGAAAGATCACTTTGAATATCTTTCTTTACCAGGATTTTATCAATTTCCTTACCCGCCTCAATGGCTTCAATCACGGCGCGTACGCCAAATATCATTTCATTTTTTTCCATGCTGTTTTAATAATTCTTTTGCGTTATTCATCGCAGCTTCCGTCAAAGTAGCCCCACTCAGCATGTGAGCTATCTCATCAATCCTCTCCTCTTCTTCCAATCGGCGGATATTACTACTGGTCGATGTTTCGTTATCTTGTTTATATACTTTATAGTGTACTTTTCCTTTGGCCGCAATCTGAGGCAAGTGGGTAATGCTGATAACCTGCATGCATTGTCCCATTTCCTTCATAATTTCTGCCATCTTATCGGCTATCTCACCGGATACTCCAGTATCTATTTCATCAAAAATAATAGTTGGCAGCTGAGTTGCTCCTGCAATCATTGCTTTTATGGAAAGCATAACGCGAGCAATTTCACCACCCGATGCTACCGAAGATATACTTTGCAATGTAGCATTCTTATTGGCAGAGAAAAGGAAGCTCACATTATCTCCACCGCTTGCGTCGAAATTTGCCTTCGGCGTAATCTGCACCTGAAAGCGCACATTCGGCATCCCAAGCGGAATAAGTTTGCTCTGCATCTCATGCTCTACTTTTTTGGCAGCTTTCGTACGTTTATCAGTAAGCAGCGACATTGCTTTTTTAACTTTATCAAGCAACTCATCTTTTTGTTTCTGAAGCGCTTCAATCTGTTCTTCAAAAGAACTGATAGCATTGAGACGTGCACGGAAATCTTCCTGCACCCGAATCAGTTCCTCGAGCGTGCTTACATGATGTTTCTTTTCAAGAGAATAAATTAAGTTGAGCCGTTCATTCACAAATTCCAGTCGGACAGGATCAACAGTTATATTATCTTCCTCTCTTGTCAAATCCCGGGCAACCTCTTTCAGTTCGATAGACAAGCCCTCAATTCTGTCATATAATTCTCCGGCTGTATTATAACGTTCTTTCAGCGAACGCAATATTCCGGAAACTCTTTTCATGTTGCTCAGCAATCCACCTTCATCTTCATAAAGAAGCTGGTCGGCACTGAACAGTGCTTCTTTTATCTCTTCGGCATGACTAAGAAGTTCTTCTTCCTTTTCCAGTTCAGCATCTTCTCCTTCCACAAGTTTTGCTTCATCAAACTGATCGAGCTGAAAACGGACATAATCTTCATCGGCCTTGCTTTTTTCTTCGAGTTCAATAAGTTTATCCAGCTCTTCAACAACCTTTCGGTAATTGTGATAAGCTTCTTTATAATTGGAAAGTTCTTTCTCGTCATTAGCCAATGCATCCAGAACATTCAATTGGAAATCTTCTTTGCTCAATAATAAATTCTGATGCTGAGAGTGCACATCAATCAACTGTTCGCCTAACTCCTTCATCAAGGTAAGCGGAGCCGGAGAATCATTTATAAATGCACGTGATTTACCGGAAGACTGCAGTTCTCTTCTCAGAATACATTCGTTGGAATCGTACTCCAGCTCATTTTCATCAAAGAAAGCCTTCATCTGATAGGATGATATATTAAAATGAGCTTCGATTACACATTTCAAAGCACCATTCTTTATAGCTTTTACATCTGCTCTTTGCCCCAATAGCAACCCTATAGCACCAAGAATAATAGATTTTCCCGCTCCCGTTTCACCGGTAATAACAGAAAAACCTTTATCGAAAGTGATATCAAGAGTGTCAATCAGCGCATAGTTTTGAATTGATATAGATTGCAACATAATTTTATTTCGAAGACTTTATTTTATCCCATTCAGTACTAAGAGCGGGATTGATATCAACTAACATTGTATATACTTGTTCTTTCTCGGTCTGTGTACCTTTTGAGTAAACATTGACCAATTCATCTTTCTTTATTTCAGTAAACAACTGTGGAAGAACAGACATTGGCTTATTTTCCTTTGCTTTTTTAAGTTCTTCTAAAGCCACAGTAATCTTAGCCCTTCCCCTGTCTGCATTCTGAGCCATTTCATCTAACCCCATGCGATGATAATCATAAATCATCTGGCGATAAGGTTTCATTTGTTCATCCAGATAATCGGTTATTATTCCATGTCGGTTACGACTATCATCGAATGCTTTCCATCCGGTTTCGGACATAGTCTGAGAAGCCGTTACAATACTTTCGGCCGTGCGTAAAACATATGTTCCTCCCAGTGGAGCCATGGAATCCATATCCATACCAATTATCAGATAAGCATAGTATGCAATAACTGCAGTAAGGTTACTGTCTATCTGATTTTCACGAAGCTCCAAAGGATCAAATTCCAGGTAAGTGAAATTAAAATTCACATCCTTGAAATTAAAAAGCGTAGTGTTATAGCTTGAATTGTAAACCGGACGATTAGCCTGAACCAGAAGCTCACATTTAAAAGCCCCATCCTCGGTATGTTCTTTCACCGTGATATTCATGCTACAGGAAATCTTCTCTGCAGCTATATATTGTGCAGAAGTCCATTTTCGATCATTGATAAATTCCGTTAAAGCAGTCTCCAGTGTCTTAAAGACCTGAGTATTTGTTCCCTGAATCTTTGAATAATTAATATTCACCTTACAATTCAGTTCCTGCGCTTTTCCTGCTAACGAAAATGCCAGCAACAGAAAAGTAAAACAAGTAAAACGGAATATATTATGAATGATCTTTTTATTCATTTTCCTTCCTGGTTATTTAATCAGTTGTACCAATCGGTCAATGATGTCTGTCGCTACTTCACATTTATTCTTCAACGGATAATCCGTTTTCCCATTTTTATCTATAATTGAAATTTTATTTGTATCGAGACGGAAACCAGCACCTTCGTCATTCAAGGAATTAAGAACAATGAAATCAAAGTTCTTTCGTTCTAATTTGCTTTGAGCATTCTGTAGTTCATCATTAGTCTCCAAAGCAAAACCAGCTAACAACTGATCATCACGCTTCATTTTTCCTAACGAAGCAGCAATATCGTGAGTTGGTTTTAAAACAACAGTAAGCTCATCACCTTTACGTTTTATTTTCTTATCAGCTACTAGTTCAGGAGTAAAGTCAGCTACTGCCGCACATAAAATTCCGGCATCAGAAGATGGATAATTGGCAACAGATGCTTCATACATTTCTTTTGCCGATTCAACATCAATACGGTGAATATTAGGATGAACCGATTTCATTTGTACCGGCCCTGCAATCAAAGTAACTTCAGCACCTCTGGCAGCGCATTCTTCAGCTAATGCAAATCCCATCTTTCCTGAAGAATAATTACCTATAAACCTCACCGGATCAATCTTTTCGTAAGTTGGTCCCGCAGTTATCAGTATTTTTTTTTTTGAAAGATCTTGTTGATTGGCAAAGAACTCCTCAATTACACGAATAATAGCATCTGGTTCTTCCATCCTACCTTTACCAACCAAATGACTGGCAAGTTCACCTTCTCCTGGTTCAATAATATGATTTCCGTATGAGCGAAGTGTCTCAATATTTTTTTGAGTAGAAGGATGAGCAAACATATCCAGGTCCATTGCAGGAGCAACGAAAACGGGAGCCTTTGCAGAAAGGTAGGTTGTAATAAGCATATTATCTGCTATTCCATTTGCCATCTTCCCTATTGTAGAAGCAGTAGCTGGAGCTATCAACATAGCATCAGCCCAAAGACCTAAGTCTACATGACTATTCCATGTACCATCTCTTCCAGAAAAGAACTCGCTGATTACAGGCTTACTTGTTAGTGCAGATAAAGTAATGGGAGTAATAAATTCTTTTCCTGCAGGGGTAATCACCACCTGAACTTCTGCTCCCTTCTTTATAAGACCACGAATAATATAAGCAGCTTTATAGGCTGCAATACTTCCGGTAATTCCTAAAACTATTTTTTTCCCTTTCAACATATACCTATCCTAAGTAAACTACTTACCGTTAAATTCACGTAACTTGATTTTAGTAAGAACAGCTTTTGTGTTCAGCGTAAAATCACTGTTTAGCATCCATGAATAGTATCCCGGATCTTTCTTAAAGACATCAGATACAGGAATACCTTTGTACTTCCCGAAATTGAATACTTCTACTTCATTATCGTTATAAACCACTCTTCCGGCAAAATCTACATTCTTACTATAAGTAGAGAAATCTGCAAGGAAAGCCATGTCATTCTGCAATTCCGGATAGCGATCAAGCTGCGCTTTAAGCACCTCGTATGTTGCACGGGTATCTGCCTCAGCTGTATGAGCATCATCTAGATTCCTATCACAATAAAATTTATAAGCAGCAGAAAGAGTTCTTTGTTCCATTTTATGGAAAATTACCTGAACATCAATAAATTTACGCTTGCTCATGTCTATATCCACTCCGGCACGAAGAAATTCTTCAGCAAGCACTGGAATATCAAAACGATTGGAATTAAATCCGGCAAGGTCGGCACCTTCAATATCACGGGCTATATTCTTTGCCACTTCTTTAAAAGTAGGACAATTAACCACATCTTCATCATAGATACCATGTATATTTGAAGATTCTTCCGGGATATGCATTTCCGGATTTATACGAAGAGTTTTTGACTCTTCATTTCCGTTTGGATATACTTTCAAATAGCAAATTTCGACAATTCTATCAGAGTTTATATTTGTACCAGTTGTTTCCAAATCAAAGAAAACAACCGGATTTTTTAAATTCAAGTTCATTTTATATTATTAGTCATTTAACATCATAGGCATCAACAGCATCAGCAAGTCATCATCTTCTTCTTGTACCAAAGGAACAATAACACCAGCACGAGAAGGATCTGCTAATTCTATTATTACATCGGTAGATGCAATATTATTTAAAATATCAATCAGGAAAGTTGATTTAAAACCAATACTCATTGGAGCACCCTGATATTGACAAACTAAAGATTCCTCAGCCGAAGTTGAGAAGTCAATATCCTGTGCTGAAATAACAATCAGGTTTTCCTGCACACGAAGTTTAATTAAACTGCTTGCCTGTGAAGAGAAAATTGATACGCGTTTTAGCGCACTGATCAACTGTAAGCGATCTATAGTAACTTTATGAGGATTATTCTGAGGTATTACTGAATTATAATTAGGGAAACGTCCTTCAATTAAACGACAAACCATGCGGTAGTTTTCAAGAGTGAAGACTGCATTTCTGTCATCAAATTCAATTGTTACAGAACCTGACTCTTTTGGCAAAAGATTCTTCAATAAGCTAGCTGGTTTTTTCGGTAAGATAAAAGCAGCTCTTTCGCTACCTTTTGCAGCAAAAGTTTTACTACGGGCTAGTTTGTGTCCATCGGAAGCTACGAATGTAATATCTTCTGTGGTGATATCAAAGTAAATACCATTCATTACCGGACGAAGTTCATCATCGGCAGTAGCAAAAAGCGCACGATTGATACCTCTTAGCACTAAATCTGCATTCATTTCCAGACGAACAGCGTTATCTCCAAGTGATGGAGATTGAGGATATTCATCTGCATTCTGACCTACCAAACTATATTTACCATTTTGGTATTGCACAGAAATTTCATAAGTTTCAGCATTAACTTCAAAGCTTAGCGGTTGTTCTGGGATCTCCTTTAATGCATCTAAAATTGTTTTTGCACCAACAGCAAACGAACCATTTGCATCACTTTCATTCACTTCTAATGAAGTTACCATTGTCGTTTCACTGTCTGACACAGTTACAGAAAGCTTTCCATCTTCCAATTCAAAAAGAAAACAATCTAAAATTGGTAATGCATTTTTAGAGTTAATTACACGGCTAATAGCTTGTAGATGACTAGACAGAGCCGTACTCGAAACGACGAATTTCATACTTATATCAGTTTAAATTATTATACTTATTATGAAAGACAAAGATAAATAAAAAGATTCTCTAACCAAATAAAAGAATAAAGAAAAAAAGTAAAACATTAGCTTTGTAAAACTTAAAATGTTATTTTCGCAGCCCGAATTATAAAACAAGATTATGGAAATTAGTGGAAAAATAATTGCTATTCTACCTCTGCAAAGCGGTACCGGTAGAAATGGAACTGAATGGAAAAAACAAGATTATGTTGTAGAAACTCACGATCAATACCCAAAGAAAATGTGTTTCAACTTATGGGGAGACAGAATTGATCAATTCACAATTCAAATGGGTGAAGAAGTTACAGTTTCTTTTGATATAGATTGCCGTGAATGGAATGGTAAATGGTTTAATGATATCCGCGCATGGAAAATTGATCGTAATTCAGGTGCCAGCATGGACGCTCAACCTTTCCAGCAAGCAGCACCGGTAGAATTTACCTCAACAGACGCAAAAGACGATCTTCCATTTTAATGAGAGATTACATTCATAATCAGAGCCGATTTTCTTAAACTTTAAGGGAATCGGCTCTGATTGCAATCTCAATTGTCGTTATAGAAATTAATTCAAAAAAAGACAAAGAAGATTGTTCTATTTGGAATAAAAGATATAACTTTGCACGTTTTTTAATTGAGACGTTTTATTATTAGGTTCGCAAGTATTGCAGAATAAATGAAAAAGATAATTTTAGGTGCTATCACACTGTTTTTACTTACTTCTTGTAACGGTAAGAAACCAAAGATAGATCCTTTTGAATCACTTACAAATTTAGTTGATTCTGCTTCAGCAGAAACAGACTCAGCAGCTATCGATTCAGTAGAAGAGTCTCCCAAGGCCACGAAAGCTGACGAAACCTTCGACGACTTTATTTACAGTTTTGCGTCTAATAAAAAGATGCAACAACAAAGGATTCATTTTCCTCTTACTTTTATCAATGGAAACTCAGCTAGTAAAATAGAAAAACGTTTCTGGAAAACAGACCACCTGTTTACAAGACAAGAATATTACACTATGCTTTTTGATAATGAACGTGACATGGACTTAATGACCACCACCTCTCTTAAGTCGGCACAGTTTGAGTGGTACTACATGAGAACAAAAAAAATAAAAAAGTATAATTTCAACCGTGAAAAAGGAGCCTGGATGCTAAGTTCTATCGTTATTAGCGATATTAAAAACGATGAGAATGAGAACTTTATAGAGTTCCTTCATAAATTTGCGACAGATAGTATTTTTCAGCGTTCACGCACTCGCGAACCTATTACTTTCGTAACAACAGACCCGGATGATGATTTTTCAATTCTTGAAACTACTATGGAAGTTAATCAATGGTTTGCTTTTGCTCCCAGACTGCCGAAAGAAAGATTTTCGAATATAAACTACGGGCAAAGTAATTCAGAATCTTCAAATACCAAAATCCTTTCAATGAAAGGGCTTGGTAATGGTTTTTCAAACACGTTGTATTTCAAACGACAAGGTAAACTCTGGGAATTCTACAAGTTCGAAGATTTAAGTAACTAATTCAAGCTACATCCAGCTATATCTATTTGACAAGAAGTTCTGGATAATCTTTATCACTATTTTAAAGATTTTGGGAATGTCATATAGTGTGTAATCGAAATTTTGTATATTTGCCAGCAAATAGATAACAAGATGATTACAGTAAAAAAACAATATTCATTACTTCCTCACAATACTTTCAGACTTGATATAAAAGCAGATACATTCATCGAGTATTCATGTATTGATGATTTAAAGCAAATCATAAACGACAAAGAACTTATAAACGGCCCTTGTCTTCACATAGGAAGTGGAAGTAATTTGTTATTCACATCTGATTACAAAGGAACAATTCTTCATTCCCAAATACAGGATATTATAATAATAGAAAATACCGACGATTATATCTTAGTTAAAGTTGGAGCAGGTATGGACTGGGATAGTTTTGTTGCTTACTGCGTTTCTCAGGGATGGGCAGGAGCAGAAAATCTATCTCTTATACCCGGAGAAGTAGGTGCCAGTGCTGTACAGAATATCGGAGCATACGGAGTAGAAGCTAAAGATCTTATTTATCAGGTAGAGGCTGTAGAAATTGCAACAGGAAATGATCGAACATTCACAAATGAAGAGTGCAACTACTCATACCGTCAGAGTATTTTTAAATCCGATTTAAAAAATAAATATATTGTCACTTATGTTACTTACAAACTAAGTAAACATCCTGAATTTAATCTTGAATATGGCAACATAAAAGCTGAGTTGGAAAAATATCCCGAAGTATCTTTGGCTACAATCCGTCAGGCTATTATTGACATTCGCAATACTAAATTGCCAGATCCTAAAGTGGAAGGCAACGCCGGTAGTTTCTTTATGAACCCCATTATTCCCCGTTCACAATTTCTGGAGTTGCAAATGCAATACCCTGAAATACCTCACTATGAAGTAAGCCAGGATCTTGTAAAAGTACCAGCTGCATGGATGATTGACAAATGCGGATGGAAAGGAAAAACATTAGGCCATGCCGGAGTTCACAGTCAGCAAGCATTGGTTCTTGTTAATAGGGGAAATGCCACAGGAGAGGAAATTATCAACCTTTCACGCGAAATCCAAAAGTCAGTAAAAGATTTATTCAATATAGAAATTCATCCGGAAGTGAATTTTATCTCATAACATAATGGAAATTACAATTTTAGGAAGCGGCACATCTACAGGAATACCAGAAGTTGGCTGCACTTGTCCTGTATGTACTTCTTCTGATCCACATGATAATAGACTCAGAGCTTCTGCCTTAGTTAAAACAAAAGGAACAAACATTCTGATAGATTGTGGCCCTGATTTTCGGGAACAGATGCTAGTACATTCTAAGTACGGACGTTTAGATGGTGTACTTATTACCCATGAGCATTACGATCACGTTGGTGGAATAGACGATTTACGCCCTTTTTGCCGCTTTGGAGAGGTTCCTCTTTATACAGAGGAGAACACCGCTCAACGATTGCGAACACGTATGCCTTATTGTTTTTCAGAACATAAATATCCTGGAATTCCTCAGATCTCAATAACTAATGTTAGTACTGAATCTCCTTTTCATATTGGAGATGTTGAGATATTACCTCTAAGAATTTACCATGGAAAGGCTCCAATTTTAGGATATAAAATTGAAAATATGGCATACATTACAGATATGCTAACTATGCCACAGGAAGAATACAGCAAGCTTGAAGGTCTTGATTGCCTTATTATGAATGCCTTAAGAATTGAGCCTCATCTTGCACATCAAACTTTAGATCAGGCTATTGAGAATGCTAAACGCATTGGGGCAAAGCAAACCTGGTTTATCCACATGAGTCATCACCTGGGATTGCATGCTGAGGTCGAAAAAAAGCTTCCACCTAATATGCATCTTGCTTATGATAGACTTGTGATTAAACCTTAGCATTCTTTTTGCGTCTAAGAAAATAGAAGTTCCGGCCGAACTTATATTTAGTTTAATTTAAATAGACGTGATATGAAAACAAAATTATTTATGACACTAGCCATAGTGTTAATGAGTGTCTGTTCTTCACTACAAGCTCAAGAAGTAAAAAAAGAACGTGTATTTCCTAATGAAAAGATGATTAAAGAGTTAAATCTCACAGACAAGCAAGTAGCAAAGCTTAAAGAAGGAGAAGCAGATCTGAAATCTCAAATGAAAGCGCTTCGTGAAAAAGAAGTGCAATCAAAAAAAGAGATGAAAGAATCAATGAAAAAGCTAAAGGATGCTCGTAAAGAAATGATAAGAAATAGCATAACTAAAGATCAGTATATTTCTTATCTTGAAATGCAGGTTGACAGACTTCAGAAAATGAATATGAAGAAGAATCAAAAGCAATTTGGATTTAAAGGACCAAGAGGATCAAAACATAGGTTTATGCACAGAAACCAAGCTCCACAAGGTGCACCTAATTTTGATAACGCACCAGAGTCTGATAATAAATAAAGTATATATTTCTCAGAAAAAGGGATTGTTCTATTTTGAGCAATCCCTTTTCTTTATTCAGGCCTCTCTCTGAAACTGTTTTAATAATTCAATTTAAGAGACCTAAATTTACTTTCTATATTCTCATTTCTAGTTTATAAAACTTTCTTTTTGCCTTCATTATTAAATTACGAAATAAGACAAAAAAATAATACTATGCGGCATAAAATTTCAGGTGTTACTTTTTAAAAAAAATCCGTCATAAATTAAACCTTATTTGTTCATTTCAGTCAAACTTAAAAATTCGACCGGAATTATAAAACTTACGTAATTGTTTTATTTATAAAATGTATGTAATATGAAAACAAAATTTTTTATGACATTAGTCTTGGTTTTAATGGGTATGTGCTCTTTGCAAGCTCAACCAGGACAAGGAAGAAGAAGTCCTGAATTTCCAAGCGAACAAATGATTAAAGAGTTGAAGCTTACTGACGATCAAGTGGCAAACATTAAGAAAGAGAATGAAGAACTTAGGGCTCAAATGAGAGCTTCCCGAGAGAATAAAGAGTTCTCGAGAGAAGACATGAAAGCTATGATGGATAAAGTTAAAGCAGCTCGAGATGAAATGATGAAAAAGAATCTTTCTGCCGATCAATACAAAGCTTATGTTGAGTTTGAAAAAAACAATGCTAAAAACAGAGGACCAAGACCTGAAGGTAGAGGACCACAAGGAGGTGCACCTACTGAATAACAAAAATAGAAGAATTATATAAAAAAACTTCTGCTTTTTGCGTAATGCAATCAAGCAGAAGTCTTTTTATTATTAGAGTCTAACTTAATAATAAAAGCAAATTAGATATTTCTTGCTCTAAGCTTTTCTATCATATCTGTTGTCATGCTTTTCAAATTAAACATAGGCTTCCAATCCCATTCCTGACGAGCACAAGTATCATCCAAACTATCAGGCCAACTATCAGCAATAGTTTGCTTCAATGGATCAACATCATAAACCATTTCGAAAGTTGGGATATTTTTCTTAATTTCAGCATAAATATTTTCTGGAGCAAAACTCATTGAAGCAATATTGAAAGCATTTCTGTGAACCAATCTTGAAGGATCAGCTTCTAATAGCGAAATTGCAGCGTTCAAAGCATCAGGCATATACATCATATCCATAAAAGTACCTTCCTTTATTGGACAAACAAACTTCTCACCTCTTACCGCAGAATAATAGATATCAACTGCATAATCAGTTGTTCCACCTCCAGGAGGAGTTACATTCGATATTATTCCAGGAAAACGAACAGCACGGGTATCAACCCCATACTTATTAAAATAATAATCACTAAGTAGTTCAGTGGTCACTTTTGTTACACCGTACATAGTACACGGACGTTGAATAGTATCCTGAGGAGTTTTAATGTGTGGAGTTGATGGGCCAAAGGAGCCAATTGAACTAGGAGTAAAAACAGAGCAGTTATTTTGGCGTGCAACTTCGAGTATATTCAGTAATCCATTAATACCAACATTCCATGCCAGCATTGGTTTACTTTCTGCGACAACAGATAGAAGTGCTGCGAGATTGTAAATAGTGTCAATCTTATATTTTTTTACAATCTCCAAAATCATGTTCGGATCTGTAACATCAGCCACCTCAGATGGTCCCGAATCACGCAATTCGCCTTGAGGTGCTGCAGATGGAATATATCCTGCAACCACATTGTCGTTGCCATAACGACTTCGCAATTCCATAGTTAATTCTGAACCAATCTGCCCGGTAGCTCCAACTACCAAAATATTTTTCATTGTGTTAATTATTTAAATTTGTTAGAATTAGGCTGCAAAGTAAGCACATTTTTTTTTAATAAATACTTATAAGACGTTGTTTATTCAAAAAATAATAATGACTTTTGTAAAGCAAACAAGTAGAAATACAAGATACATTTAGTACTGATATATAAAACTAACTAATAATAAACGAATTATGTACAGCAAAATGAAAGAATACCTCAGCAATACAATTGCTGAAATTAAAGAAGCAGGTCTTTACAAAGAAGAGCGATTAATTGAGAGTGCACAACAAGCTGCAATTACTGTAAAAGGAAAAGAAGTGCTGAATTTTTGCGCCAACAATTATCTTGGATTATCAAACAATCCTAGATTAATAGCTGCCGGAAAAGAAATAATGGATAGACGTGGCTATGGAATGTCTTCAGTGCGTTTTATCTGCGGTACGCAAGATATTCATAAAGAGTTGGAAGCTGCAATCTCCGATTATTTCAAAACAGAAGATACTATTCTCTATGCTGCATGTTTTGATGCTAACGGCGGAGTGTTTGAACCTCTTTTCGGACAAGAGGATGCTATTATTTCGGACTCATTAAACCATGCTTCAATCATTGACGGAGTAAGACTTTGCAAAGCAAAACGTTATCGCTACGACAATGCAGATATGGAAGATCTGGAAAGATGTTTAATTGAAGCTCAGGAACAAAGATTCCGCATTATTGTTACCGATGGCGTTTTCTCAATGGATGGCAATGTAGCACCACTGGATAAGATATGTGATTTAGCCGATAAATATGATGCGCTGGTTATGGTTGATGAATGCCACTCCGCTGGCGTTGTTGGTAAAACCGGACACGGAGTAAATGAACAATTCAATACTTACGGTAGAATTGACATCTTGACTGGAACACTAGGAAAAGCGTTTGGTGGTGCAATTGGTGGGTTTACAACCGGTCGTAAAGAAATTATCGAGTTGCTTCGTCAGCGTTCTCGCCCATATTTATTCTCTAATTCAATACCTCCTGCAGTAATCGGTGCTAGTCTGGAAGTATTCAAAATTTTGAAAGAAAGTAATGAGTTGCACGATAAATTAGCTGACAATGTAGCTTACTTCCGTACAAAAATGATTGAAGCTGGATTTGACATTAAACCTACCCAAAGTGCTATTTGCGCAGTAATGCTTTACGATGCAAAACTGTCACAGGAATACGCAGCCAAATTATTGGAAGAAGGTATTTATGTAACAGGGTTCTATTATCCTGTAGTACCAAAAGATCAGGCTCGTATCCGCGTTCAGATCTCAGCCGGACACGAAAAAGCTCATCTGGACAGATGTATCAATGCGTTTGTTAAAGTAGGAGAAGAATTAGGTGTATTGAAATAATTCACATGAAGATATTATATTATATCTACCAAATTTGTATTGCACTTCCTTTATTACTGGTATTAACTATACTTACCGCATTAGTAACAACTGTGGGATGTATGTTAGGAAGTGCACATTTTTGGGGATATCATCCGGGTAAAATATGGTCTCGACTTATATGCTTCTTTTTATTAATACGCGTAAAAGTCAATGGACGGGAAAATCTTAAAGGAAAAACATCTTATGTATTTGTAGCAAACCATCAAGGATCATTTGATATTTTCCTTATATATGGCTATCTGGGACGAAACTTTAAATGGATGATGAAAAAAGGAATAAGAAAAATTCCTTTTGTTGGAAGAGCTTGCGAAGAAGCTGGTCATATATTTGTTGACCGAAGTGGTCCAAAGAAAGTTTTGGAAACAATCAGGAAGGCAAAAGAAAGCATTACCGAAGGTACATCTGTAGTTGTATTTCCTGAAGGCGCAAGAAGCTTCACCGGACATATGGGCTATTTTAAGAAAGGAGCTTTTCAGCTGGCTGATGATTTACAGCTTGCAGTAGTACCTTTAACAATTGAAGGATCATTCGATATTTTACCTCGTGTCGGAAAGTGGATTCATCGCCACGATATGACATTAACTATCCACAAACCAATTCCCCCAAAAGGAAAAGGATTAAAAAATATCCAGGAAACATTAGATGAATCTTATAAAATTGTAGAAAGTGCACTTCCCGAAGAACTTAAAGGAATGGTCTACAATCCAGATCAAAATTAATGAGCAACACTTGCAGCAGGCTGTTTTTGAGAAATCATAGCAGCTTGCTGTTCATTTTGCTGCATCATCTGATTTTCTTGTATTGACTGCATATTATCATGCGCCTTACTTACATACTCTTTAATCAATGGATTATTTTTAAAAGAATCAGGAGCATTCTTTACTATATCTTCCATAGCTGGAGTCATCAATGGATAAGGGAAATTGCTACACATCATCAAAAAGACTCCTGGGCCCAAAACATTTTCATAATTTTCAGCAATAAATGATTTTACATAACCATTCATTTCATTCATTAGCTTATCACTCTCTTTTGTAAGAATCACATTTATCTCTGCAGGATCAACTCCATCAAGAATCATTTTTGCTTCCTTGTGTCCCAGCTCTTCATTTCGGGCATCCATAGATGCTTTCTTTTCTACAAATGCATATAATTTATCATTTAAAGGAGTACCTTTCACAGTTAGCTTTGTATTGGAAATATTAAGTTCTATACTACCACCCTCCAATACCATAGGCATAATGTTTTCATCATCCATAAAAAGAGATACCATCTGAACAGAGTCTACACTTCCTTTCATTGCAAACTCTCCATGAACAACTTCAGCAGAGTCAACATTAACCCACTTTCCATCTTTAGCCACTTTAAGAAATAGCATTTTTCCATCTAAGCTGGATACAGAAGAAACACCTTTAATTTTATAGCTTTTGCTGCAAGAAGTCAGTGCCAACAAAATGAAGAGTAATGAAGAGTAAAACTTGATCATATTTAGTCTGAATGTATAATTCGTTATTAATAATTTAAGGCAAATGTAACACCAATAATTTAGTCAGAGAAACATTTTATTAATATTTAAAACTTTTACGGACAAATTTCCTGGAATCACACTAAATATTAACTGAAAAATGGATTCGTTTACTCCATTTAGACGAAGTTTTCGAACAAAATAAATAGGCTAAACTCTATTTCATAATATTATATAATTGAAATCATTTTGTTTCATTATTATGAAATTAAATTTGTAGATCCATTAAGCAAGCAATTTATAACCGTAACCCGAAAAAGCATAAAGAATTATAAAATATTCATTGTATCAACGATGTTATGAAAAGGTTTAAAGAATGAATAAATATTTAATTATATATTTGTATTTCAAAATAAATATTAAATATAAATTGCATGAATAAACTAAAAAGTTCATTGTTCGTACTACTAGTACTTACATTTGTATCTGCAAAAGCCGATGAAGGCATGTGGTTACTTCAGTTAATGAAGGAACAGCATTCTATTGAAATGATGAGAAAACAAGGCTTACTGATGGAAGCCGACGAGGTGTATAATCCAAATGGCATTTCTCTTAAAGATGCTGTAGGTATTTTTGGTGGTGGATGCACAGGAGAGATTATCTCCTCTGAAGGATTGATTCTTACCAATCACCATTGTGGTTATGGTGCTATCCAACAACACAGTTCGGTGGAGCACGACTATCTGACCAACGGTTTTTGGGCTAAAAATCGCAAAGAAGAAATTCCAACTCCAGGATTAGCTTTCACATTCATTGAAAGAATTGAAGACATTACAGATATAGTTTATGCTCAGGTTAAGCAAGGAAAGGTTTCAGAATTATATTCCTATACAACTCCTTATCTGACAAAATTAGCAGATGAGCTTTTAGCAAAGAGTGACCTGAAAGGCAAACCAGGTATCAGCGCTCAGGCTCTTCCTTTTTATGCAGGAAATAAGTTCTACTTATTATATAAGAAAAAATACAGCGATGTACGTATGGTTGCTGCACCTCCTTCATCCATTGGTAAATTTGGTGGAGAGACAGACAACTGGATGTGGCCTCGCCAGACCGGTGACTTTTCCATGTTTCGTATTTATGCAGATGCCAACGGTGAACCGGCCGAATACAGCGAAAAGAATATTCCTTTAAAATGTAAGAAGCACTTAAGTATTTCTTTAAAAGGAGTTGAAGAGGGAGATTATGCCATGATTATGGGTTTCCCGGGAAGTACTTCACGCTACCTTACTGCATCTGAGGTTAAAGAACGTATGGAAGCTATGAATGCACCGAGAATCCGTGTACGCGAAGCTCGCCAGAATGTTTTAAGAGCAGAAATGGCTAAAAGCGACAAAGTTCGTATCCAGTACGCAAGCAAATTTGCCAGTTCAAGTAACTACTGGAAAAACTCTATTGGAATGAACAAAGCTATTGTTGATAATAAAGTTATTGAAACAAAATTAGCTCAGGAAAAAAGATTCCAGGAATTTGCCAAATTAAAAGGCAATCAGGATTATATGAATGTAGTGAAAGAGATTGATGATGCAGTTGCTAAAACATCAGCTATCAATTATAAATGGACTTGCTTCAGAGAAGTATTCCTGGGAGGAATTGAATTCGGAACTCCATATTTATTGTGCGACAAACTAAAAGCTGCATTGAAGGATAAGGATAAAGCAAAAGCTGATTCTGTTATTACAGATATGAAGAAAGTATTTGCTGATATCCACAACAAAGATTATGATCACGAAGTAGACAGAAAAGTGGCTAAAGCACTTCTTCCGTTGTATGCAGAAATGGTTCCTGCCGAACAACGTCCTTCAATCTATTCTGTAATTGAGAAAGAGTTCAAAGGCGACTATAATAAATTTGTTGATGCTTGTTACGACAATTCTATTTTTGCCAACCAGGCAAACTTCGACAATTTTGTAAAGAATCCGTCTGTTAAAGTACTGGATAAGGACTTAATGACAATGTTCGTACGTTCTAAATATGAAATGACTAAAAAATTAAATGACGAACGCAACACAGTAACTGAACCACTTACATTACTTCACAAGACTTATGTTCGTGGATTAGGTGAAATGAAAGAACCTACCCCATCCTACCCTGATGCAAACTTTACCATTCGACTCACTTATGGAAATGTAAAATCATACAATCCAAAAGATGGAGTACACTATAACTACTTCACAACCATGAAAGGTATCATGGAGAAAGAAGATCCAAACAATCCGGAGTTTGTTGTTCCTGCAAAGCTTAAAGAGTTGTATAACAATAAAGACTTCGGACGCTATGCTTTAAAGAATGGTGAAATGCCAGTTTGCTTCCTTTCTACAAACGACATTACCGGAGGTAATTCAGGAAGTCCGGTAATAAACGGCAAAGGTCAGTTAATTGGTGCAGCATTTGATGGCAACTGGGAATCATTAAGCGGAGATATCAACTTCGACAATGATCTTCAAAGATGTATCTGCGTAGACATCCGTTACATTTTGTTTATTGTAGATAAACTAGGTAACAGCAAACATTTGATTGACGAAATGACCATTGTAGAATAATAAAGATATATGAAGAAATTTTTATTGGCAGTTACAGCATTTACGTACTTCATGGGCAGTTATGCCCATGAAGGCATGTGGATGCTTCCCGATTTGAAAGAACAAAATGCTGTAGCAATGTATGAACTGGGACTACAGGTTCCTATTGATTCAATTTATAGCCCCAACGGTATAAGCATAAAAGATGCAGTTGTTCACTTTGGTGGAGGATGTACAGGTGAAATCATTTCATCCGAAGGTCTTATCTTAACAAACCATCACTGTGGATATAGTTACATTCAGCAACACAGCTCTGTGGAACATGATTATCTTACTGATGGATTCTGGGCTATGAGTCGTGAACAAGAACTTCCTTGCAAAGACCTGACAGTAACATTCATTGATCAGATTCTGGATGTAACTTCTTACGTGCAGGATCGTTTAAAGAAAGATGAAGATCCGGAAGGACTGAACTATCTTTCACCAAAATACCTGAAAACAGTAGCCGATAAGTTCGCTAAAGAAAACAAAGTTGAGCTTACTCCCGCAACCGTTCTTGAACTAAAAGCATTTTACGGAGGAAACAAGTATTATCTCTTTATAAAGACTGTTTATAAAGACATCCGTATGGTTGGTGCTCCTCCTTCATCCATTGGTAAATTTGGTGCCGATACAGATAACTGGATGTGGCCTCGTCAAACCGGAGATTTCTCTATGTTTCGTATTTATGCCGATAAGAATGGAAAATCTGCCGAATACTCTAAAGATAACGTTCCATTGAAGGTTAAAAAGTACTTTACGCTTAACATCAGCGGTGTGAAAGAGAAAGATTATGTTATGACTATGGGATTCCCGGGAAGCAACTGGCGCTACATGATTTCCGACGAAGTGGAAGAACGTATGCAGACAACCAACTTTGCACGTGATACCATACGTGGCGTTCGTCAGTCGGTAATGATGGAAGAAATGCAAAAAGATCCGGCTGTACGTATACAGTATGCCAGCAAATATGCTTCTTCTGCCAACTACTGGAAAAATGCCATCGGCATGAACGAAGGACTTGTTCGTCTAAAGGTACTCGATACAAAGAAAGATCAACAAGAAAAACTTCTTGCATACGGCAAGGCTCACAACGATGATTCTTACCAGAAAGCATTCAACCAGATTCGTGAAATTGTATCTCAACGCAGAAATGCCATGTATCATCAGCAAATTATCACCGAAGCATTATCCCGAGGTACTGAATTTGCAAAAATTCCTTCTACTTCAGCACTTCTTAGTGCACTAAAGAGTAAGGATAAAGAGAAGATCAATACAGAAAAAGAAGCTTTGATAAAAGCTGTTGATAAATATTTCGATAAGGATTATAATCCGGCAGTAGACAGAAAGGTATCAAAAGAGATGCTTAAGGTTTATGCTGCCTTAATTCCTGAAGGAAAAAGGATCTCTATTTTCAGCATTATAAAAGATCGCTTTAAAGGAAACTCTTCTGCATTCGTAGATGCATGTTTCGACAATTCTATCTTTGGATCAAAAGAGAACTTCAACAAGTTCATCGAAAAACCAAGTATCAACAAAATAGAGAAAGACTGGATGGTACTTTATGGCATTTCTGTAGTAAATGGTCTGGAACAGACAGCATCGGAAATGAAGGAAATAAATAAAGCTTATGATGCAGCTCACAAAACATGGGTAAAAGGAATGATGGATATGAAGAAATCTGAAGGTAAAGCAATTTATCCGGATGCCAATTCAACTTTGCGCCTTACTTACGGACAAGTGCTGCCTTATGAACCTGCTGATGGTGCTGTATACAATTACTATACAACTCTGAAAGGTGTGATGCAGAAAGAAGATCCAAATAACTTCGAGTTTGTTGTTCCGGCTAAACTGAAAGAGTTATATAACAACAAGGACTTCGGACGTTATGCCATGAAGAACGGTGAAATGCCAGTCTGCTTTATTGTAAATACAGACAATACCGGAGGAAATTCGGGCAGTCCGGTGTTTAATGGTAAAGGCGAACTCATTGGTACTGCATTCGACCGCAACTATGAAGGACTGACAGGCGACATTGCTTTCCGCCCTTCATCTCAACGTGCAGCAGTTGTCGACATCCGCTATACTCTATTCATCATCGATAAGTTTGCCGGAGCTTCACATCTGGTTAAAGAAATGACAATTAAGGAATAGTTTTTGCTTTATAAGCTCAGCATTGAGTTATCTGGCAAAAATGCCAACAATATAAAAGGGGAAGAGTTGATCTTCTCCTTTTTTGTTTTTGTGGAGGTTCTATTCTGTTTTAAATCTATATTATTAGATAACAGATTATTATTTCTACGACATTTATATAAATTGCACTCTCATAGTGCAATTATTGTCTTTTTTTGCACTATCATAGTGCATTTCTTCTAACTACAAATAGCACCAAAGGTATCTAGGGATTAGGAAAAGTAGATAATATTTATTTAGATAATACAAACCTTATTTATAATCTGGCTCAGGATGCTCCAAACATTGGTAATATCAGAGAAACTTTCTTCTTTAATCAGTCCAAAGTAAACTATGATGTAATAGCATCCCCTATTTCCGACTTTCTGATTGATAACATGACTTTTGAAATTGGGGGCAAAAACAAAAGGCAGAAACAAGTTCAGGAATTGAAAATAGTTTTGTAATAAAGGATGATATTGTGTTTGGTTATACGAATATTGTTCCTCTTTGGCAGTTTGGTATGGGGTGTTAAATCAAAAAAAATGTTGATATAAATAAAAAGAATTAATATTCTCCTTTTATTTTTTATCGAGGAATTATTTCATACATTTGCACATATTATTACTTAATACTAAGAATATATATATCTGTATACAAAACACATCGAACAATGAATTTAATAAAGGACCTAGAAATACAACTTGAAGAAAAATGTCGATTCTGTAATCCGCCGGAGAGAGAAAGAATTTTATATGAAACTGAACATTTTTATGTAATGGTCTCATTAGGTCCTATCGTTGAAGGCTATTTATTGATTGTCACCAAAAAACATTTTGGAGCCTGTTTAAATATTCCTGCAACTTATCTGGCAGAATTCCTTGAATTAAAAGAAAAAGTTCGGTCTATATTATTACAAGCATATGGCTGTTGTTTATTTTACGAACATGGGAAATTAGGTACTAGCTTGAAAATGACAGATGGACATAAACATTGTTACCATGCCCATCTTCATTGCATTCCTACAAAAATAAAACTAACAAATTTAATTGATAAAGAGTTTGAAGGAGAAAGATTTGAAGATTTTAGGAGTTTCCATGACTTATTAAACGGAGTACAAAAGTATCTATATATAGAGGATGACAAATTAATGATCTATCAACCAAAAATAAAGATAAGGAAACAATATTTGCGTTATATGTTAGCTAAATCTTTAGGTACTACTGAAAGATGGGACTGGGTTAATAATCAGAATTGGGAATTAATTAATAGGACTGCTGAAAAACTAAAAAAATATTTTAATGAGCTTTCTTAAAACAGCTTGTATTGATGATCTTATAAATAATAGTATAAAAACTATAAATGAAAGCATAAGACATATTAATACTGATACGGGATGGCATCAACACTTAGATGCAAAAAAAGTAGGTATAGTAGCGACTTCAATTGCCTTAAAATTTTACTCATTAACAGGTAAGACCTGTCCAGAAGAAGAAGACGCTATCAAGTTTATTCTAAATAAGCAAAATAATGACGGGGGATGGCCTTATATATCTAATACGCCAGACAAGTCTAATGTAGAATCAACATGCTGGGCAATACAAGCGTTATCTTTATACGAAGATAAATACAGCAATGCAATTACTAAGGGGGTAAACTGGCTTTTAAAACATATTATAAAAATAAATCAATCGATTGATCTTGGTTGGGGATATATAAATGAACAACCTTCAAGAACATATCATACATGCATTGCTCTTCGTACATTAGCTAAAAAACCAGAAAACAAAGCTCAAGAATTCGAATCAGCTTTGCAGTGGCTCAAAAACACTCAAGATAGTAAAGGAGGTTGGGGAGAATCTAATGGAAGACCAGCTAGTTTATTTTTTACTTCCTATGCTGTTATTACTCTCATTGAATGCGGAACAGAAACTAATGCTCCATCAATTATAAAAGCATTAGAATGGATCGAAAATAAAATAGAAGAAGTCGGATGGAATGATGCATCGTTAACTTGCTATCTAGAATTCATTGAACAAGAAATAGATAGCAGGAAGTCTAGGCTTTCATTCTTCCATTTTACTTTGCCTTATATAACAATGGCATTTATCAAAGCTGGAAGACAAAACAGTCCTATTGTTTTTAACTCTTTGTCTATACTAAAAAAGAAAAATTTGAATGGGTATTGGCTACATCCTTTTTTAGAGGATTCATCAATTAAACCTATATGGGCTATCTATGATGCCATAAGCTCCTTTATTATGTTTAAGCAAAAGAAAAACAATTGGGGAAAAATTATATACTTTAGGTTATTTAGAGGAAAAATTATGAGCATAACAAGATATAATCCTTTTAGAATTATTGATTCAATTGGAAAAAAATATTGGTTTGCAATAAGGCTATTTGGGGGAATAGCAGTCTTCTGTTTAACTGCTTTTTGGATTTATAGTTACTTATCCCCAGATACTAATCATAGATTCGGGAGTATAGAACAATTCATAGCTTCTATTGCTTCTTCATTAATAGCTTCATTAATTTTTTCATTCCCCAATATAATAAGATATATCAATAAAAAATTAGGGCTATTTAATAGCTTATTATAGTTAAACTAAAAATAATTATGGCGAATATTATAGCAGTCGTTTGGGATTTTGACAAGACTTTAGTTGATGGATACATGCAAGATCCCATTTTTGAAGAGTATAATGTGGATCCTTCCGAATTTTGGAAAGAAATAAATGCTCTCCCTGAAAAAATTAAAGAAGAACAGAACGTAAAAGTAAATCCCGATACAATCTATTTAAATCAATTTATTAAATATGCCAAAGAAGGGGTCTTCAAAGGATTAAACAATACAAAGCTTGAAGAATTCGGTCCAAAACTCAAATTTTATAAAGGAATCCCTGAGATCTTTGAAAAAACAAAAAGTTTGATACTTAATGATTCTACTTATGCTGAATATAATATAAAAGTTGAACATTACATTGTTAGTACGGGAATGGCGCAGGTAATTCGAGGTTCTTCTATAATGGAGCATGTAGAGGAAATATGGGGATGTGAGCTGATAGAAGATGACGATAAAGATGGGAATAAAATTATTAGTGAAATAGGTTATACAATTGATAATACAACCAAGACTCGAGCTTTATTTGAAATCAATAAAGGTATTAACAAGTCAAAAGAAAGAGATGTTAATAGTAGAATCCCTAAAGAATTAAGACGCGTACATTTTGAAAATATGATTTACATAGCAGATGGCCCAAGTGATATTCCTGCTTTTTCTGTTGTAAAAGGAAAGGGTGGCGCAACTTTTGCTATATATCCTAAAGGAAATAAAGCAGCCTTCCAACAAGTTGAGAACCTACGTAAAGATGGAAGAATTGATATGTATGCTGAAGCTGACTATAGTGAAGGAAATACTGCTTATATGTGGATCTGTAATAAAATTAAAGAATTTGCAGAGAAAATTAAGGCTACAGAGAAAAGTAAACTTTCTGGTGCCATTTCAAGTATACCTAAACATTTAGTTTAGGATAATAAAGATGAATAATTTATCCATTTCCAAGTTCTTAATGAACAAAATACAACAATCTGCTTTTATACAGATGTTCTTGTTTAGAGAATCTATGTCATACTAAGAAACTGAATAAAGACGATCATATAGCTCACATGAGCTATATGATCCAGAGAACAAAGGTACATTAAGAAAAAACTTATCTGTTTATACCTATACAAACAGAAGGTAAAATAACAGGTATCAGACTATCTGAAGATTAGAATGATTGAAATAAACAATATATTGATATTTAAATGAGAGGTTACAAATATTCAGTTATCCAATAAATTTGGATAACTGCCAACAAATCAATAGAAAATAAGCAAAAACATTCTATAATGGGTTTACAATTAAAATAAAATACATATTTTTGTAAACCAAAACAATTGTCGTCAAACTATATTATGGAAGAAGTATTTTCTAAGAGGCTAAAAAGTGCCCGTGTAATGCAAGGATTCTCTATGGATGCATTATGTGCCCGTATGGATAACATTATATCCAAACAATCCATTTCTAAATACGAAACTGGGAAGATGATGCCGGACAGTACTATATTGATAGCTTTGGCAAACGCCTTGCAGGTTAGTGTGGATTATTTGTTCCGTCCTTTCAAAACTGATTTGCAATCTATTGAATTCCGTAAAAAGAGCAAACTCAAAATTACGGCACTAGATAGTATTAAAGAGAAGGTCCGGGATTCTGTGGAACGTTATCTTGAAATTGAGAATATATTAAATATGGACTCCAAGTTCAAAATTGATTTTTCAAATGTAACTGTTCAAGGTGCTGATGACGTAAAGAATCTGGTTGTGCGTCTTCGGAAAGAATGGAATCTGGGAGAGGATGCCATTAGCTATGTACTAAGTCTATTAGAAGAGAATGAAATAAAAGTAATTGAGCTGGATGCTCCTGACGGTTTTGATGGCTTAAGTGGTTGGGTGAATCAATCTTATCCTGTCATTGTGTTAAATAAGAATTTCCCTGCTGAAAGAAAACGTTTTACCGCTTTGCACGAATTAGGGCATCTCCTACTCTCTTTCGACCCGATTATTTCAGCCAAAGAGCAGGAAAGTTTATGTAATTTGTTTGCAAGTGAAATGCTGTTGCCTTCTAATCAGTTTATTAAACTTCTTGGAGCATCACGTAAAGATATCTCATTACAAGAATTAATTGATCTGCAAATGCAATATGGTATATCAATTGATGCACTGATATACAAAGCAAAAGAGTTGAATATAATCAGCGAACAACGATATAATACCTATTTTATTAAAAAGAATACCACTCCTAAATTTAAGGATGATGCTAATGAAAGCAGATTTCCAATAGAAACGTCGTATCGTTTCCGTCGTTTAATCTACAGGGCTATTGCTAGTGAAATAATTTCATTATCAAAAGCGTCGGTATTACTTAATGCTCCGATTCAAGAATTAAAATTGTCACTTAACTTAGTGTAATGAGTAATATTGCAGTTAGTGATACAAATATATTCATTGACCTCTATAGCATAGGGTTACTTGATGAGTTCTTTTCTTTATCACAAGAAATTCACACTACAGACTTTGTGATTAACGAATTGACCGTAAAAGAACAAAAAGATAAAGTACTAAGTTTCATCAAAAGTAAACTGCTAACTATTAAAAAACATTCATCTAAAGAATTGGCTGAAATTATAGACTTTAATTCTACTTGCGATAACAATGTTTCTATTGCAGACTGTTCCGTTTGGTTATATGCTCAAAAGAATAAATATCGGCTAATTACAGGTGACAATAAATTACGCAAATCAGCTATTGCTTCAGGAGCATCAGTTTCTGGTATACTTTATATTTTTGATCAATTAGTTGAGCAACAAATCATAACACCTGACATTGCTTGTAAAAAGCTGACTGAATTAAGTAGTATAAACAACAGATTACCTTCACAAGAAATAGAAGCCAGGTTAAATTTATGGTTAGGCAAATCAAAATAATCTAGAAAAAAACATTTTTCGCAGAATCATCTACCACATCTCCCACCAAAATACATAAAAAGCCTTACAGTAAACACTTTCAACTGGTGGGAGATAGAAAATCATCTGCTACTAAATCATGTTTATCTGCCACTAAGCTGGGACATCTGCTACTACATTCTACATTCTTACATATACCAGTATCAATTTTTGTCTTTACAACTTAATTAAAGAAAAAATTCGCTTTAAATACAATGTACTAAAAGCAAAAAAAGACATATTTGCATATTTGAAATAGTTTTACTATCTTTGTAAAAGAATATAGGTAAGCCCTCGACCGAGTGCCTATGAGTTCATGAATAAAAACCCATAAGTTCTCTATCGAGGGCTTATCGGTTCTCGGTTGCAGGCTTACTTAATTATAAAGTAAAAAATTAATAATTAACCAAATAGAATACTATGGCAGCAACCTATGATTTGAGAGAAACCCCAAACCCTAAAAAAGACGGAAAGAAACAACCATTATACCCACGCATCGTATCGAAAGGAACAATTTCTTCGCGCGAATTGCTTGAGGAGATCTCTTCAGGAACTACTTTTACTGTAGCCGATCTTGAGGGCGCAATTAGTGCACTGGCTGAGAAAATGGTAACCCATCTGAAGAATGGATATAATGTAGAACTTGGAAACATTGGCTATTTTTCGGCCAAGCTGAAAGCTCGTCCGGTAATGGAAAAGAATGAAATACGCTCTGCTTCAGTTGAATTTGACAATGTAAACTTTAGGGCATCAGCCTGGCTTAAGAAAAATACGCGCGGAGATTTGGAACGTTCCAGCAGAGGGTTCCAAACATCGGCAAAGCTTAGTGAAGAAGAACGAAGAAGTATGCTGGAAAAATACCTCGACGAGAACACTTATATTACCCGGACAGACTACACAAAACTTACAGGGCTATTAAAGAATAATGCCATGAAGGATTTAAAAGAGTTTGTAAACCAGGGAATCTTAGTTTCAAGTGGCCACAGAAACCAGATGATTTTTCTACGCGCACCGAAGAAATAAGTCGGATGAAGAATAGTGAAATACTTTATCAAAAGTCTTTTGCATTCTTTATTAACTCTATGGAATGTGCAAAAAAATGCACATTCCAAATTCATACAAACTATTGAAAACCATAACTTAATTTAATATACAGAAACAGCCACATTATATTATGCTTACACATACTATGACTTACAAGCAAATGCAAGAAGAGTTTTTTTATGACATGAACAATCTTCTTTTACCACATCTAATAAAAGTGTATGATAAAAGAGCTAAAAGAGCAATACTAAAAACGACTAAATTTCCTGTTATTTTCAATCCGGTCTATTTTACAAGTAAACGACAAAACCGTTGGATAATTATGTATTATGCTATTGATAAAAAACTTGCGCATGACGCTTGCTGTGTTATTCTACTAACCGTAAATACACCAGAAGGAGTATATGTTTATAGAAAAGATATGGGAACAGACGATATGCTGATTACTGTCTACCCACCCCATTTCTTTTCCCGTTATCGCTCTCGTCAGCTTAAAGACGACTCATTAACCACCGAAGAAGTAATTATCAAATTTTTCAAGAATAATTTTGATGGTATGATTGCTCGTAAAGACAATATAGCAGAAGCAGCAATAAGAGAAGGATATGCATTGGGAGAAGTTTTAAGTTTGGAATGCAATCTGGTTATGATGAAAACCTTTATTACGAATAAAATGCTTAAGGAAGATCAAAGCCTTGGACAGATATGGCAAAACATGGATCAGGAAGAAGCAAACTTCCTGAAAAAAAGTGGTAACGAAAAACTAATAGCAAAAGTAAATGACTATATGCTAAGAGCAAAAGTTCAATTACAATTAAAGGCAATGATAGCTAAACTACAACAAGTAGATATAAAACGACCATAAATTTCAGTAGCAGATACCCAATATTAGTGGAAGATAAAATGTATATAAAGTTCATCTTCCACTAATATATTAAATTAGAAATCAGCAAATTAATATAGATTTAGTAGCAGGTGGAAGATGATTTCTATTTTTCAATCTTCAGTTCTCACTTTCATGAAATATTCTGTAGGTGTCACACCTGTTATTTGGCGGAAGTTGCGCAAAGCAGTTGCGCGAGATCGGAAACCTACATCATAAAAAGCCTGCTGAAAATTACCTGAACAGTTAGATGTTACACAATATACAAAATCGTCAACGCGTAATTTATTTATATATGTAGTGTAATTCCCGAATTCACTTTTCTGGATAGCGATTGAAAGAGAAGTTCGGTTAGTATTCATTATTGATGAAAGTTTGTTTAAAGTAAGATCCGGATCCCGCCATGCAGCATTCTTTTTCATATATTCATCCAGCCTGCTAAAAAGTTCGGAATTATTCTTTTCTAGATCATCATAAGGAGTATCAACTTCGCTCGAATTATATAGTGTTTCCTCAAAAACTTTACTTGGCATTTCAGGAAAAGGACTTTCAGACATCGGATTTCGGATAAAACGAGTGGATAATTCTCTATAAGCTATTAGCAAACTGCATCCTACGCTGATATAATAGTATAATGTACAGGAAATTAAATTCCTATCCCATAATATCCATAAAAAGGCAATCGTATTTATTGAGAAAATAATCATGTATATCCACTTCCACCGATTGTCTACATTACAATATTTTTTAGTGTAGGGCACAAAAAAGATGAAGAATACAGGACACAGTATCAACAAGCATAATATAAAACGAAACCACACATCAAAGTCCGTTATATAGGGAAGCATTACTAGCAATGAGCTATAATTAGTATATTTAACTCCACACCACAATGTAATTAGCCATATTCCGTAGAGTGCTCCAACTGGAGTATATAGCAAAACAATATGCTTAAAATTAAGCCAGCCAGGTGAAACAACCTCAATGGGATATATTATATAAGATGTGATCATGAATAAAGCCAGTAAAAGCACAGGGACTGACACCACTAGCATTGGAACCTGCCCATGAGTAGCAGCCCAATAACGGGGAACGTAATTCAATACGGAAAAAAATATGATAACTGATAAAAAGATTCGTGAACGCTCACCCTCATCACGACGTGCAAAAAGATAAATGGATGTCAAGAAGCAAACAATTATTGCAGCAAAAATTGTATCTGAATAAAAATCCCACATAAGTAGTTAAAGTCCTTTATTTTATGATTTCAGTTTGTGTCCATTGTATCAATCTTAAAACAAAGATAAAAAAATAAAAACAGGAAATATAAGTTTTAATTAAATTATTTAATTATAAAAATTGCATTTTTGATACATAATTGCAAATTATACATAATCTTCTACCAAATACATATCACTAACGTATTCGTTTAAACCTTCCTGGAGATATTCCAATGCTTCATCAGGAGTATCTCCATAAGCACAACATTGCATATTATAGGTAAGATAAGCGTAATAACCTCCATCTGTGGTACGCTCAAGAACATAATCTTCTTTTCTAAGTTTCATAGCTAAAAATAATTTGATAGTGCCGGAATAGCAAATATTGTATGTTTATCTTTTTTTTCTTCAAGTTCCTCAAGTAGTACTCTTTCACAACTATTCACCCAATATACAAAAGAACGGTTTGGAGTATAGTTCTTTGAGAATTCAATAAGCTCATCCAGATTAAAAGAGTCGGAAGTAATACCGGCACCTGCCCTTACAGCATCGTAGGCATTGCAATCCTGTTCAATATGTGCGGGAACCATCATTACCGGTTTGCCAATGTACATTGCTTCACAAATAGATTCGAACCCGGCAGTACTGGCATACGCACGGCATCCACTCATTGATTTCAGAAAATCAACATCGTTTAGGGTATGGAAAGAAAGAGTATCTGTTACTTTTGTTTCTTCCTGGGCATCAGGCTTATCCCAGAAAAAATGTAGCTGCAATTCCGGATGCCTGGAGTTAAACTCGATAATATTATCTGCATAACCAGAATTTACCATATATCCGTGAATATAATTCCCGTGCTCGGGCAGAAGAGAGAAAACTTCACTGCGCAACAATGGAGGTACTACTGTTACATTTTCTCTTTTATCATCGCACATTCTGTAAAATGAGAGAGCCAACCTCTTTGAGCTTCCTATGCTTGTGAGGCGAGTAAAGAAGCGTAGCAAGTAAAGGTTAAAGGCGTTTTTCCGGGGAAATTCAAAATCACGATGCAGGAAAAGATACTGGTGACCAATGCACACATAAGGAATCCGGGGACGCAGAAAGGTGTAGGTTAGTCCCGTAAGTAATTCGTAGAAGTTAATAACCACGTCGGCGCCGGATTCTTCTATGCGCTGTTTTATATAAATCATACTTTTAATATATGCAGGCGTCTGAAGCAAGTTATACACAACACTTCTTCCAATATCTGCTCTTTTATTTTGTGCAGACGGCAGAAAATTAGGACTTAAGAATCTCTTAACAGGTGCTTTTATATTCCTGTTAAAGAATCCCGGAAGCGAGCGTGAATTACTTTTTCCTACTAAGACTTCCACCACTTCGTGCCCGTTTTTAAGCAACATTTCTTCTAATGTAATTGCTTGGGTAAAGTGACCTCTACCCTCTCCTTGAACAATAAATAAGAATTTCATGAGGCTATATATATTTCGTCTGTTATATCATTATAATTCTCTTGTATCAGCACTCCTTCATAGTAGCGCACGCTCCAGTTTCCTTTTTCGTCCTCAACCAAAGCAGATAATGTTTCTACCCAGTCTCCGGAATTAAGGTAGTGTATCTCTTCATAATAGGTATTTTCGGGATGATGAATATGTCCGCAAATAATGCCATTGCATCGTTTTATCCGGGCAAGATCAACCAGCTCTTTTTCAAAATCGGAGATATAAGATACTGCAGATTTTACTCTTTGCTTAATTGTTTGTGAAAGTGAGTAATATGGCTTTCCTTGTTTTACTCTACGGGCATTATAGATTTTATTCAGCCAAAGAAGCATTGAATAACCAATATCTCCCAGTTTAGCCAGCCATTTCATCTGAGTGGTTACCGAATCGAAAACATCACCGTGAGTAACATAATAGCGCTTGCCGTGACTTTCATAAATATAATCTTTTACTATACTGATATTATAGAGTGTAAGTGGGGCCAGATTATCCAGGAAATCATCGTGATTTCCTCTTACATAAATAACTTCCGTGCCAAAGTTCTCCATCATTTTCATAATTACTTTAAAGAACTCGGTATGCTTTGGTTTCCATTTATTCAGCCCGCCTTTTTGTAAATGCCAGCCGTCTATAATGTCTCCGTTAAGAATCAGTTTATCACAATTAATTGATTTCAGGAATTTAGTTACTTCCTCTGTTTTGGAATGAGGAGTTCCCAAGTGAATGTCCGATAGGACTACTGTGGGGTAATAGTTTCGTAATTGCATAAGTTTTTATTTTTTGCTCTACAAATATCATCTTATTACATTACAAAAGGGTGAACACAATATTACTATCTTATTAAGTTTAAGCAGTTACATACTCCTTAAAAAAAGACGCAAGCAACTGATTATTCAATTACCTGCGTTCAACTATAATTCTGCTATTTTCTGATTTAATTATTCCGGCTCATTTATACTCCTGCGTTTTCGTAATAATGATGTACTCTCCAGTTACCATTTTCGTCTTCAACCAAGGCAGACAGAGATTCTACCCAATCGCCTGAGTTCAGATAATGAATATCTTCGTAATATCTGTTTTCCGGATGATGGATGTGACCACAAATAACACCATCGCATTGTTTAACCCGGGCCAGAGATACCAGTTTCTTTTCAAAATTAGACATAAAAGAAACAGCTTTCTTAAATTTCTGCTTTATAACCTTTGAAAAAGAATGATAAGGTTTACCATGCTTAACTCTGCGGGCATTGTATTTTTCGTTTAACCATAGAAGTACCGAATAACCCAGATCGCCAAGCTTTGCCAACCATTTCATACGGGAAGTAACAGAGTCGAATACATCTCCGTGAGTAACATAGTAACGTTTACCATGACTTTCGTAAACGTAATCCTTTACTATCTTTATATTATCGAGTGTCTTTGAAACAAAATTATCCAAAAAATCATCATGATTTCCCCGGATATATATTACTTCAGTACTAAAGCTATCCATCATTTTCATGACGTCTTTAAAGAACTGAATTTGTTTTAGTTTCAATTTACCGAGTCCCTCTTTACTAAAGTGCCATCCATCAATAATATCTCCGTTAAGAATCAGTTTATCGCATTTAATGGATTTCAGGAATTTACTCACCTCCTCTTTCTTAGAATGAGGCGTTCCTAAATGAATATCAGAGAGAACCACAGTGGGATAATATGTACGTAATTGCATATACTTTAGTTTAGCACTACAAAGGTAATGCAATTACGTATAATATTGAATATCAGAATACTATTGTTATAGAACTTTCTGTTTTTTTAATTACATCCAGTGCTTTTTCTTAAAAACCCAAAGAAATCCAGCACAAACAACAAGCGAGAATCCAACTACAAAAACAAATCCCCAGTTAGAGTTCTCAATTCCATTCTTAATATTCATACCAAACATACTTGATATAAGAGTTGGGAACATTAATATAATTGAGATAGATGTCAATATACGCATGATGCTATTCACATTGTTGCTGATAATTGAAGAGTAAGCATCCATCATTCCACTAAGTATATTGCTGTATATATTGGCCGATTCGTGAGCCTGTTTCAGTTCAATTTCAACATCTTCAATAAGTTCCACATCGAGCTCATCGACCGGCAGTTTGAATTTCAGTTTCGAAAGCAGTATTTCATTTCCTTTCAAAGATGTGATGAAATAAGTAAGACAGTTTTCCAGATGGAAAAGCGCCAGCAATTCCTTATTTTCAATAGAACGTTCCAACTCTCGTTTTACAACATCAATCCGTTGATTTATGATCTTAAGTGATTTCAGATACCACACAGATGAAGAAAGAAATAGTTTAAAAATAAGATCTACAGTATCAGTAAAACCAAGGTTCTTGCGTTCGTAATATGATATAAAATCCTTAAGCATAGCAGTCTGGTAATGACAGATGGAAATGCAGATGTTATCTTTAAATATTATACCTAACGGAACGGTAATAAAAGGCATTTTAGAGTCATCCTGACGATGAGGAATTCGTAAGATAATAAACGTCCATTCATCTTCAGTTTCTACACGCGGACGTTCGTCAATATCGGCAATATCCGAAAGAAAATATTCCGGAACGTTAAGTGTTTTTTGCAAGTAATTATAGTCCTCAGTATCTGGACAATCAATTTTAATCCAACAATTTGGCTCCCATTTAGAAATAGTCTCTAGTCCAAAGGCTCCCCTTAGAAAAGTTTTCATGTTTTACCCTCCATTCATTTAGAACAAAGGGATTCAGTCACGAAATGCCTCTGTTCAGATTTTAGTCCTTACTATGATAATCGTCCATTTTGAATTTAAAATGATTACAGCAACAAAAATAGATAAAAATAAAGAAATTCTGGCCTTTTGAAAGAAAAAATAAAAATTTTAATTCTTTAAATATTTTAATATTAAGCTTTGTTTTTAAATTAAAAGAATTACTTTTGCGGCGCAAACCAAAATCATTAAAAAAATGGACGAAGGCCCTGCGGATATATTTAGTTTATTATTAACCTGGTGTAGTTAGGTTAGCATCCGCTTGTGTATGCTTCTTAATCTATATCATAAAAAAAAGAAGCATATGAACTCTTTAATGACGTTCTATCTGAGCCGTGTGATCGGGAGAAAGATCTTTGATACAAACGGACAGTATATTGGTATCGTAAAAGATCTGCTTGTTAATGCAGACAATACGAATCAGGCAGAAAGACCCCTTGTTACAGGTATTAAAATAAAAAGCCCTGATAAAACCGAATGTTACTCCTTTGAGCATTTTAAAGTTCAGAAAATCAATGGTAAAATTAAGGTCAGCTGTTCTCAGCTCATTCAATTATCACAGGAAAATATTGACAACGACCTCTATTTGGCCAGCGTAATTCTGGATAAGCAGATTGTTGATTTGAACGGAAGAAAGCTGGTTAGGGTAAACGACATACGTCTTGTTTCCATAGCCAATGGTACTTTTGCCGTTGCAGTTGATATAGGTATCGAGGGGCTGTTAAGAAGAATCGGGATTGCCAAGCCACTTAAGATTTTCCTCTCTTACTTTAAGGTGAATATCCCTGCCAAATTTATTTTATGGGAAGATGTTGAAGCTATCGACTTTTCAAATCTGAATATCAAGCTTTCGAAGAGCCATTCCAAACTACAAACGCTTCACCCATCGGACTTAGCCGATATTATTGAGGACTTAGGTAAGAAAGCCAGTGCCGATGTGTTCTTATCACTGGATGAAGAAAGGGCGGCCGACGTACTTGAAGAGATGGAAGCCGATGCTCAGGTGCATATCATTGAAAGTCTTTCCATTGAAAAGGCGGCCGACGTGCTCGACAAGATGCCGGCCGATGAAGTTGCTGATATCCTTAATGCTCTTGAGGAAGAAAAAGCCGAACTTCTTCTTAATGAAATGGAAAAGAAAACATCCGAAGAGGTGCGTGAATTGCTCGATTATCCGGAAGATTCAGTAGGTAGTCTTATGGCAACCGAGATTATATCTTTCAGCAAGGAAAAGACAGTTAATGATGTACTAAACGAATTGAGAGAGAAAAAGCCGGAAGCTGCCACATTATATAATTTGTTTGTAACTGACGAAAAAGAAGTATTGATTGCAACCGTTTCATTAAGAGACATAGTCGTATCCTCGCCCGAGGCTACAATCAATGAGATAATGAAGCCTTCGCCTGTTTGTCTGCGCGATGATCAGGATATTGACGAGATTGCGGAAATTGTATCAAAGTACAATATGCTAGCAATTCCTGTTGTTGATAATGCCAATGTACTGCAAGGTATGGTTGTTATAGACGACGTAATAGAAGACTTAATTAACAAACGCAGAACAAACAAATAAGAAAAACAGCTATTTCTCATGTTTAAAAATAAAAAGAATTTTTTCAGCCAGATTGCAATGTTTCTGGCTATTCTGGGACCAGGAATCATTACAGGAAGCGTAGATAACGACGCAGGTGGTATCACCACTTATTCGGTAGCCGGTGCTGTTTACGGATATAATCTTCTCTGGACTCTTATACCATCATTCATTGTATTGATTGTTATTCAGGAAATGAATGCCCGCATGGGTATTGTTACCGGTAAGGGACTGGCCGACCTCATTCGTGAAAATGCCGGTGTAAAAGTTACTTTCTTTATCTTTATCGGTCTTCTTGTTGCTGATATTGGTAATACAACAACTGAGTTTGCCGGTGTTGCAGGAAGTATGGAAGTATTTGGTGTGAGCAAATATATATCTGTGCCCATAGTGGGTATTATGGTGTGGGTACTTGTTGTAAAAGGTACGTATCAGATTGCAGAAAGAATATTCCTTATATTCAGTCTTTCGCTATTGATGTACGTAGTTGCCGCCATTATGGGTAAACCGCATTGGGGAGAAATAGGGCATGCAATGGTTCATCCCGATTTAAAGGTTAACTCTCAGAGTCTGGCAATGGTTATAGGTATTATCGGTACCACAATTGCTCCGTGGATGCAGTTCTACATGCAATCGTCTGTCATTGAAAAAGGGCTGACCATGAAGAATTACAAATATTCTCTCATCGATATTGTTGTTGGATGTATTGCTACCGTAGTTGTTGCTTTCTTTATTATTGTGGCTTGTGCCTCTACCCTTCACACAAACGGAATACAGATTAACGAAGCCAAAGACGCGGCACTGGCATTGAAACCTCTTGCCGGGGAATTGTCTTCTCAGCTATTTGCATTTGGTTTATTTGTAGCATCTATATTTTCGGCTACAATTCTTCCATTGGCAACCGCATTTTATGTATGCGAGGCTTTTGGTTTTGAAGCTGGTATTGATAAGAAATGGGATGAAGCCAAAGAGTTTTATATACTTTACACAGGTATTCTTATTTTCTCGGTTCTTATTATCCTGATCCCTAACGCACCGCTTATTGCTATTTCGTTATGGTCGCAGGTCATTAATGGTATGCTTCTTCCGGTTGTACTTATCTGTATGATTCTACTGGTAAACAACAAGAAGATAATGGGTAAATACGTAAACAAACCTCTCAATAATATTATCGGATGGGGTACAATAACTATCCTGATTATTCTATCCGTAGTGCTTCTTGTACTGCCTTTATTCAGCAAATAAAAAAGATTTTCCATATAATTGAAATAAATGGCGTTATGCTTATAAATTATTAATTGGGAGAACAAATGAATAATTTCAGATGTTTTCCCTTAAATAATTTATAAGTTCTAAGCCCTTATTTAAAAATAAACAGTTATTTTTATTTCAAATATAAAGTAACTATGGAAAAATTCAACGATGTAATAAAAAGCAATAATCCGGTTTTAGTTGATTTCTTTGCAGAATGGTGCGGACCATGCAAAACAATGAAACCTATACTGGAAAACCTGAAAGAACAAATTGGTGATTCTGCCAGAATCATTAAAATAGATGTGGATCAAAACGAAGATCTCGCTGCAAAATACCGCATTCAATCAATCCCTACCTTTATGATATTCAAAAACGGCGAACCATTGTGGAGGCAATCGGGGGTAATGCAGGCTGAAGATCTAAAAGAAATAATAGAAAAATATAAATAAGATTGCATGAAAAAAATACTTATAATTGTGGCTATAGTTGCTGTTGCTATAGTTACCTATTCGTTTGCCGTTCCTCAAGGTGAGAAAAAAGACAAACCGGAAAAAGGTGTCGTTATTCAGATGAGCAATGACTTATATCTGAAAAACGTAGCCGATTACAATGATACTAAAGAATGGAAATTCAAAGGAGATAAACCGGTAGTTATTGATTTCTATGCAGACTGGTGCGGACCTTGCAGAATGGTAGCTCCACTGATGAAAGAATTGGCAAAAGAATACGAAGATCAGATTGTGATTTACAAGGTAAACGTTGATAATGAAAGTGAATTGGCAACTGCTCTTGGCATCAAGAATCTGCCTACCATATTGTTTATTCCTAAGAAAGGTGATCCGCAAGTAATTGTAGGATCGGCAGACAAGTCTACCTTTAAAAGAGCTATTGATCAGGTTCTTCTTGGAAAACCGGCAAAATAAATAGTGCCGGAAATTTATTAAAGTGGTTATTTATTAAATAAATGGCGCAGAGCATCGAGAGGGTGATGAAGAAGCATTCGGGGACCGGAGAACTTCATCACTCTCTTTATTTTTTTCCGCATCACTGGCTTATAACAATGGGTTGTACATTTACCGCAAGCACCTTTTTTGTCTCCATACTTACATTTATCTAACCGCAACAAAGCATAGTCAAGCAACTCTCTGCATTCATCGCAAAGTTCTTCCTGATCATGATTCAACTTACAATAGAGTCGGATCATCTTTTCTACTATCCTCTTTTCATAAACAATTTTACCCATTAAACCTCTATCTGATTAAGAATTTATAAAATGCAAAATAAAGTATCCAACTAAGAATTACAAGGAAATAGATCTTTAGTGCAATGATTAAGCTAAGCTAAACTTAAATATCAGGATACAACAAATAAAGACTGTACAGATTATCATAACAAGGTGTACATCTATAAATAAAAAGGTCTACTCCTTTTATAAATAAGAAGTAGACCTTAAAACAAATCTAATATAATGCAATCTATTAGCTCTGGTTATTATTTGAAGTATCTGTTATATAAACCTTCAAAGCCTTTACCGTGACGAGCTTCATCTTTACACATTTCATGAACAGTATCGTGAATAGCGTCTAAGTTTAGTTGTTTTGCACGTGTAGCAATACGTTTTTTATCTTCGCAAGCGCCTTGCTCTGCATCTTTACGTTTCTGTAAGTTTGTTTTAGTATCCCAAACAACATCACCTAGCAATTCAGCAAATTTTGAAGCGTGTTCAGCTTCTTCCCATGCATATCTTTTGAAAGCTTCGGCAATTTCAGGATATCCTTCACGATCAGCCTGACGACTCATAGCCAAGTACATACCAACTTCTGTACATTCTCCCATGAAATGATTGTTAAGGTCTTTAATCATTTCTTCGTCGGAACCTTTTGCAACACCAACAACGTGCTCATCGGCAAAAGTTAAAGCACCTACAGTTTCTTCTACTTCTACAAACTTGCTGGCAGGAGCCTTACATAATGGGCATTTTTCTGGAGCTGAATCACCTTCATGAACGTAACCGCAAACTGTACATCTAAATTTTTTCATTTTCGTTGTGTTTTAATGAGTTAATCAATATTTTTATCGTTTAGGCAATTCTTACAAATGCCTTTAAAATAGTAATGTATTTCTGTTATAACATGCCCGTCTGTGTTCAAACCACTAACCTCTTGTTCGGATGAAGATATAGGTAAATCATAAATCTTCATACATTTTTTACACAGAAAGTGAGAATGAGGTGAAGTATCACCGTCGAAACAAACATTGTTTTCATCAATAGTGAGCATCAATGCAGCTCCTTGTTCTGCCAAAAGTTTCAGCGTATTGTACACTGTTGTTTTAGATAAAGTTGGCATTGATTTACTTAAACCTGAATAAACCACATCAGCACTTGGGTGCGTACGATGCTTCAACAAATAATCCATTATGGCAATTCTCTGCACTGATGGTTTAATGTTATATGTAATTAGTTTATCATATGCATTCATTCCTTTTAAGTTTTATTTCCAAACTTGTAATCATTACAATCTTATAACAATTGCAAAGGTAGAAACATTTCTGAATCTACCAAAGAATTTTGAATTATTTTTTTATTTAGCCTTGTTTTTGATAAATAGAAGGCGCCATGCCAAACTGTGATTTAAAGCATTTACTAAAGTAGAAAGGATCGTTAATTCCCACTTTATAAGATACTTCGGCTACAGTAAGGTTTGTAGAGATAAGCAATTCCGCAGCTTTCTTCATACGAATAATCCGAAGATATTCATTTGGAGAATGTCCTGTGATTCCTTTTACCTTTTTATAGAATACAGTTCTACCCAATTCCATTTTTGAAGCAAAATCATCGACTGAGAACTCTGGATTCGCAATTTCTCTTTCAAGAATTTCATGCAGTTTGTCAATAAATTCCTTATCTCTATCTGTAGAACAGATAGCCGGGCGCTTTACTCCAGGTTCACTTGAAAACTTATCTCTAAGTTTTTCACGCTGCTCAATCAACTTAGTAATGCGAGTTAATAGTAATTTTACGCTGAAAGGTTTAGATATGTATGCGTCAGCACCACTTTCAATTCCTTCCAAATGATTTTCGGGAGTACCTAATGCTGTAAGCAGAATAATAGGAATGTGACTGGTCTGAATATCTTCTTTAAGTCTCTTTGTCACTTCATATCCATTCATTCGTGGCATTAACACGTCACATACAATTAAATCTGCATCATATTCCTGCAGTTTTTCAATTCCGGCAAGACCATCTTCGGCTGTTTCAACTTCAAAATAAACGCCGATCTCTTCTTTTAAGAACTGACGCACATCGTTGTCATCCTCTATAATAAGTATTTTGTAATTATTTAAAGGAGCAACAGCTGCCATTTCCTGAGATTCCTGAGCTGTAAGCTTCACATTATTCATGATTTGCTCCTCTTTCAATAATACATTATTAGGAATCAGGAAGTCTGTTTCATTATATACTTTTTCATCCAGAGGCAGAGTTACATTAAATACAGACCCTCCACCTGCATTTTCTTCATACCAGATTGTACCTTTATGTACTCCTACCAGCTCATGAACCAAATGAAGTCCGATGCCTATACTATTGCCGGAGAAATTACTTTGCATAAAACGGTTGAACAATTCCGAACGTTTCTCCTTAGGAATACCTACACCGCTATCCTTAACCTGTATAAGAAGATTATTCTTCTCATTATCTACAGTAACAATCAAACTCACTTTCCCCTTGGAAGGTGTATATTTAAAGGCATTTGAAAGCAAATTGTAGACTATCTTATCAAGTTTTTCTTTATCAATAAACATCTTGCAGGAATCCACTGGTGAATTGAACTGAAAATCCATATTCTTAGATTCCGAGGTATCATTAAAGCTCAAGAATATTTCATTTATAAATGCAATAACATCTGTGTTTTCCAATGAGAGTGCCAATTTATTATTCTGCATCTTTCTGAATTCGAGTAACTGATCAATTAATCGAACCATACGATTTGTACTTTTCTCCATTGTTTGCAACGGATGTTCAAGTTCATTAGGAACACGTTCCATACGCTGAATTCTTTCCAAGGCTCCTTTTATAAGAGTTAGCGGTGTACGGAATTCATGAGAGATATTTGTAAAGAATACAAGTTTATAATCTGTCAGTTGCTTTTCTACCTGAATCTTATTATGAAGCCTTGTAAAGTCACGTGCTATTTTATAAGCAAAATATAAAACGGTTCCCAAAACAATAATATAAATAAAGAAAGCCCATGTAGTGCGCCAGAAAGGAGGAGCAATTTCAATCTCGAGGGTTGTTATCCGGGAATCCCACACACCTGAACCATTACATACTTTTACCTTTAAAAGGTATTCACCCGGAGGCAGGTTTTTGTATGCAGCAAAGTTCAAAGATGTAGGCACACTCCAATCTTTATCATAGTTTTCAAGTTTATATGAATATCTTGTAAGCTCTGATTCATAGAAATTAAATGAAGAAAAATCGAGCACAAAAGAGTTTTGAGAGTAATTCAGCTTTATCTTATCAGAGTAAGATATAGATTGTTTCAATGGAGAATCCTGATCTTCCGGACTAACATTAATGCCATTAATCTTAAGACTGGTAAGTACTACCGGAGAAGAAGTGAAAGGTCTTTTTATCTTCCGGGAATCGAATACTATTAAACCATAATTTGTTCCAAAAATAAGTTTTCCATCAGCACAAGTACTGGTACTGTTTTCGCCATAAACATTGCCTAACGCATAACTTGAGAAGAAATAATTCTCAAAAATCTTTGTTTTCGGATAAAACTTAGACATTCCATATTCTGTAGCAATCCATAAGTTACCGCTTTTATCTTCGTTTATTGACTGAACAACATCATTCACCAATCCATTCTGAGTTGTATAATGATCAAAAACAATCGATTGATAATCCTTACTTAACTGACAAGTACTAAATCCGGCACCCGAAGTTCCAATCCATATACGTCCATTCTTATCTTCCATAATGGAACGAATTTCGTTGCTCTTCAATTTGCCATTATTATAGTTAAATGTATAATAAGCTCTTGGGTTCTTTATCAGTAAATCGGGATTAAAAACATAAACACCGGCACTGGTTCCCATCCAAATCATTCCATTTCGGTCCTGTAAAAGAACTCTAACCTGCTTCTGACCATAGAACTGATTTAAGAAATGCTTAAAAATATACTTTCCATTCTGTGGTACAGCCAAATCAAGTCCACCACCAAATGTAGCTATCCACATTCTGTTTTTGCTATCCTTCAAAATAGAAAATATATTATTCTCGGAAATTGAATTAGGATTATTTGAATCATGCTTATACCAAACATTGTCAATACATAATCCATCTCCCCGACTTCCAATCCACTTTTTACCCGAAGCATCTTCTTTTACAGCATATATATTAGTGTGAAAGTTATGCATAACCGACTTCATATTTAAATGAGAGTTGTAAACATAAACAGATCCTTTTCTTGTACCTATCCAGATATCTCCGTTATTCATCTTCGATATCATCCTGATTGTATTTGAACGGTCGGATAAAGATTTATCTTCCGGATATATACGGTTGGTGCTTTCATTCAGCACTGTAATTTTAGAAAGTCCTGCAAATTCAGAACTTACCCAAATCTCGCCTGATTTATCTTCCATTACGTACTGAAGAAAATCAGAACTTATATGACTAAATCCATCAATGTTAGAAGTAAAATGATCTAATTCATCCTTTGCTATATTATAAGCAAACAAACCATTACCATAAGTAGATATCCAAATTACATTTCGGGAATCTTGTACAAAATGGTATCGTTCATTATCGATATAGTTTATTTTATTTTGTGGAATAAGCTGAAAGCTTTTTACTTTTTTTGTGCGAACATTAACATACCACACTTTGCCTGTATGGTTATATACCCAGCAGTTACCTTTATTATCTATCAGACTAGACCCCGAAAGGATTGTTTCATTAAATAAACTATTGTTCTTATATACTTTTTTTGTATCAAAATTAAATACATAGATGCCATTACTGGTAAAGATTATCCATTCGTTATTTAATTCGAGACAGCCGGTAGGAGTTGCAATTCCTTCTACAAGAGAAGAGGAAGCAATGGCTTGTAACTTATTACTAACCGGATTATACCAAAGAATTTCATTTCTGTCGGTTACAAAATAAGTTTGTCCTTTGTAAGTTGAAGATTTGAAAAAAGATCTACTGTTATCTACTACAGTACTACTCCCCCCAGTTACTTTTGTAAGCCCACGTTGTGTTCCAATCCATATATTTCCTCTTGAATCTTCAGAAACGAATACAACCAAATCACTTGTCAGGTTTCCATTCTTTTTCTTATAAGTAACAGACGTAAAAGCGCCATTTTCATATTTCACCTGCCTGCAACCGTTTCCGGAATGCCATAACCACACATCTCCGTTTTTAGCAATATACTTTTTAGAATAGCTTTGTTTTAATTCTCCCTTTCCGGTGAAATCAACAAAACAATCGTGCTTCAAATCATAGCAACTATAAAGCTCTGCTGAAGTATTTATCCATAAGAAACCATTTTTATCTTCTTCCAGATCATAAATTCGATGGTCTACCAAAGAGAGATTATTCCCAAATTGTGGTTTAAAGGTAAGAAATGAGTTTCCATCATAACGACATAAGCCATTAAGCGTACCCATCCAAATAAAGCCTTTACTATCCTGAAAAATATATCGAACAGAGTTATTTGCCAATCCGTTACTCGTAGTAATTTGTTTGGAGCGTATTTCTATTGACGCAAAAGAACGCAGTATAAAGAATAAAAAAAGAAATAAAAAAAGGAATTGCTTTTTCATGTTAGAAACATTAAGATTATATTGCTAAGCAAAAGTATAAAAATAATCGCTTTCTTTTGCTTAACAATATGAATCTTTTTAGGGAATAGAGCTGTAAAAGGTATTATTAACAGGCTTCATATCCCCCTAAAAATATTAATCCATGTGAAAGACTTCTTGCAGAGGAATTGAAACAGGAGAATTATCCGGATTTGTATCCATTATATCGGCCATGTAATCCCACCATTTCTGAACTATCGGGTTATCTCCCTGATCTTGCGAGCTCCCACCTTCTGTCTTTTGACATGCAAAAAGGATATTTGTATCTTTATCCCAATAAATGGAATAATCTGAAACGCCACCTTCCTGAAGCATTTTTTTCAATTCAGGCCAAATAGCCGCATGTCTTTTTTCATACTCTTCTTCGAAGCCAGGCTTCAAATACATTTTAAAAGCTTCTCTTTTCATTGTGTTTTTCTTTTTAATTTGTTTTTATCTTAGGTTAATGTAAACAGGTTTATCTCTGTCACACTTTATTTCTCCATTTTCATATTCCAGTTTTCCTACCTGCACAGAACTGCGTCTGGTTTCGTAATTATCCAATTTTCCGGATGGTGTAGCCACTCTTCCCGGATGTGTGAAATAGATAATATACGCATTCCCATTATTAACAACAACATCTGCATGCAAACCATTGGTTCCATCATCGGTTCCTTTACCAAGTTCTTTAAGAATATTATGTTCCTGACGTCTCCAATTATCCATATCATCTGATGAATAAACAGCCTGTCCATTCCAGTTATCTACAATCATAAAATACTTTCCTTTCCATGCAAAAACCTTAGGCCCCTCACCTGCACGATCGCCAATAACTTTTCCTTTATTTTCCCATGTATTCAGATCCTTGCTTTGTGAGTAATAAATAGATTTATGATCTTTTTCATTGTTATAATACATACGCCACATTCCATCTGGAGCTTTAACAATACAGGCATCAATCACTTTATCCGAAGCTAAAGATATTTTAGTATTAAATTTCCAATCTATCAAATTTGAACTTGTAAGGTGAACTATCTCCCTTGGATGACTCCAGTCAGTAAAAATACCGGGAACCACAGTAAGGAACATGTGATACATGCCATTGTTCTCAACAATATCCGGAGCCCAGTAAGTTACATCTTTTGAACCATAATTAATATTGGCTGTGCCACGATATTTCCAGGAAGAACCATCTGTTGATTCAGCAATGCCGATTGGAGTTCCATGAACCCAGTCAACACCCTTACTATTTGTCATATTTGCCCGTCGGTTAGTATAGAACATAAACCATTTTTGTTCCTGTTTATTCCATACAACAATAGGATCAGCAGCGCCATCGTAAACCGGATCTCTGAATAACGGCTTATCAGCAGCTTTGTAATCTTTAGATAAAGCTGCTTTATTAATGTATTGATTCAACGGGCAGTTTGGTAAATCGAGTAACCCTTCAACAACCGACTTTGCATTTAAAATAGCTCCATCAAAAGTAGTATGCACATTATCTTTATAATATGCTTTTGTTTTTTCTATCCCAAGAGATTCAAACTTACGGGCACTACGGTTATTCACGTCAATATAATATGCACCTTCTTGTTCTGCAATCTCTTTTGACCATTTACCATAAGTTTCCTCGCAGCGATCCATCTTTTCTCCTGTCCATCTATTACCTGGAGTATGAGAAAGTACAATAGGTATAGCACCATGTGCTTTTGCCTGGCGAATATATAAACGAATATAATGTCCAAAAGTAAACACCTCTTCCGGACCACCGGTACGTTCCATTATTACAGTCTGCGATTCTTCACCGATACCATTTAATGATGCACGAGCACGACCGGTATTCAGCGGGCCACCATCATTATGTCCAAACTGGATAATAAGATAATCTCCTTTTTTAATCCCCGAAAGAACCTTTTCCCATAAACCGGCCGTCAGAAAAGTACGACTGCTCATTCCGCCAAGGGCATGATTTTCTACTGTAATTTTGTTTGTATCAAAGAAATTATCCAGAAAAGCAGCCCATCCCCACATGTCGCCATCACCTTTTCCCTGACCATTTTTAGCAGTAGAATCACCAATAACAAACACAACCGGAGCATTTTCAGTTTTTCTGCTACTGCCAGCAATAATTGTTTCCGGACGTCCTACATTTGCATCTGCACTAAATATTGGAGAAGTTGTATTCTGCGGAGTTGTATAATATTGAACCGCACTATCATTCATTCTGGGATACTGGCTATTCAACAACTTAATCATTTCCGCACCTGCCCATATAACTGGTCCATAACCATGAGCAGCAAATGTATTTACCGGACGATAACAGTAATACGCCGGATCAAATCCCATACCAGTTCCTACACAAGTACCTTCAACTTCGCCCTGTGCATTAATCTTTGTAGAAATAGCATGCCATCCAAGCTGAGCAACCGGACCATAGGCTGCAGCATCAACCCATCCCCTATTTATTGCGTGTGCAATACAATAAACGTATATTGCAGTAGCAGAAGTTTCCAAATATGAATCATTTCTATCCAAAAGCTGGTGCCAGAAGCCTTCACCCGACTGACAAGCAGCCAACCCAGCTATATGAGCTTGCAATTGTTCCATTATTGCATTATACTGAGGATGAGACTGGGGCAACACGTCAAGTGTCTCTACTAATGTAAGTAAAGCCCATCCGTTAGCCCTTGCCCAATGAAAAGAAGGATGCTGTTTCATGCCCTCTACCCAGCCATGACGATAAAGTCCTTTCTCTTTGACAAACATTCGTGATGAAAACTGCAGAATCTGTTTTACAGCTTCATTATAGTATTTCTCCTCTCCTGTAAGTTTACCCATTTGAGCAATAGCAGGCACAGACATAAACATATCGTCCAGCCAAAGCGTATTTTTCTGAGGACGATTACGTGCAAAGGTTCCATCCGAAAGACGATATTCATGATACATTATGTAATTCATGTAATTGTTGATCAATGGATTAAGCTGTAAAGAAGCATTCAGTCTGCTAGCTTTAATCATAGCCGCACACATAGCTCCTGCATCATCAAGAGCATGAGGAGCTAGAATTTGTCTCATCTGAGGATCAGTTGATCCAGTATTTTCCAAAACTTTTTTAAACGAAGGAGCTACTTCTGATAGAAAACGAAAACGATTATAAACATAGTCGGAAAAACGACTATCTCCTGTTGCCAGTCCAGCATCAAGCATTGCAGCATAAGTTACTCCCCACTCATAACTAGCAAGCCTGAAAGCTCCTTTATCTAATTGAGCATTCTCATCAATTTTGCTATAATCGGTTATCGTTTTTTGCGTGTTTTTATCAATAACACGCGCTGGAGTTTCAGTTTCCAGATAATAAAGGATGCGGGAAAGATCTTTTTTTATCGCTCCGGTTGAAAGTTCACCGTATGGAACTTTGTAAGCAGGTTGCAATAAATGAAGTGGTGAATTGGAATCGTTTATTTTTTCTTTTTTCTGAGCATACAATGAAAATCCGGAAATTATTTGCATTGCAGCTATCAGTATCATTACTTTTTTCATATACATGTATAAGGTTTTATTTGGATAAAATTAGTACTATTTATTCAAATTAAAATCATATCCTCTGAATATTCCTTTCAAATCAGGGCCGAAATAGAATCCAGGCTGAGTTGGCTGATTGTATGCCACATTCTGTGTAGCAATACTAATGCGATAAACCGGATCTTCAAGAAATGTATGGAAGCGATATTCTGTAGGAATAGTAGAAACATATAACCTCAAAGCAGTATTATCTGAAGTTCTGAGTAATACTTCTTCTCTCCAGTCGCCAACAATATCACCTTGCAAAGCTGGTGTAGATTTTGTTCCATTATTCCAGGAACAACCATCGGCAACAAAAAGAGGTCGGCATTCACCTTCATTCCAGTAATATTTACTAATAGTTATCTTATCAAGAAGCTCACGCAATAAGTCACCATCCCACCAAACGGCAGAATTTATAGGAAGTGTTTTTTTATCAGGATTAACTATCCCACCTTTCATATTGCGTATTCCACCACTTTCCAAAGACCACATTTCTACTCCCGGATTCCAGGGATCAATATCAGCAGCCATTGCACGCCCTACATCAACAGAGCTCTTAACCTGAAATAGAACTTTTCCGGTGCGCGCATCTCTGAAAGAAGAACCATCGCGTTTGTTCTCATGGCAATCCCACACCTGAAGCTCTTTATTGGAAGGATCAAAAGCTGTCATGTGCAATGCATCGCCATGTCCCATTCCAGTAGTGTAAAGTCCCTTACCATTATTATCTATGGCACAAGCTCCATAGATAATCTCATCGCAGCCATCGCCATCAACATCACCCACGCGAAGATTATGATTACCTTGTCCGACATAGCCTTCATTACCGGGAGTATTTGAATCAAAGATCCAACGATTTTTCAACTCTTTCCCATTCCAATCAAAAGCCGCAAGCACTGTGCGGGTATAATATCCACGACACATTACCACACTTGGATGTACTCCATCAAGGTATGCAACACAAGCCAGATATCGATCAGAACGGTTGGCATGATCATCGCCCCATCCCATTAGATCTCCACGCTGCGGAACATAGTCAACTGTAGACATAGCAGCACCAGTCTTTCCATTAAAGACTGTCAGATATTCAGATCCGGTAAGAATACGACCGGTTGAAGCACGATAATCGGCAGCAGGATTACCTATCACTTTCCCTACTCCATCAACAGTTCCATCAGATGTTTTCATCACAACTTCAGCACTATTGTCTCCATCCAGATCAAAAACCATAAATTGAGTGTAATGAGCTCCTGCACGGATATTGCGCCCCATATCTATACGCCAGAGTTTTTCTCCGCTCAAACGATAGCAATCAAAATATACATTGCCTGTATATCCGTTGTGTGCATTATCATGAGCATTTGAAGGGTCCCATTTCAAAATAATTTCATATTGTCCATCTCCGTCAACATCTCCAATACTTGCATCATTGGGAGAATAAGTATACTTTTGACCATCTGGGGTAACACCGTCAGCTGGTTTATCAAGAGGAATATTTAAATAACCAACAGGAGCATTGGCAGGAAGCGTAAATGAACCCGATAATTCTTCATTCTCTTTTCCCTTAATTACTGATTTTACAGTATAAATCCTCTTTGCAGAATTCGGATCAGAGTCTCTGAAAAATGTACCTTTTACTATAGGCTCCTTAGTTAATTTAATCCCATCACGATAAACATTAAAACCAACATTCATCGGATCAGAAGAAAGATACCTCCACGAAACAAATACATCCTTTGAACTTTCACGAACAGCTACTATTCCACGCCCAAGCTTTTCACGCTTCATTGTCGAAAAGTTATAATTAGGCTGAGCTGTCATCCCTAAAGAGGATAATAAAAGCAGTGTTGTTAGAACTTTTTTCATTATTTATTCTATTAAATTTTAGGTAACAATTTATATTGCATTCCTGTTTTAGTATTTAGTTTTGTAACATAATATGCACCATCTTTGTAGCTTTTAACAGATACACCAATAATTTTCAATGGAACAGAAGTACGCAAGGTACAAGTACCTCCTATTTTAGAAAGTAAAGTTACTCCCGTTAATTCTTTATTTTTCCATTGTAAGTCAACTACAAAACCACCACGGGCACATAAACCTTTCACTTCGCCAACAGACCATGCAGAAGGTAAAGCTGGTAGTAAATGTAATTCATTATTTTGACTTTGGAGCAACATTTCTCCTATTCCGGCAATGCTACCAAAGTTTCCATCAATCTGAAAAGGAGGATGAGTATCAAAAAGATTAGGTAAAGTAGAAGTCGACAATAACTCACGATACATTTTATATGCATGATCACCATCAAACAAGCGAGCCTGAAAATTAATCTTCCATGCTTTACTCCAGCCTGTTCCTCCATCACCACGAACTTCGAGTGTTTTTTTACAAGCTGCAGCCAACTGTGGAGTAAATAGAGGAGAAATTTCTCTTCCCGGATGCAAGCCAAACAAGTGAGATACATGACGATGTTGTGGTTCAGCATCCTTCCAGTCTTTATACCATTCAATCAAATTACCCTCTTTTCCAATACGTAATGGATAGAGTCTTTTTAGAATACTTTCCCATTCAGCACGTTCACTCTTATCTACATTCAGCACTTCCGATGCCTCTACAAGATTAGTAAACAAATCCCAGATAATTTCCATATCCATAGTTGAAGCAATGGTAACCACCCCTTTATTACCATTATCATCAATAAACACATTTTCGGGAGAAGTAGAAGGAGCTGTAATTAAATAACCGTCTTTCTCGACCAGCCAATCCTTACAAAAAGAAGCAGCACCTTTCATCAATGGATAAGCAGTTTCTCGTAGAAAATTTACATCCTTAGTAAAACGATAATGTTCATATAAATGTTGAGATAACCAAGGTGAACCCAGTGCCCAGTTTGCCCATTTCGGATCCCCCTTTTGGTGACCTACAGGATTTGCGTGTGCCCAAATATCAGAATTATGATGCACAGCCCATCCACTCATATTATAAAAGTTCTTTGCGATATCTTTTCCAGTTACTGACAAATTACCGATAAAGTTTATTAATGGCTGAGTCAGTTCACTGAGTCCTAATGTTTCTGCCGGCCAGTAGTTCATTTCCAGATTGATATTCGTGGTATAGTTACTCCCCCATGAAGGACGTTGATTCTTATTCCAGATTCCTTGTAAATTAGCAGGAGTTCCCCCCGGACGAGAAGAAGATATTAGTAGATAACGACCAAACTGAAAATAAAGAGCTTCCAAAGATGGATCGGCATTACCTTTAGCATAAGCCAGGAGGCGATCATCTGTTGGAAGTTCTGAAGCGCTATTACTTCCAATATTTAAAGATACTCTGTTGAAATAGTTTTGATAATCTGAAATATGTTCTTGTTTTATCTTCTCATAAGGAACCTCCAATGCTTTTTTTAGATAATTAGAAGCAATACTATCTTCATCCTTTCCCTGAGTATCAGGACGCATAGTAAATCCATTAAAACTTGTGGCAGCAGAAATAAAAAGAGTTACATCTGTAGCTTTACTTATTTGAAGACAAGGAGCAGTAGTAATGGTTCCATCAACACTAAGAGCCTTCACTCTATATTGATATCTCATTCCTTTTTCACCATTAGAACCAACATATACTAATGGGAAATTTCTAGCAGAATTAATCTGATAAGGAAGTTGACCTGATAAAACAAATTCATTATTTGAAATACTACGAATCATAGCATTCTCAAAAGGAGTATCAGCACTTACAGAAAAATTCAGTGTTCCTGGTTTTGAAGCTGTAAGATGAATAACAGCAACTTGTTGTTTTGCTGATACAAATATTTCACGGGTATACTCTACACTATCTATTGTAAAACGAGTCAAAGAAATAGCACTATTTAAATCTAATTCACGATAATATGAAGTTGTTTTTGAGGTAAAATCCTGATTAATATAAAGATTACCCATTGGAACAAAAGACTGACAGTTTCCACCCTGAATATTTCTTAATATAGCAGAAGCACCATTCCAGTTTTCTTTAAACAGTTGCTCACGAACTTTTGGAAGATAAGAAGGAGCATCAGGAGTTGGGTTAGTATTGGTTGGGCCGCCTCCCCATAAAGTTGCTTCATTCAAATTAAGAGTTTCATGATTTACATTACCATAAACCATTACACCTATTCTTCCATTACCTAAAGGAAGCGCTTCTTCAAAACGAGTCGCAGGTTTGTTGTACCATAGTTTCATATCTTTGTTCTCTTTCTGAGCGAACAGATTTATAGAAAAAGCAACTAATGAAACAAAATACAAACTTCTGTAAATATTTTCCATCTTAAATAAATAGTATTAGTTGTAACAGATATAATTGTATTCAAAAATAGTTCATCTTACTGTATCAGAGAATGTATTTACGTACAAATACATGTAATAACAAGCAAAACTAAGTTATAAAAAAATAAGTGAGCCCAAAAGTTATATTAAACTTTCAGATTCACTTTATTATTTTACATGAATGTACATTTGTATGGACTTTTTGCAGGATAGAGAATTTCAATCTATTTCATATTTTTACATAATCCCTTTAATCTCAAATCTTTAAATCCTTCCGCCACAAATTTAGCTATTTGCATAGCCCCGGCCTCTAAAGAATGAGTATCATCCTTAGATCCATCGGGTTTTGAGGGGTCAATTCCTGGTTCAATCCACATATAGAGAGGCTTTGATTTTTCATCCCCCAACTTTAATACCAGGTCTCTTGTCTTTTGATTTACATCAATAAGAGGCACATTATATTCTTTTGCAACTTCACGCGTAATACCTGGATATTGCTTAAGGCGATCGTCTACCAAAACCCCATCTTTAAATGTCCGCATAACTACAGGAGTAAGAAGAATTGGATTTGCCTTCTTCTTACGAACATCCGTAATAAACTTAATGAGATTATTTTTGAAGTCTTCGGGCGAAGCATGGCGTTCTGGTTTATCAGAAGTATCATTATGTCCGAATTGAATAATTACCCAGTCGCCTTTTCTTATATTCGAGACTATTTCAGTCCATCGTCCTTCATCCTGAAAAGACTTTGTACTTCTTCCTGCTTTCGCCTTATTAATCACTTCGACCTTATCATTAAAATACAGAGATAAGAATTGCCCCCAACCTCTCTGCAAAGTTTTTGTTGTATCGTATGTCTGCGCTGTTGAATCGCCGGCAATATAAATGCGCACTTTATTTGGCACACTTTGAAAACTAAGTAATACAGGGATTAAATTCAGTAATAATATTCTTTTCATAATATAGCGATAAACATTGTTTATATATACTCTGTACAAAAATGGTTCTTTCCGGATTATGGTTAACATTATAAAATCCAGACTAATAAAACAATAAAAAGCACTCACTACTTTCTTTACATAACATAGACAAAGTTAAGGTTTTAAAAATTGCCTAAAATGTAAATTAGTACAAACAGATGGAATAAATGGCTATTTTCAATAGAAGAAACACATTATAACAGGCAAATATTATGAGAGATATTTTTATTAAGTACAGTGGCGATAACATATACTTTTCTTTCCTAATAAGTGTCAATAAATAAAACATATAAACAATACATTAATTCATATATAAAAAACAAATTTTAAAAACCGATTGAATAATAACCAATGTATACTCATTTTTTATGCCGGTATGAATTCTTTTAGATATATTCGTATAATATTCCATTTAAAGAATTAATAATTAAGTCTATTTTTGCTTACATAATTTTACAAACACACTTTTTCAATATTATAATAACATTAAATTTTATATTTATGAAGAAAATATTGTTTTCAATATTACTACTTGGATTAGCATCGGTTCACACATCGGCTCAAACAGTTCCTGATCAGAAAGAAACTCTGAAAACAACAATGCTGGTGAATGATTATTTCATGAAGAAGTATGCAGACTGCACTACTCCTACTTATGTTGGAAAATTAAGATCCAGCAATCTTTGGACACGTGCTGTATATTATGAAGGATTAATGGAACTGCATAAAATATACCCACGCGAGGATTATTATGATTATGCATATACATGGGCATCTTTCCACAAATGGAGCCCAAGATATGGAAATACAACCAGAAATGCGGATGATCAGTGCTGCGGACAAACTTATATTGATTTATATAACATCTGCCCTTCTCCTGAGAAAATAAAAAATATAAAGATAACAATGGATATGCTGGTTAATACTCCGCAGAATGATGACTGGTCATGGATTGATGCCATTCAGATGGGCATGCCTATTTTAGCTAAACTTGGCAATACGTTTAAAGAACAGAAATATTTCAATAAAATGTGGGATATGTATTCGTATAGCCGCAACAAACATGGAGTAAACGGATTATTTAATACTAAAGAAGGCTTATGGTGGAGAGATAAAGATTTTGTTCCTCCTTACAAAGAGCCTAACGGAGCTAATTGTTACTGGTCAAGAGGTAATGGCTGGGTATATGCTGCGCTGGTACGGGTAATGAATGAAATTCCGGCTAACGAAACTCACCGACAAGATTATATGAACGACTTTTTAGCAATGAGCAAGGCTTTAAAAAAATGTCAGCGCGAAGATGGATTCTGGAATGCCAGTCTGCTTGATCCAACTAACTTTGGAGGAAAAGAGACTTCGGGAACATCGCTCTTTGTATATGGAATGGCATGGGGTATTAATAATGGTTACCTTAATAGAGCCGAATATCTTCCTATCGTAGTAAAAGCATGGAATGCAATGGTTAAAGATGCTGTTCATCCTAATGGCTTCCTTGGTTATGTTCAGGGAACAGGTAAAGAACCTAAAGACGGACAACCTGTAACTTACGATCATGCTCCCGATTTTGAAGATTACGGTATAGGATGCTTTATTTTTGCCGGAACTGAAGTTTACAAACTTAAATAATTGATTTATTAGTGTTAAAGTTGGAATAATCATTGGTTGATTATTAGATTATTTAGATTAGATGAGAGAGGAACAATCGTGAGATTTATCCTCTCTTTTTTATTAAGGAATAAAACAAATCCATTCACCAATAAACAGGATTTATTGTCCTATAAATATAAATTAATGGTGAATAAATAATCGATTCCAGGAAAGGTTTATTGGATTGGGGTTACGTTTTCTAAGCAAACTCCCGCCAGCTTTTTTTGAAAACAGGCGGGAGTTTGTTCAACATCCGGTTACGTTTTTAAAAAAGCAGGCGGGATGTTTTTACATTGTACTTATACACAATCTTAAAGTAAACGAAATCCATCCATAACTCCATCACTTTCTCTTGTAATACATTAAAATATAACACATTAACAAGTGATGGTAGCGTTTTAAACCATCACAAAACCATCACTTTTGGGGTCATCCATCACTTTTTCGAGCTATTTTACCCAAAAAGAATCAAACCCTATTTGATATTATTCCCTAAGACAAATAAAGTCTGAAATCTACAGATTTTGCTCAAAAAAGTGATGGTTCATGCCTTTTTGTGATGGTTCAGTGATGGTTCAAAATGCTACCATCACTATGTAATTGATTGTTATTAAGCTTATTAGAGTAGAATAGTGAGGGAGTGATGGTTGAATTTTTTTTGTAGAATATTGCAGAATAAATTTGATTTATATTTAATCGTTCAAGGTGCACCATTAAAAAAGGGTGAAATCGCATAAGCGATTCACCCCATTTCAAATATGTAATGTATCTCTATTTAAATACTAAAACTCCGGCAGTAGGAATTGTTGTATCACCAACCAGGACTTTGCTTCCCTTTGGTAACTGAAATTCATACGGTTTATCGGAATAGTTAAGTACTATACCCAATCCGTTTCTATACTCCATGGTCACTCCATAGGGAAGATTCATTACCGGAATATTCAGCGTTGCATAAAGCTTTGTAAGCACATCTTTCTCCAGTGAACCGTCTTTTGAATCAACACCTACGTAAGTTACAGTTCCTTTGCCTAAATGGCGTATAGTAACAGCAGGTTTACCTTCATAGAATTCTCCTGTATAATTAGCCCAGACTTCGGTACCTTTATCTGGAATCAACATCTCTCCCCAAGTGTTCCATGGATAACTTTTTCCTTCCATCGCAACAGTTCCCGGATCTTGTGGTAAAAGCAGGTCGTAAAAATCCACTTTATTACCGGATAAATTATCAATTTTAGAACGGAATGGTGCTTCAAACAATCTTCCGAAACGATCTTTATGTCCGGTACGGCAAGTAAGTATCAGGTTACCTCCATTCTTTACATATTCAGTCCAACGGGCAATCAAAGCATCATCAACCAACTGATATGCAGGAGCTATCATCACCGGATATGCACTGAAATCCTTATCTTCCGTAATAAAATCAACAGGTGCACCAAAGGCTTTTAATGGGCGATAGTATTTCTCAACATGAGCCATCGTATTCCAGGTTTGGTTCTGTTTCTGGCGTTCTATGCTCCATGAATTATCATAATTATAAAGAATAGCAGTCTTACGTGCGGTATACTCTTTCGGCTTATTTTCTCGTGGAGAGTACTCTTTGCGCAATTGCTTTACTTCCTGCATAAACTGCTGGTATTCTTTTCCACCGGGAGTTACAGTTACTCCGTCTGTTCCAACTATTCCGGAATGGTATTGTTCTGTTCCATACAAAGGTTGACGGTAACGGTAGGTACAAACAAAATCACTACCACCTGCAAATACGCTCCATAACCAAAGTCGAACAGCACCCGGAAGTGGTTGAGGATTAATTCCTCCCCAGTTTACCTGACCGGGTTGAAGTTCCATCACACCGTATGTTCCGTTTACCGGACGGAAAAAATCGTTTGCAAATGCAATACGTAAAGGATTTCCCACACGGTATCCTCTTCTGCCTATACCTTCATTGTCGCCATAAACCATGTAGCGGGTATAAGATACAAAATCGAGATCCTTACTACCTCCAATATGTCCCTCTTCGTAATTTGGAATATAATTGGTTGTTACCCACTGATTCTTTGCGAATTTCTTAATCAGCAAACATTGTTCATTCAAGAATGAATTTGTCTGTTCTGCAGCAAAACGGCGATAATCAAGAATCTGATGATGATTCATAAACATCTGATGCATTTTGGGTAGCGTAATTTCATCAAATGAACTATATTGTTCACTCCAGAAAGCTGTTCCCCAAGCATCATTCAATGATTTGATATCATTATTATACTTTTTACGCAGGAAATCACGATATTGCAGTTCAGCCTTTGGATTAAAATCGAACTGAACAGCAGGTTCATTATCCAACTGCCAACCTACAATGCGCGAATCGTTACCATAATGCTGAGCCAGCTTCTCTATCATTTTGAAAGAGAGTTCTCTATAAAGTGGAGAGGCAAAAGACGCATGCTGGCGTGATCCATGATCAAGTACTGTTCCATCTTCCTGTTTAATAAGGATTTCCGGATATTTTCTACTAAGCCATACCGGAGGAGTTGCAGTGGAAGTACACATTACCACTTTCAGTTTATACTTGGCAGCCAAAGCAACAGCTCTGTCGAGCCAGGCAAAATCGTATTTTCCTTCTTCAGGTTCCAGTTGCGCCCAGGCAAATTCGGCAAAGTGTGTAAACTCAAAGCCCAAATCGTGCATTTGCTTAAAATCTCTCTCCCACTGACTTTCGTTCCAATGCTCGGGATAATAATAAACTCCTGACTGAATCAGATCTTTGTCCGAAAACCATGACTTTTTATTCTGTGAGAACGAGAAAAGAATGCTCGCAAACAAACAGAATGAGAGTAAACAAAATCTTTTCATAGTATTATTATTTAAATCAATTTTCTTTCAAAAGCTTCTTCAAAACCGATTTTTTAACCGGAAATGCAGTTCCGTGACGGGTTCCTTTCGGGAATGTAACTTCATCCGACACATCTTCCCAGTAAATACGGTCTTTTGTACGTACCGCACCATATTTATGATTGCGATATTTATCAAAGTAAACATATAAATAATCGCCTACCAATAGTGGAGACGGTCCTTCTGCCCAATAATCACCGGTGATTGGTGCTGAAACTTCTACAGGAAATCCATCCTGAATATTTTTTGTTTTAGTTATACGCAGGTTCTTTTCTGGTGGATTGGAATTTTCGTTCTTCACAACCATTATCAGTTCTTTATTCTTATCTTTTACAATAGCAGCATCAATCACACTAAATTCAGGATCAAAGAACATTTTTGTTTCCGAAAATGTTTCAAAATCTTTGGTTGTAACATAGTAAATGCGGTGATTCAATCCCTTTTCACTTGCACTGGTCTGCACTTCTTTATGCCTTCCCGGAATGGTAGTAGCCCAGAAAATATAATAAGTCTTGGAAGGCTTATCATAAAATAATTCAGGCGCCCAGCAATTGTGAGCAGTAGGTTCGTGCATCATTACCGGAATAGCTTTTTGGTCCGACCAATGTATCAAATCTTTTGAAGAAGCATAACCAATAATACGATCTGTCCAACTGGAAGTCCACACCATGTGAAAAGTTCCATCGGGTGCCTGACAAATACTTGGATCTCTCATTAATTTATCTTTGCCAACTGTAGCCGATAAAAATGACTTTCCATTTTTCAGAGTGTTCCATGTCAGTCCGTCATAACTATAAGCCAGATGAAGACCATCTTCACTATTGCCTGTGAAGTATGAAAATAGATATGTTTTCCCCTTTGCATGAAGGAATGTTACGGCAAATAAAAACAGAAAAGAAAAAGCGAATATTTTTTTCATAAAACAATAAAATTAGACGTAAGAATTAATAAGTGTACAAATATACACTTAATAAAATGAAAGGAAAAAGGAGAAATATAAGAATATCATAGAAAGAAGGGTAAAACAGATGTAATATTGTACAAATGGCTTTAAATTAAAGCATAATTATACGAAATTCTATGTTTATGTACTACTTTCTATTTATACAAATATAGAATGCCTGTATCTTAGCAACATGTAAACTATACAATTTAATTATGAAAAAAATAATTTCATCAATCATTTTATCTTTAATATTCACGCATGTAATTTTTGCTCAAAATAGCATTGATCTTTCTGGAAAATGGAATTTTCAGATAGACAGAAACGATGCAGGTGTTGTTGAACAGTGGTTCAAAAAACAACTGAATGACGAAATAAACTTACCAGGCTCAATGCCCGAGAAATTAAAGGGAGATGATGTAACCGTACGAACAAAATGGACGGGCAGCCTTTACGACAGTTCTTATTATTATAATCCATACTTGGAAAAATACAGAATAGATGGAAAGGTTAAACTTCCTTTTTTCCTCACCCCGGATAAACATTATGTAGGTGTGGCATGGTATCAGAAAGAAGTTACTATTCCCTCTTCCTGGAAAGGAAAACGAGTGGTTCTTTTTCTTGAACGCCCTCACATAGAAACAACTGTTTGGGTAAATGATAAGCAAGTGGGCATGCAAAACAGTCTTTGTGTACCTCACGAATACGATCTTACCAGCTATCTCCGCCCGGGAAAATGTAAAATATCCATCCGGATAGACAATCGTTTGAAAGAAATTAATGTTGGACCGGATTCACACAGCGTAACCGACCAGACTCAAGGTAACTGGAATGGTATTGTAGGCAAAATTAATCTTACAGCCGGTTCAACCATTCATTTTGATGATATTCAGGTATATCCTGATGTGGCTAATAAAAAAGCATTGGTTAAGATTCTGCTTCAATCAGATAAGCTTAAGAATGTATCGGCTAAATTAACGCTATCTGCCCAAAGTTTTAATACAGAAAAAAACCATACTCTCCTGCCCATATCAAAAGATATTGTGATTAAAAACAATACTCTTTCTATAGAAATGGAGCTTCCAATGGGTGACAATATGCTTACATGGGATGAATTTGATCCCGCTTTATACAAACTGAAAGCAAAAATTGAATGCAGCAAAAACAGCGATGAGAAAGAAGTTCAGTTTGGTATGCGTGATATTACAATCAAAGGAAAATATTTCTATGTAAACGGCAATAAAACAATGCTTCGCGGAACAGTTGAAAACTGTGATTTTCCTTTAACCGGGTATGCTCCTATGCAGATAGAAGACTGGGAAAGAGTGTTCCGTATTTGCAAGAATTATGGATTAAACCACATGCGTTTTCACTCTTTTTGTCCTCCAAAAGTTGCATTTGAAGCTGCCGACTTAGTTGGATTCTACCTTCAACCGGAAGGACCAAGCTGGCCTAACCATGGTCCGAAACTTGGAATGGGACAACCTATTGATAATTATTTGATGGATGAAACAATCCGAATATCTAAGGAATATGGCAATTATGCATCATTCTGTATGCTAGCTTGTGGAAATGAACCAGCCGGACGTTGGGTAGCGTGGGTAAGCAAATTTGTTGATTACTGGAAAGAAAACGATCCACGAAGAGTATACACAGGAGCATCTGTTGGTGGCAGCTGGCAATGGCAGCCCAAAAATCAATATCATGTTAAAGCAGGTGCACGTGGACTGGACTGGACTAACTCAATGCCGGAATCAATGTCCGACTATCGTGCAAAGATTGACACTGTTTCACAACCTTATGTATCTCATGAAACCGGACAATGGTGTGCTTTCCCCGATTTTAAAGAAATAAAGAAATACACCGGAGTAAATAAAGCTAAGAACTTTGAAATATTCAAAGATTTGCTTGAAGATGGTAAAATGGGCGATCTGGGACATGAGTTTATGATGGCTTCAGGAAAACTACAGGCTTTATGCTACAAAAACGAAATAGAAAAGACACTTCGCACACCCAATTATGCGGGATTCCAATTATTAGCTCTGAACGATTATTCTGGTCAGGGAACTGCCCTGGTTGGCTTACTGAATGTATTCTTTGAAGAAAAAGGTTATATTGATGCTCCTGAATTCCGTCGTTTCTGCAGTCCAACTGTACCTCTTGCAAGAATTGAAAAGTTTGTATACAAGAATAACGAAACCTTCCAGGCAGATATAGAAGTGGCTCATTTTGGAAAGTCAGCAATTAAAAATGCCAATACAACTTATAAGATTACAGATGAATGGGGCAAAGTCCTTGCAAAAGGTTTGCTTAGCACCAAAGACATTCCGGTAGGTAACTGCTTCAGTCTAGGTTCTGTGAAGTTTCCTCTAGAATCTATTGAAAAGGCTCAGAAACTAAATCTGGAAGTAGCTATTGAAGGAACCGAAGCAATGAACGATTGGAACTTCTGGGTATATCCAGAAACTGTTACTATAGATAAGGGGGCGGTTTACGTTACTGATTCTGTTGATGCAAAAGCTACTGAGATATTGAAAAACGGTGGAAATGTATTGCTTACTGCTGCCAGAAAAATATCATACGGCAAAGATGTACAACAATATTTCACTCCTGTATTCTGGAACACATCATGGTTTAAAATGCGTCCTCCTCATACAACAGGTATCTACGTGAACAATTATCACCCTCTTTTCAAAAACTTCCCTACCGATTATCACAGTAATCTGCAATGGTGGGAACTTCTGAACAGAGCACAAGTTATGCAGTTCACAGATTTCCCTGCCGATTTCCAACCATTGGTACAAAGCATAGATACCTGGTTTATCAGCCGCAAGATTGGTATGCTTTTCGAAGCCAAAGTTTTGAATGGGAAACTAATGATGACAAGTATGGATATTACGTCCAATCTGGACAAAAGAATTGTTGCCCGCCAGATGAACAAAGCTATTCTGGATTATATGAATTCCGACAACTTCCGTCCACAAACTGAAGTTTCACTTGAAACCATTAAAGATCTGTATACTAAAACAGCAAAGAAGGTAGATACATACACCAAGGATTCACCAGATGAACTAAAACCGAAAAAAGGAGATAAAGGATTATAATAGATTAAAACAAATAATATGAAACTTAAGTTACTAGCTACCACTCTGCTAATAAGCACTTTTTGTGCAGCACAAAAGGTAGAATATAAGTTTGACTTTACACAAGGAAAAGCCCCAAAGGGGTATACCGCGATCACTTCTCAGGATAGATTTTCTACTGAAAAAGGTTATGGATATGATTTGCAGCCATCTTCTGCTGGAGAAAATAAACCGTTCTATTTTTCAGTTCAGGTTCCTGATGGAAACTATAAAGTAACCGTTAAAATAGGTTCTGAGAATAAAGCCGGAGTAACAACCGTAAGAGGTGAATCACGCCGCCTTTTCATTGAGAATCTTCCCACTAAGATGGGAGAAGTTATTGAGGAAACCTTTATCATTAACAAGCGCAATACTAAAATCAGCGAAAACGAGTTTGTACAAATTAAAGCACGCGAGAAGAAGAAACTTAACTGGGATGACAAACTAACTTTGGAATTTAATGGTGACGCACCTCTTTTAGAGACACTCACTATCGAAAAAGTAAATAACGTTCCAACTATATTCCTTTGTGGTAATTCTACTGTTGTAGACCAGGACAATGAACCGTGGGCTAGCTGGGGACAAATGATTCCACGTTTCTTTGACAAACATTTATGCTTTGCTAATTATGCAGAATCAGGGGAATCTGCAAACACATTTATTGCAGCAGGAAGATTAGCTAAAGCACTTACACAAATGAAAGCCGGTGACTATATATTTATGGAATTTGGTCACAACGATCAGAAACAAAAAGGTCCGGGGAAAGGTCCATACCTTTCATTCACATCAAGTCTTCGCACATTTATACAGGAAGCAAAAGCTAGAGGAGCACACCCTGTACTGGTTACTCCTACCCAAAGAAGAAGCTTTAATGAAGAAGGTAAAATTATGGATACTCACGGAGAATATCCAAATGCAATGAAGAAATTAGCTATTGAAGAAAATATTCCATTAATCGACCTCAACGCCACAACACGAACACTTTATGAAACATGGGGAATAGAACCATCTAAAAATGCATTTGTACATTATCCGGCAAACACTTATCCGGGACAAACACAACCTTTAGCAGACAACACTCACTTTAATCCTTACGGGGCATACGAAATTTCCAAATGCATCATAGAAGGAATGAAAGCAAACAAACTGGATATCGTAAAGTATCTAAGAAAAGATTACAAGCCATTCAATCCAAAACAGCCTGATAATCTTGCTTCTTTTCACTGGAACCAAAGTCCTTTTACTGAAGTTGAGAAACCGGACGGAAACTAAAATATAACAACGAAATAAAATATGAAAAAAAACTTACTTATATATCTGTTCACAATTTTAGCAACCGGATGTGTAGCTCAGAATAAAACAATTCCTTCAATCAACTGGACTGGGGAGAAAGTAAAACATAATCTATCCTGGGCTTCTAATGTAGGAGCAAAAACATTCCCGAAAGGTAAAACTTTTAATGTTAAAGATTACCAGGCTATTAACGATGGAAAGACTATGTGCACGAAGCAAATACAAGATGCCATTGATGCATGCAGTCTGGCCGGCGGAGGAACTGTAACCTTTGAACCGGGGAATTATCTGACGGGGGCACTATTTATAAAAAAAGGAGTTAATTTCTGCATCGGAAAAGGGGTCACTTTACTGGCTAGTACAAATATTAATGATTATCCTGAATTCAAGACACGAGTTGCCGGCATAGAAATGGTATGGCCATCGGCTGTTATCAATATAACCAACAAAAAAAACGCAGCTATTTCAGGTGAAGGTACGCTGGATTGTCAAGGAAAGGTTTTCTGGGATAAATATTGGGAAATGCGCAAGGAATACGAAAAAAAAGGGCTCCGTTGGATTGTAGATTACGACTGCAAACGGGTAAGAGGTATCTTGATTTCAAATAGTTCGGATATTACTCTTCAAGGTATTCATATAATGAGAACCGGATTCTGGGCTGTTCAGGTATTGTATTCTTCATACTGCACCATCAATGGTGTAAATGTAAACAATAATATTGGTGGACACGGACCAAGTACCGATGGCCTTGATATTGATTCTTCGAAAAGAATTCTGATTGAAAATTGCGACATAGACTGTAATGATGATAATATTTGTCTCAAATCGGGAAGAGATGCTGATGGGTTACGTGTAAATCGTCCTACTGAATATATAGTGGTTCGTAACTGTACAACCCGAAAAGGAGCTGGATTAATAACTTGCGGTAGCGAAACTTCAGGTTCTATAAGAAATATTCTGGCCTATAACATGAAAGCATGCGGAACATCATCTGCTCTTCGTATAAAATCAGCAATGAACAGAGGAGGAACTGTAGAGAATATTTATATGACAGATGTTAAAGCTGATAGTGTAGGCAGTGTCTTAGCAGTCGACTTAAACTGGAATCCAAGCTACAGCTATTCTACCTTGCCTGAAAAATATGTAGGGAAAGAGATTCCCGAACATTGGAAAACAATGCTTACTCAAGTAATTCCTGCAGAAAAAGGTTATCCACATTTTAAAAATGTCTATTTTTGGAATGTAAAAGCTAAAGATTCAAAACAATTTGTCACAGCTATAGGTTGGAACAAAAATTTAAGATTGGAAAACTTTTATCTTAATAACATCAAAGCTGATGTTAAAAATGCTGGAAAAATAACTTTTACTAATAATTTCAATCTGCACAACATACGTTTAAAAGTTGCAGATAAAAGTAAAGTAGAACTTAAAGAGAATATAAACCTTAGGAGTAATATTCAATATGAGTAAACTAAAAAAAGTATTTTTTGTATTGCTTACTCTCTTTACTGGCATTCATGCTTATGCCGGTGGAGAGAGTAAGTTTTCTTATGTACTGAGCGGTACACAAACAGTACCTCGGATACTGGCGTGTAAAACACCTGAATTTTCTTTTCATTTTCCACAAATGGCGGGAAACTTCAAACTAGGACTTATTGCCGGTCAGAAAAGCCTTTGGAGTAACGAACTAAAAAGTGTAAAGCTCAAAAAAGAAGAGAATAAACTGATTTACACTTTGGAAGATAATCTGTTGAAAGATGGGAAAGTTATTGTCCGTGTTACCAAACTAACAGATAGTGACGGATTCGTTATGGAAGTTGAAGGACTAAATTTACCGGATGGCATCGATTTATTCTGGAGTTTTGGAGGTTGCTATGCAAAGGTGCTTACCAATAAAGCAGACAGTGATCTTAAACCTGAATATTGTAAAGACAATGTATTCAGCGTAGAAGGTAGTGCATTCACAGTCTATTATGACGAAAGTCTGAACCTGAAAGTTGTTCAGGCAGTTATTCCTGAAAATTCTGATATCAGACTTTCTGATGCACATAAGCAGACTACCCCACTTATATTTCATGAATCTGGTAAGAGAACAGATGCTCCAGCCCTGACTGGTACAAGCAAACTGATAAATGGTAAACTTTACTTCTGTTTTTATCTTCAGAATGCAAAAGCCGACTACAACAGCTTTATGATACCCGAACTATTTAAAAAAGAATTTAAGCTATGAAACAGATAAAATTATACTTCCTGTTTGCACTCTTTATGCTGACAGGAGCTTTCCAACTTCAGGCTAAGATTTACAATGTAAGAGATTTCGGTGCTAAAGGAGACGGAAAAACAATAGATTCTCCTTCCATCAACCAAGCTATTGAAAATGCTTCTAATGAAGGAGGAGGAACTGTTTATATACCTTCGGGCGAATATGCCTGCTATTCCATCCGTCTGAAAAGTCATATCACTATTTTTCTGGAATCAGGAGCTCGTATCGTTGCAGCTTTCCCTACAAAAGACCAGGGATATGATGTTGCTGAGCCAAATGAATTCAACAAATATCAGGATTTCGGCCACAGCCATTGGAAAAATTCTCTTATGTGGGGCATCGGACTGGAAGATATTACCATTTGCGGTTCGGGACTTATTTACGGTAAAGGACTGTCTCGTGAAGAGAGTCGCCTGTCCGGAGCCGGGAATAAAGCCATCAGTTTGAAAAACTGCAGGAATGTAATTATCAAAGATATTTCCATGTTGCATTGCGGACACTTCGCCTTGCTTGCAACCGGCGTAGATAATCTTAGTGTACTAAACCTGAAAGTGGATACCAACCGAGATGGATTCGATATTGATTGTTGCAAAAACGTACGTATTACAGATTGTACGGTAAATTCTCCATGGGATGATGCAATTGTACTGAAAGCTTCTTATGCATTAGGCTACTTCAGAGACACAGAAAACGTAACCATTACTGGCTGCCTGGTATCTGGTTTTGATCAGGGAACAGCAATGAACGCTACCTACGAAAGATATGAGCCACAAGCCCCCGACCATGCTTATGTTTGCGGAAGAATAAAACTGGGAACTGAATCAAGTGGTGGATTTAAGAACATCGCAATAGCCAACTGCGTATTCGACCGTTGCAGAGGTTTGGCTATAGAAACTGTTGATGGTGGTCATCTGGAAGATATTGTTGTTAGTAATATCACTATGCGAGATATTGTCAATTCTCCTATATTCCTCAGATTAGGCGGAAGAATGAGAAGTCCGGAAGGAACACCTAAAGGAAGTATGAAAAGAGTGCGAATCAGCAATATTAATGTATATAATGCAGATTCTCAGTATTCATCAATCATTAGCGGAATACCAGGAAGCATTATTGAAGATGTAACACTGAGTGACATACATATCTACCATAAGGGTGGATTTACAGCAGAAGATGGAAGTATTGTTCCTCCCGAACAGATAAAGGTTTATCCGGATCCATTGATGTTTGGAACTATACCAGCCAAGGGATTCTACATCCGTCATGCAAAGAATGTAACATTCAACAATATTGATTTCCACTACGAGAAACCAGACGGACGTCCATTGTTTGTTACCGATGATGCAGAGATGATAGAGTATAATCGAATTACTGTTGATGGAGCAAAATACTAATCACGAGTTTCACTTTTCCTTATAACAGGATTGAATAATCCGGTTAAATAAATTAAGTTGTTTATTTAACCGGATTATCTTTTTATTCACTACTTTTGTACTATCAATTCAGATTAATAAAGGAAAAAATGAACTACGGATTTGTAAAAGTGGCCGCAGCAGTGCCACCGGTAAAAGTAGCCGATTGCCAGTATAATGCTGAACAAATTGAGAAAATGATAAATGAAGCCGAAGAAAAAGGTGTTCAGATTATCGCTTTCCCTGAACTATGTATCACCGGATATACGTGTGCCGATCTGTTTGCCCAGCAACTTCTGCTGGAAAAAGCAGAAATGGGATTGGTACAAGTAATGAATAATACCCGCCAACTCGATATTATTTGTATAGTAGGAATGCCGGTAATAACCAATACAATCCTTATAAATGCTGCAGTTGTATTTCAAGGAGGAAAAATTCTTGGTGTAGTTCCAAAAACTTACTTACCCAACTATAAAGAATTCTACGAACAACGCTGGTTCACTTCGGCCAGAGATGTGATTGACAAAACAGTGCGCCTCTGTGGTCAGTTGGTACCTGTTAGTTCAAACTTACTTTTCGATACTCCTGATTGCTGTTTTGGTGTAGAGATATGTGAAGACGTGTGGTCTGTTATTCCTCCCAGTTCTAAACTGGCATTAAAGGGGGCAGAGATTCTTATTAATCTGTCTGCCGATAACGAAGGTATTGCCAAACATAATTACGTTCGGTCACTAATCAGTCAGCAGTCTGCACGCTGCATTGCCGCATATATATTTTCTTCCTGCGGATTCGGAGAATCAACTACTGATGTAGTATTTGCCGGCAACGGATTAATATATGAAAACGGGACTCTGCTTGCAGAATCCAAACGATTTAGCCTGGAAGAACAAATGGTTATTTCAGAGATAGATGTGGAACGTTTACGCACAGAAAGGCGTATAAACACAACCTTCTCAGCCAATAGTGGTGATTATAAAGATGCAGAAGCTATTCATGTTACTACCGAGTTAACAAACAGCCGACCTTTAAGTCTTAGCCGTAAAATAGATGCTCGTCCATTTGTACCAACAGGCAGAACTCTGAATGAAAGATGTGAAGAGATATTTGAGATACAGGTTTCCGGTCTGGCTAAACGTATTGTTCACACACATTCAAAAACGGCAGTTCTAGGTATTTCCGGAGGACTGGATTCCACGCTTGCCTTATTAGTATGTGTAAAGACCTTCGACAAGCTAGGGCTTTCACGTAAAGGTATTCTGGGAATCACCATGCCAGGATTCGGAACAACCGACCGTACTTACAACAACGCTATCAACCTGATGAAAGAACTTGGGGTAAGTATCTGTGAAATAGATATAAAGGCTGCGTGTATTCAACATTTCAAAGACATCGACCATGATATAAACGTGCACGATGTTACTTATGAAAACTCTCAAGCCAGAGAACGTACGCAAATCCTTATGGATGTAGCAAACCAAACAGGCGGTATGGTTATCGGAACCGGCGACCTTTCGGAACTTGCTTTGGGATGGGCTACCTATAACGGGGATCACATGTCTATGTATGGCGTTAATGTTAGCATACCTAAAACGCTGGTTAAACATTTAGTTGACTGGGTAAGCCAGAATGAAGTTGAGGAAGATGCCGCTATTATCCTGACAGATATTGTAGCCACTCCTATTAGCCCGGAACTTATACCTGCAGACGAGGATGGAAATATTCTGCAAAAAACAGAAGATTTAGTAGGCCCATACGAGCTTCACGACTTCTTCCTTTATTACACGATGCGTTTCGGCTTCCGGCCTGCTAAGATATTCTATCTGGCAAACATTGCTTTTGCAGGATCGTATGATAAAGAAACTATAAAGAAATGGCTACACACTTTCTTCCGCCGTTTCTTTAACCAGCAGTTCAAACGTTCATGCTTACCTGATGGTCCTAAAGTAGGAAGCATATCTATAAGTCCACGTGGTGACTGGCGCATGCCAAGTGATGCAAGTTCGGCTTTATGGCTCAAAGAAATTGAAGAATTGTAATCTGACATTACCTTTGTAAAATTATCCCGGTGCTCTTATCTGGGTTAAATATTAGTTCGTGAATTGTGAATATTAAACTCACAATTCACGAACTTTTTATATTTCCCTATTTTTTGCAATCGTTCTATCTGCTATTTTTCAGGTATAAAAAAATATTCTTGTATTTATCATTTATAATAGTTAATATTGCGAATAATTGATCTAAGAATAACAAATCAAATGCATATATACAATTCAGAAAGTGATATCTGGACATCTTTCTTATCAGGAAATGAGAAGGCATTTTCTACTCTGTACTATATGTATGCGGATGTTCTATTTTCATACGGCTATAAAATAGTAAATGACAGGGAAATTGTAAAAGATGCTATTCAGGAATTATTTATAAAGCTATACAATAACAGAGAGAATCTTAGCGAAACAGAGCATGTTAAGTTCTATCTCTTCAAGGCTTTAAGAAACAGACTAATTTCAAAATTAGAATCTCGAACACTTATTTCTTTAGATGCCGATAACGATGATTTACTTTTCGAAATAGAAATAGCCTCAACAAAAGAAGATGATGATCCTGAAGACATCTTTTCGGAAGATCAGAAAAAAGAGCTTTCCCGCGCCATGAAGACCTTGACGTCACGACAACGGGAAGCTATTTATCTTAGATATATCCGGGATATATCTATTGAAGACATCGCTGCTATGTTAAATATGAATTATCAGTCAGCACGTAACCTTATTCATCGCTCTATCCAAAAATTAAGAAAAGAACTTTTAACTGCAATCTTTATACTACTACATAGTTATTTAAATAGCTGATTCAAAGGCCAATCTTACCTAAACGTTTTTGCCTTCATATTCATTGGTGAATGGATTTTATTTATTGAGCAATAGTTCTCTGTCCATTGAGGAATAAATAATATTCATTGGCGAATAAAATTAGCTATATAATCAGTCATTATATCATTTTACAATAAAAGTCATTTTCTCTAATCCAACACCTTTGATTGTCAATGATTTCCAATGGTTGGGCAACGAACCTTTCTTCTGAACAATACCTGCTGACGTAATTTCCAGTCCACCAAATCCCATCATAACAGTTTGCAGAATTCCCCCTGCTCCAGTTATGAAATAAGGATTAGTTCCTCCTTTTGTTTCAGCAATTACCCGGAAAGGAGGATTCAGATTTGGAACATAAGCATCCTTAAAGAAATGATAAGCTTTCTCTTTATAGCCCAATCTCGCATAAAGAAGAGAGAAAATAGCTTGTGTCATTGCCGGAGTATCTTTTTCCGGCACACGCACTTCATAGTATTCCAAATCCTTTTTAATTTGTGAAGGTGACTGAATAATTCCCAACGGATAAGCAAGTAAGTTCACGTCAGCCTGTTTTATACCTTCTCCATTATAGGTTTTATGCTCTTTTGTCACCCCGTTTTCAAACGTATGGATCACCAAGTCTTGAGCAATTTCTTTCCAACGTTTGTCAGCTTTCATCTGAAGAACTTCAGATGCCATATTCGCAATTTCAAGATTTCTACGGGCAACACCATTCGTGAAAGCATCATTATCCACATTTTCAGCCCATTCATCTGCTGCTACAACATTACAAATTTCATATTTACCTTCTTCATTCTTCTCTACACGATCCAGCCAAAAATCGGCTGTAGCTCTGATAATGGGAAATCCCTTTTCTTTCAGCCACTCTTTATCTTTTGTTACCAGATAGTAATTCCATGCGGCCAATGCCACACATCCGGAAATATGATGTTCAAAAGTTCCGGAAAGAGCCCAGACCGGAGTTTCTTCAAAGCCGGAATCGGAACTTTCCCAAGGATACATGGCTCCATGGAATCCATGTTCGAATGCATTCTTCTTAGCAGCCTCCAGCCTATCAAAACGATAATCAACAAAAGAACGAGCCATTTCCGGATGAAGTAACAACAAAGCAGGAAACATCCATGTATCTGCATCCCAGAAAATATGTCCGTTATATCCTAAGCCAGACAATCCCATCGGAGAAATAGAAAGAGCCGATCCCTCTCTAACAAAAGAATAGAGATGATACATCATATTGTGAATATCTTGTTGAGCTACCGGATCTCCTTCAATTACAATATCACTCTCCCAAAGTTTATTCCATGCTTCCCGATGCTTATTCAATAATCTGTCATTACCTTCCAGGCGAGCAAATATTGTTAATCGCTCCACCTCATTCAGTGGATCCGGGTGATAAGCCGAAGTTATAGTTGAACCCACTAGTGAAAAATGATATTTTACACCAGCCTTTAGTTCTTTGGTAAACTTCATGGAATGATTGTTACAATTAGGTGTAGAATGAATTATTTGTGGTTCTTCTCCCCTTTTTTCAGGAAAAATAAAAGACGATGAAGCACATATATTCAACTTCCCGGTAGGACTATAAGCTGAAGAAGTAAGCAATGCTATACTTACATGTTTGCGATTAATCTGGTTATAGAAATTCTTCGAATCACGAAAAGCCTCCGGTGTTTCAAGTATATTAGCAGCAGTAATAGTAATATCCTTCAATGGAGTAATCGTAACATCCAGCATAGCCGAAAAAGGAAGTTGCCTTATAGCCAGATATGAATATTCAACTTTTGCTTCATCTTTGAACATAAAAGAAGAAGTCTGAATACCCTGTTTCATATCCAGTACTTGTTTAAACTGAGTTATATTATTGCTATTTACGCTACTTCCATTTATAGATAATTGCATATTAAGCATATTGAATCCATTCAGAAAGTTACTGACTCTTCCACGTCCATATATATCATAACTACCTGCTAGTATAACACTTGAAACTTTTAAAGGCTGAGGGGAAGAAACTAATCCCAGCATACCATTGGCCACAGTTACTCCGTAATAATTATCCGGTTGTATTTTATCTGCTTCAACTAGCCATGGATTTTGAGCACGTACATGCGATACACATAACAAAATTGCAACTATTAATACACTAATTTTATTCATATTCAATTTAATATATCCGATAAATTCCATAAGAAAGGGATTCTGCCGAAATTGTCAGTTGTTTATTTTTTGAACCAATCATTTTATGCTTTGAGCAGCTCAGTACCGGAACAACTCTCTTAACGACTTTATCATAATCCAAAGATATAGATACATCTTTTCCCGACGGATTAATTACAATTATAAAAGCTTCCTTACCTAATCTGCGTTCATAAATTAACGGGTATTGATTCTCTTTGGACTGCAAAAATCTTATCTCACCACGATTTCCTAGTGCTGCATATTTACCACGCAATGCAATTAATTCTTTGGTAAATAAAAGAAGCGATGAAGGATCCTTTTTTCCCTGCTCAACAGTAGGTCTATTTGCAGATGAATCCAAAGGTAGATAAAGAGAATTACTACTTCCCGATGAAAATCCGGCATTATTTGAACTATCCCATTGCATAGGGGTACGAGAACCGGCACGATTTCCTTTCGTCAGCTGACTTCCTTCTTTATTTGGTAATCCATCAATAAAACGCATTCCAATCTCGTCGCCATAATAAACCAGAGGAATACCAGGCAAAGTCATCAAAAAAGTCATCATTGTTTTTAATTGAGGAAGAGTATTCCTGTCTCCACAACAAGGACGTTGAAAATCATGGTTAGCAGTCGGAACACATATATACCCGCTATCTCCTGCGGCATTAAGCTGGGTTATCATATTTTTAATAAAGAAATCAGGGGAACCAACTCCTTTCATATCAAAATAGCAAGTATCACGTCTATAGGTTCCTGTTTTATTAAAAAACATCGTATCGTATCCGCTGTTTCTCAGATGAATTATGAAATCCATCATAAATCCAACCTTTATGGCCTGTTGCGGCTTACCCCATTCAGCAAGAAGTATTCCTTCGGGGAATTTATTCTGGAAATGAGTTCTTATCTCAGCCCACAGATTTGTTGTTTCTTTTAAATCAGGATCCTTTTTAACCAATGAACCGGCCATATCAACTCTGAATCCATCACAGCCCATATCCATCCAGTAATCCATAATATTCATCAGTTCCTTTCGGGTACTTTGAGGTCCTTCTGCCGTAACAGGCTCTTCCCAAGGACATTTAGGATCTGGTTGTCCGTATCCATAATTCAAAGCCGGCTGACAATCAAAGAAGTTCTTCATATAAGTGCCATTCCTTTCAAATGTACCCGATACAAACTTTTCAGGTTTAATAGTAGAATCATTTGTCCATATATAACGATCAGAATAAGGATTCTTTTCATTCTTCTGAGAAGCCTTAAACCAAGCTGATTCAATAGAGGTATGTCCTGCTACCAAATCAAGGCAAACTTTCATATTACGTTTATGAGCTTCGTTAAACAGATGCTTCAAATCATCGTTCGTTCCATACCTGGAAGCCACTTTATAAAAATCAATCACATCATATCCTGCATCCTGAAAAGCCGATTCAAAACAGGGATTAAGCCAGATAACATTACAACCAAGCCACTTTACATAATCAAGTTTTTCAATAATCCCTTGAATATCCCCTATTCCGTCTCCATTGGTATCTTTGAAACTCTGCGGATAAATCTGATAAAACACAGCGGTTTTCATCCATTGAGGAAGAGGTTTAAAATCAGTAGCCCCGACAGCTGTAAAACTGCTCAACAAAAGAAAGACGCTTATTATCGATTTTGTTATTCTTATCATTAGCACACAATTTATAAATAGTTAAGTAAAAAAGACCTCATCCTTTTTTACCGAATGAGGCCTTTTTATATGAATGGTTAGGTTATTAATACCCTGGATTCTGAGTCAGTTCCGGATTAGCTTCAAGAGCCGACAATGGAATTGGCAACAAAATTTTATAAGTGGGTGTTTCAAGTTTCTGATAGCGACTATTGCAATATTTGCCAAAACGAACAAGATCATTACGACGTGAAGGACCATCCCAGTAAAACTCATAAGCTCTTTCATTCATAATCTTATCAAGAGACAGCTCTGAAGTTGAATAGGTTCTTACATTACGTTTACTTCTTACAGCATTGATATCATTAACAGCTGTAGCATCACCTTTACGGAATTTTGCTTCAGCACGCATCAGATAAATATCGGCCAAACGATAATATTGAAAATCATTTTCACTACTGCTGGCATAGGTGGAAGTCGGATCGGGTGCATATTTAACAACTCGTGCTCCCTGAGCCTCTGATGAATTCTGAATGCTAAATTCTGGTGTAAAAACCAATGGCAAACCAGTACGGGTTTTCAAAGCAGTACCATCTGGTCCGTATTGCTGTCCCACAAGAATACCTAGATTAAATCCAACCTGACTCTTTAATCTTGAGTCCTGGTAACGAGGGTCTGTTACATCCCAAATACTCAAGAAATCAGGAGTAGTACAACAGCCATTCCACATATTCTTAAAGCTACCAAATGTCTGATTATAATGCAATGTAATATTCAGCCATGGAATACCGCCTAATCCCACAGAGCTGTTAAAAGGAATAGGCAATATTGATTCTGTCTGATCTGAATAAGTTTCGTTCTTTGCAAGATAAAGTTTCCAGAAATCATCAGCCAAAGTATACTTACCCGAGCCAATAATATCATCACACAAAGAAATCACTTCATCCCATTTTGCAGTACCATCACTGAACGTTGGTGCAGTACCGGTATATACCTGGTAATTGAGGTAAACCTTGGCAAGCAACATCTGGGCAGCAGCCCTGGTTACCCTACCATAAGGAACATCTCCTTTTTGTTTCAAAACCGGAATAATATCATTCAGATCAGAAATAAGTCTTTCCAACGCTTTTGGACGATCTAATATCTGTGGAGATTTTGAATAATCCAGTTCCTCATATTCTCTGAATGGGAAATGACCAAAGCAATCCATCAGATGATACATGCAAAGAGCTCTTACAAATTTAGCCTCAGCCATATATCCTGTAATCTCATCGGTCTGTTCCAGTTTTGATAAATACTGCATGGCTATATTACACTTGGTAATTCCCAGCATAAAGCTATTCCATGTATTTTTAATATAACCATTTTTACTGTCATAATCATGTGTAAAAAGGGTACGGTAATCAGCATTATTCCAGTCGGTACCACGAGTAGGAAAAACCATCTCATCGGTTACACTTTCCAGAACCAGCCATACACCCGAGCGACTTTGTAAATCTCGCAGGTATGCGTAAGCCGGAGCAATAAGCATCTGTGCATTTTCGCTGTCAGATACAATTGTAGAACCATCCTGTTCATTCAAAATTTCCTCTTTCAAGTCTGTACAAGAGGTTGCCATCAACATCAAAGCCGAGGCAAATATTATACTAATTCGTTTCATAATTATTCAATTGATAAAGGTTAGAAATCCATTGTAACACCCAGACTAAAGCTTCTTGCCATTGGATAAGTAGTCCATCCAATACCTAAAGAAGGAACACCATTAGATGCATGAGATGCATTCACTTCAGGATCATATCCCGAATAACCGGTAAGTACAAACAGATTATTGGCAGTAGCATATACTCTTAAATTAGAAATCCATTTACTATTTTTCATACTAAATGTATATCCCAAATTAGCACTGGCCAATCGTAAATAAGAACCATCCTCAATGTACCGACTGGAATAGTCTAATACATTATCTAAAGATTCGGGCAAAGTGGTTGCATGAACCGTTGTGTTGAATCCCTTTGAGAAAAGACTTAGTTGATCCATCACATTAGCCAGATTATTATAAATATCATTACCAACAACACCATTAAAGAATAGGCTCAAATCAAAACGTTTCCAGGAGAAACTGGTATTGAAATTGAAAGTAAAATCAGGTTGAGCATTTCCAATGCATTTTTCTAACTTATTACCATTTTCATCCAATTCATATAAACTCTTTCCATTTTCATCGAACCCTAGGAAATTATATCCCCAGAAAGTTCCGATAGGATAACCGCTTTTGATAATCTGAGAAGAAAATCCGGTAATACCTGGTCCACTTGGACTACCTGTAGTGATGTAAGACATTGGTAGGTCTTTCACCTTATTTTTAATGGTTGAAAAGTTACCACCTAAAGTCCAATTAAAATCTTTATTAGCAAAAAGAACTCCATTCAGCCCTATTTCAAGACCTTTATTCTCAATTTTCATATTCGGTACATTCGACCACACTTTTGTTGTTGGAGCTGGCGAAATAGAATAAACTTCAAGCAATACATCTTTAGTTGTTTTAGAAAACACATCAACTGTTCCGCTCAAGCGACCTTTCAAAACAGAAAAATCAACACCTAGGTCAACTTGTTCAGTCTTCTCCCATTTAAGGTTCGGATTAGGAGTACGAGTTAATGTAATACCAGGAACAACTGTTGATCCACCATTCAGGATTGCACCACTGGTACTGCCCAAAAGCATTTGAGATATCTTATTCGGTATTTCCTGATTACCGGTAATACCCCAGCTTAATCTTAGTTTCAGATTCTCGAAAACATTCAGTTTTTTAATAAAATTCTCTTCGCTCATTCTCCATGCAAGGGCAGCAGATGGGAAATAACCATACTTTTTATTGTCACCAAACTTTGTTGAACCATCAGCACGGAAGTTTACTGTAAGCAAATACTTGTCAAGTAATCCATAATTCACACGACCAAAGAACGACTGAAGTTCATTAACTGTAATTCCGGAAGTGCTAGTTACTTGTTTGTTCTTTCCATAAGAAAGGTCGTACAGATAATCTATATTATCGACAGTAAAGCCTGTTTCAGACATACCATAATAATAGTTACGGAATTTTTGATAAGAATGTCCTCCTAATAAATTGAAAGAGTGCTTCTTTGCCAGATTAAAATTATAGGTCAGATAATTTTCAATCAGGAAATTTCCAGCTTCAACATTATTTATATCGGCAGTACCGTTATCAGTCAGATAAATCAACGACCTATCCTGAGTCACCTTACGTGTAGCCTTTGTCTGATCTAAAGCCACATTCATCTTATATTTAAGATCTTTAAGGATAGTCAGAGTTCCGGTTACATTAGCCAGAATACGATCTGTCTGCGTTTTGTCATTAGTAAGATTAAGCATAGCGACAGGGTTACGCACATCTTTACTCTTCTGATAATAAGTACCATCACTATTATATACGGGAAAAGTAGGGTTTAGCTTTAATGCAGAAAGCAAAAGGTCACCTTCGTAACCACCAGTTTCTCCAATGGGTGCACGTTGGTCAAGGTTTCTACTGGCCATCAGACTTGCTTCAATCAACAAACGGTCATTGAATGTTTTCTGACTTGCAGAAAAACGCCCTGTATACTTTTCCATTCCGGTTCTTTTAATTATACCTTCCTGATCCTGATAACCTAATGAAGCACGGTAGTTACCATTTTTACCTCCACCACTTATGGAGAGATTGTGGTTAGATGAAACTGCAGTTCGAAAAATTTCATCCTGCCAGTTAGTATCAGCTTTGCCATCTTCAATTGAAGTCAACCCTTTTTCCGCTGCAAATGCACGAAATTGTGCTGCAGAAAGAACCGGATATTGTTCAGGCAAGCTAGATACACTTACGTATCCCGAATAAGAAACTTTAGCAACGCCCTCTTTTCCTTTTTTAGTTGTTACGATGATAACACCATTGGCACCACGAGCACCATAGATAGCAGTAGCCGAAGCATCTTTCAGTACATCAATAGATTCAATATCATCCGGGTTCAGAAAGTTTAAAGGGTTTTTCTTACTGGTATCACCAACTCCAGAAATACTAGCTCCGCTTGGTTGCTGATCATCAGATACATTCAAAGGAACACCATCCACCACATAAAGAGGATCTTGTCCTGAACGGATTGAGTTCGATCCACGAACACGAACTGTTGCTCCACCTCCAGGCTCACCGCCATTGTTGGTAATATTAACACCGGCTACTCTACCCTGAATCAGTTGAGAAGGTGCAGAAACCAGTCCCACATTGAAATCTTTCGATTTTAGAGTAGACACAGATCCGGTAAGATCATTCTTCTTCACCGTACCGTAACCCACCACTACTACTTCATTCAGGTTTTCAGCTTCACTTACCATCTTTACATTCAGCATCTTTTGAGCCTGAAGTTCCATTTTGGTAAATCCGATATAACTAAAAACCAATCTGGTGCTCTGTCCCGGTACATTCAAAGAGTATTTACCATCAATATCGGTAATTGTGCCCTGTGATGTACCCTTAACAAGAATACTTACTCCAATCAAAGGTTCTCCGGTTTCATCTGTAATTTTACCATTTACGGTAAAAGCACCGATTTGTTTCTGACCGTTTTTATTATTTTTATTGAAAACAACAATCTGATGATCGGAAATTTCATAATCAACAGTAGTGCCTTTCAATAAACGATCTAATACAGTACGGATAGGTTCATCTTTAGCTTCAACAGAAACTTTCTGATTCAGATTAACTGTTTCGCTGTTATAAATAAAAACAAACTTACTTTTCTTCTCAATTTCAAGAAAAGCCTCCTTAATAGTCTTGTTCTTTATTGAAATAGTTATGTTGTCACCAAGCGTGACATTAACAGACTCCCTTGCCTGCACTTGGGCAGTATTTACTACAAGGGAACAGGCAATTAAGCTTATTAAAAGTAGATTATTAAAAATAATATGCTTATAATTGCATAAATAATTAAGATGTTTCATTCTTAAAAGATTTTGGTTAGTTCTATAATTTCATTATTACAATCAAAGTCCGGGCTGAGAGATACCGCGAATATCTCTCAGCTTTTTTGTGTTTTTACTATTTTCTCATATTAGTTTTATTTAGGGTTAACATTCATTTTTATTGTCTTATTGAGTGTATCTATCGTAATTTGGTTAGGTGCAATTTTTTCCAGCATTTTAAGAAGATCATCCAACGGTACGCTTATATCTAATTTTCCAGACACTTTTATCTTACTCATATCCTGCGCATTATAGAAAAGGTTCGTATCATAATGCTTACACAATTTTTCAAGAACAACAGATAAAGGTTCTTTATCCAGAACTAATAAATCTTCTTTCCAGCAAATATCATTGTACGGATCAATATTATTCAGCGTATTTTTCTGCTCTGATTTATCAAATGTATATTTCTGATTAGGCAGCATAGTAACAGTTTCGCCCGAAGATGCTGAAACTTTCACTCGTCCGCGAACCAATACAACCGATTGAATATTCCTTTCAGGAAAAGCAGAAACGTTGAACGATGTACCCAACACACTGATATCCATATCCTGAGTTTTTACATTAAACTGCTTTTGAGGATTCTTCGTAACATCAAGAAAAGCTTCACCTTCCAGATAAACTTCTCTCGTTTTTTCGTTATAAGTAATCGGAAATACCATTTTAGTGTGTTCTCTCACTGTTATAGTAGACTTATCCGCTAATATTATCCTGGCTTTATTTCCCTGTGGAACAGCTATCTGCAAGAACGGATTTTCCTTAGAATCAGGAACTGATATATTAAACGAATTACCATCTCTGTTTACTATTCTTAGTTGTCCTTTCTCACTATTGCAATAAACTTCGGCTTGTCTGTCAAGTTCAATCACCTGTTTGCCAATATAAAGACAAGATGTATGTAATGTATCAATATTAATACTTGCTGCTATTTCCTTGTATATATCCGCTTTCCCAGCTGTAAGACGGTATATTCCCCAACCACCAACAACTAGAATCAGAATAGAGGCAGCAATACTTAGAGTGCGAACAATGAAACGCTGCTTTTTACCTATCGTTTTTCCTGAAATATTCCTCCAAATATGGTCTTTCTCCTCTGCCGACAATACACTATCATTCTTTTTAATAAACTGAATGATATCATTCGAAGAAGTTTGTTCAAAACCTCTTTTTGTTGTGCTCTTATTATTTTCTTCTTTATTATGCATTTTATCCACCTTTAGCATGGTTGTTTATTAGCTATACACTCCCTTTTTTCGGTTGTACTCAATTTTAATAGAAAAAAACAAAAAAAAATATTTAGAACAGATACCAACAAGCAAAAGATGTTAAAAACAAAGCAAAATGAACACTAACTTTTTTTCAACAACTCTTCTTGTTTTTAAGTTTCAGGAATGTCGTCTACAAACAAACACAATCAATTCATTGTTAAATATTTATTGAGTAAGGTAAATAAATGTTTAATATTCAATAATCGATTTAATTTGCAAGAATATTTATCAATAAAGTTTATTGATAATTCAAAAATAAAGTATAATTTTGTTGGCTCTTAAAACTAAAAAAAGATTAATAATATTTAGAGCGTTATTTATGCTATTATTCTAATTACCAGATTTTATAAGAAACAGAATATTATTTCTCCATGAATTGCTTTGTTAACGAATCGGGAACATTTATGTAAGTAAATAAGTTTAAGATATGAAATTCATAACAAAACTCTTATTTATAGTGAACATCGCCATTTGGATTGGAGCCGGTGCAGCTTGTTGGGTACTTACAGGAAGTACTCTTGGAAGTGTTATGTTGATAGGATTTATTGCTTTTCTTATTGCCTGGGGTATTAGTGACGAAGCCATCATTGTTTCGTGCGATGATTTCACGAATCCTGAATGGTGCTTTTTTACAAGGAGATTTTTGTGGGCTACCGGTGCTTCCCTGATATGTATGGGAATCTTTATATTTGTATGCGTTGCTATGGATGTCTTTAACATGAGAGAATTTCTGAATATGAAATCATCTTAGGGGTGAACTACTCTCCCACCAAGAATTACAGAATCTATCAAATCAGAGGTATACGCATACGGTAAATAGTAGATCGATGGAATTTCTTTCGTGATAAGTACATTTGCCCTTTTCCCTACACAGATGGAACCGTGAGTATCACTGATGCCCATTGCATAAGCACTATTAATAGTTGCGGCATTGATTGCTTCTTCAGGAGTTAGTTTCATTTTAATTGTTGCCAGTGAAAGAATAAACTTCATGTTACCCGATGGCGACGAACCCGGATTATAATCGGATGCAAGAGCAACAGGTAGTCCGCTATCTATCATCTTTCGAGCAGGAGAATAATTCATTCCCAGGAAGAAGGCCGCTCCAGGTAGTAAAGTTGGCATAGTGCTGCTACCTTTCAGGGCTTCCATCTCAGCATCACCGGTAAACTCCAGATGATCGACCGACAGTGCATTATGCTTCACTCCTATCTGTACACCACCAGAAAGAGCCAACTCATTTGCATGTATCTTTGAACGCATTCCATATCTGGTACCAGCTTCCATTATGCGTTCAGTCTCTTCACAAGTAAAGAAGCCTTTATCACAAAAACAGTCTACAAAATCCGCCAAACCCTCACTTGCTACTGCAGGTATCATTTCGTTCACAATTAAATCCACGTAAGCAGATTGCCGACCTTTATAAGCTGCAGGCACAGCATGAGCACCCAGAAAAGTGGCACGAATGGTAAGAGTTGTTGTTTCACGAAGTCGTTTTATAACACGCAGCATCTTAAGCTCATCTTCGGTATTTAGTCCATATCCGCTCTTTATCTCGGCAGCACCGGTTCCCATGCGGATCATTTCATTAACCCGGACAAGAGCCTCAGCATAAAGTTGATCTTCAGTTGATTCGTGCAACTGTTTAGCTGAATTAAGTATACCACCTCCACGACGGGCAATCTCCTCGTACGATAGCCCGTTTATCTTGTCAATAAACTCCTGTTCCCTGCTACCAGCGTAGACTATATGTGTATGAGAATCGCAGAATGCAGGCAATACAATCTTCCCGGTTGCATCAATTGCCTTATCAGCTATAAGATTTGGTGAAAGAGACGACATTTCTCCAAAAGCAGAAATGCGTTCATCTTCCATCAACAAATAAGCATCTCTGATACTAGGCAGAGAAGCCATATCTTTGCCGCAAACCATTGAACGTGGAGTCTCTTCCACCTGATATAGTTCGCGTATATTTGTTATTAATAGTTTCATGCTTTAAAAAGCTTTTCTTGCTTTAGAAAATCCACACTATTCTGAATATGTGTGTACATAACACAATCGTTCTCTACAAAGGGCACTATCTTGCGGTAAACCGTACATATATTTTCCAGAAAAGGAGAAGTCTTTAGCGGACAACGGAAATCCAATGCCTGCACTGCATTGTACATTTCAATAGCCAGTACCCGTTCTGTATTTTCCATCACTTTATAACATTTAGTAGCCGCATTAGCTCCCATACTCACATGATCTTCCTGACCATTGGACGACTCAATAGAATCTACCGATGCAGGAGTACATAACTGCTTGCTTTGACTTACAATAGAAGCAGCGGCATACTGCGGAATCATAAATCCACTATTCAATCCGGGATTACCTGCCAGAGAAATCGGAAGCTCACGTTTACCCGCAATAAGCCGGTAGATTCGTTGGGAAGATATACTGCCAAGTTCGGCCACACCAATAGCCAGATAATCGAGAGCTACAGCCAGAGGTTCACCATGAAAGTTTCCGGCCGAGATAATCAAATCTTCATCGGGAATAATCGTTGGATTATCGGTAGCAGAGTTTATCTCTGTTGTAAACACGCTTTCCACAAAAGCAATGGTATCCTTGGATGCACCGTGAACTTGTGGAACACACCGGAAGGAATAAGGATCCTGAACATGTGTTTTTTTACGGGTAATAATCTCACTGCCGGCAAGTAGTTCCCGAATACGACGAGCTGTTTCAATCTGACCTTTGTGCGGGCGAATGGCATGAACAGCCGGGTGGAAAGGTTCAATACGACCATCGAATGCATCAATTGAAAGAGCAGCAGTAACATCTGCTACTGCCGATAATCTTTTTGCGTTCATAATACACCAACAGCCGTAAGCTCCCATAAATTGTGTTCCATTCAACAAAGCCAGTCCCTCTTTAGATTGCAGCGTGATTGGTTCCCATCCAAACTTATGGTTTACCACATGAGAAGCCACATCTTTGCCTTTATAATTCACCTCTCCCAAATTCAGAATAGGCAAACATAGATGAGCAAGCGGTACCAAATCGCCCGATGCACCTAATGAACCCTGCTGGTAAACAACCGGACACACACCGTTATTATAGAAATCGACCAAACGTTGCACCGTTTCCAGCTGCACACCCGAATAGCCATAAGAGAGCGATTGAATTTTAAGGATTAGCATCAGCTTCACAATCTCATTTGGTACACGATCGCCAACACCACAAGCATGAGACATCACCAAATTACGCTGAAGAATGGAAAGCTGCTCGCTGCTCACACTGATATCACAAAAACACCCAAAACCTGTAGATACACCATAGATAGGTTCGTCCTGAGTCTTTATCTTATCATCCAGATACCTGCGACATTTTAGAATCAGAGCTTTCGATTCGTCGGACAATTCAAGTTTATACCCATTCTCTATGATTTGTTGCAGTCTGTCTATTGACAAGTGTGTTGTGCTTATTTTATGTATTTTTGCCATAGTTATTTATGATTTAATGCTGCTTTGATAATATTTTCATCAGCTATATTAGGTAAAGTAACCACCAGTTGCGGAGTACGCTCCATTTCTCTGCGAATTGCATTCATTGCTCCCTGATTACGAGCCCAGCTACGACGAGCCAGTCCATTATTTACATCCCACAGGAGCATGGATTTCAAACGACGGTCTGCATCAGCCGAGCCATCAATCATCATTCCAAAACCGCCATTGATAACCTCTCCCCAACCTACCCCACCACCGTTGTGGATAGAAACCCAGGTTGCACCGCGGAAAGAATCACCAATTACATTCTGTACTGCCATATCTGCAGTAAATGAAGAGCCATCGTATATATTTGAAGTTTCACGGAAAGGCGAGTCGGTACCCGATACATCGTGATGATCACGTCCCAATACTACCGGGGCAGAAATCTCTTCATCCCTGATTGCTTTATTGAATGCCTTAGCCACTTCAATACGCCCCATGGAATCAAGATAAAGAATACGTGCCTGAGAACCAACTACAAGATTATTCTTTCCGGCTTCTTTTATCCAGTGCAAGTTATCTTCCAGTTGAGACTTGATATCAGCAGATGCAGTCTGCAGAATATTTTCGAGAACTTCGGCAGCAATCCTGTCAGTTACAGCAAGGTCTTCCGGATCACCCGAAGTACAAACCCAACGGAAAGGTCCGAAACCGTAATCAAAAAATAGCGGTCCCATAATATCCTGTACATACGAAGGATAACGGAAAGTACCATCAGCCTTCATCACATCGGCTCCCGCCCGGGATGCTTCCAGCAGAAAAGCATTGCCGTAATCAAAGAAGTACATACCGGCAGCAGTAAGTTTATTGATAGCTGCAGCATGACGCCGCAATGTACTGCGAACCTTCGCCTGAAACTTATCGGGTTCTTCGGCCATCATACGGTTAGCCTCATTAAAATCAATATCTACCGGATAATAACCACCCGCCCAGGGATTATGCAAGGAAGTCTGGTCGGAACCAAGATCTACATACATCTCTTCCGCAGCCAGCCGTTCCCATAAATCGACCACATTTCCCTGATAAGCAATAGATACTACTTCGTTTTTATCAACCGCCTTGCGGATACGCGGCATCAATATATCTAAATCAGTAAATACCTCGTCTACCCAACCTTGTGAACGGCGAACAGCTACAGCTTTGGGATTAATCTCCGCAATAACAGAAACCACTCCGGCAATATTACCAGCCTTCGGTTGTGCTCCCGACATTCCTCCCAATCCTGAAGTGACAAACAATACACCTTTCTCGGATGGATGTTTGGCGCGTTGCATCCGTTTGGCATTCAGCACCGTGATAGTTGTTCCGTGCACAATACCTTGCGGACCAATGTACATATACGATCCGGCAGTCATCTGTCCGTATTGAGACACTCCCAAAGCATTGAACTTCTCCCAATGATCTTTGGATGAGTAATTAGGTATCACCATACCATTAGTCACCACTACTCGCGGGGCATCCTTGTGAGAAGGAAACAATCCCATCGGATGACCGGAATACATCACCAAAGTCTGCTCGTCTGTCATGGTAGCCAGATACTTCATGGTAAGCAAGTACTGCGCCCAGTTCTGAAAAACCGCACCATTACCACCATACGTAATCAGTTCACGCGGATGCTGAGCTACCGCATCATCGAGGTTATTGCTCAACATCAGCATAATAGCTGCTGCCTGTTTGGACTTATATGGATAATCTTCTATGGGACGGGCATATATTTTATAATCGGGACGAAAACGATACATGTAGATACGACCATACTTAGCCAATTCTTCTGCAAACTCCGGAGCCAGTACCGCATGAGATTCAGCTGGAAAATAGCGAAGCGCATTCTTTAGAGCAAGCTCCTTTTCACTGTCAGTAAGAATATCCTTTCGTTTTGGAGCATGATTAACAGTAACTTCAAAAGGCTTTGGTTGGGGTAAAGTATCAGGAATACCAGCCAGAATTAATCGGCGAAATTCCTCTTTACTAATTTCTTCCATAGCTGGTTATATTTTACTATTAACAATCTCAAGAATAACTTCTTCTCTCTCCTGCGCCAGTTTAGCCATTGCAGCAGACTCTAATAATATTGGTTCAACCAAATCTCTGTTTTTAATTCCGGCAGCATTAATACGTACATTCAGCCAAGCACCAAGCACAGCAGACCGAGCCGCCAACGCACCTACTCCGGCATCCGATACAGAATTGGGATTGCCCTCTTTAGCCATCTGTTCCACAATATCAAACACTTCTAAAGAAGCCTTCATAACCCTGAACGGTATCTGAGTAGCATAAAATGTAGCTTCCTGTATAGCTTTGCTACGAGCAAACTTTTCTTCTTCTGTATTCTTTGGCAAACCAAAAGCAGCCATCACCTTATTGAATGAGCGAGTATCTTCGTCTACCAGAAAAAGAAGTTCGTTAAGCAAAGCCTGACCGCGTTCGGCATAATTGGAGAACTCTTCCCAACGGCTATCCCACCCAGCTTTGTGAGATGAGAGATTGGCAACCATCGTTCCCAAAGCAGCACCCAATGCTCCCATGTAGGCAGAGATAGAGCCACCGCCGGGAGCAACCGATTCACTGGCTGTTTCGTAAGCAAAGTCAGCAACGGACATATCTACCAGCTTATCTTCAGAATCATCTTCCATCATGTATTCTATCACCTTATCCTTTGCATCAAAAGGTTTCAGATCATCAAGCCCCATAGACTTTATGGCAATCTTAATAATCTCCTTTTCAGAGATACCCACAGAGCGTTGTTGTTTGCGCAGGAAATATTTACCAGCATCAATCAGTGTGGACTTTGGCACCAAGCCAACAATCTCGGTACCTGTCACCCGTACTCCGCGAGCTGCAGCTTTTGCCACAACCTCTTCAAAAGCAACATGCAAAGGAGTTACAGATATATTGGTTATATTCATTGATACCTGAGCAATGCCATATTCTTCAATGAACCAGCCAATAGCAGCCGTACTTTTCAGCGTACCCGGAATAAATATATCTTCTCCATGTTCATCTTTCATAATCTTTCCTGCAGGAGAATCTCCTTCACGCTTCACGCGTCCACGTTCGCGAACATCAAAAGCAATGGCATTGGCACGACGGGTAGAAGTTGTATTGAGATTGAAGTTTACAGCAATAAGGAAATCTCGGGCTCCCACAGCAGTACATCCTGTTTGGGCTGCACGCTTAGTCCATACCTCACCACCAAAATCGGGCATTTTATCAGGATTACCAAAACGTGGTTTCAATCCTTCGTATTCACCTTCACGGCATGCAGCAAGTTTTTTACGCTCAGGACGAATCGCAGCATATTCATAACAATAGGTAGGTATGCCACCTTCGAGTGCAATTCTTTTTGCTAGCTGTCGGGCATATTCAGCGGTCTCTTCCATCGTAATGCCAGAGACAGGTATAAGTGGAAGTACATCGGTAGCTCCCATACGCGGGTGTTCACCGTGATGCTTTCTCATATCTATCACTTCTGCAGCTTTCAGTACGCAACGAAAAGCAGCCTCAACTACGGCATCAATTTCTCCCACAAAAGTAACAACGGTACGGTTGGTTGCTTTACCCGGGTCAACATCAAGAAGTTTGATGCCCTCTACCCCTTCTATCACATCAGTGATTTGTTTAATGACAGACATATCACGCCCCTCACTAAAGTTGGGTACGCATTCTACGATTCGCTTTTCCATTTATTGTACCAGATATAAGGTTATTTATCTTTTTTAAAAACTGTACGATAAGTGCTACTAAAATAGTGCATTAGTTTGATTAAAGCAAAACTATTTGCATAATTATCAGGAAATAATACGAACATGAAATTAAAAAATATATTAATTAATTTGGGAAGCCAATATTTATGTCGTACATTTGAACATATAATTATTATCTATCACATTACTACATATCGGTTCGCAAAGAGCTTTTAAACTGCAGAATCATTGGTAATAACCCTTGCAAATAACAACCTGGAGTACCAATAATTACAGAAACAAAAAAACCACACATCTACCGATTTTCATTTATTTGAATGTTCAACAATAGAGAATTTCTACACATTTTTAAATAAATATTATGTCGAAAGAAAAAGAAGGAAAAGAAAAATCCAAGAAAAAAGAAGCCGTAAAAAGCCTGAAAGAAAAAAGAGCCGATAAAGCCCTGAAACGCAAAAATAGAAGTGATGCTTAATTTCTAATTCACATACATCTATTTAAGAGATCCTAATATGTTCTATTTTACATCAGCCCTTCTCCAATGTCTATCGGCAGTGAGAAGGGTTTTTGTTTTAAACCATTAAATATAAGCAACAATGATTGAAGTATAAAAATGAAGAAGTTGTATTATCAAAGTCCAATTTAGAAAATAATATCTATAGCATTAATTATATGTAAAACATTTCTTCAATTTGAACTAAATATCCATCTTTTGTATTACTAATATTATAGATAACATAAGTAAGTCAATTCATTAATTAAAACATCAACATTATGAAAAGAGTATTATTCTTACTTTGCTTAACAACAATATTATTATCTTGTGGATCTTCAGCGGTATCTGTTCGTCAAACAAGACTAATAGAAACTGGCATGTCTAAAAATGAAGTCTTAAATATTTTAGGGAGCCCAAACTACCAACAGTCTAACGGATCAGAAGATATATGGCAATATAAGGTTAGAAGTTCTTCTAGTTCGGGATCAATTAGGTCCTTTACGATTTGGTTTGAGTATAATCGTGTTACCAGATTAATATCAGACAGTAATTCTATGCAAGACATTAGAAATAATAATTTTGAAAGACGTACGCAACAAGATATAGAAATAGGAAGATAAAGGTAAAAAAACGTCTATCTTTAGCATTATTGATAAATTTAGCCTTTAGGGTTATAACATTTTGGTACGGAAAGAAATTGGTGATATCTATAAATAGAATTCATCCATCACTTTTTCTACTTAAACTATTAATATTCAATATGTTAAGAAATTACAGCCCTCACTCATCCATCACGCCACAAAAGTTAATCATCTAATATACAAGCAATTAATATGTGATAGATAAAACCGAAGCAGCTACCATCCCTCACTTTTTAGTGGCATCCCTCACCATTTTCAGCTTAAAAATGATTTTTTGTTCAATCTAGTTCAGAAATGAACAATAATTCAATTTTTGAGTGATGGATGAGAGCAAATAGTGAGGGTTGGTAACAAAAATGCTTTTATCCATAACAAGTTATATACTTGATATACAAACGAATAAAAAAATCAGAGTGAGGGATGAGTGAGGGATACCTCCTGTTATTTTGCACATAAACAGTTGTGCATAAGCCTCTTACCCCAAAAATGGTGAGGGATAAAAATAAAAAAGTTTTTTTTATGAAGTAAAAAGAGAAACAAAGTCCCGCCTGCTTTTTAAAAAACCAGGCGGGACTTTGATCAACATCCGGTTACGTTTTTAAAAAAGCTGGCGGGAGATTTTAGATTATTCACCAATGGATTTTATTTATTGGGGTTTGGATTTGACTTTTCCAGGAATAGGTTTACAGTTTTTGCAGTTATTACCAAGATTGCTTTACAATATTTTTCTTATTCCTAAAATAGGCATTACAGTAAATATCTTATTCTATTATAATTTGATTATCAAAAAGAGTCTTGAAAACAGCTAGCGATTGTTCATTGATATCTTCGCAACAATCTAACATAATGGCATAGAAAATTCGTCCTTCAAATCGGTTTTTACTATCTGTTGCCCTATAATATGAAACCTTACCTTTATTACCATCTGGAATAGTCGCTGGATTTTCCAAAAGCAGTCCAGGATACATTGGGCTATTTCTTTCAACACCAATCATATATATCCGGCCTCCACCCATATCTTTATATATCTCTTTATCTTTTATTACGTAAGCAACCATCTTTTCATATTTATCAGAAAATGTTATCTTACTTTTATTTGAATAATCCGAGGTCAGAGTGTTTATATAATCATCTAACTCGTCCGTTAAGTTCGCCGCTTTCATGATTATAGCAATAGTATAATTAATCTCTTTTCCTTTTTTGCTCTTAATTGCAGGTGGATTTAAGATAAATGCACTTTGATTATTTTTATAATCATTAGTGTCCCATTAAAAATGGGACGTTATTAAAAATCAAATAAACTTGGCTCATTAAGCCTAAAACGTTCTTTGTCATATTGAAATTTAGTTTTGCTGAAGAGGTCTCGGAG
>Ga0183099_1000061_pt1 | contig 122414 bp, 126 predicted proteins | sample Biomet1_FD_127788 | JGI IMG/M metagenome (GOLD analysis project Ga0183099, IMG submission 127788) | Microbial communities from bioreactor (seeded with anoxic lake sediment) at LBNL, California, USA - Biofuel metagenome 1 | ecosystem: Engineered > Bioreactor > Anaerobic > Unclassified ...
TACTGCACACAATGTGGGAGAGTAGGTAGCCGCCACTTTTACGAAACGCTTTGCATCATACGATGTGAAGCGTTTTGCTTTTTAAATGCTTGATGCGGATGGATGGTATTCATTGATTTGAATATGCATCAAGTCGTTGTTGCTATGAGCCTTTCGTACTATCTTTGAGGAAATTTTCGTGATGGTAACAGGTCTGTTTCTTTTGTTGGGTATATATGTTTTATTTTTATGTTGTTGCGTGTATGCGTGGCATAAAAATAGGATAGAAGAAACGGATGCGAACCCGAAAGTTGACCTGTCAGTAATCATTTGTGCACGCAATGAAGAGAATACGATCGGAGTTGTTCTGGCAGAACTGATGCAGCAGACCTGCCGGGCGAAGGAAATTATTGTTGTTGATGACGGATCAGTTGACCGGACGGCTGAAATTGTAGCTTCTTTTACAGTGGTAAAATTAATCCAAACATCGGGAATAGGTAAGAAAAGTGCGCTTAAACGTGGGGTGGAAGCTGCGATATGCGATTTGATCGTTTGTACGGACGCCGATTGTAGTGTGTCTGACAACTGGTTACAAACCATTGCCGCCTGTTTCGGTAGATATAACCCCTCCCTAATTATAGCTCCTGTTCGGATGACCGCTAATCATACCTGTTGGCAGCAGCTTCAAGCGGTAGAATTTATGTCGTTGGCTGCGGTTACTGCCGGGTCAGCTTTACTAGGGCATCCAACGATGTGTAACGGGGCTAATTTGGCTTTCAAGCGAGAGGTTTGGCTGCGATCTTTTGCCGATTTGAAAATGAATGAGCCTTCGGGTGATGATATGTTTTTTATGATGTATTGTAAAAAACAGAGAGAGTTGATCCTGTATTTGAAATCACCTGAGGCTATGGTTTTCATTGAACCTAATGAGACGCTTACGCAATTTTTCAACCAGAGACGACGATGGGTATCCAAGAGCAAATCGTATAATGATCGAGATACAATTGTTCTTGCATTGATAACATTTTTGGTAACTTTGACTCCGGTTTGCCTGATAGTAACGGGTCATGTGTTGTTAGGTTTGTTGTATTGGTGCGTTAAAACAGTGGCAGATGCTTGGTTTGTAAGTCATTTTTCATCTTTTTTCAAAACACCACAGCGAATGAAAACAGTTTTTCTGTTGGCGCTTATTTACCCGTTTTACGTGAGTTATGTTGCCGCTTCAGGGCTTTTTTGCAAGGTGCATTGGAAATAATCAACTAAAATAATTGAATCGTAATGATACAGGAAGTAAAGCAAGTGGTAGAGATCCTGCGTAAGGGTGGAGTAGTATTGTATCCAACCGACACCGTATGGGGGTTGGGTTGCGACGCGACAAACGAAGAGGCTGTAAAGCGTATTTATGATATTAAACAGCGTGCCGACAATAAAGCTATGCTGGTGTTGATTGATAGTACGGCCAAGTTGCAAGGATATGTGGCTGATATTCCAGATTTGGCTTATGACTTGATTGATATGAGTGCCAAGCCATTGACTATTATCTATTCTCATGGAAAAAATTTGGCGGCTAACTTGTTGGGCGAGGATGGAAGTATCGGCATTCGGGTATCCAACGAAGAGTTTTCTAAAAAAGTTTGCGAAATGTTGCGTCGTCCGATTGTGTCCACTTCGGCCAATATCAGTGGTGAGCCCACTCCCCGGAACTTTGTACAGATCTCGCAAGAAATTATTGAGGCTGTCGATTATGTGGTACAGTATCGTCAGGATGATCTGTCGGAACCGGCGCCATCTTCTATTATCAAATTGGGACCCGGAAGTTTGGTGAAAGTAATCAGGGAATAGCATTAATCTTTTGAACTATCGAACAATATTTCTACTTTTGCAGTAGAAAATTCAGGCAACCTTTAATGGATTGCCTTTTTTGTAAGTTTAAATATATCAATATTATATGCAATGGCAGAACGGAAAAAAGTAATCATTTACAGTGGCTTGGGCTTGCTTATATTGGGAATGGCGGTCGCGCTTGTATTTTTTGTCAAAAAATCGACCGATAAAGACACTGAAATGAAGGGCATGGTGGCGCAGATGACGTATGAAAAGAAACAACTGCAGCAGGAGTATGAAGACTTTGCGAAATCGACCGATGGTCTCCAGTTTCAAACCACAAATGATTCACTATCTCATCAGATTGTGAAGCAAAAACAGCGTATCCATTCGTTGATGGAGGAGCTGAAAACGGTCAAAGTAACTGACGTGCAAAAAATAAATCAGTTGAAACAAGAGCTGGCAACGGTGCGTAAAGTGTTGCGTCAGTATGTGATTATGGTCGATTCGCTCAATCGGCAGAACCAGGCTCTGACGGCAGAAAATCAAGAGGTAAAGCAAAAATATACGCAAGCTTCGCTACACGCTGAACAACTATCGAAAGAGAAGAGCTCGCTTCAGGAGAAGGTAACGCGTGCCGCACGATTGGATATAAAATCAATGGGAGTGGAAACGTTGACCGACCGCAATAAACGAACGGATAGGGTCAACAAAACATCGATGATTCGTATCAATTTTACCATTGCAAAGAATGTAACGGCGGCGCCCGGTAACAAACATGTTTATGCCCGAATTATGACACCCGACAACGAGGTGCTCTCCCGGAGCCAGGGCGATGTATTTCCCTATGAAAACCGTCAAATTCAGTATTCGTGCAGAAAAAATGTTGAATATCAGGGCGAAGATCTTTCGGATGTGCTGTACTGGAAGGTCAATGAGTTGCTATTCCCGGGTTCTTATCGCGTAGATCTCTTTGCCGATGGTAATCTGATCGGTCAGGCTAGTTTCCGTTTGGCAAAATAATAATTCAACTGGCCGTATGCAGCCGGTTCTCAAAGAATATAAAACGTTCCTGCAGCTCGAGAAATCGCTGTCGCCCAATACGGTGGCCGCATATTTGAGCGATATAGAGAGACTCCTTGTTTTTCTTTCGGATGCCCATGTCGACTTTTTGCAGGTTACTATCACGCATTTACAGGATTTCCTGATTGATTTAGCCGAATTGGGAATTTCGCCCCGTTCGCAAGCCCGTATTGTTTCGGGAATTAAATCGTTTTACGGCTTCCTGATACTTACCAACAAGTTGGATGAAGATCCGACGGAGCTGCTCGAATTACCGAAAATAGGGCTTCATTTGCCGGAAGTGCTGGCTGTTGAAGAGATCAATTCTATTGTGGATGTAATTGATTTGTCGACTCCCGAAGGACAGCGCAACCGGGCCATGATAGAGATGATGTACGGATCGGGTTTGCGGGTCTCGGAGCTGATAGACGTAAAACTGTCGAATATCGATCTGGAACATTCGTTTATGAAGGTGGACGGAAAGGGTAGTAAGCAACGCTTGGTGCCTCTGTCTGAAGAATCGGAAACGCAGATGAAACTTTGGCTCTTGATTCGCAACGAAATGGTTATTCGAAAGGGCTTTGAAGATTATCTGTTCCTGAATCGCCGCGGGGCAAAGTTGACCCGGGTGATGATTTTTACCATCGTCAAACAGTTGGCGCAATTGGCCGGAATAAAAAAGAATATCAGTCCCCACACCTTTCGTCACTCATTTGCCACTCATCTGCTCGAAGGAGGAGCCAATCTTCGGGTTATTCAGCAACTGCTCGGTCATGAGTCGATTATGACCACCGAAATTTATACGCATATCGATGTGGAGCTCTTGCGGGATACCGTGTTGAGCTTTCATCCCAGAAACAACAAATAAAAAATGCGAACCGATTTGTCGTCGATTCGCATTTTTTTATGATAGAGTGATGAGTGAAACTTACACTGTCATGATCTCTTTTTCTTTGCCAGCCATCATTTCGTCTACTTTTTTTACGAACTTATCGTGTAACTTCTGAGCATCGTTTTCTGCATCTTTGGCCACATCTTCAGGCACACCGTCTTTAACGGCCTTTTTGATATGTTCGATAGCATCGCGCCGAGCGTTCCGGATGCTTACTTTGGCATCTTCCACTTCTTGTTTCGACTGCTTTACCAATTGTTTACGGCGTTCTTCGGTGAGAGGAGGAATTCCAAGACGGATCATTTCTCCATTATTAACAGGAGTAATACCCACTTCGGATGCCATAATGGCTTTTTCAATGACCGGAATCATCGCTTTTTCCCACGGTTGGATGGTGATGGTTTTTGCATCCGGAGTCGTAATCGTAGCAACACCGGAGATGGGTACGTGGTTGCCGTAATATTCTACATGTACTCCGTCGAGAATCCGCGGATTGGCTTTCCCGGCACGGATATGAGCCAGTGATTCGTCTAAGAAGCGGACAGTGCCGTCCATTTTATCTTCGGCAGCTTTTAGAAATACCTTTACATCTGTCATGGCTATTGTTATTTTAGGTGAAGGATATGTTTTTTAGTACTTTACATTTAAACTGTTAAGTACGGTTCTTATTTTTTCGAATGTAGTAATGGTAGTCGGTACCAGAGGAAGTCGGAGCTTATTTTCAATCATTCCCATTACCGACAAAATGCTTTTTACTCCGGCCGGATTTCCGTCTACAAACAACAATTTGAATAGTTCGTTAAACCGGTAATGGATTTCGCGCGCAGCATCGTATTGTCCGTTAAGTGCCAAACGTACCATGCGGCTGAATTCGTACGGAAAGGCATTTCCGATAACCGAAATGACGCCCACAGCTCCCAGCGTAATCAATGGGAAGGTGATGCCATCGTCGCCGGAAATCACAACGAAGTTGTCCGGTTTATTTTTGATAATATCGTCAATTTGAGTAAAAATACCCGAAGCCTCTTTGATGGCCACGATATTTTTGAAATCGTTTGCTAAACGTAGTGTCGTTTCGGCCGTCATGTTAACGCCCGTTCTGCCGGGGACGTTATACAGAATAATCGGTAAGCTCGATGCTGTTGCGATGGCTTTGAAATGTTGGTATAAGCCCTCCTGAGACGGTTTGTTGTAGTACGGGGTTACCGATAAAATGGCATCTACACCGCTTAAATCGTCGGTTTGAATCTGATCGATCACAGCCTGCGTGTTGTTGCCTCCGATGCCCAGTACGATAGGGAGACGTCCGGCATTGACGCGGATCACAAAGCGGGTCACTTCGTCTCTTTCCTGTTTTGTCATGGTGACAGCCTCGGCGGTTGTACCGCAAACAACCAAATAATCAGAGCCGTTCTTTATCAGATGCTCCACCAGTTTGGCGAGCGCATCGAAATCGATGGAATCGTCAGTCTTAAAAGGAGTAATCAGGGCAATGCCCATTCCGGTTAATTTACTTTTAGTCATAAATATAGTTGAAATGCGAGTGCAAATGTACACTTTTTTTGCCGCTTCTCTATCATTTTAGTCCAACATTTTGGTGTGCTGGCGTTACTCTATCGGCTCGGTTGTTGATGGATTTTGAAGGTGCATCGGCACGATACGTTAGACAATTCTAAAATGGTATTGTATTTGTGTAATATGCAATTAATCAATTTGATACAATATTTCATTGTGAGGCTTGAAAAAAAAAGCTATCTTTGTTTTTTCAATGCAATAGGACGAAAATAGAAGCGATATGGGAAATAAATTGTTTATATACAATACATTAAATAGAAAAAAAGAGCCATTTGAACCGTTGCATGCTCCTCATGTGGGGATGTATGTGTGTGGTCCGACAGTGTATGGCGATGCCCATTTGGGACATGCACGCCCAGCAATTACATTCGACTTGGTGTTTCGTTACCTGACACATTTGGGCTATAAGGTTCGTTATGTGAGAAATATAACGGATGTGGGGCATCTGGAGCACGATGCGGATTCAGGAGAGGATAAAATAGCCAAAAAAGCCCGGCTTGAACAGCTGGAACCGATGGAGGTGGTGCAATATTACACCAATCGCTACCACAGGGCAATGGAAGCACTCAATGTGTTGCCTCCCAGCATCGAACCTCATGCTTCTGGACATATCATCGAACAAATAGAGTTTGTAAAAAAAATATTGGATGCCGGCTTTGCCTATGAAAGCCAGGGATCTATCTATTTTGATGTTGAGAAATATAACAAATCGCATCACTACGGAAAATTGTCGGGACGCAATGTTGACGAATTGCTGGAGACGACACGCGATTTGGATGGGCAGAGCGAGAAACGGAAAAGCGTGGATTTCGCTCTGTGGAAAAAAGCGATGCCCGAGCATATCATGCGTTGGCCGTCGCCCTGGAGCAATGGTTTTCCGGGATGGCATCTCGAATGTTCGGTGATGGGTACCAAATATTTGGGAGAATCATTCGATATTCACGGTGGCGGAATGGATCTGGTATTCCCGCACCACGAATGCGAAATAGCGCAGTCGACTGCCGCATTGGGGCACGAATCGGTACATTACTGGATGCACAACAACATGATAACCATCAACGGACAGAAGATGGGTAAATCGTTGGGCAACTTCATCACACTTGAAGAGTTCTTTACTGGAAATCATAAGTTGCTGACACAATCGTTCGGCCCGATGACCATTCGATTCTTTATCCTTCAGGCGCATTACCGTGGTACTGTAGACTTTAGCAGCGAGGCATTGGTGGCATCCGAAAAGGGGCTATCCCGTTTGTTGGAAGGCTATTCACGCTTGCAGAAGCTGTCGGCCGCATCGGCAACTACGGTCGATCTATCCGGTTTGCGCGAAAAATGCGAGGCTGCCATGTGCGACGATTTGAACACCCCAGTGGTGATTGCACAATTGTTTGAAGCCGTGAAGGCTATAAATACGGTGCACGATGGAAACGGAACCATCTCGCAATCTGATCTGGATGAGTTAAAGTCTGTTATGAAGCTCTTTGTAGAAGATATTTTGGGCTTGAAAACGCAGATGTCGGATGTCGATTCGTCGACCGAAGCATACAAAAAAGCAATCGATTTATTACTCGATATTCGTTTGGAAGCAAAGTCCAATAAAGATTGGGCTACAGCCGATAAAATCCGTAATCAGTTGGCCTCCTTTGGATTTGATGTAAAAGACACGAAAGACGGCTTTGAATGGAAACTTTAATGCCGGGCTGTTGCCATGCATTTGTTTTCTGAATAGATAAAAGCAACTCTTCGTATCAGGCTGTTTACCGAAGGTGCAGCAGGCCGATTGTTCTGTTTGTGTCTTTGTGATTTTATGTTAAATATCAGGGTAAAAGAAAATAGTGCCTGTTGCGATAGAAAGATATTTGCTACTTTTGTGGGCAAATTTTAATCGAATAATACTTAGACAGGCATTTCTGCGTTATTGAAGTGAAATGCTAAAAGCAACTCAGATGATTCGAAGATTGTTTTTTTTGATGAGCCTGCTAAGTTTTACGCAATTAACGTATAGTCAGGATTTTGCACATACAATTGAGGTTGGTCCGGTTGCCGGTACCTCGTTTTATCTTGGCGATGCCAATCAAAAATTGTTTGCAAGCAGCAGAGCCTTGATCGGAGGTTTGATTCGGTATCCGTTAAATAACAGAATTGCACTAAAGGGTGCATTGTCGGTTAGCGGAGTAAAAGGATACTCAGAAGCTTATCATATTGAGTTCGACCATAATTATCTTTTTGCTACGTTACAGGGAGAGTTTAATTTCTTCCCATACGAGCGGTCGGAGTTCAATATCGAAAGTTCAACCATCACGCCTTACATTCTGGGTGGTGTTGGAATCATCGCTTGTGATAGGCAAAAACAGAATACAACGTTGCTTACCGAACCTATCGCTCCCGCACGTGCAGTGGTATTGAGCTGTGGAGTAGGGGGTAAGCTGAAAGTCAATAGCCGCGTTGACTTGAACCTGGAATGGACGATAAATAAAGCGCTGTCAGATAGGTTAGAAGGTGTTTCGGAATTGAATAATCCGTATGCGCTGAATCAAACGATGACATTCAATAATGATTTTTATTCGACATTGACAGTGGGCATTACGTTTGCCATTTATACACAGAAGTGTGAATGCAGAACGGGATTCCTGAAAGGTCGATGACGTATTAACAGATAAAATAAGCATGAGCTCATTTTTGGAGAAAATTGACAGAACCCGTATCCCTCGCCATGTCGCTGTCATTATGGACGGAAACGGACGTTGGGCAATGCAACAGGGTATGGCTCGTGCTTTTGGTCACCAGAGCGCTATAGGTGCAGTGCGTGCCGCAACGGAAGCTGCCACCGAACTTGGAATTCAGTATTTGACTCTATATACCTTCTCTACAGAAAACTGGAACCGACCGGAGGATGAGATACAAGCTCTGATGGAGTTGTTTGCAGTGACGATTGAAAGAGAAACCCCCGATCTGCACAAGAATAATGTGCGCCTGATGTCAATCGGAGATCATAGCCGTTTGCCCGAAGACGCGCAGAGAAGGTTGAAGAAAAGTATTGAAGTTACAGCACAGAATACTGGATTGACCTTGGTGTTGGCTCTGAGTTATTCTGCACGATGGGAGATAATGAATGCGGTAAAATTATTTTGTCAGGATGTGCAATCCGGAAAATCCAACGCCGAGGATATGAATGACGAATTGTTCGCCTCATACCTTACGACGAAAGGAATACCGGATCCTGATTTGTTGATTCGTACCAGCGGCGAAATGCGTATCAGTAATTTTCTACTGTGGCAATTGGCTTATTCCGAACTTTATTTTACTAATACGCTTTGGCCTGATTTCGACAAAGAACAATTTTTTGAAGCGATTTGCGATTATCAAAGCCGCGAACGCCGTTTCGGTAAAACCGGGCTGCAATTGAAAACCGATTGATAATTTATTTTACTAAGCTACTTTATCTAAAAAGCATATGTTAAAACGAACAGTATTTGCGTTCATTACCCTGATTTCTTCTGTATTGACTTTTGCTCAACAAACTGGAACACAATCTGCCGCTACAGACACAGTAAAAGCAACCACCCCGAATATTTACTATTCCCAAAATTCCCGAGAATATGAAATCGCCGGCATCAAAGTCACCGGAAATACGATGTATGAAGAATACGTTCTGGTTGGGTTCTCAGGGCTCACGGTAGGGCAAAAGGTAAAGGTGCCGGGTGATGATCTGACAAATGCCTTGAAACGTTTTTGGAAGCAGGGTTTTTTCTCTGATATCAAAATTTTCGCATCAAAAATTGAAGCCAATAAAGTATGGATTGAGATTGCCGTACAACAGCGCCCGAAAATATCCAAAGTCAATTATAGCGGATTGAAAAAATCGTACATTGAAGACGTTGATCCGAAAATTGGGATGATAAAAGGAAGCCAGTTGACGCCCGACTTGAAAGATAAAGCAGTCACTGTTATCAAAAAATACCTGAATGATAAAGGATTTCGTTATGCAACCGTCAATGTTGTTCAAAAAAACGACACGTTGCAGAAAGGGATGGTAACCGTCGATGTTGATGTCGAACCTGGAGATAAAGTGAAAGTGCACGAAATTTTCCTTGAAGGTAATAAATCGTTGTCGTTCAATCAGGTAATCGGTGCAATGAAAAAAACAAACGAGCCGAAGTTAGTCAATCTGTTCAAATCTAAAAGGTTTGTGGACGAAAACTTTACCGCCGATAAGAACCTTATTGTAGAGCGTTATAATGAAAAAGGATTCCGTGATGCAGTGGTCGTGTGGGATAGTGTTGCCCGATTTGACGACCGGAGTGTCAATGTTTACCTGAGAGTAGACGAAGGAAAAAAATACAATATCCGCAATATTTCATGGGTCGGCAATACGATCTATCCGAGCGATTACCTAGGCACGGTGTTGGGATTGAAAAAAGGAGATACTTACAATGCCAAATTGCTGAATAAACGTTTGAATACGGATGACGATGCTATTGCTAAGTATTATAAAAACAAGGGATATCTCTTTATGTACGTCGATCCGGTGGAAGTGAATACAGCCAACGACTCTATCGACTTCGAAATGCGTATCGGAGAAGGGAAGCCAGCAACGATAAACAGCGTAAAGATTAGCGGAAATACTCATGTTTACGAACATGTTGTCCGTCGTGAAATGTATGTCGTTCCGGGTCAATATTACAGCGAAGCGGATTTGATGCGTACTATGCGTGAGTTGGCTCAGCTGGGTAATTTTGAACAGGAGAAACTGATTCCTGATGTGCAGCCTAATCAGGAAGAGGGAAATGTAGACATCAGCTGGCCGTTGGTTTCCAAATCGAACGACCAAGTTGAATTCTCGGCCGGTTGGGGTCAAACCGGCGTTGTGGGAAGTCTTGGGTTGAAGTTTAGTAATTTTGCAATACAGAATCTGTTCAAACCGTCGACTTATCGTTTCGTTCCAGAAGGGGAGGGTCAGACATTCTCTATCTCGGGTCAAACAAACGGTAGTTACTATCAGTCGTACAGCGTTTCGTTTGTGGAACCGTGGCTGGGAGGCAAACGACCGAATTCATTATCTCTCTCGGCCTACTATTCGATACAAACAGGGGTGAGTAATCGTTATTCCAGTTATCTGAATAATAATTACTACAATTCGTATGGCGGTGGCTACGGTAGTGGCTATGGTAGCGGTTACGGCAGTGGTTACGGTGGTTATGGCAATAATTATTCGTACGAAGCCGATCCCGATAAATACATTCATACTTTCGGTATTTCGGCTAGTTGGGGTAAACGCTTGCAGTGGCCTGACGATTATTTTCAGTTGAATCTGGGGCTGGAGTATCAGCGCTACTCGTTGAAAAACTGGAGTTACTTCCTCATGTCAGACGGTACGGCTAATGTGGCAAGTTTGAATGTTATTCTGAGTAGAAACTCAATAGATAACCCGATTTACACACGTAGCGGATCGACATTTACGTTGTCAGGTCAGTTTACGCCTCCGTATTCGGCATTCAATAATAAAGATTATTCGGCAACGATGACTGATCAGGAACGCTACAGATGGGTAGAATTCTATAAACTCAAATTCAAGGGCAAATTTTTCATTCCACTGTCGAGCGCAAGCAAAACTTTTGTGTTGATGGGAAGAACGGAATACGGATTTCTGGGACACTATAACAAATACAAACGTTCTCCGTTTGAAACATTCTACATGGGTGGTGATGGTATGACCGGTTACACCACGTATGGAACTGAAACCATCGGTTTGCGCGGATACGAAAACGGATCTCTTACGCCAACGGCCTCTTATTACCGCAACGGTTCGTTACAGAGTGCTCAGATCGGTTATGTCTATTCGAGAATCGGGGCAGAGTTGCGTTATCCTTTGTTACTGGAACAAACCACCAATATCTATGCTCTTGCGTTTGTAGACGCAGGAAATTGCTGGAGCACCGGACGTGAATTTAGTCCGTTCGATTTGAAACGTTCGGCCGGGGTGGGTGTCCGTATCTTCCTCCCGATGTTCGGGTTGTTGGGAATTGACTGGGCTTATGGTTTCGATAAAGTGAGCGGGAGCTCAACGAATGGTGGAAGTCACTTCCACTTCATCATTGGACAAGAATTCTGATTATTCGATCTAATTTGTATATCAAAATCAATTGACTATGAAAAAGCTTGTTGTGTTGTTCGTTTTTGTGATGGGAACATTGGGCTTTACACATGCTCAGAAGTTTGCCATTGTCGATATGGAGTATATACTCAAACATGTGCCTACCTATGAATCGGCAAATGAACAGTTGAATCAGGTGTCGAAAAAATGGCAATCGGAAGTAGAGACAAAAATGCAAGCCGTGCAGACTCTCTATAAAACATACCAGACCGAGGTCGTTTTCATGTCGCCTGAAATGAAGACCAAACGGGAAAACGAAATCGTGGAAAAAGAGAAGGCTGCTCAGGAGTTGAAAAAACAATACTTTGGGCCGGAAGGAGAGTTATACAAGAAGAGACAAAGCTTGATGAAACCGATACAGGATGAAGTCTATAATACCATTCAGACTATCTCTAACGATAAAGGTTATCAGCTTGTACTCGATAAGTCGTCGGCAATGAATATTATATTTTCATCGCCCAAAATCGATATTAGCGACGAAGTGTTGGCTAAACTTGGATATTCAAAATAAATCCCTATTTTTGCGAAAAATAATTCAACATTAAAAAAACGACCTATGCTTAAGAAAATTATTGTGCTGGTTTTGTGCGTTGCACCTATCATGGCTTTTGCCCAAAATAAATTTGGTCATATCGACACGCAGAGTGTGTATAATGCGATGCCAGAGAAAGCAACCATTGAAAAAACTCTTCAGGATCTTGCTACTAACTACGAAAAAGAGTTGAATGGCATGCGTGAAGAATACAACAAAAAACTGAAAGACTTTGTAGACAAAAAAGATAGCATGCCGCAATCTGTATTGCAAGCCCGTCAGAGCGAAATCGTTGATATGGAACAACGTATCAGCACCTTGAACCAAACGGCTCAAACCGACCTGCAAAAGAAACAACAGGAACTGGTTCAACCGCTTGTTGAAAAAATAAAAAAAGCTATCAATGAGGTAGGTCTCGAAAATGGCTTTATCTATATTTTTGATTTACAAGTACCGGCTATTATCTATCATTCCGATCAGAGTGTAGATGTATTGCCTTTGGTAAAAAAGAAACTGAATATCAAATAAACGGTTCTCTTGTAGAATAAGAAAAGCCTGCGCTCGATTGAGTGCAGGCTTTTTTTTGTGCGTGACGAACTTATGTATTTACTTTCGTTTGTTGAGAATAATCAATGCTCCGATTACTCCCGGTACCCAACCGCACAGAGTGAGCAGGACGATAATCAGGAAGCTGCCGCATCCCTTATCGAGTACCGCAAGCGGAGGAAAAATAATTGCGAGAATAACTCTGAATACGCTCATATTTACCCAGTTTACGATAGTTCAAACTCTTCTCCCGGAGCCGGAATCTCGATATTTGAAAAACCCTCTTTGCCAAGTACCTCACGATAGAATTGTTGCGTTTTGTACTCTCCGTGAACCAGAAAGGTTTTCTTCAACTGCGTCGTATCCTGACAACTCAGGAACTCTTTCATTTCGTTGTAGTCGCCATGTCCGGAGAAGGCTTCAATCTTTTCAATCTTTGCATTGATGGGGTGTATCTCGCCAAAGATGGAGATCTCCTTCAGCCCCGGCTGCTGGATGCGTGCACCCAACGAGGTGGGCGAACAGTAGCCCACAATCAGCAAGGTGTTGTTCGGATCTGCAATGTTGTTGGCCACGTGATGCTTGATCCGCCCGGCTTCCATCATGCCCGACGAGGAGATGATAACGCAGGGTTTCTTGTAGTCGTTGAGCTTTTTCGAATCATCCACGTTTTTGATGTAATGTAGGGTGTTGAACCCGAACGGATCGGGATCGTATTTCAGCACCTGCTTCACATGTTCGTTCATACATTCGGTATGCATGCGGAACACGTCGGTGGCGTTGACCGAAAGCGGGCTGTCGACGAAGATGTCGATCTTAGGCAAACGGCCGTCGTTGTAGAGGTTGTTGAGCACAAAGACAATCTCCTGAGTACGCCCGATGGAGAACGAGGGTATAATAAGTTTCCCTCCTTTGTCAACACACGTTTCTGTAATAATGCGTAGCAAATCTTCTTCCGATTCCTTGTCGGCCTGATGAAGTCGGTCTCCGTAGGTCGATTCGGTAATCAGGTAATCGCATTGGGGAAACGGCATTGGGGGCTGAATGATACGGTTGTGAGGACGCCCGATATCGCCGGTATAAGCTAATCGGATAATCTTATCTCCTTCTTTGATTTCCAGATTCACTACCGAACTGCCCAGCATGTGACCGGTATTGGTAAACTTCACGTTAATGCCGTTGTGGCTCTTCTTGTCGTTGAAATAGAAGCGACGGTCGTTGGCCACCCCGATAAAAAGTTTCATACATGCCTCGGCATCTTTATCGTTGTAGATCGGTTCTACGGTAGGCAGCCCTTTTTTTACCATTTTTTTGTTGTACCACTTCACATCCAGTTCCTGAATATGCCCACTGTCGGACAACATAATGGCACAGAGGTCGCGCGTAGCATTGGTGCAGATCACCGAGCCTTCGAAACCGTTGTTGTACATGTAGGGAATTAATCCCGAGTGGTCGATATGGGCGTGAGTCAAAATGATGTGATCGATTTCTGCCGGGTCGAAGCCGAGGTTGCGGTTCATCGCATCGGTTTCCATTCCCTTGCCCTGAAACATGCCGCAGTCGAGCAGAATTTTTTTACCCTCTTTGGTCGTTATCAAATGTTTGCTGCCGGTTACCTCGCGGGCAGCGCCGATAAATTTTATTTTCATAGTATGGGTGTTTATTTAGATAACCATTAGGATGAAGTCATCTTGACTTTTTATTTTTCGACCCCCAACCCCCAATATGGGGGCTTTGATGTTGTAAAATGAATGAAATTTTCTCATTTTGCAATCCAATTCCTCCCCATTTAGGGGAGGTTAGGAGGGGGCAATAAGTAAAAATGACCCCAAAAAGTCATAGCAAAGAAAAGTCAAGACGAGTTCGATATTAAGACTTTGATTGAAAAATCAACATATACATTATTCATTTGTTTCTTAATTCCTTAATGGTTGATTGTTTTACAACATGAACAAAGCTACGAAAAGATAAACGAAAATACTACCCTCGGACTGTTGTTATACAGCAGTAAAAGTCACTTTATATGACTTAAGCCGTTTTTAGTTGAGCCTCCAACCATTCCCGTATCTCTTTCGAAAATCGCAATTCGACCAACGAGAGAAATTTATCGGTGGTTTTTATTTTGTTTGCCGATACCTCTTGTAGAAACTGAAAGAATTTAGCTTCACCTACTTTTTGCGAGAGGTCATACAAAATCAAAGCTCCTTTTTGATAAAACACAATATCAGCTTTCTCGTTGTTGCGACTCAGGCCCCAGATGGGAGGAGTCTCTTTGCTTCTTTTTTGAAAGAAGTCGATATTCAATTTGAATACGCGGTCTCCGATACGTTCTCTGATGTAAAGTAACTTGCTATAGTCGGCAAATGCTTCGTTTAACCAATCTTCCCACGTGGTCGTATTGGCATGGTTCCACCAAAAATGGGCTATTTCGTGTGCAAGTCCGACACGGGTGTTGAAGTTGAAATGATTGGTGCGCCAGGAAATGAAGTTTTTCCGCGAATAGCCACCTCCCTCATCGGTAGGTACAACTGCCAATTTGAAATAGGTACTGTCTTGCGGCCCGAATAGTTTGGTATACAAATCGAACATAAATTGACACTCCGTGAAAATAGAATCGGCCTCATTCTCTTTCAGCGTGTTGTAGTTTAATTCAATATGCGATTTGTAAGTCCGTTTTTGTTTTGTCTTTAGCTCTTTGGACGCCACAATCACATTATCGTAAGCACGCCACGGCTGCTTCATCAGCCAATGCCCGTCTTTGCCCGAAATAATGCCCGATCCGGTTACCATGTATGCTTTGTCCATGGTGATGTCGATGGTAGAGGTGAAGCTTTTGCTTGCATTATTGAGAGGAAACCAAGCACTGTACATATTGAGTTCAACCCATTCGTCCAGAAAAGTCTGTGCCCACCGATCGAGTCCTTTCATATAGCAATCGTAATTGATATTGATCGTTTGCAAGGCCGGAGTACCGATCTTTTTTGTTAACGTAAGTGCTCTGCCGTTAGGAGCATAGAACATGGGAGATGGAGCGATGGTATCGAACCGGAATGCTATATTGGTGCGACTTCCTTTAATGGCATGGATTGTGGTTTGTTTCCACAATGCCAATACAATGGTGTCCTTTTGCTTAAAATCTACTTTCATTGAGCCATCCACATGCACTTTGTGTTGTTTTATGTCGATATTGACGGATAGGTTGTAGTTAATGACTTCCTGGGCTTTGGCCGATAGCGATAAGCATAAAATGAGCAATACTACGTAATGTGTTTTTCTGGACATCGATTGAGACGTTTTTGTATGTGTAAATATAACTTGTCGTTGTAATGACGGGCAAGGGTGCAAAATATAACGTACAATAGTGCGTTTTAGTTTGCCTTTTTTGCTTCCATCATCATTTTTCCGTCTTTGGTTATATTTATTTTTGTTGTGTTGGCCGATGCGTCTTTCAAAAACTCCAGTTCCAATCCCATTCCGCTGACAAAAACAAAGAGTTTGTTGGTGCTCATCGGGTACAACGTGAAAGGTGTGGCATTGGTAAAAAGTGTCAACGTGTGATCTTTTATTTCTATCCGGAAGTTGTTGTTGGGAACCGAAGAGGTGTAAGTTCCCACAAATTGTTGCAAGGCTGCGTCGGATAACGTTACAAGCGGAGCGTGTGTCAGCTTTTTTGCCGTACACTCGGTTTTGCCGTTTACCGTTACCACCAGCGAGTCGTTTGCCGGAAATTCGAATCGTACCTGTGCGTCTTTCAGGTAGAGATTGTCCCTCACGGCATTGCAGTTCAGAAAGAACTTGCTTTCGGATTCGGGATACAAGGTAAGGTAGGGCAGCTGATTGCATGATAATCCCAATGTGTTGTTTGTTTTTACCATTGCAAGAAGCCTTCCGAAAGAGTCCTGATAGAGACCACTATAATTATTCAGAACAGTTGTGGATAACTTCACGATTTTAGGAACGTCTGTAGCAGGAGTCGTTGCGCCGGAAACCGAGAACGGCTTTTCCTTCGTTCCAAAATCGATAAAGGGGTAGTGCCAGTCGGCCAGCAGGAACTTTATGCCGTCCCAAATGCCTTTGAAATGGATGGTGTTGTGTACCTCGTCGGGATGTTTATCGAATTTCCAGGCAAAGTTTTTGGGAGCATACTTCTTCAGCAGTACGTCTAACGAATCGACACCCATCGACAGCCCTTCGTTGGCCATGGTCAGGTAGAGTCGCGTGGGGAACTCTGGTGTTTTGGAGAGCAGCTCCTTTGTTTTGTTCAAAATGATATCATTGTCCCACCACATGCTTGGACTGAGAGAGAGGTAGCCGTTGAAGCAGAGCGGATCTTTTACAAAGGCATTCATCACAAACAGGCCTCCATACGACACGCCGCCCAGCAGCCGGTAGTTGTAGGTGCGGTAGTTCTTCTCCACAAACGGAATCAGCTCCTCTTTGATGAAGCGGTAGAGGCTGTCACCACCGCCACCCTTTTTGCTGCTGCCCGGTGTAGGGGTAAGGTCATGTTCGCGCCTGTCACCGCCAGTTACGAGGCCCACCACAATGGTTTGCGGAATGCTCTTGATGTCGGAATTGGAGAGCCAGCCGAGGTTTTGTGCCGTGTGGTTGAAGTTCCATTGCGCATCGAGCATGTAGAGCACCGGATATTTCTTCGTACTCTTCTCGTAGCCCTCCGGCAGAAAGATATTAATGGTGCGATCTTCGTTGAGAATAGACGAGTGAAATTTCAGCGAATAGCCGGTAGTCACCGTAACCGGTTCCGTTTTTAGGTCACTGAGTGAAGGCACCTGACCCGATGCCAGTGCCGAACAGAGCATACTGGCCAGACAAAGTAAAGTGAGTTTTTTCATGGAAATAATTTTTAGGATCAAGACCACAATATGTAGTCTTAGTGTGTTTTTTAAGAGATTGACATATCTTTTTCTTTATAAATAAGTAAAATGTTATCTGTTAGGTTTTTGTCGCCCAAGTGCAAGGGCTATTTTTATAAATTCCCCTGTCCCTTTGCCAAGAATAGCCATTCCAGCTTCATGCGCATCTTCTAATTTATATCTGCTTTTTGCTGATCCATTCAGTGCATAATCATAACCATCAATAGTGACAATACACCAGTTTTTGTCTCTACATTCAATAATTACTTCATCTGCATAAAATGGCCATTCTCCATCAAATTCGATTTTTTTGATAGATTGGGAAATGAAATTCGAGTTGTATTTTCTATCAAGCTCATCAGCAGGAGTCCTTTTGTGAATTTTCCTTGGTTTAGTTTGATATCTAGTTGTATTGTGTCTATAGTCTGTATTCCCAAAATTTTTGTCGTAAAGAGCTCCAAAATCAGAAAATGGAATAGAAAACTGGATGCCTTTTTCTCCTAAGGCTCCAAATGAGAATTGACGAGATAATGCTGATATGAATTTCTCAAATGTAATAAGAATAGATCTTGATAAATCACCAAAAACTTCATTGTGTAAATCCCAATTATCTATTTTACTCATTATTGTTGTATCCGAAAAAATAATTTTGTTTTGAAAGGTGATCCAAAGATCTTTAGGGTTTACGCTGGGCTTTTGACTTCCTGTTATTATATCAAAATTATGATATCGAGCAAGCTTCCCAAACTCAGATAGTATGTATAAGAGTTCTTTTAGCTCAACATTATTCTTTAAAAAAATCTTGTCGTTTAGTAGAATTGTGCGTTCTTGATCAATGAAATATTCAGATAGAATCTCTTTTAGTAACTTTTCTAAGTCATGGCCTAACGTTTTTATATAAGAGTTTGTTGGATATGTTCCTTCTTTATGTAGATATCCCAAACAGATGTGAGACTTCATTAATCTTTCAAAGCCTTGAGATAATAATTGGAATGGTAAAAAATAAAAATCGTTTGATTGGTCTAGATTTTGGATCTCCCCAAATCCAAGCCGAATGAGTTTAGATGAGGTTTCAATTTCATCGTAAACAGCATAGTGTTTGCTTATTTCTTCAATATTATTCTCGGCTTGTTTCATTCTTGATAGTCATCTCTGAAATTCATATATTGCATAATTTTTTACGACTAACTAGGATGATGCTTAGTTTTGTAATTATATTATTTGAACCATTCCCTCTGCAAATGTATATTTTATTTCTGTAAAGTATTGAAAGTATGGAAATAATTTGCATTTTGCGCAAAGCAATGTTTCGAACTGACAAGCAGCGAAGAGTGGAAAATTGGAAAAGAAATAAGGAAGGATAGAGCGAAGAATCAGTCTTTACGCTGTTTCCACTTCTCCAACGCCTCCTTAATCAGGTCGGCGCAGGCTTCGGTGCCGAAGAGCGAGCTATCGACGGTGAGGTGGTAATTTGCCACATCGCCCCAGGTTTTGTGGGTGTAACGACGGCAGTAGTTGATGCGTTCGCGGTCTTTGCGCTCCAGTTCTTTCGCGGCCAGTTCGGGCGCAATGCGGTAGTCGTGGATAATGCGGTCGATGCGAAACTCTTTGCCGGCGTGGACAAAGACGTTGAACGTGGGCTGACTCTTGAGGATAAAGTCGGCGCAACGGCCCACAATGACGCAGGATTCCCGTGCGGCAATGTCCCGTATCACCTTGCTCTGCACCATAAACAGCGAGTCGAGCGGCGGCATCTCTTCGTTGACGTAGGCGTAGTTCTGTTCGTACAGGTCGTAGAGTAGCGTATTGGCCAGCTTTTGCTCGTGCTCTTGTACATATTCCGGCGTAAATCCGCCTTCGAGCGCCGTGAGGTCGATCAGTTTGCTGTCGTAGAATGCGACGCCCAGTTTGCGTGCCAGTATCTCGCCGATTTCGTGCCCGCCGCTGCCATATTCGCGGGCAATAGTGATTACGAGTTGCTGTTTTTGTTCGGCAACGGTTATGGTAGGAGCTTTTTCTGCTTCAACCGGTTTGTTGCCGAGCCATTGGTCGATAAACGAAATGTGTTTGGCATAAAAGCGGACGATAGTCCCCACTAAGAGTGCCGCTGCCACCGTGCCTTCGCGTACTCCTTCCAGACGGTGTAGTAGCAAAAAAGAACTGGCCACTCCAAGCACGACCAACGAACAGTCGACACTCACTTTGGCTTTGCCGAACTCCATCCGGAACACTTTGGCAAGGGACAGAGATAATCCCTCACCGGCAAGGTAGGTTACCTTAGCTTTCACTTCGAGAAAGACCCCGAAAGCCAGCACCACGCAGCTCAATAAGCAGAGTGCCCATTGCGCGAAATAGTTAGAGGTGTGAATCCAGGAGAGCAGTGGCATGGTAAGATCGATAAACAGTCCGAAAAGCGATACCGCCAGAATTTGCGTGAGCTGAATCCATTCGTATTGCTTCCGTAACAGCACGATTTGCAACAGAATCAGTCCTATGTTCATCAGGATGGTAGTGGTACCCATCGTAAGCGGAAAAGCCTGACTGTAGACGTAGGGTGGGGCGGAGATGGGCGAAGTACCTAAGTTTGCCTTGACTGACAACACTACTCCGAGGGCCATAATAAACAGCCCGGTTACCAACAACAAACATCTTTTTGCCAATCCTTCCTGCTTCATCTTTTTGTCTGATACAAACCATTAAGAAATGAAGATGCATGAAGTCGTATTCTCAACTCTCTTAATATCTTAATGGTAAGGGTATTTATTACAACATATGATTATCGGAATATTAATCGTGTTTCATACAGCCAGAAAGGTATCACTTTGAGCCTTGTCCGACCTTTCAGGTCGTATAGTTTGGCGGCTTATATTCACACAGGTCACAGACCTGTGGTTATGCAAATTGGGCTTTTCAAGCCATTTGGCAAAATATCAGATAATCATATTACAAAAAAAAGGATAACCGTCGTTATCCTTTCTCTGTTTTTTACTGAGCGTTCATCTTGTCGACTAACTCGTCGACCGGAACTAACTGCTGCTCGCCACTCGTCATGTTTTTGAGCATAACGGCATTGGCATTGATCTCGTTTTCGCCGACAATAGCCACAAAAGGGATCTTTTTGCTGTCGGCATAGCTCATCTGTTTCTTGATTTTTGCCGCTTCGGGGAAGATTTCGGCATTGATACCGGCTGCGCGTACCGCTTTCAGCAACGGCAGGCAGAAGCGTTGTTCCTTGTCGCCAAAGTTGATAAACAACAGGCGTGTATTCTCTTCCGACATAGCCGGGAAGCCGTTCAGCTGGTTGAGTACATCGTAGATGCGGTCGGCACCGAAGGAGATGCCCACGCCTGAAACACCTTCCATACCGAATACGCCGGTGAGGTTATCGTAACGACCACCCCCACTGATGCTGCCGATCTGTACGTCGTTCGCTTTCACTTCGATGATGGCACCGGTGTAGTAGTTCAAACCACGAGCCAAAGTCAGGTCGAGTTCGATGGTAGTAGCAATGTGGGTCAACGATACCAGATCGAAGATAGTTTCCAGCTCCTCTACACCTTTCAAGCCTGTTTCCGAAGCTGCCAGCACGGTTTTCAGCGTGTTCAGCTTTTCGGCGTTGCTGCCCTGAAGCAACAGTACCGGTTGCAGGCGGTCGATCGCATCCTGCGGAATGCCTTTCTCAATCAGTTCGGTGTTGACGTTGTCGAGACCTATTTTATCTAATTTGTCGATGGCTACGGTGATGTCGACAATCTTGTCGGATTGTCCGATGATTTCGGCAATACCGGCCAATATTTTGCGGTTGTTGAGTTTAATGGTAACGTTGATGGCCAGGCGATGAAATACCTCGTCGATCATCTGCAGCAGTTCGGCTTCGTTTACCAACGAATTACTCCCCACCACGTCGGCATCGCACTGGTAGAATTCACGATAACGCCCTTTTTGGGGTCGATCGGCGCGCCATACTGGCTGAATCTGGTAACGTTTGAAAGGAAAGGTGATCTGGTCGCGGTGCTGCACCACGTAACGGGCAAAAGGAACGGTGAGGTCGTAACGAAGACCTTTTTCGGAGATCTTTGATGTTAGTTTTACGCTGTTTTTTGCGGCCCACTCTTCATCGGCAACGCCACCGGCAAAATCGCCCGAATTCAATATTTTGAACAAAAGCTTGTCGCCCTCTTCGCCGTACTTTCCCATCAGGGTCGAGAGGTTCTCCTGTGCGGGAGTCTCGATCTGGCGAAAGCCATAGAGTTGAAAAACAGACTTAATGGTGTTGAAAATATAGTTGCGGTTCGCCATCTCTTCGGGCGAAAAGTCGCGCGTTCCTTTGGGTATGGAGGGTTTTTGCATCGCTGAAAAATTTTCCGCAAAGGTACGAAAAAGCGCCCAATTTGAAAATTTGAAAATGTGGAGATTTGAGGATTAAGGCAAACTGTCGGATAGTCGATAAGCGAGCTGCTTCAAAAGCATGTTCTTTTGCTTAGTCCCCTACGGTAACCTTAAATTCAGTATTGAAAATTATCGAAATGCAGGTTTCATCTTCAAATTTTCAAATTTCCACATTTTCAAATCAATCTCATTTCAGCAATTCCAAAATTTTGATGCGGAAGGCATATTCGTATTTCGATTGTGTCTTTTCGGAGAGTACCTGCGTGAGGTTGCTTTTGGCTTGGTAGAGTTCGTAAACCGATGCCCGTCCGGCTTCGTATTTCTGGTTGGCAAAACGGTATGCTTCCTGGCTGGCAATTTCCGACTTCAGCGCTGCTTCCCAGCGGCTTTGTGCTGCCAGTGCATTGTAGTAGGCCTGTTGAATCGATTTCTTCATATCCAGTTTGGTATTCTGGATATCAAGCTTGTTGTTCTCTACGTTATTTTGGGCAATCTTCACCCGGTTTTGTACGTCAAACTTGTTGAAGATGGGAATAGAGAGAGTCAGCCCGACGGATGTCGTTAGGTTGTTTTTCAACTGTTTCCCGAACGCCTCGTTGTTGGCATGGCTCATGTTGTAATATCCGGTGCCCGAATTGGCTCCGAAGCTCAGCGAAGGGTAGAGCTCAGCTTTGGTGGCCAGCATATCTTTCGATCCGCTCAACAGGCGGTATTCTGCACTTTTAATCTCGGGGCGGTGAGTAATGGCGCTTTCGTAGATCGTTTGTGCGGAGATAATCATGGCATTTTTGTCGATAAGGTTTTCCGGTACCACCACATCCAGCTGTTCAAAGTTGTCGATCTCCATGATCTGAGCCAGATCGAGCAGCGACAGTTTCAGCGCATTCTCGTTTTGCGTCCGGCTCAGCTCCTCTTTGGCAGCCTGTGCCTGCAATTCGTACATTTCGCCTTCGGCCATTTTGCCGTTGGATACCAATACCTGACGCTGTTCTATCTTTGTTTTGGTCAATGCCAGTTGGTCGTTGGTGATTTGCAGCAGCTCTTTGTTGAGCAATACCTGCATGTAAGCCGTGGCCACGCTCAGTGCGATGTCTTTGCGTATCTTTTCCAGATCGGCTTTGGATCCCATCCAGTCGGCCTTCCGGGCATCGATGTTGTACTTCATTCGTAGCCCATCGAACAGTGTCACGTTGCTCGACAGGTTCAACGAAGTCTGCTTCGAGTTGGAACTTGCATAGGTGTTGGCCGCCGTTAACGAACGTCCAAACACAAAGTTCTGACCAATCGATCCGTTGAGGCTGGGCAGGAGGTTGAGGCGTGCCTGCCTGTAATTGATCTCGCGGTTTTGCGCCGTATTTTGCTGCTGCCGTATTTTCAGGTTGTTGTTCCAGGCAGTATCGACACATTGCTCTAATGTCCATGTTTTTTGAGCAAAAGAGCTCAATGGAATAAAAAGCAAGGCAATCAAACTAATTTTCTTTATCATGAAATGAGTGTTTTAATGGAATGATGCAACTTCGGAGTTAGGATAACTTGCGTCTGTTGTACGTTGTCCTATTCTCTGTCATTCGACTTTTCATCCGATTTTTGCTCCTTCTTCTTTGCCATTATTTCGGCTCCGCGTACTTTATCCTTCGCTTTCAAACCCGATTGTACTTCGATTTTGATGCCGTCGGATAACCCTACCTTGATCGGCTTTTTTTCAAATGCCTGTGGTTCTTTTGTTTTCAAAAGATAGACATAAGAGGTGTCGCCGCTGAATTCGATGCAGTTCTCGGGAAGGGTTAGTACATTGTTCAGTTTGTTGAGCAAAATCTCCGCGTTGGCACTATAGCCCGCACGTACGAATGCTGAAGAGGGGATTTTGAGTGCAGCCTTCATCTCGAACATAATGGCACCGTTCTCTTCCGTTCCTTTCGGGGAGATGTATTCCAGCGTTGCGGTCAGTTTTTGATCCTGCATGGCGCCGATGGTAATATCCATCAGCATGCCGGTTTTCAGTTTGCCCACTTCCGTTTCGTCTAGTTTTCCCACAAAAAGCATGTCGCTCATATTGGCCACGGTGGCAATCGTCGTTCCATCGTTGAAACTGTTGGATTGAATTACCGAGTTTCCCACTTTCACCGGAATATCGAGAATCGTACCGTTGATGGTGGAGCGAACCAGCGTATTGCTTGTTTGCGATGATTTGCTTGTGATTCCGTCGCGTACCAGACTCAGATTGTCTTTGGCGGCCGTCAGCTCTTCTTTGTCATTTTCGTATTGCAGGCGGGTTTTATCGAACTCTTCTTTCGATATTACCTTTTCTTTCATTAATTTGGCATCGCGGTCGTAATTTTTCTTCGTCTGGTCGTAGGCCAATTGTGCCCGGGTTACCCGCGATTCGGCGCTGTTGAGGCTTACCATGTCGGGGATGACTTTTATTTTAGCAATCAAATCGCCGACTTTCACTTTATCTCCCGCTTTTTTATAGATCTCGGCAATGATACCCGACATTTGCGGTTTGATCAACACTTCGTTGCGCGGGGATATTTTACCGGTAGCTACGATGCGTTTTTCGATATTACCTATCGTTACTTCGGCAATTTCATATTTCTTTACTACCGGTTGCGATTTTTTCCATAGAAAGAAAAAGGTACCGAGTACTATAACGCCCAATAGTACTAAAAAAAAGATTTTGAAGAATTTTTTCATGGGAAAACTATTATTTGGAACAATTTTACAATTAAACGATTACACGATTCAATAACATTTTTACTCCTCCCTGATTGCCTCGATGGGTTTGATGGTCATGGCTCGATTGGCGGGAACGAGTCCGGCCAACGTGCCGATAACTAGTAATATGACTAAGGATACGATGGCCACGGCAAAACTGATTTGGGGTTCCTGGAAGAAGCTGTCGGTCTGGCTTAGTACCAAACCTACCAACGACAGCAGTCCGACTCCGAGCATCAGTCCGGCAATGCCGGCTATCAGTGTGAGTACAATGCTTTCGCTAATAATCTGGCGAATGATGGTGCGCGGAGTTGCCCCCAGCGCCCGGCGTATTCCGATCTCTTTGGTTCGTTCGCGAACCGTCACCAGCATGATGTTACTTACGCCGATACCTCCGGCAAAAAGAGTTCCGGCTCCCACAATCCAAATTAATGCTGCTATACCGATACCCAGATAGAGGAACATAGTGAACTGCTCTTCAATGTTGAACCCGCCTATTGCGGCTTTATCGGTGGGGGCAATATTGTGCTGTTTTTTAAGAATTTGATACATTTTCTCTTCTATAACCTTCACACGAATGCCGGGTTGCGCCGTTGCGGCAATAAAATGTACCTTGTTGCCCATGTTGAAGGCTTGTTGCATGGTTGTAAACGGTAGCACAACCGACTCTTCGCCCCGGCCGCCGAGGTTGACCTGCGAAATGCTTCGCGCTACTCCGATCACCTGAAAATAGATGCCCATCACCTTCACGTTTTGCCCCACCGGGTTGACATTTTTGCCAAACAGTACCTCGCTTACACGTTCGCCGATTACGCAGGTTTTCCGTTTTTCGGCAATGTCAATGTCGTTGATGTAGCGCCCGTAAATCAGCTTGTTCTCTTCTATTTTATTGTAGCTCGGGTAGTTGCCTTTGATGTTGAATGTTCCCGCTTTATCCTTGCGTACCACGTTGTTGGAGCCCTGTCCGCCGAAAAGCACGGGAGCCAGATACTGTATCTCGGGAACTCCCTTCAGCAGCAACGGAATATCTTCGTTCTGTATTGACCAGTTTCTGCCTTTTTTGAAACCTTTGTAGGGTTCGGTCGTCTGTTGATCGTAGACAAAACAGGAGTTCGTGGCAAATCCGTCGATGGTCGATTCCATGCCGTTTTTGAGCGCAGAACCGGCACCCACCATGCAGACGAGCATAAACATGCCCCAGAATACACCGAAAGCTGTCATCACACTTCGCGATTTGTTGTGCTTGATGGTGTACCATATTTCTTGCCAGCGATCTAAGTCAAACATGTGTATATTTACAATTTATCCCGATAGCTATCGGGGTTACAATTTACAGGTGAAGTTAAGGAGGATAGAGAAGTGATAGGAGTTACAATCAGTTCATCTTCAAATTTTCAAATCTCCACATCATCAAATTCTTATTAGCATATTGATGTTTTATTCTTCGCGCATTGCCTCGATAGGTTTGATGCGTACAGCTCTGCGAGCCGGCATATACCCGGCAATGATACCGGAAATAATCAAAATAAAGGTCGAAACGAATACATAGGTCAACGACACGGTCGGATTCATAAATATGGTCATGTCGTTTTCCGAGGTGCTTTGCGCTGCCGTCAGCTCCATTATATAGTTGACCAATTCTGTCAGTCCGATGCCTAAAACCATCCCGAAGTATCCGAATATGCCGGTAATCAGAATCGACTCGATGATGATGGAGCGCAAGATCGATCCCGGCGGCGCGCCTATCGCTTTGCGGATACCGATTTCGCGGGTACGTTCCTTTACCGATACCAGCATGATATTACTAACACCTACAATGCCCGCAATCAGGGTAAATATTCCGATGATAAAGACAAACAGCGTGATTCCTTTGAATATTTTCATCGTTTGGAGGTAGTCGCGCTGTGCGTTGCGGATGTTGATGGCCTGTTCGTCTTTCGGGTCGAAGTAGAGGCTGCGCGACATTACCCCTATTAGTTTCGAGTTGAACGAGTCGTTTTCAGCTTTCGTGTCTAGCCCGTTTACCGTCATGGCAATGCTACCGAACTTTTGGTTGGGATTGTAGATCAGTTGTGCCGTAGTAAAGGGGATGTAACAGGTCGGATTGCCGTATTGCTCTTTCTTCGAATTGATGCCGATAACGCGAAACATGACCGACCCAATTTTTACGTACTTGCCCAATGCTGATTTTTTTTTGAAAAGCACTTCTTCGATTTTCTTGTCGATGATCACGACTTTGCTATGATCTTTCAAATCGATTTCATTGATAAAGCGTCCACCTCCGGATTCGAATTTCAAATTGAAAATATCTTTGTAGGAGGGGTCTACACCGCGTAATGAATAGTTACCATACTCGTTTTGATAGGTGACCGTCGATTGTTTATCGATAATACCACTTTTCTTGTCCGGTTCGCGTAGCTGTTCGTCAATATCTTTGACTTGCCTGTTCGAAAAATCCAGGGTACGGTTAGCCATCAAACCGTGGTAGGGCATGGAGGATTTGCCCGACCACAATTGTACGGAATTGGTTGCCCGTGCATTAAAATTACTGCGGACACCGTTGCTTAAGCCGTTACCGGCGCCGAGCAACACAATCAGGATAAAGATGCCCCATGAAACCGATAAGCCCGTGAGCATGGTACGTAGTTTGTTGTGTCGGAGGCTTGATAATATTTCCTGAAGTATATTCATCGAGTGAGAGTTGTGGATGTGTCCGTTTGAAGGAAGGTTAGTTGTGTTCTATGTTTTGGATCAGTCCGTCTTTGATGTGGATTACTTTGCGCGTTTCGTCGGCTACAGCTTTCTCGTGCGTAACGATGATGGTGGTGATGCCGGTCTGGTTAAGTTCTCCGAGTAGTTGCATCACCTCTTCGGTGGTTTGGCTGTCTAAGGCTCCGGTCGGTTCGTCGGCCAGTAGAATTTTGGGTTGCGAGATAATGGCGCGTGCAATGGCCACCCGTTGTTTTTGCCCTCCCGACATCTCATTCGGGAGATGGTATGCCCAATCCTTCAGCCCCATGCGGTCGAGGTATTCCATTGCAATGGCATTGCGCTTTTTGCGGCTAACATTTTTATAATAGAGCGGCAGAGCCACATTCTCCATTGCATTTTTAAAGTTTATCAGATTAAATGACTGAAACACAAACCCGATCATTTCGTTGCGGTAAGCGGCGGCCTGTGTTTCCGACAAATCTTTGATCAGTTTGTTGTTCAGGTAGTAATCGCCCGTATCGTAATTGTCCAAAATTCCCAATATATTGAGTAAGGTCGATTTGCCAGAACCCGAAGCGCCCATTATCGACACATAGCCTCCCTGCTCGATGTGAAGGTCGATGCCTTTCAATACATGCAGTGAAGTCGCTTCAGTGTAGTAGGTTTTGTTTACGTCGCGTAGTGTTATCATTGTGTGTAAATGTTTGCTTCTGATTGTAATAGCACATTTCAATTAAATTATCGCAGTACTTACTGCTCGTTGTGAATAAAACCGTACATTTGTAGTTCACGCCGGTAATTCAACAGCTGATAAAGGTAATGTGGTTAATAGTACCATTGTATTACTACAATAATACACTGCAAAGATAGAGTAAGTTTTATAGCGTCAAACTCTGCGACTTATCTTTTAATTAACTTTAACCAAGCAAAATTTAGCGTTGTGTGTATCTCTGCTATTTAATCGGCTTTCTTATTGTTTTTTATGTTGTGTGATTACCTCGATATTTCATTGGTTGGTCTGCCTCCAATTGCATGATACAAAGAGTCCAATTCTATGCTCAATCGTTTTCTTATAGATAAAATTCTTGCCAAACTACCGTTCGAACCTACCGAACAGCAAACCACCCTTATTGAATCGTTATCCGTCTTTCTTACATCGCAGGAGCGCGAAAAGGCTTTTTTGCTCAAAGGATATGCCGGAACGGGAAAGACGTCGGTGGTGAGTGCGTTGGTAAAGACTTTCGACGAGCTCCAGCAAAAAGTGATGTTGCTGGCACCAACGGGGCGTGCGGCCAAGGTGCTGTCGCACTATTCGGGTCATCCGGCATTTACCATTCATAAGAAAATATACAGACAGAAATCGGCAGCCGACTTCATTTTTACGCTCGACAACAACCTGTATAAGCACACACTGTTCATTGTCGATGAGGCTTCGATGATTGCCAATATGTCGGGCGAGGGTAGTATGTTCGGTTCGGGGCAGCTGCTCGACGATCTGGTGCAATATGTTTACGGAAGTGATGGTTGCAGCATGATTTTGCTTGGCGACACGGCTCAGCTACCACCGGTGATGCAACCCGTGAGTCCGGCGCTGGAACTCTCCAAGTTGCAAAGTTTCGGATTGAATGTGACGGAATTCACGCTCACGCAGGTAGTGCGTCAGGCCGAAGAGAGCGGAATTTTGTTCAATGCCACCGCTTTGCGCAACAATTTACTCGAAGGAACTACACACCTGCATCCGCAATTCGAGGTAGCGCCGTTTACCGATATCCAGAACCTTCCGGGCGACGAATTGATCGATACGTTGCAAGCGGAATATAATAAAACCGGCGTGGAGGAGACCATCGTCATCACCCGTTCCAACAAACGAGCCAACCTCTACAACAACGGCATTCGTGCCCGCGTGTTTCAGAAAGAGGAGGAGCTTAGCGGAGGCGATCTGGTGATGGTGGTAAAAAACAACTACTTCTGGAGCAAAGATTACCCCGAAATGGAATTTATTGCCAACGGCGATGTGGCCGAAGTGCAGCGCATTCTTCGTTACAGAGAATTGTACGGCTTCCGTTTTGCCGATGTGTTGTTGCGCTTTATTGACTATAATTGTGAGATCGAAGCACGTATGCTGGTGGAAGCCCTGCAAGCCGAAACACCTGCCAGCCTGAACGAAATGAATAAAAAACTCTACGAAGCTGTGAGCGAAGATTATGCCCATATCGGAAACCGGCGCGAACGGGCCAAAGAGATGCAGAAAAATGAGTTTTACAATGCCCTGCAGGTGAAGTTTGCTTATGCGGTCACTTGTCACAAAGCGCAGGGCGGACAGTGGCAAACGGTCTTTATCGATCAGGGAAATATTCCCGAAGAGCAACTCAATACCGATTATTACCGTTGGCTTTACACAGCGTTGACCCGTGCTACCGAAAAAGTCTATTTGGTGAACTTTGCCAAGGAGTTTTTTAAATAAGAGAGAGTACTCAGTATACAGTCAACAGTACGCAGTTGTGAAAGCGAAAAGCTCTGAAACTGTGAAATTCTGAAATCTTGAAACTATGATAACCATCTGTAATTTATCTCCTGCCGAAGCTGTGAAGGATCAGAGCGAACGCTTGCTTTCCGCAGGTTTGCATCCGTGGTATGTCGGTTCCGACTGGGAAAAACAGTTGCGGATACTGGGTAAAGTTGCGGGCAAAAAACAGGTGATACTGATTGGAGAAGCCGGATTGGACAAGCTCTGTAAAATCGATTTTGCATTACAGCAGATGGTATTTTTGCGGCAAATACAGCTGGCCGAAGAGGTGCAAAAGCCGCTGATTATCCATTGCGTGAAGGCGTGGCCGGAGTTGATTGCCATCCGTAAAAAGGTGCTGCCATCCGTGCCTTGGGTTATTCATGGCTTCCGCGGAAAGCCGGAGCTGGCGGGAGAGTTGCTGGATCTCGGTTTTTATCTTTCTTTCGGGGAAAAATTCAATACGGAAAGTGTTAGGATAACACCTTTGGAACGGCTCTGTACCGAAACAGATGAAAGCAAGTTGCACATTGAAGAAATCTATCAGAAAATATCAGAAACGAGAGGAACTGCTGTAGAGGTCTTGATTGAAAAAGCGAATCGACTGTTTGTAAATAAAGAGCGTGAATTCGTTGATATTCATACCCACCAGGCAGAAGCTGCTTTATAATTCTTTCTTCATACAAACGCTATTGCCGTTCCCAATATATTGTCCGAAGTTGGGAATAACAGTATAACCCTGTTTTGTGTAAAATCGGATAGCTTCGGGCTGGCCTTTGCCTGTTTCGAGAACAGCTGCGGTAAACTCAAGTTCGGCAGCCCAGGTTTCCAACTCTTTCAAAATGGCATCGGCAATGCCATTTCCTCTGAAGCTTTTCTGAACGAAAACGCGCTTTATCTCTACCGTTTCGTTATCAAACGGTTTGAAGCAGCCACAGCCTACGGCTTCATTCTCTGTCTGGACAATTACCACGGTATCGATTTTCTCTACCCGGTTAAACCCATTATATTGTTTTTGCAACTCTCCATAGCGGCTGTTTAGGTCTTCGTCCAATTCGGCAATCAGCCGACGAAACGCTCCGTTTTCATGGGTCGTTCGTTCTAGTTTCAACATATACAAATCGTTTATTCAATGATTATTCCATATTTTCCCAACAAGCCGGAAACGCCCTGCAACGAAAATTTTGCTTTGCGGAGCGTATTTGTTTCGGGATCGATAGTATAATTGTACGCCGATGAGAAGTCAGTTTCTTTTAGGTTTGTATAGTGAAATACCGCATTTTCCAGATTACACTCCTCGAAATGGGCTTTACTCAGGTCGCATTCGGTGAAATCGGCATTACGGAGTGAGCATTTGACGAACGGCGTTTTGGTCAGCTTCTTCCCCGATAGCAGGCTGTACTCCATTAGGCAATTTTCGAAACGGACGTTGAGCAATGTGTCGTTGCAATCGATAAACGAAGTACCCATCAGCTTGCATCCGGTAAAAGCAACGTTATTCAACTGGCAGTTGTTCATCTTTACCATGCTCAGGTTGCAGCCCACAAACCGGCAATCGATGTAAGTTCCGGCCATGTATTTGGCTTCCGAAAAATCACAGTTGGTAAATGTACAGTTGTCAAATTCGGAATGACGGAGTTCGTCCTGCGTAAATGTTTGATTGGTAAATTCTTTGTCGTCGTGAATGGGCATAAGGTATAGCGTTTGACTTTAGGTACTGCCATTTGTTACGCTGCCGCGTGTGGCATTTTGGCATTCTTTATCTGTTCTGTGGTTGCTTGTGCCGATTGCGGTTACGGTTGAGAAGTGGCAACCAGCTCTATCCGGTTTCCTTCCGGGTCAAGAACCACGCTTTCGTAATAGCCGTCGCCGGTTTTGCGCGGAGGGCTTGCTACCTCAATACCGTCATGCTGCATCTTGGCGGTAAGTGCGTCTACTTCGCCGGGAGTACCTATCGTAATGGCTATGTGAGCCCAGCCGAAGGTATCGTTCTCCTGGCTGGAGGTAATGTCGTTTCGATGCATCAGTTCGATACGGGCACCGTCGGGGAAATAGATAAAAAAGGAAGAGAATCCTTTGGTCGGGTTCTCGTAACGTTCTCCCGACCGGCAATTGAAATATTGCAGGTAAAACTTTTTCATTTTGTCCAGATTTCGTGCCCAGAGCGCAATGTGATCTATCTTCATTTCTTTTATAGTTGTCTGTTTTCCTTTGTCAGGCTTCAAAACCGGAAATGTCCGGATTGTGTATTAAAAACGACTCAAACTGATCGCGTTTTCCCGGATGTATCTCTATGTTGTATTCTACGCAAACGATACCCGATTGTTTACTGATTTTGATGCGAAGGTATTTAATGTGCATCTCGTTGAACTCAGACTCAAGCGTTTCGATGGAATATGCTCCGGCATCAAAATGTATTTCATAGCTTTTCATTTGATGCAGGTTGTCGAAAGCGCTTTCGAACTTGAACAGTGCCAGCAATACCAGCATTACCAGAACTACCACCATGGCTGCCAGTGCGTAATGCTGCAGTCCGATGCACATTCCGATAGCGGCTGCCATCCAGATAATTGCCGCCGAGGTAATTCCCTTCACGTTGGCACCCTCTTTGAATACCACGCCCGCACCTATAAAGCCGATGCCGGTCACTATGTTGGAAGCAATGCGGTCGCCGCCCCACGAGTTGGAAAGAATAGTAAACAGACACGAACTGACGGTAATCAGAATCATGGTGCGGAATCCGGCCGGTTTGTTGTGATACTCGCGCTCCAGTCCGAGAGTGGCACCCGCTGCAAAGGCGGCCAGTATCTGTACATAAGGGATGTAGTCTAATTGCATAAGCCACAGGTATTGGATGAGATTTGCAAAAGTACGAATAGTTGGCGTTTTTTCATCAAAAAGACTCAAAATAGAGTGGCTTTAGCCATTAAGGTTTTGCCAGCATTGGGATAATGGTGCGCTTCTTTTCGTATAGATTAAAAAGATAACATAGTTTAACTTTTCCGACTCGATATTGTTCGTAATTTTGCGAACAACGAACAATCAAAATAATTTACGCTATGAATTGCTGCAAAAAACAAGATTACACAATAGATAATGAGCAACTTGCCCGCTTCGCTAAAGCGATGGGACATCCGGCACGAATCGCCATTCTTAACTTTTTAGCCAACTTGGACAGCTGTTATTTCGGCGATATCAACAACGAACTGCCGATTGCCAAGGCAACCGTCTCTCAACATCTGAAAGAGTTGAAAGAGTCCGGACTCATAAACGGAACCATTGAAGCTCCCAAGGTGAAATATTGCATCCATCGGGAGAACTGGGCAAAAGCTCAGGCTTATTTCAATACATTCTTTGCTTCGTTAAAAGAAAAAGATCTTTGTTGCGACTGATTTATAACTCCGTCCTTAGGGCGGAGTAGACGGTAATTCTCTGTGAGTGGGCTTTAGCCCTGAGTGACGGAGCTATGAATATGTTTGTCATACTAGTTTAACCGGATAATAGCTATAAAATATTAAGCATATGAAAATTCAAGTATTAGGTACGGGATGTGCCAAATGCAAATCGCTTGAAAAAGCGGTACGCGAGGTGGTGGCTCAAAACGACATCGATGCCGAGGTCACTAAAGTGGAAGACATCATGGAAATCATGAAGTTTAATGTGATGACAACACCGGCGCTGGTTGTCGACGGGAAAGTAGTTGTAAAAGGGCGGGTGCCATCAACTGATGAATTGAAGCAGATATTAACCAATAAAATTTTTCTGATATGAAACGTACAATCCTATTTTCATTGATTTTACTTTTGACAGCCTCTTTTGCTGTTAGTCAAACCGCAAAAAAGGGAGCTTCAACGCCCGCTCCGGCAGTTAAGCAGGCTAAAGTCGAGGTTTATTATTTCCATTTTAGCCGTCGTTGTGTGACTTGCCAGGCTGTCGAGACCGAATCGCAGAAGGCGGTTGCGGCGCTTTATCCGGCTCAATCGAAACAGGGAGTCATTGCTTTCAAATCGCTCAATCTGGATGATAAAACCAGTAAGGCTATGGCTACGCGCTGTAAAGCCGAAGGGCAGGCTTTGCTGGTTATCAGTGGCAATAAGCGCTTCGACCTGACCGACCAAGGCTTTATGTATGCCCGATCCAATCCGGCCAAACTGAAGACAGAACTGAAAAAAATCATCGATCCGCTTATTCGTTAATGCTCTATGGAATTTCTCCAAAGTATTCTCGATAACTCTCAATACGCTTTCCTGACGGCGTTTGTATTGGGACTGATGACCGCCATCAGCCCTTGCCCGCTAGCAACCAACATCACGGCCATCGGATTTATCAGCCGCGATCTGTCCGATCGTCGGAGGGTATTTTACAACGGTTTGGTCTACACCCTCGGACGGACAATCAGTTATGTCGGTCTGGCGCTAATCATCTACTTCGGAGCCAGCAAAATGAATGTCTCACTCTTTTTTCAGGGGTGGGGAGAGAAAGTGCTCGGCCCTCTGCTGATAGTGCTCGGACTGGTTATGCTTGGGGTTATTCCGGTTAAATTTCCGGGCTTACATAAACTGACCGACAAAATCGGAGAACGCAAAAACGGAAGTGTCTGGAGTTCGCTTCTTTTGGGAGTGGTATTTGCTCTGGCCTTTTGCCCCTATAGCGGAGTGCTTTACTTTGCGATGCTCATCCCTATGACCGTTTCGAGTGCCGGAGGCCTCTATCTTCCGGTTATTTTTGCCATAGCCACCGGACTGCCAGTAATCCTGTTTGCCTGGCTGCTCGCATTCGCAGTGAGTAATGTGGGGGCTGTGTACAACAAGATAAAAATCTTCGAGTTATGGTTCCGGAGAGTTGTCTCGGTCGTGTTTATTGCGGTAGGTATTTACTATATGCTTATATTGTTTGTTCTCAGGTAAGTGTATGACAAGAAATAGTAAACGAGTTGACAAGTTGACGAGGAATCTGTTTTAGGAAATACAAGAGGAACCAACACTTACAAATAACTGGGAATATTTGCAATTCAAATTTTCAAATTGCCACATTTTCAAATTCTCAAATCTTCACATCTCCAAATTTTAACCGTATGAAGTGGAACCAACATATTTATTGGACGCTGCTGGCATTGCCTGTTTGGTATATCCTTTATATCAATTTACAGCGCTTGGCTGACTGGGTTGTAGGAATCTTACCCGGGATGTCGAACGGAGCTCCGCTGACCGAAGCGATCCGGTTCTTTATCTTTGAATTTCCCAAGGTGTTACTATTGCTGGTGCTTATCATATTTTTCGTGGGCATTGTGCGTAGTTTCTTCACGCCAGAACGTACCCGCAAAGCGCTCGAAGGTAAAAATACCTTCACCGGCAATGTGATGGCCTCGCTTTTGGGAATTGTTACTCCTTTTTGTTCCTGCTCGGCTATCCCATTGTTTCTGGGTTTTGTTGAGTCAGGAGTGCCCCTGGGTATTACCTTCTCTTTTCTGATTGCAGCGCCTATGATTAATGAAGTGGCCGTTGTGCTACTCTATGGCCTGTTCGGATGGAAAACGGTGTTGATCTACATATCTACCGGTCTTGCTATTGCCATTCTGGCCGGATGGATTATCGGCCGGCTTCGCCTGGAAAAATGGGTGGAAGAGTGGGTATATGCCACCCGATTTGAAAAAGGAGAGACGGAAGAGGAGAAGATTCCTTTCCCGCAGCGCATCGGAATGGGGTTGACGGCCGTAAAAGAGATTGTGAGTAAAGTGTGGCTTTATGTAGCACTGGGTATTGCCGTCGGTGCCGGAGTACACGGATATGTGCCGGCTGAGTTTATGGCCTCGCTGATGGGAAAAGATGTTTGGTATGCAGTTCCCCTGTCGGTATTAATAGGAGTGCCGCTCTATTCAAATGCGGCGGGTATCGTGCCCATTGTTTCCGTGCTGATTGAAAAAGGAGCAGCTTTAGGCACTGCGTTGGCATTTATGATGTCGGTCATTGCCTTGTCTTTGCCCGAAATGATTATACTTAAAAAGGTTTTGAAACTTCCGTTGATCTTGGTCTTTGTTGGGATCGTGGCCTTGGGTATCATCATAGTAGGTTTTATATTCAATACAATAATGTAAAAAAATAGAATAATGGAATCATTGAAAACAGTAGGATTTATTGGCGGTGGGCGCATTACCCGAATTCTTTTACAAGGATTCAAAAATGCAAATGTTACGTTCGATACAGTTTGGGTGTATGAACCGAACGAAGCGGTATTGACCAATTTGAAAACACTCTATCCGTACATTGAGGCATCAACCAGTGAAACTCAATATGCTGCTTCGGCAGATGTGGTCTTTGTTGCATTGCATCCTCCCGTGTTGACGGAAAGTTTGAAAAATATGGCCAGTCTCATTTCTCCCAACGCATTGGTGGTTTCGCTGGCTCCAAAAATTACGATTGCTACCCTCCAAACTATTTTACCTCAGAATGCCAATATCGCGCGGATGAATCCGAATGCTGGAACGCTTGTAAATAAAGGGTATAATCCGGTTTCTTTCGCTGAGAATGCAGAAAAAAAGATCTGTAATGAGTTTATTGCCTTATTTGAAAAATTAGGTAAAGTACCCGTTGTGGCTGAACATAAGATTGAAGCATATGCGGTAATCAGTGCGATGGGACATACCTATTTCTGGTTTCAGTTGCAGCAAATGAAAGAGCTGGCACTTTCGTTCGGTCTGTCGGAACAAGAAGCAAAAGAGACCATCTCGGCAATGTTGTGGGGTACCACCGAAACGCTGTTCAATTCGGGGCTGAAATTTGAAGAGGTGGCAGACCTGGTGCCGGTAAGACCTATGGCAGAACACGAGAATGCCATTAAAGAGATCTATCAAACATGCCTGAATGGTATTTTTCAAAAAATAAAACCGCAATAATATAGGAGGTTGTATGAAAGTGCTAATTCTTTGTACAGGAAACAGTTGTCGTAGCCAGATGGCTCACGGTTGGTTGCAATCGTTCGATTCGACTCTGACCGTTTGCTCGGCAGGAACGCAGGCAAGCGGTAAACTGAACGAAAAAGCGGTTGCCGTGATGCGCGAAGCGGATATCGACATCAGTCATCACACTTCCGATCCGGTAGAGAAGTATCTCAACGAAGAGTGGGACTACGTGATTACCGTTTGTGGTGGAGCCAACGAAGCTTGCCCGGCTTTCTTCGGCAAGGTGAAACATCGGTTGCATATCGGATTCGACGATCCGAGTCATGCCGAGGGTAGCGACGAATTTATCTGGAGCGAATTCCTTCGCGTACGCGACGAAATCAAAGAGGGTTTTTATCAGTTTTACGTGGAGAATATCAAAGGGAAATGAGTATCGCAGCTTCTGTAAATTTGAATGAACTCGGACTGGTGACAGCCCGTATTCCCCGGGTGTCCGCGCAGTTGACTCTCACAGACAAGCTGGGTGCTTTGAAAGTGCGCTTCGGCATGGGGCGCAACAATTACAAAATAACTCCGGGGCTTTACAAGATCGGCAATCCCGACAGCCAGTCGGATGTGCTGCTCTCGGCCAACTACAAGCTTAGTTTCGATATGTTGCGCAGGGAGCTTGGCGGCATGAATCTCTGGATTCTGGTGGTCGACACGAAAGGTGTCAATGTGTGGTGTGCCGCCGGAAAAGGAACTTTCGGTACCGACGCGGTTGTACGCAGCATCAAAAAGACCTCACTTGAGAGTGTGGTACAACACCGCCGCATCATTGCACCGCAACTTTCGGCCAGCGGGGTTGCTGCTCACAAAGTCAAAGAGCTATCAGGCTTCCGCACCATCTTCGGACCGGTATTGTCCAAAGATATTAAACCGTTTATCGAAGCCGGATACAAAGCGACTCCCGAAATGCGACGGGTACGCTTCCCCATAAAAGAGCGAGCCAAACTGATTCCGGTCGATTTTATGTACGAAAAGTACAAGCTGCTGGCCATTCTGGTAGCTCTGTTCGTCATCGCAGGCCTCGATCGTAGCGGCTTTTTGTTCGACAAAATGGTAAGCGAATCGGCCTTCCCGTTGATAACAATCTTCAGTGCGTATGTTGCAGGTATCGTACTTACGCCGCTCTTTTTGCCGTGGGTGCCTTTTCGCCCGTTTGCCCTGAAAGGCGCTTTCTGGGGAGTGCTCTCCTCCTTGTTGTGGACAGTGTTGCTGCATCCGGCACTGCCCGAAGCCATTGCCATCGGACTGATTAGCCTGAGCGTCTCATCCTTTGTGGCAATGAATTTTACCGGCTCATCCACCTTTACCTCGCTATCGGGGGTGCAAAAGGAGATGAAATGGGCTATCCCCATGCAGATCGCGGCTCTTGCGTCGGGTGTTATTCTGTTTATCCTTTCCAAACTATTCTAAAATGAAGACGTTACAATACCTCAAGAACGTGGTTACGCTGAAACTGAATGCCGACTTATGTACCGGATGCGGTATGTGCACGGCGGTATGTCCTCACGCGGTCTTTGAGGTGGTAAATGGTAAAGCCCGCATTGTCGACATCGACGATTGCATGGAGTGCGGAGCCTGTTCCAACAACTGTCGTTTTGGCGCAATCAGTGTCAAGGCCGGAGTAGGGTGTGCCGCGGGAATCCTAAACGGAATCTTGAGAGGAACCGAACCTTCGTGTGATTGCTCCAATGGAAATAATGATTGTTGTTGAAAAACCAAACGATTATGGAAATAGTGAAAATAAGAGTGGCAACTGCAGAGAATCTGCCACAAATAAAGGACTTGCTGGAAGCGAGTCAATTGCCGGGCAGTGATATTGATCTGGACAAACAACTCTTTCTGGTTGCGCTGCACAATCAGGCTGTTATCGGAACGATTGCACTTGAAGTATACGGCAATAGCGCTTTGTTGCGCTCTTTCGCTGTGGATGCAAATTTTCGTAGTCAGCAAATTGGCGCGCGTCTTTATCGGGAAGCTGTGGCTCAATCCAAACAAAAGCGAATCGATCACCTTTTCCTGCTGACGACTACTGCCGATAGATATTTTGATCGGTTGAACTGGCAACGTATCGGGCGCGATGAGGTCCCCGCAGCGATTGGCGCTACCACCGAGTTTGCGTCGCTCTGTCCGCTCTCTTCCATTGTAATGAAATTTGATATTTGAATATACGTAGTGCGTTTGGAATAATCGGTGCAATATTCAAAATTGCAGATTAGTCTCCCCTTGTGATCAAGGGGAGTACCTGGTAGGGGGTAGGGTTAGATAATGTTCTGGTATTGAAGAATATTGCGAAGTGCTTAATCACTCAATGTGCTACATATTAGTAATTTGAAAATTATGAATACACGACTGAAATTGCTCGATCGTTACCTGACGCTCTGGATCTTCCTGGCTATGTTTATCGGAGTTTTCTCTGGCTGGTCTTTCCCCGGAGTGGCCGCATTCTGGAACTCCTTTTCGTCAGGCACCACCAACCTTCCCATTGCCATCGGATTGATAGTGATGATGTATCCGCCCCTTGCTAAAGTGAAATACGAAGAGTTGGGCGACGTGTTCAAAAACACCAAAATTCTGGGTCTTTCGATGGTGCAGAACTGGGTTATCGGTCCGGTGTTGATGTTTTTACTGGCCATTATTTTTCTCCGGTTCAATATTAGTTACATGTACGGACTCATACTTATCGGGCTGGCACGCTGCATTGCCATGGTCATTGTGTGGAATGATCTGGCCAAGGGTGACCGCCAATATGCGGCCGGACTGGTGGCTTTCAATTCGCTCTTTCAGGTGTTGCTCTTCTCGGTGTATGCCTACGTGTTTATAGCCATCCTGCCCGGTTGGTTCGGACTGCCGGTAAACGAAACGGTGGCGCAAATTACGATGGCAGCCATTGCCAAAAGCGTTTTTATCTACCTGGGAATTCCCATGATTGCCGGTTTTTTGACACGGTTTATTCTCACTCGCCTCAAAGGTTCGCAGTGGTACGACACCCGTTTTGTCCCCAAAATATCGCCGCTTACACTGATCGCGCTTTTGTTTACCATCGTGGTGATGTTTTCGCTTAAGGGGGAATACATTGTGAAAATTCCACTGGACGTAGTGCGTATTGCCATTCCGCTGGTGATCTATTTTGTGGTAATGTTTCTCTTTTCGTTCGTAATGAGCAAAAGGGCAGGGGCAACTTACGAACAGACTGTTACTCTATCGTTTACTGCTGCCAGCAATAATTTTGAACTGGCCATTGCCGTAGCCATTGCTATTTTCGGCATCAACTCGGGCGAAGCGTTCGCTGCCGTTATTGGCCCGCTAATCGAAGTGCCGGTGATGATTGGTCTGGTAAACGTTGCTTTTTGGTTCCGGAAACGCTTTTAACGGATCCATTACGATGTTGGCGTTCGGCGTTGATTCTAAAAAAGGAGACTGTAGCAGTCTCCTTTTTTTATTGGTTGTCCTATATTTTATTGGAAAGTAACGGTTCCCAGATCGGTTGCCTGCCCGGATATGACAATTACATTGTCAACTGTTTTGTTTACATAAGGCGATACCGGTTGAAATACCACTTTATAGGATCCAGCAGCAATGCCTCGTAACAGAAATTTTCCGTCTGTGCCGGCAATAGTCCCGATAGTATCGCTACCTGCTATGGCCATAACATACGGCATGGCCGCCGTCGGAGACACTAATCCTTTGATGGCGCCGCTGGTTGCCTTTGTGAATGTGCGGATTACCGGTTTCAGGTTAAAGCCTCCATTTCCCTTTGCCACGATGGAACGGGCGGCATCGAAATCGATCCACAACTGATATTCGACACCTTCGGTCAATGTTGCGTTGATATTGAACTTCAAACCCGACTGCATGGCAGAGGGCGTATCGAGTGTATAATACTGTCCGTTGATTTTCACTCGGTTATTCGACCCCAGTACGAGGCGCATCTGAGAGATCTCTCCTGCCGGTAGTTCTACCTTTGCCAGCAGGGTGTCCATTCCGTTTCTGAAATCCAGTAGGTTATATACGCCGGATCTGAAAGGAAGAGCTTGCCAGTTTTCCGTAATTCCTGTTGCCGACACATTGATCTGAGCACTTTGTATGTCGATCAGTACTTCCTGATAATTTGCCGGAGCATCGGTCAATCGAACTGATAATGTGGCATTTTTTACGGAGTCTCGCACACAGGACGGCAGGCTCAGCATAAGAGCCCCCGCCACCAAAATAGCCGCAATGATTTGTTTATACATAACATTCAATTTAGTGATGGTACATGCTGAATCTTGTAGCAATAGTTTCCGAAAGAGAGTTTATAGGATCATTTTGCAACTATGGTGTAAAATTACGGACGCATACATCGAATGTCAATAGAATAAGCGTTCTTTAACTCACCTGTGGCGCATCTGGTAATTAATATTGTATAAAACCGGAGAGCATTCGGTTGACTTCGGTTCACGCCAAGGAAGTTCCTTTCAATGTATTGTGTCCCGTTTAAAAAATTCTACCTTTGTATAAGCTTGTGAAAAATGGCAAACTTTCATCACAAGAGGATGGTTAAGCCGCTTAATAATCCTCATAGCGGATGATTTTAGTCAATATAATTTATGACACACATTACGATTCAACCCTTTACTGCCGCACATTGGCCCGATGCGGCACGTATCTACGAAGCCGGTATAGCCACCGGTAACGCTACTTTCCAAACTGAAGCTCCGTCGTGGGAAGAGTGGAATAAGGTGCATCGGCCGGATTGTCGTTTGGTGGCTATGTGCGAAGGCAAAGTGGCCGGATGGGCTGCTCTTTCGTCCGTATCGGCCCGACCGGTGTATGCCGGTGTGGCGGAGGTAAGCATCTATGTCGATCCTGCTTTTCGTGGACAAGGTGTGGGCGACGGTTTAATGAAGGCGCTGATTGAAGAGTCTGAAGCGCGGGGAGTCTGGACGCTGCAATCGGGGGTGTTTCCCGAAAACGCCGCCAGTATGCGGTTGCACCAAAAACACGATTTCCGTACCATCGGTATCAAAGAGAAGATTGGTAAAATGAACTGCGTATGGCGCGATGTGGCGATGCTGGAACGACGCAGTCGTGTGGCAGGCATCGATTAACAGCATAAAAAAGGCGATCTCCTCTCGGTTATCGCCTTCATCATTTATTCTTCCATCGGGGCCACAGCTAGCCATAAAGCTACACGTTTCGCTCTAAAACTCTTCGGAACGTAGCCAGTTGTAAAAGCTATTCACCCATTCATCGCTGGGTTGGTTTTGCTTAATCATGCCAAAACCGCCTTTCCCTTTGCCGTAAATATGTATTTCAGCCTCTCCGCCTGCTCTTTTCCACGATTCGAACAGCGCAAGACAACCGGCCGCAACGTTCATGTGATCGGCACAGTTAGCAATAAAGAGTGGGGGAGCGGAGTTGGGTACCACCACATCTTCTAATGATGGTCCGTAAATGGTTGCGATGAAACCAGGCATTGTCGACCGGTCGGCGTTATGCATGGCCGCGCTTAACGCAACCCCGCCGCCTGCCGAAAAGCCAATACAGCCTATCTTGTCGGGGCTAATATTCCATCTCGCAGCATTTTTGCGGATGATACGCAGTGCCTGCCGTGTATCCTCTGCAGCCAGACTAATCACTTTGGCCGAAACGGAATCTTTGAGTGGATTTGCATTCGCATGTACCAGTTTGTCCGATTCGTAAACCGCAGCCCGCAGTGGTGCTCCGGTAGGGGGAGTAGTCGGTTTTATGTCGCTGGTTCGAAGTCGGTATTTCAATACAAAAGCCGCGACTCCTTTTTCGGTAAGCCATTGTGCTAACTTCACCCCTTCCATATCCCAGCTTAAGAAGCGCAGTGCTCCGCCGGGCAAAATAACGACCGACGTTCCGGTTGCTTTCGCGGGGGCGGGAAGGTAGGCGGTCAGTGTTGGAATGGTAACGTCGCAGATAACCTCAATTGAGCCATTGGCTGCTTGTGTTACCTTTTCTTCGATGGCGTTCTGGTTGTTTCCCGGAGGAACTCCGTCATACAATTTGACAACCTCCTGCGACTTTACCGGTAGCAGGCAACAACAGACAGCCACTAAGCTGCAAAAAATCTTTTTCATGAAATGCTGTTTTTACGTGATTGCGATCGATGTTCAGCTTTCTTGGAGGACGTTTGCAAAGGTTGCGGTTTGCTTTACATACTACGCTTAACAGAGTCCTTTACGGGAAATGCTAATATACTAGATTAAAACAGCACTTCCTCCAACATGAACTTCTATGATCTCATCGCTATTACATCTCAATTCTGTAATAATCTTTGATGGTCTCTTCATGCTGTATCCTTGTTCAATAACAAACTTGCCATTAAATCGGTGCTTCAAATACTTCATTAAATAGCATGATAATGCTCCGTTTGATGTTCCAGTGGCAGATTCCTCGCTTATTCCATATCTTGGAGCAAAATTTCTCACATGCGCCTCCCCATTATGTAAAGTCTCTAAGCAGAATGCGTGAATCCCAACTACATCATACTTCCTACTAATATCATTAATCAAATTCAAATTAGGCTTAAGTGCAAATAAAGTCTCCAAATCTTTTACAGGTAACATTATGTCTTTTAAACCTGTTGATACAATTTGTATTGGCATATCACTTATATAGTCCGATAGTTGACTTTCAAAACACCCATCTATTTCATCCTTATCAATTACATCATAATACATAGGCACATTCTGCGCCATGTAAATATACGTATCAAAAATCTGGAGTTTTAGGATGCCTGCCTTTGTTTCTTGAGTGTATTCACCCGTTGTGATTATCCCAATATCTCTGAGCAAATTAAAGGCCGCAACTGTGGCATGCCCACACAAATCAACTTCATCAACAGGCGTAAAAAACCTAACTCTATAATCCGCCAAGTCTGAATTCATGACAAAAGCAGTCTCTGAAAAGCCCACTTCTTGTGCGATTCTTAACATTTTGGACTCAGTAAATGAATCTGCATTGAGAACAACTCCAGCAGGATTACCACCATTAATATCATCAGAAAATGCAGTAACTTTATATATCAAATTTGTCATAATCTTAAAATTCTGTTCTACGAGGGTTGCTCTTCAACTCAGATTGTTGAGCATAGTCAGAGACTAAGTCTTTATTCAAATAAAAGTTTCGGTCTTAAAATTATTGCTGTTATTGAAACCAAATCTTAGACTAATTTCATTACAAGGGGTATCAGATAGGCAATAAAAAGCAAGAAAAAATATCCGGTTAATACATAGTGCATCATGACTTTACCATTGAAATAAATGATTTGCCATATTGCACGCCATAACCAAAATGCCGAAATTATTACATTTATCCCAAAGGATAACCCGATGCATGAACTCAATTCGTGTGCATAAAATAGAGTCAAAAATCCCAATCCAAAAAACAACAAGAGCAAGGCTAAGTGAAGCGTGTGAAATACTTTCTTATTTATAGGTGTAATCTTCTTATAATCTGCATCCCATTGAAACAGCTTATGAAATTGTGTATGAAATAGTGCCATGCCTAGTGTCAAAGCACCACCCAAATAAATACTTATTAAACTTGTCATAATGTTCAGGTTAAATTAAAAAACACAAATAATAACTGCGTAATTATATAAATCGTAATCGAATAACTGCTTCTTATTCTTGATAATTAATCCATATCGAACCTGTTATTCTGCTTTAGGCTGCATAAAGAGCTTCTTTGTTTTTGAACAACCTTATTTTTTCTTGTTTAAGAGGCGTTTTGCCAAATAATTGCGCACCGGCTCGTCGTACAATTTCAGGCAACCATACGCTAACAATACATTCCAGACCATTACGCCCAAAGAGATTGCCCAGGTGTCGCCAAAAGTATAGAGCTTGTTTTGGATGAGCCATGCATAGAACAGGTACATAAACGGATAGTGTACCACATAGAGCGGAAATGAGATGTCGCCCAGAAATTTGCATATATTGGTCGAAAACCTATCGGTGGTAGCTCCCGATGCACCCAACCAAACTAGGGTGGGGAAGACGAGGAGAATGCAGAACGATTCGTAAACGCCATTCATGCAGACGGGCTTCAAAGTGGCGATAAATGGTACCGAAAACAGAGCAACCAACAGAGCCGAGCATATCCAGAAGGCGCCTCTTATCCTCACTGGCCGAAAAATACGCGACAAGAACATCCCCATCGTAAACGGGAAGAGCATGCGCAACGAACCGCCCAGAAAATTCACGCGATCCATCGTCCAACCCACACCGATATTTCCATACGTAGAAATATTGCAGGTAGCAAACCACGTCAGGGCAATGCCCAATATTACCACCAATACCCCTAGCGCTTTGGTGGACAAACGGCGGATAAACAACGCATAAAGGATATTGCCGATATATTCGAAAAACAGCGACCAGAACGGTCCGTTCAGCGGAAACATCTCCCCGTTGCCGCGCACTTCGTAACTTGTCCCCGGAACGGCGGGGATAAAGAACAGGGTGCAAAGCAACGCGAGCATCGTGAGGGAGGTGGTAATCTGTGTGCCGTTCCATTGCACGCTACCCTGCAAGCAGAATGTGATAGTGCCTATAACGGCACCCATTACCACCATCGGGTGAAGACGAATCAAACGACGTTTGAAAAATTCTTTCAGGCCAAAACTTTTGTTCCAGCGGTCATCATAAGCATACCCGATAACGAAACCCGAAAGAATAAAGAAGAAATCCACCGCCAGGTATCCGTGGTTGAAGTTTTGGATGCTGCCATCGCCCACGCCATTGACAGCTCCGGCAAAACCGAAGCCCTCGTTTACGTGGTACCATACAACTAAAAGAGCCGCTACTCCCCGTAATCCGTCCAAGAGGTTGTAGTGCGGTTTGGTGTCTGCAAAGGCAGCAGAAGAAATTTTCGACATCCGGTGTTTGTTGTGGTATAGTATTCTGGCCGCAAAATTACGATTATTTTCAGAAGAACCCCTATTTGCTCTTTTTGCAGTCATTTTATCCGGACAACGGTTTATTTTCGGAGCTGGACGTAATCGACCAGATGATCGGCACTTTTATGCAGAATCAGGTTGGCACGGGAGCGGGTAGGGAGGATATGTTTCCGGAGATTTACCAGGTTGATTTCCCGCCATGCCGTGCGGGCAATTTCCATCGCTTCGTCTATCGACAGCTTTGAATAGTGTACGAAGTAAGAGTCGGGATCGGTAAATGCCGTTTCGCGCAGTTTTAGAAACCGGGATATAAACCACTCTTCCAATAGGGCTTCATCGGCATCCACGTAGATGGAAAAATCGACAAAGTCCGACACAAACGCGTGCGATTGATCCGAATGCGGAGCATCAAGATTGCTTTGCAGTACATTCAACCCTTCCAGAATCAAAATGTCAGGGCGGTCTACCTCGTGAAATTCGTCGGGCACCACGTCGTATATCTTGTGCGAGTACTTGGGTGTTTGCAGGTGCGATTTGCCCGATTTGACATCCATCACAAACTGTAGCAGCCGACGTGTGTCGTACGATTGCGGAAATCCTTTCTTCAGCATCAACCCTTTCTCTTCCAGCACGGCATTGGGATAGAGAAAACCGTCGGTGGTTACCAGCATTACTTTCAGATTCTCTTTCCAATGACTCAGTAAAGCTTGTAATACGCGCGAACTCGTTGTCTTTCCTACCGAAACGCTGCCTCCAATGCTGATAATAAAAGGAATATGCTGTTCTTGCTGGTTGAGGAATTGCATCAATGCCGATTGCCTGTTGAGCCGGGCGTTGAGGTGGTAATTGAGTAGACGGGCAAGCGGCATATAAATATCCCGCACCTCATCGATCGACAATTCGTCGTTAATGCCCCGTAGTTTTTGCACCTCCTCTGCCGTGAGAGACATCGGCTGCATGTTGCGAAGCGAAGCCCATCGATCCCTGTCGAAGTGCATGTAAAGATTTTCCGAGTATCCGATCATCTGTTAGTAGTTGAATCTTCTTCAAAAAACGCGCTTGACTTAAATAGAGTGCAAAGATATGAGTTTTAAAGGTAACCGAACCCATGTTCAGTCATGGAAAGAATCTAAATGTAAAATCAGGAGGAATGGATAGCGGATTGCGCGGAAGAAGTATGCCTATCAACCCTTAACGGATTGGCAGGTACGGTTGATCTCTCTCCCCGCACTGTGTACGAGTTCAATATCAATTATCTTCATCCCCAAACGAACTGTCGAAGCCTAAACTTTTCATGTATTCCGCCTTGTAATAATCGGCCAGCGTAAATTCGCACAATGCTTTATAGGCTCGTGAAAGATTCAGGTAGATAAGGGTCGTCGCTTGTTGATCCGGGCATGTTTCAATCGTCTTTTTGAGCATTTCAATCCCCGTTTTGTAATCGCCTTCCTGGTTGATGGTAATAGCTGCAATGTTGTTATACGCCTCCCTGTAGTTGGGGTTTAGTTTAATCGCTTCAAAATAGTGATGCATCGCCCGGTAACCATCATCGGTATGCTGATAGCAAAGTCCCAGACCATAGTGAGCTTCGGCCGACTGCGGATTTATTTCCAACGCCTTCCCAAAGTGGGTGGATGCCTCTGTAAAATTCTTCAGGTTAATGTAACAGCCTCCGATATTGAGGTTCAGCCTTTCTTCGTTATTATTATCCGGTATTTTCAGAGCGGTCTGAAAACAGTCAAGCGCCTTTTCATGCTCTTGCTTATTGTAATAACAGATACCTTTGAAGCATAACGTGTCGGCCGTCATATCGTCAAAGTGCCCGTTGTCAAAATAATCGTAAACGGCTATAGCCGCATCGAAATTCAATTGCGTTTCGTAAAAAGCAGCCAATTCGGCAATAGACTCATAACACGCGGGGTCGGTAGCAATTGCTTTTTGATAGTATTCAATGGTCTGTATGCTATCGTTCTTTCTCGCATACATACGTGCCAAAACAAGAAAGCAATCGAAAGCATAGATTTTATCTGCGTCCATTTCCATCAAATCTAACGCAAGCTTGATGGTCTCATCTGTTTTTTCATGTACATGCAAATAGATGAGCAACTGTTGCCGGAGATGAATTTCATCTTCGGGATGTGCAAGTATGGCATCCCGAATGTTCGCAATAGTCCTGTCCAGAAAGGTCTCCGCCGGTTCACGGGCAACCATTTTAAGATATGGCAGATGCTTCATACGTCAATGTTTTTAAGGTTATATCTGTTATCGCTCAATTTGTTACTCTCTACTTCCGTGCGATTATATCGTGCAACTATTTTACCCCAATTAGCTGTGCTGATCTTTGATTTCCTAAAGTGTTTATTTTTTACCCTAAACCCCTCAAGAGACTTTCATCCAACACATCCATTTGGCTAAAGCCGGGAGTTGGTTTGTTTGCCGCTACCCGTCGGTTGAAACCGACAGCAATAAATCCGATACTTCTGTAAAATCCGCTGCAAAGGGTTAAATCCTTTGTCGTTTGAAAGAAATCGAGAATTATACTATTGCCGTCTGCTTTAGCTGACGGAAAATAAATAGCTGCCCTTTCAGGGCTTTAGCCCAATAGCCAATTTGTCTCGTCGGAGTTGAAGATTAGCGCAGCTATTTCTAATCCAATTATTATTATCTCAATGCACTATTCTGTAGCTTTTCTATTAACTCCTCTTTACGATCGCAGATCCGCCGATACGGACCGGAGTATTTGGCTATATAATAAATGGGTAGGTCCCCAAATTCAACGAGACCTACCCATTGCAAGTTATTAGTGATTATGACGTATTTTCTTCAAAAGGATATCATATTCCATTTCGTTAATTTCTCCTTTAGCCAGCCGAATTTTTAACATTTCTTCTGCATGATTTGTGCTCGTGATTCCAAATCGTGAGCTATTGCCCCAATCCCATAAATAGTTTCCTCTTCGAAAAAAAACTATGAATGCTAAAATCATGAAAAAAAAGATTACACAGAAAAAAATAGCACAAATAATTGCAAAATCACCATTAATTGCAAAATCACCATGTCCAAATGGCATTTGGCAGAATAATAAGTTGTTTAATTTCATATTCAAATATTCAAAATATATTTAAAATAATGTTCGTAATTGGAACTCAGATAATTTGATGTTACCTAACAGTGGCTTTTGTAATTATTTGTTCTACAATTTTTTCAGAGGCCTCCTGTGTAAAATCTTTTATTTGTTGTTCTGTTACTTCATTTATTCCAAAAATATTTTTATCGAAATCATACAGTTTGTCTACAATAATAATCTCTGGGCTAAAATCATCAACAACACCATTGAGCATACGCGAACCACATTTAATAGAGCAACCTTCTAGCACCAAAACTTTTTGAGATTCGCGAACCAGTTTGCGTTGCCCCGAATTTTTTGTAAATGCTCCGCCCAAGCATATTCGAGATGTCTTTTCAGGCAAAAGTTCAAAACATAATTTGTTTGCAGCCTGTCTTGCAATTTCTCCACGTAAGCATGCGCCTTCGCATGAAACTACAGCAATAGGTACTTTCTTTTGAATTTTCTCATTAGCAAAGTCTTCGCATAGAGAGCATTCGTTCTTGGTTTTTTTAATTCTTATTACTTCATAGTCGCTGAATCCTGGGTTATCTGCCATAAAAGCGGAGTAACACTCACTCATAAACCCTTTTGCAAAGTCGGTTATAAAACCGAATGATTTGTCATTTGTCATTTTACGTTTGAATTTAGTTGAAAAACAATTAAAACCATATAGACGACAAACTACCATTTGAGATACATTTGGTATGACAATTTCTTATTTTGGTTCGCAACTAATTTCGCTGGAACTATCAAAATAGATGTTGCAATTGGCTTTTAACGATGCCTTAAGCGTTTCTTTTGCTCGGTGAAGTCTGATTTTTACCGAATCGATACTAATTTGAAGAATTTCGGATATTTCAGCATTTGTAAGTCCTTCGTATTGGCTTAGAACAAATACAGTTTTATTTTTTTCGGTTAATTCGCTAATAAATTGCCTGATACAATCTAACATTTCGGTTTTCTCAATCTGATTTTCGAAAGTAGTTGTAAAATGACTGTTGTTATAATGAGTATGGTTTATTTCCTGTTGAGCTTTATTGAATTTAAAACTATTGCTCTTTAGCTTATCAATGATAGCATGAGTTGCTATTCTATAAAGCCATGTATTTATACTCGATTCTTTACGAAAAGACTCTAAATTGTTATATGCTTTAATGAATATCTCTTGCAATAAGTCCTCGGAATCCTCAATGCTAAACGTACTATTCAGATAACGCATTATTTTTGGGGAATATTCATTATAAATTTCGGTGTAATTGAATGTCTCTGTCATTTTGTTTGCAAATTTATGCTATCCTTTTTAAAAAATCTATTGAACTATATCAACTTGTAAGTTTTAAAGATCAATATTATTAATCTGGTTTATTTCAGTGTGTTGTTATGAATTCCTGTTTCGTCGGATTTGCAATCATGAGTGGTCGAAAGATGTTTACACATATGAAGTTTGCTGTTTATTCTTATGTTGATTTTGCCTGTTCCAATTTTTTTGTTTTCAAAATTTGTACGGCAAAGCAAATGTCCTGAAGTAAGCCTTATTCATTAAGGCCGGATCACCACCACATTCTTTTGTGAATCGCCATTTAGCTGTTTTATAACCTAAATCATTCAATTTCTTGTATAAAAGCAATAACATGGACGCGATCAAAGTCATATAAAGCATTACTTTGATTCCATTCTCACTGACGGATAAAAAATGACTTGCATTTAGTTCCTGTTTTATAAAACGAAAGAACACCTCTATATTCCCCGGCTGCCGCACGATTAGCCCAGCGTATCGTGTGGCCATGCTATATTTTCCTGATATGACAGTCTATTTACTACAGTTTGTCTTGCCCACACGAAAAATTCGCGCGGGAGCCGGGGGTCAACCCGTAACGGATTGGCAGGTACGGTTGATCTCTCTCCCCGCACTGCGTACGGAGTTGTTGGGCGTAGTAATACATTAATCTAATTTTTTGAACATATATTTATCAATATTTGCTTTGAAAGTATTCAAATCTATTACATTACCGTATCCACCATCAGTAATAATCGCTAGAATAGAAGTTTGAACATCCTCTGCTTTTACCGTTTTATCACCAAACTTGACATCTCTTGTTGCACATGCATCTTGAACAACGACACATTCAAAACCAAAGTCATGTCCAGCTCGAATAGCAGCTTCAACACACATTTGAGTCTGCATTCCGATAATAATCAATCGATTTATTTTATTACTTCTCAAATATTCTAATAAATCTGTTTTGTGAAAACTGTTGACTTCTTTTTTGGTTATCACTTTCTCATTTAAAATAGGTTCAACATTTTTATGAATATCAAAACCTTTCTCAGCTTTATGACGAACATGTACTATCAATTGTTTCTTATCTCTAAAGATTTGTAGTATTTCTTTAGCTTTTAAACTTGCAGGAACTGCATTTACTAATCCTGTAAAATCTCCTGGAAAATAAAAGTTCTGAATATCCACAATCAACAAAGCTGTATTAATACTATCAGCTTTTTGCTGTGAATTTGCTGAATATTGAAAAACAGAAACCATTATAACTATACTCAATAATCTTTTCATAATCTTTGATTTATTTACCATATTATATTTTTAGAATATTTATTTCTTGGGTTTTATTACGCCAAACGGTTGGCGGTATGGTTAGTTGCCGATTTAGAAGCACTTTCGTATCAGGTTACAACTACTTTTGATACGAGCTGTACCGCTCGAATACCCACTGCACCGGCAATTAACTATACCACGTGTTATGCACAAGATTTTTGTCAATTTATCCATGATATTTTGGTTTTCCTCTCTGGTATGCTGTGCAAGTTAACCGAAGGAAGACCAATTGTCATTGCGGCATAGCACTTATGACCATCAGGTATTTTTAAAAATTTCTCTAATTTTTTAAATCCTTTTAGATGATCTCCTGAAGCTGCTCCTTGTATTAAACCATTCCAACAGGTTCCGAGTCCATTCGCTTCAGCATATAATTGTATTTGTAAGCAAGCAGCATCACAGTCTATTTGCGGTGTTGAAGACTTAATCGGTGCATGGAGAAAAATGGCAGCAGGTGCATTATACGTGATCATATCGTTTCCATTTCTGTACTTATTTAATGCCTCTTTAAAACTAGGAACAATACCCAATGCAGCTTTTGCCCGATCATCATATTTTGCGGCTAATTTCATGTACCAACTTTCCAACATTTTAATCATACTGTCCATATAATCAGATGTCATTTCTGCAACAATTTTCATATTCTCATATCCTGTAACAATTGTAGCATTTCTAATCCAACCGACTCTATGATGAGGACTACTTGGAGCATATCCCGCTATTTCGACAATTTTTGTCAATAATTCTACTGTTGGAATTTCTTTTTTATAATTCCTCAAAGATCGTCTTTGTGTCAACAAATTAAAAGCAAAATCTGCGTTTAATGTTTGATTATTAATGTTTTTGAAATTTGTTTTCTCAAATCCACTATGATTTATCGAATTTGTAGGGCAAACACATAGGCATTGTCCACACAATACGCATTCATCATTGTTTTGAATACATGGTATTTTCCCTTTTCTAAAATCAAATACCATAATCGGACAAATTCTTGAACAAAGTCCACATTTATTGCATGTAGTATTGTCAATTGATATTACTGGTGTATCAAAAAATCTATTTTCCATAATTAGTCTTAATTACTTGCGATGTCATTATAACCTTGTGCCTAACGTTTAATATACGAACTCCCAATTGAGTCATTTCGTATATTTCTCAATTGTAACATTCGTATAACAAATTTGAACTGAAATGCTATCCATCTGTCCAGTCGGATTTAGCTATCGCTGATTGTTAACTAAGAGTCAGCGATAGTAGGAGCTAATTGCACTCCGACGACGGAATCGCGTTAAAGGAATCGTAGATCAGCGCAGCTAATTCTAATTTGATTTGCCTAATCCTCCTACTTACTGCCTTTTGGTGTTAAATATTTACGATTCAAAGTTACAAATTTATTTTAGTAAAATAAGATTTAGCTTAATTAGTGTGTTTGCGTTTTCGTCCCGACGGAATCGCAGATCAGCGCAGCTACTTGCAATCCAATAATGTTTTACCGATGGCTTAGTATGGCCCCTACTGGCGCAGGTTTAGCGATAGCGTAACCTGTGCCCATAACCAGAGTGGTTTTAGCTTCGCTGATCTTCAATTCAACCACAAATAATATTCAGCGAAGCTAATCAGTTGTAAATGGTACATCCCGTATCAACGGGACTGTTTTTTACGTCCAAGCTACACGTTGTCAGGCTTGAACGAGAGTCTGCTATCTCCACATTCTTGCGCCAAGCGGTGAAACTCTATCTGTCTGGGATTTTGCTTAATGCTGTTCGTTCCGGTAGCGCGAGGGGGTGATGCCCGTCAGTTTTTTGAAGAAGCGGCACAGAAAGGCTTCGCCCGGGTATTCGAGCTGATCGGCAATCTCTTTCAACGGTGTAGAGTCGGATTTCAGCCGCAGCTTCAACTCGGCTACGGCATAGTTGCTAATCATCTCTTTGGCGGTGTTGCCGGTGCTCTCCTTGGCAATAATGGAGAGGTATTTGGGGGTGATGCAAAGTTCGTTGGCAAAAAACGATACCTCGCGTCGGTTGGGATGTCGTTTGAGCAGTTGCAGAAAGGCCTCGTGGAGCTCCTTCTTGCGCTGCCGGGGTTGCGCGTAGATATCGTTTCGCCTCACGATCTTGCTGTAGAGATCGAGATAGAAGTTGCACAACAGGTTCTGGATAATTTCGCTCCGGCACACGTTGGCGGTGTCGGTATAGCGCTTGTCCAAAATAGCGAAATATTCGGTGAAGAGTTCTTCCTTCTCCTCTTCCGGCAACGAGTAGGTGGCATTCTCCTTCAGAAACCCGATAAAGGCAGCCGGAAAGCGGAACAAGATCTCATCGATCAGGTGGTTGGAGAAGGAGAAGTAGGCAAATTCAAAATCGTCCGACTGCTTCCATCCCAACAGAATCACCCCCGGAAACACGAGGAAGATGTCGTTTCGTTTCAGGCGGCACGACTGCAAGTCGACGTTGATATCGGCATACCCGTTCAGGCAAATCATCACCAGGCAACTCTCCGAACGGTGTGGCAGCGATCCGAGCGAAATGTCGTTGCTTTTGAGGGAGATGTGAAAGTGTGATTCGATCTCCTGATTGTTGCCGAAATCGAAAGAGGCGGCTTTGTTGGGATTCATCGGTTGTTCCTAATTTGTATGCAAAAGTACGCTCTTTTTCCCATTTGGCATCCCTGTTTGTGGAAATAAAGTCAATTTTCATAGAAATTCGGATAGTTGTTTCTTCGCCGATTAAATCGACCTTTGCAGACTCAAAATTTTAATGCATCTGTAATGAATCGATTCACAAAAACAGTTCCCTTTCTCTTCTCTTTCTTTCTTATTTCTCTTGTAATTAACGCACAAACGACACAAAAACTGAGCCTCACTCAGGTCTGCCAACGGGCAATTGAAAACAGCAAACGGTTGCAACTTTCGCGCACCGAAACCGAAGTGGCACAAAAAGCCACGCAGGTAACCGAAACATTGCGCACTCCCTCGATTGACGCTTCACTCTCGGCTACCTATATCGGCAACGGTACCATGAGCGACCGACTTTTCGGACACTGGCAATCGATAGAGATGCCCCATTTCGGCAATACCTTCAGCTTGCAGGCCTCTCAGGTCCTCTTTGCCGGCGGAGCCATTTCGGGCAATATCGAAAAAGCCCGCCTTCAGGAAAAGGTTGCTCGCTTGCAACATCAGCAGAAGGAGCTCGATATCTGCTTTCTGATTACCGGATACTATCTCGATCTCTCGAAACTGCAAAATCAGCGGGAGGTGCTGCTGCAAAACATCAGTCGCACCGAACTGTTGATCAAACAGATCCGGTCGAAAGAAAAAGAGGGCATGGCGCTGAGCAACGATGTGACCCGTCACGAACTGATGATGCAAAATCTGAAACTGGGGCTTATCGAGGTCGACAACAACACGAAAATCATCAACAATCAGCTGGCGTTAACCCTTGGGTTGCCTGCCGGGACACAAATCGTTCCCGACTCATCGGCTTTGGCTTACGACCGGAACTTAATCAACCGCGAGACCCTGATGGCAACGGCACAGAATAACCTCCCCGAATTGAAGAGCGCTGCTCTCAACAAACAGATTGCCGCCAAGGAGGTGACCATTGCCCGTGCCGACTATTATCCCCATTTGTCGCTCTTTGCAGCGAATGAATTCAACGGACCTATTCTGATTGAGGTTCCGGTTATCAACAAAAACTTCAATTACTGGTATTTCGGTCTGGGTGTGAAATACAATCTGGCTTCGCTCTATAAAAACAACCGCAAAGTGGCGCTTGCCAATCAGTCGCAGCGGGTTGCAGCCAGTGCCGAGGCGGTAGTAATGGAGCAAACGGCAATCGCACTACACAATGCTTATACCAACTACACCGAAGCTGCTGAAAAGGTAAGCGTGTATGAAACGAGTCTGCGCTTAGCCCGCGAGAATTACGACATTATTTACAACCGCTATCTGAACGGGCTGGTGCTGATTACCGAAATGCTCGATGCCAGCAACACCCAACTCGATGCCGAACTGGCGGTGGTCAATGCGCGACTCAAGTTGAGCTATTGCTACTACAAGCTGCTGCGCGAAACGGGCTCCAGATTTTATTAATAATTAGGTTGTAGCCAAATTTCACCATTAAGGCATTAAGAGCAAGAAGACTTATCTCCTTCATTTCTTAATGGTTAATTCAAATTTGAGTCCCATCGGGACAATAGAATTACAAGACCGATTCCTAGTTCAGTCCCATTGGGACGCAAGTTTTTGAATGGTTAAGGATTCTGCGAAAGGTAACAGAGACGAAAAATAACCATTAAGGTATTAAGAACAAGAAGACTTATTACCTTCATTTCTTAATGGTTAATTCAAATTTAAGTCCCATCGGGACAAAAGGTTTATAATAAACATACCATCCGAATAAACGGAGTGCCGTAGGCACGACACCTTGTAGCGTATACGATTACTCAAAGCATTCGGTCAAACACAAAACGATATCTATTTATTCTTGACACATATTTATCATGGCAAAAAAGACAAAAAAACTGGTATTTAACATTGTAGTAGGACTGCTGCTGGTTGGCGGCATTGTGTGGGTCTTTTCTCATTTCATACATCTGGGAAACGTCGAATTTACCGACAACGCTCAGATTCAGCAGCAGATTGTTCCGATCAACTCCCGGGTACAGGGATTTGTCAAAGAGATCCGTTTCAAAGAGTATCAGCCGGTACACAAAGGTGATACGCTGGTGTTGATCGAAGATGCCGAGTTTCGCTACCGTCTTGCTCAGGCCGAAGCCGATTATCAGAATGCCCTGATCGGTAAAAAGGCGATGGGAACCACCATTCAGACCACTCAAAGCAACATCGGAGTAACCGATGCTACTATCGAAGAGGCCAAAGCACGGCTTGAAAATGCGGCAAAAGAGCAGACACGTTACAAAAACCTGTTGGCGCAGAAAGCGGTCACACAGCAACAGTTTGACGATATCAACACCAATTACAGAGCGGCAAAAGCCCGCTTCGACCAGTTGCTCCGGCAACGCAACTCTACCTCTCTGGTGAAGAGCGAGCAAAATATCCGCCTCAACCAGAACGATGCTGCCATTAAACTGGCCAAAGCCGCGTTCGAACTGGCACGTCTCAATCTTTCGTACACGGTCATCGTGGCTCCCTGCGACGGCGTGACCGGACGCAAAAACATTCAGGAGGGGCAGCTTATTCAGCCGGGACAGGCGCTACTCGATGTGGTAAACTCGAACGAAAAGTGGATCATTGCCAACTACCGTGAAACACAAACTGCCAACATTCGCCCGGGTATGCCGGTAGAGGTGAAGGTGGATGCGGTGCCCGGCATTACGTTCAAAGGGGTGGTACAGTCGCTCTCCAAAGCTACCGGAGCCAGCTACTCCCTCTTTCCGCAGGATAATTCGGCTGGCAATTTTGTGAAAGTAGAACAACGCATTCCAGTACGGATTGTCTTGTCTGCCCAAAACAAGCCCGACGATCTGGCACAACTGAGCAAGGGAATGAATGTGGAGTGTGAAGTAAACTATTGAAAAGAATGCACCAACACACAGGAAAATTCACTATTCCCGATATACGGGATTTTGTGCCGGGGAAAATTAAACCCTGGATACTGCTGGTTTTTGCGCTGATCTTTCAGCTTTCGGGAGGCGTTTACATGGCCTCTGCCAGTGAGATGAAAGGTTCGCTTTCATTGCTTCAGGAGGATATGATGATGGCCGGATACGCTTCGTTGGTTGGACTTGCCCTCAACTTCAACGTCATGTTTCGGCTCAAGTTTTACCTCCCGACCAAAGATAGCCTGATCGTCTGTTCGTTGGTCATCGCGGCCTGCAATCTCATCTGCATGCACACCGACAATGTTCCGTTGTTGACGGCAGTGTCCTTTGTATCGGGCTTTTTTAGAATGTGGGGTACCTTCACCTGTAACACCAATATTCAGTTGTGGATTACGCCCAAACGCGATATGACCGTCTGGTTCTGTTTTATACCGCTTATTGTGCAGGGTAGTTTGCAGATGTCTGGCTTGTTGTCTATTTACACCGCCTGGCTGGGAACCTGGCAGCTGATGCACTGGCTGGTTATCGGGCTGTTGCTTTCGGTTACATTCATCACGTTTCTCATTTTTCGACACTATCGCTCGATGCCGAAACTGCCATTGTTCGGTATCGACTGGATGGGGATGATGTTGTGGGCCACTACGTTGATAAGCCTGATTTTCGTATTCAACTACGGAGAGCATTTCGATTGGTTTCACTCTCTCTATATTCGGGTGGGAGTGTTGATCGCATTCGTTTCGCTGGGGCTGAACTTGTGGCGCGCCTCTTTTATCCGGCATCCGTTTATCGGACTGCGCACCTGGCTGTTCCGGCCGGTGTGGGCGACATTTATTGCCTACCTCATTTTCGATCTGTTGCTGAGTCCGTCGCACTCTATTGAATATCTCTATTTTCAGGAGGTACTGGGGCACGACGAGCTGAACTATATTTCGCTCAACTGGTCGATTCTGGCCGGGGTTGTGGTGGGAATGGGGTGCAACTATCTCCTTTTTGCCCGTCGCAAATGGACCTATAAAAACATGACGATGCTCGGCTTTGTATTTGTTCTGGCCTATCTGGTGATGATGTATTTTATAGTGGATGCCAACCTGCCGAAGGAACGGATTTTGTTGCCGCTGTTTATGAGAGGCTTCGGGTACACCGTTATTGCAGCGGTGTTTCTTACGGCTCTCACATCGTCGCCTTTCCCGGTTTTCGTAGAATCGCTATCGGTGCAGGCATTTATGAGCGCCTGTTTGGGTGGCGTTATCGGTGATGCTTTTGTGACCCGACTCTTCACTGTTACGTTGAAAAAGAACCTGATGTTGGCCGAGGGAAATTTCGACAATCTCAACCAGTCTATTGCTTACATTCCGCAGTCGGAAGTATTCCAACAGTTGCAAATGCACAGCATGCTGGTCAGCATCAAGGAGATTTACGGATGGCTCTGCATTGCCGGTTGTTTTGGGTTGCTGCTGTTTTTCATCTGGAAAAGTACCCTGCGTCCCAACACGTTTCATCCTAAGTTCAGCACTATTCGCCATGCCATCAAACGTCAGCTGAGGCTGGACCGGATGTTGGACAACTGACCGGGCTAATCGATATATCCGATCTCTATCTTCTCTTCGCGGAGCAAGGCCAGCGATTTGGAGCAGATATTGCGGCTGCAAAGAAGCGTAAGTTCCACTGCGGGATTTACGCTTCTTATTTGCCGGGCCATTTGTACTATCTTTTCGGCATCTTTGCGGATGATGCGGCTTTTAATCACTTTTCGGATGCCCAGGCGGTTGTCTCCGAGCGCTTCCAATTGCACGCGTGCCGGTAGTCCGTAATGGGTGGGATCGGTAATCATCTCAATTTTTCAGTACCAGCAGTCCGTTGTTAGTTCCGAACCATTTGTTGTTGTTGTTGTCGATGGTAATGGCATTGACAGCGTCAATAGGCGTTTGATTTACGAGGCTGTAACTATCCCATTGCGTGCCGCTAACGGACGAAATGCCCCAGCCGTTATAGCCGACCCATATTTTCCCCAGTCGATCGGTTTTGATAGACAAGAGTGGAGATCCGGCTTTCAACCCTTCCGTTTCGTTGCCATAGGTAGTCCAGCTTGAACCGTCGAATTTGGATAAGCCGCCAAAAGTGGCAAACCATGTGTTCCCCTGATTGTCGAAGGCAATCGACATTACTCCGTTGCCGGCAATCCCTTTGGTTTTGTCGCCGGTGTAGCTGTATGTTGTCCATGTTGTGCCGTCGTATTTTGAAGCGCCACCGTTGGTTCCGAACCATTTGTTTCCCTGTTTATCCACAGCGATGCAATAGACCCGGTCGTCGGCCAAGCCGTTCTTGGTGGTGTAGTTTGTCCAGCTGGATCCGTCGAAGAGCGACACGCCGTTGCCGTCGGTGCCAATCCATTTGTTGCCTTTGGCATCGATGGTGATGCACCGGATTTTGTTGCTGGCTACACTGTTCGGATTGTTGGGGTCGTGCGTGTAGTAAGTCCATGTCGTATTGCTCACTTTGGTAACGCCTCCTCCGTAGGTGCCGAACCATTTATCGCCGTTGGCATCGATGGCTATGGCCGTAACCTGACTATTGGTATAGAAACTGTTGTAGAGGCTCCATATTACCCCGTCGAATTTGGCGGCACCCTTGTCGGTTCCTACCCATACGTTCGCCGATGAATCGACGGCCACCGAATAGATGCGGTTCGTTGGCATCCCGTCGGCGGTGGTGTACACCTTCCACTTGTCGGCGACCGCTTCGTCCATTGTGTTTTTCTGGCATGACATCAGAATCATTGCCAGCAGCACGATCGTAGTGCTCACTTTCCAGCTCTTTTTCATAGTTGTCGGTTTTATTTGTTGATAATGAAGGAGCTCTAATTGAATATTTGCGTTTTTTTCAGACTTTAGCCACAAAGATAGCACTGTTTTTTACAAAGAGTAAAAATAAATGATTATCGTATACTGTTTCTACATATAAAAACAGTATACGATAATCATTTATTTTTTGTTGCACTATACGCTGGTTTCAGTTGCAAATGCTATTTGTCGCTGTTTGTATCGTAGGCAAAGCCAAACCTTTTGGCTTGTCGTTCGTCCTGCAGTTTTCCCCACGCTTCCCAACCTTTCTCGCGCAAAACGGCGTTGTCGTGTTCAAGCATAGGGTAACCTTTAAAGAAATCGGCAAAAAGGTCGCAGGGATAATCGTCGCACAGCGCGCACATCTCCACATTTTTTGCTTTGGCACACATTCTGACTTTGCAGCCCGGATTGCCACTGCCCGCTTTACACGAGACACATACCCCTTCCGTAGACATCCCTTTCAAGAATGCCCAAAACTTATCGCCATCGGGAAAGTAGGGCATAATCTCTTCAAACCCTAACTTCTGCATCTCGTCGTACAAAACCCTGGCGGCAGGTTCAACCTTTGCTTTTACCGCACAATTGCCGCAATAAAGGCCGCAGTAACATGCTTGTTGTTTCTCCATCTTTCAAATCTATTTTGTTGAATTTGTTTTCTGTTTGTTTTGCCGGTCTATATTCCGCTTTTCAGTTTTGCTCGGATACAAGTCGGAAGCCTTTAACCAGCCGGTGAATGCGGGAGTAAAACCTGCGGGATGCACGTTGTTTCTTGCATTTTCAATTGCTATTGACTTATTTCCGTTTACTCTTTTTCTTCTTTGTTAATCTCAGCGATTATTTTTTTTGCACTCTCTGCAATAGAAGTGTAATTTTTCTTGTTATTTTGTGCCGTTTGAATAACAGCATCTAATGATATTTTAAGAACCGGATCTAAGAGCAGTTTCTTCTTTTCTTTATCTTGATATATCAAGTCTTCGATTTTCCCTAATCGTAAATTTATATACTTTTCAGTTTCATCAATGGCCGGCATGCTTTCTTGATAATACTCAAGAATCATTTTTTTGAGCTCTTTATTTTCAATATATCCAATTTTTCCACTTGATTTAAAGCCTTCGTAATTGCCATTGTTTGTTTTCCGGATAACGTAGGTTATCTCTGTTTCAATTTTTATGTTATTGTTCAATAGGCTGTCAATTCGCTCTACAGTAATGTTTTTCAGAAAGCTATACTGTTTGATTGTTTCGGACATTTGTGCTTTCTTATTAGATAGATTTTCTATATCCTTATTCAAATCATCTTTTAAGTCAACCAAAAACTCTATCGCTTCTTTCTGTTGGTGTCTGTGTTGACTCCAATTGTGAAGTCCTATAGAAAGTGTCACAGAAAAAACAATAATGAAGACTTCGATAAATACTTCTTTGAATTTTTCAAAAAACGTTTTTCTTGAACTCTTCAAGGTCTTATATATTCTCCTCGAATGTTTTGTTACTTCGTCTATCATATGCTTGTTTTTTTAGTTGCTTCAGTTTTCTTGTAGTCATAGATATCTGTCCGTTTAACTATCAACCCGTCAGTGGTTTTACAGTTAATCGCCGTCCGTGCGACTGCTCTGTTTTCCCCGCACTGCGACGGGGTTATTCACGCGGTGTCCCTACAGGACACAATAACCTCTTTGGCACTGACTCTATTTCGTATTCAGGCTACATGTTGATCCTTCTATTTATATAGATTTTTTTTGAGATAAATCATATCGACAAGTTGGATGTCGCCATCGAACATGGGGTGATCGTAATTGTCGGTAAAGAAATTCTTTATTCGATGCGACTGTTCAAATCCGCAACTTTCATAAAACGATAGGATTGCCGGCGTTTCGCCTGTCCCGACAAGCATTGTTTTGTAGTCGTTTTTGTAGCGCTCCGAAATAAAATTTATCAATGCTCTGCCGTATCCTTTGCCCTGATAGTTCTCGTATGTTGCTATGTTTTTCAACTCGCAGGTTTCGCTGTCAATAGGCACTACGACGCCAACACTCTTCAAATCATCGTCATACAACGCAAACAAGTCTCCGCTCGGCAAATACTTGTCAATCATGTTCTCCTGCTCGTCTGCCAATAACAGTAAGTCAAGGAACCGTTTCTTGTTTTCGGTAATTTTTTCAATTTTCATTTTATCTCTGTTGTTTGCTGATGGATCAGGGTTTATATTTCGTTGTATCGTCCCTCCATACTCTATTTGCGGCAAGTATAGCGATAGTGTAACCAATTGGCATCGCTGATCTTCGATCCCCTACAGGGGCTTTCATCTGCTTACGGTAGCCCAATCTCGTCGCACAATTCTTTCTGTTTGCACAGTCCCAGATTGTTGGGTGTAGTCTGCGACTACTTCCTCTTACCATAAAAGCTCCTGTTTTGGATTTTGCAAGGCCGAAGCCTTGCTTTTATCCCCGACATAGGCAGAGCCATACGCCGAACGAGGTTATCTTTAATCTTCTATTCTAATCTTGCTTTATCATTAATTCCACCAAATATAGGTTTCATAAATGTCCTCTCAAAACTTATTATACATCCAGTACTGTTTGCGTAATCTAATGCCTCCTGACATTTTATATTAGTAGGAATCTTATTCCGATAAACTTCATATTCGGCCAATGACGGAAATGAGAATGAAGCATAGCCTATATTATTTGCACCTTCGTATGGCTTTAAATATCCATGATGAATACCACCCATCTCGTTGACAAGGTCAATCCATAGTTTGCCATAATGTTCAAATGCATCTACCTTATTAGGGTCAATCACGTACGTAAGAAAACAGGTTATCATAATTATTTAATGTTTAATTCAGTTATAGCTTTTATTGCAAAACGAGCTGAAGGATATGTAATTGAACCACCTCCAATAACTCCAATTTTAATTGCCTCAATAATTTCAATTTTATTAGCTCCCGAGTTTATACATCCTTGAAGATGATATAATATACATTCATCGCAACGTGTAAGAATTGATATAGATAGCCCGGTCAACTCTTTATATTTCTTAGGAATTGCTCCATCAGCATATACTCTGTCATCTAAACCTCCAAACAATTCAAAAAACTGGTCAGAATCAACCAATTTTTTATTTAATTCAAGTCTTTCTATTCTTGATTTTTCAATATTCATAATTGATGATATTTAGTTAAAGGTCTATTTATAATTCACATACAATGATAGTTGCGATGAATATTAGGGATAGAAGTGGAATTTATCAGCCAAGCCAACTTAATCCGAAATCTTTTCACAACGATCTTCTTTTTTCTGTCTCTTTGCCGTTCTGTTCGGGTACAGGTCGGAAGGCTTGCTCCTGCCGGTGTAACTTTATTCAAATTTTGACATTAATTTTTCTTGAATCTTCTTTGTGTTTGATACATTTATTCCAAATTCTTCTCCAAACCGAATTATCGTACCTCCAAAAATATCAGCCTCATTTATCTTGCCTTTTAATTCAATGTCTCTTTGAAACGAAGTCTTGGCATCAAAAGGAAACTGTTTCCCTTTCAAAAATGATGTTTCAGCAATATCTGGATTTAATGGAACATTCAATCTGTTTGCAATCTGTTTGATTTCAGTCATGATCGATTTTGTGGTTTGGCTCAATTCCGAGTCTTCAAGTATCTCGCCCAGCGTCTTTTCGTAAGTTGCTGTAACCAATCCATATGCAGCAATGAACATAAATTTTGACCATATTGACACTTGTACATTGTCTTCCCATGAAAAATCTATTTTAGATTCTTTTAAAACAGTCAATAATGATTCAGGATAAAAATCAGGATATAATGGGTCACATCCAATTAAAATCTTTCCATTCCCGCCATTTTGACTAATAACACCCGGACTTTCGATATGGGTGCCAATATACACACAAGAAGGTAAAACAATAGCTGTTTTTACATATTTCCTAACCTTATCGTAAATGTCAACTCCATTAAGCAATGGAAGAATGATAGAATCTTTATTGGTAATTTTATTTATATCTTTTACTGCATTCTCTAAATCATAGCTCTTTACAGATAGAACAACCAGATTGCAAATTGGTAAATCAGAAATGTTATCTGTACACGTTTTGGGTATGATATTTATTATCTCAGCTCCGCCAGACTTTTTTAAAGTTATCCCATTTGTACAAATACTCTCTTTATGTTTTCCGCGAGCAACGAAGTAAATATCATGTACGCTATTAAATCTTTGCGCAATCAAAGAACCAAAGTATCCACCGACACCTCCCACACCATAAAAACAAATAGTCATAATCGTATTAATTTATATTCGTACATATTGCTCGAAGCTCCTCTTTTGTGTACGTTTAGCAACAGCGAAGCTAATTAGGGGTAGATACCGCATTCGGCTGCTATACTAGCGTTCAAGAGGCCGTTCTGCTCGGGTACAGGTCGGAAGATCTGCACCATCGGGGAGATGTTGATTGAACGGTTTAAGCCCCCGATAATCAATGGTTATCTCGACGGAACTGGAACCGGTCGTATTAACTCACTTTCCCAGTTTTTCTTTGATAGATATGAGAAATGTTCCGTTCTGATATCATTCATCATTGGACATGGTTTGTTTGGCTCTGTGTGGTGGTAAATAAAACCACACTTCTCCTGGGCTCTTTTTGATTTTTCATTTCCGTCGTAATACCCACACCACATCGCAGTGCAACCAAGTTCTTCAAAAGCATATTTCTGCATTCGACGTACAGCTTCCGGTATCAAACCACGACCCCAGAATGGCACGCCAATCCAGTAGCCGATTTCAAGTTCGTTCGGGTTGACCTTTGTGTGTGATTGCATGGGCAAAATAAGACCAATGCTACCGATTGCCCTGTTGTTATCGCGTAAACAAACGGCATAAGTCTCGGGTGCTGATAATATATCCCGGATGATTTCTCGGCTATTTTCTAAGCTGGTATGGGATGGCCATCCAGCAATCGGTCCCACCGCCGGATCTTTTGCATATTCATATAAATCTTTTGCATCAGATTCCTGCCAAGGGCGAAGAATCAATCTTTCTGTATATAGTTTCATTCATTCATTTCTTTTTCAAGGTTATCTATTTTGCATCCCCACTGCCTACCTATTTTGTGTTAAGTTTACATGTGGGTTAGTCTACGTGATAGCCCAAACTTCGACTTGAAATCACAATGGTTTTCAATCACAATTAATTATAAGCGAAGCTAATCAGTTGCAAACTGATTCTGTGATACGTCCAAGCTACACTTCGTTAAGCTCGAACGAGCCTCTGTCATCTTTGCCTTCTTGCATCAAAAACGGCTTATTGTTCTGTAATTCAATAATTCTGTAAATTCAGATGCTGACACCAATTTCATTTTGCGCTTCAAATCTACAAATATTCTTTTAATAAATGCTCTTTTGGTTAAATTATTTTTGAGTCGTAGTGCCATGCGTGTTATTTGCGCTTATCGGCCTCCTGTGGCGACATTGTAAAACAGACCGAGCGGGCTGCTTGCACAGTCCGCTCGGAATTAAATAGCGGTCAGAATTTTGCTTTGTGTCTCTTTACTTCGTCCACCAGTTTTGAAAACGATTTCTCCTTTTTTCGTTTTTCGTGTTCGGAAGTGGAGAAATGCCACGCTTCCCGCCGCAGCTTCAGATAGCTCTCATACACCTTGCGGTCTAACGTTCCGTTGTCTACCGCTTCCAAAACGGCACAGCCGAGTTCGTCTATATGTTTGCAATCCGAGAAACGACACGATGCAGCGTAGTCGGAAATCGCCAATATTTCGGCCAGCGAACCGGTATCGTCGAGAGCCAGTCCGAATTCCCGAACGCCCGGGGTATCGATTAAAACACCCGAACCCTCCAGAAGTACCATCTCCCGGCGGGTCGACGTGTGTCGTCCTTTCCCTGTAGATTGGCTTATGTCGGAGGTTTGTAACACCGCTTTCTCGCAGAGTGCATTCACCAGCGAACTTTTGCCAACTCCCGACGAGCCGACAAAAACCACCGTTTCGCCTTCGGCTATGGATGCCCGTAACCGTGAGATACTCTCCGGCTGACGAATACTTGTAAACATCACCGGCATCCGGCCGACGATGTGTTGCAGTTGCTTTTCGGCTTCTTCTTTGTCGAAATTCAAATCGGCTTTGTTGAGCAACAATATGGGTTTGATGTTCGCTTCCGCTACCTGAACCATAAAGCGCTCGGCTCTGCGCACATTAAAATTGTCATCGAGGCTCTGTACGATAAACGCTTTGTCGACATACGAAGCAATGGCTTGCTTGTCGGCAACCGTTCCGCTTTTCTTGCGGTACAACAACCGTTCGCGGGGCAGCAGGTCGACGATAATCCCCTTGTCTGCGTCGAACGGTTGAAACAGCACCCAATCGCCCACGCAAGGCAATTCAACATCCGATCTGCCGAACAGCATGTTCCCCGTCAGTTCGCATTGAAACACTCCGCTTTCGGCAATCACCTCATAACAGGTGCGATGCACGATGGCCACCCTGCCATGCGGCAGGGTTTTGTGCATCGATGCCAGTTTCAGTTGGAGCAACGTGTCGTTCCAACCATACGTATTTAACGGAATCATAGCGCTATCTTTTTAGCGATGAAAAATACGTATCCGTAATACGCTTTGTATTTGCGGTACATTGCAGCTTCGTGCCGTTGAAATGCGATAAACTCTTCGACGGTTTTATTTCCCGCATATTGGTTCAGAAACATCTCCTGCACGGTGACCTGCGGATCGTGATAGTGTTCTGTCCAGCAAATTTCGGGCAGAATAAATGTGGCGACCGGCAGGTACCCCGCTTTTTGTATCTGGGCAATCTTGGTCGCGATGGTATCTATCTCCGGATAGAGTTCCGTCCAGAAATTATGGATCTCGGCCGGGCGTTCGTCAGTCAACCAGACGCTTTCCGAAACCGCAATATATCCTCCGATTTTCAGATAGTTGCGCCATTCGTTGATGCCCCGTTCAAAGCCAATGTTGTAGATGGCACCTTCCGACCAAATCAGGTCTAACTCCTCCTTGCGGAAAGGGAGGTTGTTCATGGAACCTACTGTGCCCGTTACCCGCTCGTGCAAGCCTAACCGTTTCGCGTTGCGATTGAAGATGGCGATAAAATCGGGAAAGAGATCCAGTCCGGTAATCTGTCCCGCGGCATGTTGTGCCAGTACCATTGTCAGCCCTCCTGTTCCGCAACCGATGTCGGCAATGTGCGATTGGTCGGTCAGATTATCGACAAAGCTCAAAGCCCGCAGTGTTGCTTCGGGACTGCCCGGCCCCTGACGTTCCATATGGGTGAAATAGTCGCAGATTAACTTAAACTGGAACTCGTGAATGGTTCGGGTAGTCGGCGAAGAATCGGGTTGTGCCGGTCGGTTGGATGTGTTGTCGTTGGAGCATTGCTCGGGTGTTGTATATTCGTTATTCATTTCATTGTTGGATGTAGCATACACGTGAAGGCATAGTCGTGCCGTCATCGCTGTAAGCCGGTTAAAAGCTATAGTTATAGGAATAGAAAACTACTCTCGGAAAGAGTATCCGGGAGTAAACGAAAGGACAACCTGTGTGGAAAATACAGATTGTTTACAACACCAAATCCGACGTAAATGAAGAATTAAACATCCAATTGTTTTAGTGCTACAAAGATAGGCAATTTTTCGGAAGATTGAATAGTTTTGTCGGTGGAGATTTAATCATGCAAGAAGGAAGGCTGGATGTGTGGGTTCGTGGAAGTATTCCCGGCGATTGGTCGCAGGCGTGTAACGAAACAAAAACCGATAGCGCATTCGAAAATGAAATGCACTACCGGTTTTGTCTGCCACTTTTTCTTTGATCCGATTCTGTGTGTTTTATCGGTCAATCATTTTTGCCGTGGCGGGAGTATATCTGTCGCCCTGTATGTCAATTTTGGAGGCGGCTTCGTTGATGTTACTTACATCCTCTGCCGTCAGGTCAACCGATACGGCGCCGGTGTTTTCGAGGAGACGTTCGGTCTTGGTTGTGCCGGGAATGGGAACAATCCACGGTTTTTGAGCCAATATCCAGGCCAGCGCTATCTGGGCCGGGGTTGCTTGCTTCTCCTGCGCAATCTTTGTAATCAGTTCTACCAGTGCCCAATTGGCTTGCCGGTTCTCGGGCGAAAAGCGGGGAACAGAATTGCGGAAGTCGTTTGCTTCAAACGTGGTGTCGGCTTTAATTTTTCCCGTTAGGAACCCTCTGCCCAGAGGGCTGAAAGGAACGAAGCCAATGCCGAGTTCTTCGAGTAATGGTAGGATTTCAGCTTCCGGTTCTCTCCAAAACAGAGAGTATTCGCTTTGCAACGCAGTTACCGGTTGCACGGCATGAGCCCGGCGAATGGTTTTCACTCCGGCTTCCGACAATCCGAAATAGTTGACCTTGCCCTCCTTTATCAAATCACCGACGGTACCGGCTACCTCTTCGATTGGAACCTGCGGGTCGACCCGGTGTTGATAAAACAGGTCGATCGTCTCCACCTGCAGCCGTTTTAGCGAGGCTTCGCACACTTGGCGGATATGCTCGGGACGGCTATTGAGTCCTCCGGTAGTGGCCTCCAGTTCGAAGCCGAATTTTGTGGCGATAACCACTTCGTTTCTGAAGGGTTTCAGCGCTTCACCCACCAGTTCTTCGTTGGTAAAAGGACCATACACTTCAGCCGTGTCGAAGAAAGTGACGCCGCTTTCCACCGCTTTTCGGATCAGCGCTATCATTTCTTTTTTATCGGCAACTACTCCATAACCAAAGCTCATCCCCATGCAGCCTAATCCTAATGCAGACACATTTAATCCGCTTTTACCTAGTTCTCTCTTTTTCATTTGTAAATAATTTGTTTTTTTAAGGTCAAATGGAACTCCACGTTACAATTCCCGATAGTTATCGGGGCATCTTCTTGGATGTTCTTGAAAACGTGATCGTTTCATTATGTTTTGTTTTTTGATTTTACAATTTATTGAAAATATCTTTCATTGTTTCAATATGGAGAACCGACATATCAACCAGTCTCAGCGACTTTATCATTTTTAAAGTACTCGTTTTGTACTGTTTGAAATGGGCTGATTGCAAATGATTTTGATAAGCTGTATTATTCGCATAAATTTCTATTATCCTTACTTGATTTGGATTCTCACGTTGCCACATCGGAAATATTGCAATCACGCCGGACTCATTTTTTACTGAAGTAGAAGCAGCCTCCTGCACAATAGTTTTATATTGATCTGCAAATTCAGGAATAATTTCTATCTCGGCAATACGTATCAGCATACCGGGATCGATTTCAGATTTAATAGTCTGGCCAATTATTTTTCGTATAGTGTTGGCTTGAGATTGACTGATATTTTTTTCAATCAACGCTGCTACCTCTGCCAATTGCCCTTCGGTAATGCCCGTGTTTTTACCCATCTGTATGTGAGCTTGTAATTGAGGCTCCACACCCGACATAGAAGCTAAAGCTGAAATTGTGACCAATTCCCGTTGCTGATAAGTCAAAACATCGGAACTGAAAATATCAGCAAATAGATGCTCTTTCAAAAATGCATCGGTTCTGGGTGCAAATTCGCCAAAGCCAGGAGCTGGTTTCTGTTGATGCACTCCGGTTAATGTCTCCAATACTTTCCTGCCTTGTTCATATTTATCCTCAGTGGGGTTTTCTATCACAATCTCTTTACCGGTATTATCTACAATACCTTTTAATTTGCGTTCGTCTAAAACGGTTTTGTATACATTCAGCGCATTGAGACTTCGCGGAAAGCCGCAATAAGCATAAAGTTGAACTAATGCCTCTTTTATTTCATTGATTGACAGTCCAGAATCGAGTCCTTTATTCAATTGACTTTTCAATTGTTCGGTCTTCCCCAATGATGTAAATGCTGAAATAAGCACGAGATTTTGTTGTGCTGCATTCAATTCATTGGCTGTTGTTGCTTTTTCTTGTGCATTCATTATAATAGAACTTATAGAGAGCGCAACTAATAAGATCCACTGCGGAAATTTGTTTTTGCTCATGATTTTTGGATGTGTATTTGTGGTTTGACCAATGTTTCGATTACAAAAATAAACCAGAAATGTTTGATCCCGGATAGCGGGTTATGAACTTGTAAATGAAAGTAGTGTTGAAGAAACGGTAATCAATAGATTAAAGCTGAAGTCATCTTGACTTTTTATTTTTTGACCTCCCAGCCCTCCAAAGGAGGGCTGTAACATTGTAAAATAAATAAAATCTCCTCTTTTTACAATCAAATTCCTCCCCTTTGGGGAGGCTAGGTGGGGTCAGCAAGCCAAAACTGAGGTGAAAATATTTTGTTCCCGAAAAGTCAAGATGACTTCGCTTATAAAACTGTCTAAAAATAAATATTAATGATGTATTGTTGCTGATATTCAGTTTGATGTGAAGCTTTGTTTATTTTCAGACAGTTTCCATGTGTTGTATCACTTTAGCAGGTACACCTGCCACTACCGTATTTGCAGGCACGTCTTTATTCACAACAGCTCCTGCGGCTACCACTGCATTCTCGCCTACTGTTACGCCCGGCAATATAATTGCTCCTGCACCAATCCAGACATTTCGTTTGATAACAATCTGTTTGACAATAAGCGATTTCCGCTTTGCCGGATTTGCCGGATGCCCTTCGGTGATGATACTTACCTTCGGTCCAATCAATACATCGTCTTCGATGGTAATCCCTCCAATATCCAGAAAAGAGCAGTCCGTATTGATAAAGACATTCTTTCCGATTCGGGTGAAAATTCCTAGATTGATATGAAATGGGGTGAAAATAGTCGTAGTTGCGTCCAGCTGCTGACCGGTAATTTCACTTAGGATCTCCCGGGCACTTGCGATGTCTGTCGCATTGTTTAGGGCAACCGAAAGCTCCATCGTTCTTGCGGCAATATTTCCGATTTCGGAGTAAGCAGCATCGTTAAACGGCACTGCTTCTCCGGCATGAAGTCGTTCAAATATTGGGTGCATACTCTTTGTCGCTTACCGGCTCAAGCCAGGTTACCTGATTGATACTTGCTTTGGGGGTAATGCCCACGTGGGTAAATTCGTTGTTGGTGGTAGCTCCGTGCCAGTGAATTACGTTGGGTTTGATTTCTACCACATCGCCTGCTTTCAGGTGCTGTGCCGGTTTGCCTTTCTCCTGATAATAACCTTTTCCTGAAGTGCATAAAAGTAATTGCCCTGCGGAATGTTTGTGCCAATAGTTGCGGCTGCCAGGTGCAAAGGTCACATTGTAACTCATCAAATCATAAGCAGCTACGTCTGTAATCAGCATTTCCACCCAGGCGTCACCTGTAAAATAAGCGGGTGCTTTTTGTCCTTTCGGGAAGATTTCGTTTGTGTTCATTCTTGTAAATTACTTTGCATTCTCCAATACGGTACGTATCATCTCTTTGGTGTAAAGCGTCGTGGCTCCCCACATGGCAGCTACTACCGATAGCTTCTCAACCAGCATCGGGATATCGCTTTCGGGAATATTGCCCTCTTTCAATGTTACCGGAGCCCCAATTTTCGAATACCATTGTGTCAGCGCTTCAATACCGGCATCGGCACCTTCTACGTTGAACATATTGCGGGCAAATTGTTCGAAACGTTCGGGCAAATTATTTTTTTGCCACTTCATCCATGCCGGCATAATAATCGACAGGCCTGCACCGTGAGCAATATTGTATTCGGCCGAAAGCGTATGTTCCAGAAAGTGGGTATCGAAACGGTTGTTGGCAACTCCGCAGAAAGTGGTGAAATTTAAGGCTTGCGTGGCAGCCCATGCAAATTCGGCTCGTGCTTCGTAGTTGTTTGCATCGGTCATCAGAATTTCGGTAGTACGCATCACCGTTTTCAGAATATTCTCCACGTATCCGGCCATGTATTCGGGTAGGTAGGTGGCTGACAGATACATATCCAAACTGTGTGCAAAAATATCGGATGCAGAATATGCCAGGTAGTTGCGGGAAACCGTAGCCTGCAGTTCTGGATTGATAACCGACACCGTTGGGAAGGTAGAAGGACCGGCCAAACTGAGTTTCTGTTTGGTGGTATCGTTGGTCACCACCGCGTAGTTGTTCATTTCGCTACCGGTAGCAGCCAGGGTCATGATGTCGAAAATTCTCAGGTTTTGGGTAGGTTCTGCCTTATGAAGGAAGAAATCCCACACGTCGCCGTCGTATTTTGCTCCGGCTGCTATTGCCTTCGACGAGTCGAGCACCGAGCCTCCGCCAACAGCCAGTACGGCTTCCACACCTTTGGACTTTGCTATTTCAATGCCTTCGTATACTTTGCTAAGCAGGGGGTTGCTTTGTACACCACCCAGTTCTTCAAAGCCAATTCCGTTTTCGGTCAGTGATTTGGATACGGTATCGAACAATCCGCTCTTTTTAATACGATCCGAACCATATACGATCAATACTTTCGATACACCATATTCGGCCATGTATTTACCGATATTTGCCTCTTTTCCCTTACCGAACTCAATACGGGTCGGGTTGTAATAATTAAAGTCTATCATAAGCTTTGTGTTATTTGATTAATGAATTGATGGCCGCTTAATTTTTGATGCTGCAAAATTACGGCGAGAAAACCTCCGGTTTTGTATACACATTACTGATGTTTCTACCATTTTTACTGATATCGGGTTTCGACAGGCTGGTTATTGAGACAAGCTGCGTATCTTTGCATCAAAGATAATGCAAATAACTATGGATGAGTTAGCAAGAGTAGAAGATATCTCAAAATATAACGAAATGCTGGGGTTGGAGACATTCCATCCCCTGGTAGCCGTCATCGATTTTTCCACGGCAAAGCAAGTTTGCCAACGTCGTCGTTACATGGGCTTGTATACCATGTTTCTGAAAGATGTAAAATGCGGCGATATCAAGTATGGTCGCAACTACTACGACTATCAGGAAGGCACGCTGGTCTTTGTCGCTCCGGGTCAGGTGATGGAGGTGGAAAACAGCGGCGAGATCATTCAGCCGAAAGGGTGGGCACTGGTGTTTCATCCCGATTTGATTCACGGTACGTCGCTCGGACAACATATTAAGGATTATACCTTCTTTTCGTACGAAGTGTATGAAGCGCTTCATCTGTCGGAGCAGGAGCGGCAGATTGTGCTCGATTGCCTTCGTAAAATCGATTTCGAGTTGCGGCATGCCATCGACAAGCATAGCAAAACGCTTATCGTGACCAATATAGAACTGTTGCTCAACTACTGCATACGGTTTTACGACCGGCAGTTTATCACCCGCAGCAATGTAAATAAAGATGTCTTGGTTCGTTTCGAAAAACTGTTGGATAGTTATTTTCAATCGGCCACGCCACAACTGCTGGGATTGCCAACCGTAAACTACTGTGCCGAAAAGCTCAACCTGTCGGCCAACTATCTGGGCGATCTGATAAAAAAAGAGACCGGACGTTCGCCGCTGGAGCATATCCAACTCAAGGTGATAGACATTGCCAAAGAGAAAATTTTCGATACCAGCCGCTCGGTCAGCGAAATTGCCTACGAACTGGGATTCAAATACCCGCAGCATTTCACCCGTATGTTTAAGAAAAGTACCGGCGTTTCGCCCAACGAGTTCCGCAACCTCAACTAAACGGCTTGTGTGGCTTTTCCAGAAAATCTGTGGATTAATATCTTCCTCCGGTGCGCCCGGCATTCATCTTGGAGTGCCAGTATCGCTCCATGGAAAGACGATCTCCTAAATATATTGAATAAAGGGCGTGAAATTTGCGGATCAGGCAAAACATCCCGATCTTTGCATAGTGAAAAGTAAAACAATAAATTATCTATGACAACGGCAAAAATTATTACCGAAAAGGGAGAGATGCAGGTGGAGTTCTTCGATCAGGATGCTCCCAAAACGGTTGCAAACTTTATTAAACTGGCCAAGAGTGGCTTTTACGACGGACTGACATTCCACCGTGTGATTCCCGATTTTGTAATTCAGGGCGGCTGCCCGGACGGAACCGGCGCCGGTGGTCCCGGTTATACTATTCCCTGCGAACTGACAGGGGGTAATCAGTATCACGACAGAGGAGTATTATCGATGGCTCATGCTGGTCGCGATACGGGTGGCTCGCAGTTCTTTATCTGCCACTCGCGTACAAATACCGCGCACCTCGATCGTCATCACACCTGCTTCGGCAAAGTGGTCGAAGGGTTGGAAGTGATCGATCTGATTCGCGGAGGCGATAAAATCCTCAAAATTGAGGTGTCGGAATAATAAACATTCGTTTATACGACAAGAGGCTGCTCCGCACGGAGCAGCCTCTTTGTTTTGGTAGCCGTTGTTTGTGTCGACGATGCTGCTTTCGCCGTCTGTTCATTCTTTTTGTATATTTCAACTGAGGCGAATCGAAGCAGTTCAACGAGAGTTATTTTTTACCCCAAACCCCTAAAGGGACTTAATCTGCTGCTGTTAATGGTTCTGGTTATATCCGTTGGACTTGCATTGCAAGATAGTCACATATCTTTCTGCTTTCATAGCCCCAAAGTCCCCTTAAGGGGATGTAGGGGTAGATGTGGCAAGGCTGGAGCCTTGCTTTTATCCTCGACGTAGACAGAGCCATACGCCGAACCCGAATCTGCATTACACGCTACGCCGAACGGAGTAGATTTTTGTCTCTATAGTACAGATCAGGAGATCTGTGTCACCGAGGGGTGTTATCGGCAGCCCTTTTATTTTTTTCTGGTCATTCAATTTAAATGTCATATGACGGCGTCTAATTTTTCTTGTAATTCATCAATGCTTGTCCATTCCGCGCAATTGGCTGGAATGTCCGCATTGTGATTAATGAGAGCTTGGAACAATGTTTCGACGATTGTGAATTTTACTGGTTGCTCTGTAATTGTCTTTAATGCGTTGTAAGGTTTCTCGGTTGCAATTACTTCTCCAAAGTATGCTTTTTCAAAATTTGGAAGAGATGCCAAAAGCCTCGTCTGTATTCCTTCTGGCTTAGCCGCAATTGCAGCAAGTATGTTTGGGTTATTGCCCCAAGCAGGATTCGCCATAATGCCGTTTCCCGTTAATGGAGTATCGCTATCATGAAGGACAGAGTAACTCGAACCAAAGTGATTAAGTATCTTGACTAAAGAAACAATTGTTGCTTTTCCCCTTGCTCGGATAATGTGAATATCCTTATACAATTCGGGATTACTCGCTTTAATGTAATTAAATGCAGTGTATTCTGTATCACCCTCTACCACAATTACCTTACCACCAAAGAAAAATTCTGCAACATATGGATCACAAAGATTTAATAGTTTTAAGTTTCTCTTATCGTCAGCATCAAGTTGAGCCGTATCGGGACGAAATACTGTTGTTCCTTGAATATCACCCGCAGCATTTTTTTCAACTTTTACAATAGTTGTATTATCCCTTGAAAAGTCAATGAAAATTGGAGAATGTGTAGTTACCATTACTTGCCAATTGCCTGTATTTGGCAAATCATATAAAACGTTGCAAGCGTCTCGTATTGCATTTGGATGTAAACAAATTTCAGGTTCGTCAATTAACAGCAAATGCGGTCTTACAGTTGTTTCTTCTTTCCCTTTTTGGTTGTTCTCGGAAATGAATTTTAGTGCAATCCAAAGTAAAGTTCTTCTTGCTCCACTTCCTTGTCTGTCTACCGAGCTTAAATATCCGCCATCAGGTCCAATCAATAATTGTGGATCAGCTTTAAACAAATTTATCGTCTTGTCGAGATTATCTTCTGGCTTTGCATCAAAATCTATCTTATAGTTAGGAAATACCTTTTTAAACTGTATTGAAAGTTCAGTATTTACAGCATCAATCTGCTCTTGAGAATCAGCAACTATTTTCTTTTGTAACTCTTTTACCCTTTCTAATAGTTGATAATATTCATTTTCTTCTCCTTGATTTTCATTTTTCAAATTTTTCACTTTATCATTAACAGCCTTCATTAAAAGATCTTTAATTGCAGTTGCTTGATCTTCAGGTGGGGCAAAAGCATCAACCCTATGTGGCTCTGGTCGTCTTGAATTAGCTATATTTGGCGCTCCCCATGGAACTTGATCACTCCAAGCATTTGTCTCTGCATCCCAACCTTCTCTTTTAGGATCGCCCTCATTTGTCCAAATCCATCTTTCTTTTACAAGTCGTTCTCCATTCGATAAAACTGTAATCCATCGTTCTCCAGGGCTATTATCATAAACAATTGTATGTAATTCAATCTCCGGTAAATTATCTGGATCAATTTTGTTGTTTGGAAAATCTTCAATTTTCAACTTGCCTTTGGCTGAACCTTGAGACATGGCAAGTTCATAAGCTTTAAGGATTGAACTCTTTCCAACATTATTTGCCCCAACAAGAACAACAATGTCGTTAAGGTCTATTGATACTGGTGTTGCCCCAATACACCGAAAATTTTTTACTATCAACTTTATCAGTCGTGGTTTTTGAATTGTAGGGTCGTCTGATACTAGAGATGCTGCTGGTATTACTGTTTTTGCTTTTGCCATTTCTTAGTTGGTTTTATATCTGTTTGTTAGTTTCTGTATTATTTTTAAGGGTTGCTGATATCTTTATTGACTTTCAACGATTCTGTTTCTTTGTGAAAAACGTTTTGCTCTTTCAGTCTCAGTAACTTGCGTTATTAATTTCACCCCAAATCTACAACTTTCATTTTAATAAACCCTCTTTTAGGTTAATTTATTTTTCATACGGCCTTCTGCCGTTTTTGAGTTGCTTGTTGCTAGTATCTCCAGTTCGCGTTTGGTCAGCTCTGTTTTCCGGCTGGTGCAGGCTTTTCCCGGCTCCGGGCAATACCTTGTTTTTGTAATGGCATTGCGCAAAAAAAACGCCGGTTCCTCACGGATCCGGCGCTCAAAAAAAAAATAAAAAGTGAATTATTGCATTGGATTCTGACCAGCGCTGCTGCTTTCTTTTGCCTTCTGGTCGTCGTTCGATATAGTAGCTCTTGTCTTTTTCACCTGAGTATTCATGCTACCGATGCGGTACGATACATTGAAACGGAATTCCAACGGTTGACCGATGCGGATGTCGGTATGCTGATTGAACGATTTGGTGTGGTCTTTGCTGTTGATTCCTTCTGTGTCCATCGTGATGTGTGTTTTAGGCAACCACACGCTACTCATAGAAATATTGAAACGCTTTTGCAACAAATCTTTCGAGATAGAGAAGAAGCTATAGTAGAATGCCGACTGGCTTCCCTGTAGGTTGATTTGCGGAAGCATTCCGCCGCCACCTACGCTCAGGCGCATATCTTTGGGCAATATAACGGTACCGCCACCATAAATACGGCCGGTATAACCGTCGTTTGATATGTTGAGGGTAGTGCTCTTCATGTTTACGTAACTTACGCTTCCGTTTGCAAACAGGGTGAGCCATTTGATAGCACGGTAGTTACCAAATAGATTTAGATTTAGTTGTTTGTTATGTCCGACATTGCCATAAGTCTGCTCTTCTACCTGCGCCGATGGATCTGGGTTCATAAGCGAATATTGCTCGATGGCATTGTTTACAAAAGTGTAAGTCAGTTCGGCGCTTACATTGTACTTGGGCGCAAAATTGCTGTATCCCAGGGTAATGTTGTGACTTTTTTCCGGATCGAGGTTTGGATTTCCGTGGCTGATATAGTTCGGGTCTTTGCGATCTACATACGGGTTTAGATAGCTGATGCTCGGACGTTGTATGCGCATGTTGTATCCCAATTTGAGGCTCTGCATGTCGCTTAATTTATAGGTGACGATAGCCGAAGGAACAACCACTCCGTAGTTGGTTGAAAAATTTTCTGCTGTCTTGTCGAACTCGGCTTTCAACCAGGTGTACTCGTAACGTACGCCCCCTTTAAATCCCCATTTGCCGATATTGCCGGCATAACTTGCATATGCACCCAGAATGTCCTGATCGTTGTTGAATTTCGAGATACTGTCGGCAACAATATAGGGCGTATAGGGGTAGGGTTGTTGCATGTTGAAATAGCTATATTTTTCGTTGGCTTTACTGTCGTTCAGACGCATGATATACTTTGCTCCCAATTCCAGCGTATGTCCTTTTGCCAATGGACGGTTGTAGTCTACCTGAAAAGTATGTTCGTTCGACTTGGCATCGTTTTTACTGGTGCTCGATTGAGCCAAACCAAACTGTGGTACGGAGTGATACAATGGATTGATTGTGTTTGTCGCATCGTAGTTGCTGTTGTTCGGAGTGTTGCTCCATTTGTACGACAGCGTAAGCAGTTCGCCTTTTCTTTTGAACATATGCTGGTAGTCGAGTCCCACGTCGTTCGAGCCCCAAGTCTGCTTTTGTGTGCTCTCCTGGTTGTACGAAAAGAGGGAGTTCATGTTACCGTCGTAGTTGTCCGTCAGAGCCGATGTGGTGCTTTTGGGCAACCCATACCGACGGTTGTACGATAGGGTAAACATATTCAATGAGTCCATTTCAAAGCTCAGCTGTCCGCTGCCGAACTGCATCGGTGCTGTTGTATTTACCGTAGCATCCTGATGGGCGTTGGGGTAGGGAGCTTTGTCGAAATAGGTCTGACGGTCGGAGATGGTGGTTAGCGGGAACTGTTTATTGTAGTTGTAATTGTAGTTGCCCGAGAAACTGAATTTGCCGCTTTGTACCATCAGGTTGAGGCCTCCTCCGTAGGTGCCGCGGGTCGACACCTGCGTGTTGATGGTGGCCGAATACCCTTTGGCGGCTGTTTTCTGAACGGTTACAATGTTAATAATACCACCTACACCTTCGGCATCGTATTTGGCGCCCGGTTGTGTAATTACTTCGATGTTTTTTACCATGTTGGCTGGCATACTCTTCAGTATCATGCTCGGATTGTTGTTGAACATGTTGGTGGGCTTGCCGTTTAAGAAGAACTTAAAGTTGGAGGCGCCCTTCAGTTGAATGTTGTCTTGTCCGTCTACTGTTACCATGGGCACTTTGCGCAACACGTCGAGCACTGTCGAGGTCTTGGTTTCGGGATCCTGTTCGGTGTCGTAGGTAATTTTATCCGCTTCGGCTTTAATCAACGGACGAGTAGCTACCACGCTCACCTCTTTCAGGGTTTGCTTGTTGTCGGCCATCCCAACCTTGCCCAGTTGTATCGAGCGGTTGTTCGGTCCTACGGTAAAACGTCGCTGGGCTGGCTCTTTGCCAACAAACGAAATGACCGCGATATAGGTGCCCGGCGCTTTCAATTCACCGCCGAATTTGCCGTCGATGTCGCTGGCAAAACGGGCTACTACCTGTTTCGGCTTGTTTGCTAAAACTACAGAACAGGTTACGTAAGGCATTGTTTCTTGCGTTACCGAATCGACGGCCTGCCCTTTTACCTGATACTTTGTGCCTGCATTCTGGGCACTCATTAATAGCGGTACAATCATCATTACCGCCAATAACCATTTTTTCATTGTTTTTCCTCTTTTGAGTGTAAATAAATAATGTAATCTCGATCTCTTTTTTTTGCTGTAAAAAACTATTTTCTATCGGTTAATATGTCTGTTTTAGTAATACTGCTCTGCTGAAAGAAAATGAAGGAGTTCCAATAGGTTGCAGACCGCTTTTTTCTGTTACGGAGAGCATCTGGGTAAAGTTTTTCTTCGTTACGTGAAACTTAGGTTCTACAATCAAAAGCGTTCCGTTCGGTTGAAGCAGACCCCGGAGCTCCTCAAACAAACGGGGCTTGTCGGGTACTTCGTGTACCATGTAAAAAGCAAGAATGAAATCTACTTTTTCGGTCAGCCCGATCTGTTTCTCTTTGCACCGGTGAAGCTTAACAAATGGTTCCAGTTCGGTTCCTTGTATCTTTTGTGCTACCTTGTCGAGCATGCCCTGTTGCAGATCGGCGGCAATCACTTTGCCGCTTCCTTTCAGCATCCGGGCTATCTCTATGGTGAAAAAACCGGGGCCACATCCCATATCGAGCACGGTCATTCCCGGCTTGATGTAGGGTTTCATAAGCTTGTCCGGCTGCTGAAGCCACCGTCGGATCGGGTTGTCGAGTGCGCCCGCCAACTCCACGGGGCAAACGCTCTGGTGATCATCCGTGGCGGTTGACATTGCGACTCGATCGCATGTTGTCTCTTCCATGTTTAGTGTTTTATTACAGCGGTCTTAATCTTAATTCCGGCTTCATTATCTCCATCGAAAGAGATTTGAATGCTGTCTTGGTTGCTGCTCTTCAGTCTGATCACTTTCATCCCTTTGTTGTTCGGATTTTTCTCGGCTTCGGTTACCAGGTGACGGAAGTGGAAGTATGCGGCAAAAGGAATGCTGAACAACAGCAGCAGTAAGACCAATAAGGTAATGTTACTACGTTTTTTCATAATGTACGTATGTCTTTATTCGGTTTCGGTGTCTCAACCGTGTTGGATTATTTTTTCAAAAACGCTTCGTATTGAGATTTGATCTCTTCTAAGGTAATTCCCAAAGCATTCATGGTGTTGAATAGCATTGGTAACTGGTGGCTGAAAAACTCGGTGCGGTTTAGTTTTACAATATTCTGAACGGCAGTTTCTGCCACAAAATATCCGATACCCCGCTTGTTGAAGATAATCTCTTCACCTTGCAAATAGTCATACGTTCGCATCACGGTGTTCGGATTGACCTGCAAGTCGGCTCCAAGCTCCCTTACGGAAGGGATGCGGCCCGCAGCGCTCCATTCGTTGCGAAGAATTTTATCGCATACAAAGTCGGCGATCTGCAGATAGATGGGTTTATTATTATCGAATTCCATTTTTTTGTAGGTTGGTTAGTGCTTAATGAACGCGATTTTTTATAACTCCTGCTCCTGCAGCTTGAAGAAAGATACCAGCCACAACCCGAATGGGAATATGGCGTAGGCTACGATTTTAATATAATCGAAGAGCCATCCGTGGGTATCGGGAGCTAAGTTGACGGCTTGCATCTCAATAATGAAGCTTTTTAGGTCGAATTGGTATAGTAGTAGTCTGGAAATGATAAGAGAGATTACCTGTAGAACAAAGATGGCTCCCAATGTTTTCAACCATTTTAGTTGACGAAACGACATGGTTCCTATCATTGCAACACCCTGCATGCCTAAAATTCCTATTAGGTAGGTGCTTAGCCCCTCTTCGCCGATGTAAATGTCTATCGGTCTGCCGAACAGTGCAAACTCCATTCCCGATAAGATAAGCCAGAGCAATCCGATAATGAGAGGAACAATAATGACGTTCTGAAACCAGAAAGCCATCCATTTCTCCAGATTGGATGCCGGTAGCATCGTGTAATTTACCCCTTTTATTTTATGAAATACATCGTTGTACAACATAAAGGGAGAGATGGCAATCAGGAAAGCTCCCAGACCGGCAAAGACTCCGGGATGAAAACCTGTACGGTTGATCAAAATGTCCGATGCAGCATATGCGGCCGCAAATATGACGTAAAAAAGATAGTAGCGGCGGAACGCAAAAGTTTCGGCTGATATAACCCGAAAAAGACGTTGAATATTTAATGTTTCGTTCATGATCGTAATGTGTTAGAAATTAATTGAACCATTCGGCAAAACGCGCCCGATTGGCAATCGCTGCATTAAACAACAGTTCGATGTTTACTTTGCTTTCTTCTCCATCCGTGTTGGGTATCACTACTCCGAAACCACCCATCATCGGTTCCGAATAGAGTGCATCTTTGGGCACTTCGGATACGACGGCAAATGTCAGCTTTCGGGTAATGTCTTCCACCGACTGGTTCAGCAACACGTTGTTGCGTTCCAGAATCACAATCGGGTCGATCAGAAACTCAAGGTCGCGCACCTGATGGGTCGAGATAATGATGCATTTGTTCTCGTCGGCAGCCCGTGCTACCACGCGGCGGAATACCGTTTTAGACGGGATGTCCAGTCCGTTGGTCGGTTCGTCGAGCAGTAACAGTTCGGTATTGCAGGCCAGTGCCAGCGAAATCATCGCTTTTTTCTTTTGTCCGAACGACATTTCGTGCAGTTTCTTTCCTCCATCCACACCAAACTCCTGCATCAGGGTGGCATATTGGTTGTATTCAAAATTGGGGTAGAAGGGGCCTACATTGCGGGCATAATCGTCAGCTTTTTGATGTGACACCATAAACTCTTCGGGCAGATAAAAAATCTTCGATAAAAAACCGGGCGATCTTTTACCGGGCGTATAGTCCATCACCTCGCAAGTCCCTGTTTTGGGGAAAAGCAAGCCGGCCATTATGCGCAAAAAAGTGGTCTTCCCTACACCATTCTCACCCAAAAGACCGTAAATCTTTCCGGGTTCCAGTTCCATTGTCAAAGAGTCGAATACCTTCGATTTCTCTTTGTACCAGAATGACATGTTTTCTATTGCAATCATATTATATCGTATTAGTGTATTACTATATTAATACACTGCAAAGATACTGCAAGATTTCGTACCTGTATCTATTGTAATGTCAATTTATAATAATTTAACGTGTCTGACCTTTTGCTTTTAGCTATAGGCTCTGATTGTTAGTTTATTGGGCTTTTGTGTATCTCTTTTATACTGCGGGTAGAGCCTTTTTTAAGTATATTTTGCCCCTGTTTATTCGGTGAGAATGGAATAGTTTTAGTAATTTTGACAACTATTTGGAAGGAAATCAGACGAATGTCTATAAAATATAATCAAAACTAAATCAATAATTTATGGCAACTCCCGAATTTAAGTACCAGGAGCCGTTTCCTCTTGGAAAGGACAAAACAGAGTACTATTTGCTAACCAAAGAACATGTGTCGGTTGGTAATTTTGAAGGAAATGAAATGCTGAAGGTTGAACCGGAAGGCTTGACCAAACTGGCTCGTGCGGCCATGCATGATCTTTCCTTTATGTTGCGCCCTGCTCACAACGAACAGGTGGCTTCCATCCTGAGCGATCCAGAAGCGAGTCAGAATGACAAAGCGGTGGCACTTACCATGCTGCTTAATGCCGAAATTGCAGCAGAAGGTCAGTTGCCTTTCTGCCAGGATACCGGTACGGCAACGATTGTTGCGAAAAAGGGCCAAAACGTATGGACCGGTGGTGGCGACGAAGAGGCGCTTGCACACGGTGTGTACAATACCTACACGCAAGACAACCTGCGCTACTCTCAGACGGTGGCGTTGGATATGTACACCGAAAAGAACACGGGTTGCAACCTTCCGGCTCAAATCGATGTTTATTCCATCAACGGTAACGAATACAAATTCCTCTTCATTGCAAAGGGTGGGGGATCTGCAAACAAAACATACCTGTTTCAGGAAACGAAAGCGTTGTTGAATCCCGACACGCTCGAAAAGTTTCTGATCGAAAAGATGAAAACGCTGGGGACAGCAGCATGTCCTCCTTACCACATTGCATTCGTAATTGGTGGTACATCGGCTGAGGCTAACTTGAAAACAGTAAAACTGGCCTCTGTGAAGTATTACGATGAACTTCCGACTCAGGGCAACGAATGGGGTCAGGCTTTCCGTGATCTCGAAATGGAAGCAAAATTGCTGAAAGCAGCTCAGAATATCGGGTTGGGTGCTCAGTTTGGCGGTAAATATTATGCGCACGATATTCGCGTGGTACGTTTGCCGCGTCACGGTGCTTCCTGCCCTGTTGGTATGGGCGTTTCGTGTAGTGCTGACCGCAACGTGAAAGCAAAGATAAATAAAGAGGGTCTCTGGATCGAAAAACTGGATAAAAACCCGGGTCGTTTGATTCCTGCTGAATACAAACAGGCAGGCGGTCACAGCCATGGCGTGAAGATCGATCTTAACCGTCCGATGAACGAAGTGTTGGCCAACCTGTCCAAGTATCCGGTTTCTACTTTCTTGTTACTTAGCGGTACCATTATTGTTGGTCGCGATATTGCTCATGCCAAACTGAAAGAACGTTTGGATAAGGGAGAAGATCTGCCGCAATATTTGAAAGAACATCCGATCTATTACGCTGGTCCGGCCAAAACTCCCGCTGGAATGGCTTGCGGTTCGATGGGTCCGACTACAGCTGGTCGTATGGACTCGTACGTTGATCTGTTCCAGAGTCACGGCGGTAGCATGATAATGATTGCAAAAGGAAACCGTAGCCAACAGGTAACGGATGCCTGCCAGAAACACGGCGGATTCTACCTGGGATCAATTGGTGGTCCGGCTGCTATTCTGGCCAAAAACAATATCAAGAGCATCAAATGTGTGGAATATCCCGAATTGGGGATGGAAGCCATTTGGCAAATCGAAGTAGTAGATTTCCCTGCTTTTATTCTTGTGGATGACAAAGGCAACGATTTCTTCAAGCAGATTCGTCCCCGCGTATAATACGGGTCGATATCGATTGATAACAAAAACGAAAGAGACACACGGCCGTGTGTCTCTTTCGTTTTTTAAATAGAAATAATCGGTTGTTTTATTTGTTGGCGTACAACAAAATGGCAGTCCCATCGTGGTCGCCCGTAGTGAGCTGATTGGTGTTGAGATTATTCTCGAGGTTGTAGCGGCCTACTATTTGGTACGTTTGACCTTTGCTGAGCTTTTGGCAGAAATCGTTGCGGGCAATCAGAAAGGAGCGAAAAGCGTGATGCGCTTTGGTGAAGAGTTGAAATACCTCGCGGCTGAATGCCCCGACAAAAATGTATTTGCCGTCGTAGTATTCCGGCCCCATTATTCGCCCGTGGTTATTGGTTTTTAGAAAACTTTTGTTAGCCAGGGCTCGTTTATATTCTCCGGGTAGTTGATGCAAATAGGTGCCGTCAACTTCCGCACAGTATCCCCACGAGTGACCTTTCTTATTACAATAGCCGTGCCTGCGACACTCTTGCATCAGTTTGTTGATGGCATCTTCTTCGCTTTTAGCATACGGATCGACAATTACTACGTTGATAGGTTCACGCAGCTCCCGGTGCTGGTATTTTTTGCCCAACCAATTGGCCGGATCACCGTCACGTTTTTCCAGCCATTTGCCAATGGGTGGAAGGTTTAGATCTATGTCGGTATTTTGGGCATAGGTCTGTTGAAAGCCTAATAAAAGAAGAAGAATAATAGTTGTTCGTCGCAACATTTCAGATACAAAAAATCTCTTTCGGGTAGAGAAGAGAGAGGTAAACACATGCTGCAAAGTTATGGTATTTTGCAGTATGTGTTTGTTAATCTGAATAATAAAATATTAAAAAAGATTGTTCTTTGCCCTCGTTTAGAGAACAATCGATTCGCAGATATAATCGGGGATGATGCCGTAAGAACGGATCGTCAGTTCGTAACTGTCGGGTTGAACGTTGCCGGTGAGCACCAGGCAGGTATCGATGCCGAACTTGTTACCACCGATGATGTCGGTTATTAGCGAGTCGCCCACCATCAGAATGTCCTTTTTTGTTACGTCGTGTTCTTTGGCGCAATAATCGAATGCAAAGCTGAACATCTGCGAGTCGGGTTTGCCGAAGCGGATAAAGGTTTTGCGGGCAAGCGCTTCGAGCATGTCGCCGACTGCCCCCACCGAAATGGCCACATCTTTGCGCGTAACCGGATAGGTGCCGTCGGTGTTGGCCACAATCACCGGAATCGGTTTTTTGCGAATCAGGTTGAGCGCTTTGATCAGATCGACGTTCCAGTCGAATCCTTCGTCGTCGAGCAGCACCAATGCGCTGATGTCGATGTAGTTTTCGAGATCGAGATCTTTTATGGAGATCGTTTTCAGCCCTTCGTTCTCGATATAGTGAGCCGAAGCATCGGTTCCGAGATAGGCTATGCGTCCCTTTTGAACCTTATTCTGGATATATTCGCGGGCCAACATCCCTGACGAAATGATTTTATTTTCGTTCACCTCGTGGATTCCGGCATCAATATACGATTTTGCCAATAGTTCGGGACTGCGCGACGCATCGTTGGTCAGAATATAGAAAGCAATGTTGTTTTCCTCCAGGAAACGGAACATCTCTTTTACTCCCGGTAACATCCCTTTGTAGTTTTTCAACACGCCGTAAGCATCGAAAAAGATTACCTTGTACTTCAAAGCAACGTCCTTAAAATCGTCAAGTCCCATCATTGTAATTATGAATTATGAGTTATAAATTATGAGTTTTCACAAAGCGTCGATAAACGACTTAAATACCAGCTTGTTGCCGGGGTGTTCCTGATACATGCGTTCGGGATGGAACTGCAATCCGATCACAAATTTATGCTTCGGATGGTAGATCCCTTCTATTAGCCCGTCGGGCGCCTGCGCCATGGCAACCAAGTTGGGTGCCAGTTTTTTGATTCCCTGATGGTGGTAGGTGTTAACCAGCAGTTCTTTCTGTCTGTACCACTCCATCAACGGCGTGTTTTCGAAAATGGTGAGTGGGTGGCGGTGGGTGTCGTAATGATCGTAGTCGATATGTACGATGCTGCGTTTGTTCACCTCGTGGACGTCGAGATGCAGGCTGCCGCCGAAAACGACGTTAATCATGTGCATGCCGCGACAGAAGCCGAGAATCGGTTTGTCGTGCTCCACAGCATGACGGCAACAGGCAATCTCAATTTCGTCTTTAATGGGATCGTATTCGTCGAGTTTGCTCACGCTGTAGTTCTCGTTGTAGTAGGCCGGGCTTATATCGCCGCCTTCCGACATCAGCAATCCGTCGTAGTCTTCGAGGTAATCGGGCAGGTTGGCGATGGTGCCTTCTGAAATGGGCACCATGATGGGCATTACACCACCCTGTGCCAGAATCTGAAGATAGATCTCCGACACCCAGTTGATCAGCTTGTTCTTTCTTAATTCTCGTCGTGTGACGATCAATACTTTCTTCTTGGTTGACATGGTTATTCTGTTCTGCAATTTCTATGTCGGATAACGTCGGATACATGTTGTCTTTACCGTGGTAAAGGTGTTTGTGTTATATACGGTCGACTGTTATCACTCTGAATGTGTTTGAATTGATGGTTATCCTGATGTTCTGCTGCGTGTTGCTGATGTAGAAGTTCTTCCCCGTTTTCTGAAAACGGTTTACCTCCGTTTGGTCGATCAGGCCAACTATGAGCGCTTCAATTTCATACTTCGGCAGTATTGTGTTCAGCTTTTTGTTTATTCGGTCATACACAAGTTCCGTGTAACAAATGTTGTGTAAAATCGCTTGCTTGTCGATGTGCTCGGTCATATTACTGTTTGCTTATCTCCTTCAGGGCTGCAATCAGCAGCTTGTCTTTTGTCATTCCCTGCGAAGCTACCCGGATATGAAAATTGTCCATGCCGGTTTTGTTACTACAGTCGCGCACGTACAAATGGTACTCTTCCAGTAGCTTGTGTTGTAACTCGGTGGCTGTCATTCCGTGCAAAATTTTAATCAATATAAAGTTGCTGCCGGTAGGGTAGGCAAAAAAACCGTCCAGATTCTTTAGTCCGTTGTAAAGATAGTGAACATCCTTGATAACACGCAACCGTGCTTTTTGGTACTGCGCATCGGTGGCGGGCAGTTGTGAAACAAAATATTCGGCCAGCGTGTTGATGTTCCATACCGGAGTCAGCCCGCGCAACCGTTTCAGTAACTCCATATTTGCCGTGCAGCAGTAACCCAGCCGTAGTCCCGGTACTCCGCAATGTTTGCTCATGGAGCGAACAATAATCACATTCGGATGGTGCTTTATGTGGGGCAACAAAGAAGGGATATCTTCGGCGGCAAAATCCATAAACGACTCGTCGACTATGATGAGGCGTAGGTGTTGCATGCGATTGAGGAAACGAATCATCTCTTCGAGCGACAGTAGTTGTCCGGTAGGATTGCCTGGGTTGATAATCAGAGCCGAGGTAATGCTGCGTTCATCAATCCAGCGGGCATATTCGTTCAGGTCGAGTTGATAGTTTTTCTCCGGTGGAAGTTGAAACAGATGGGCGCACTCCTGTTTCTTCAGTTTCTCGGTATATTCGCTGAAGGTGGGCACCGGAATGGCAAAGTCGTCGATAAACTCTTTCTGGATGATGGTTATCAGTTCGGATGCTCCGTTGCCTATCAGCAATTGCTCGGGTTTTACGTGTAGTACTTTCGACAGCGACTCCTGCGACAAACGGGGATTACTCGACGGATACGACTTCATCAGCATGGGAAGCCGATCCTGAATCTTTTTCGTAAGGCGTTTGTCGGGAAAATAGGGATTGGCAATAAAACAGAAATCGGTCACTTTGGACAACATTTTCTCTCCCACAATATCGACCAGTGATGGCGAGTGTGATGTTTCGTAAAACAGATGCCGGTTTATTTTGAGCTTTTTCTTTGCGAACATGATCGGGTCGGTTGTTGTGTCAAAAGTACAAAAATATTCACTTTGGATAAGGATGTGGAGTGCTTTTTTCTTGACAAACGCAAGAAAGGTGCCCCGCGTTTATGTGTGACGGAGGCACCTTTCTGTTGCTGAGAATATTTATTTGCCTTTTTCTTTGCTACTTATCATCCAGTTGATGTCGAATTTATCGGTACACATGCCGAAATATTCGCCCCAGAAGGTGATACCCATAGGCATGGCAATTTTTCCCTCTTCCGAGAGGGCTTCGAAGATGCGGTCGGCCTCTTCATGGGTATCGACTGCTACCGAAAGAGTTACATTGTTTCCTGTTGTCATGCGTGGCGACCACTCGTCGCCACCGTCGCTTCCCATGAGAATGGCAGTGTCGCTGATGGGTAATGCAATGTGCATGATTTTATTCATAAATGGTTCTGGAACTACTAGGTCATCTTGTTGTGGCATATCGCTGAAACGTTCCAGTCGTGAGATTTTGGCATTAAATACTTGTTCGTAATAGTGGAATGCATCTTCGCATGTACCCGGAAATGCCAGGTATGGATTGATATTTATCATAGGAAATGAAAGTTAATGGGTTATTACTCGTCTCTTTTTATTCTCAAATATAATTCCAAACTGAGCTGTTTCAAAACATTTCGACTGAAAAATATCAAAATAGCCCAGTTTGTAGACTTCGACAATGCAATAAAGCAGGTTGTAATAAGAACGAGCGACAGCCATGCCATCCGAAAATTATAGGCTTATTAACGAAATGGAACTATTTTACGATGGCTACAATGTGTTGTATTAAGGTATCCAACGAATCGAAAGTCTTAATCTTGTATTTTTCGGCAACGATGTCCACATTCCCTTTTCGCCAGTATCCTTCCGGACAAACCACCATCAGTTTTCCCGTGCGGGCATATAAGCCCAATTCAAGAAGACTGACCGGGCTTTGTGAACCTGGTGCAAAATACATAATGATAATATTGGCGGCTTCTAATGCCGAGAGTTCCCATTCTACCTGCTGGCGAAAATTCGGATCATTGCTTAGAGGTTTCCAGTTTTTGTTCCAGTCATCGCGGCGAGGATTGAGTAAAATAACATTTTTCCCGGAAAGGGCTTCGGTTACGCGAGCCTGCCAATCTACCGCATTACCCATGTCGATGCTTCCACCCAAAAAGATCTTAGTCCGCGTGTCATGTGTTGGAATGGTATTGGGCGACTTAATGATAAGATTGTGTTGCTGCGCCTGCATAAACAGGCCGCCGCATATAGTTATCAGGGAAATAAAGATTCTCCGTGTTGTCATATTGCCGATTATTTTTCTGGTCTAACTTTGATTTCGGTTAAGGGAACTCCGTTTCGATCCTTATAAAGGCATGAAATAATAATGTGATTCCGTTTGAAAAACTCCGTTTGTGGGTATTTTTCAATTCCTTGATGTACAAGAGGCTCTAGGTAATTCTTTACATCGGTAATATTAACGGAATCCTTCACAAGATTTGTGATTGTGTAGGTGAAACGAAATTCTTTGTCATTGACTGATGTGTTGTCGAAACGGGTGATCTTATCGACCATTAGTGGACACTGTCGATTAAATTCGTTGGAAATTTGGAGTAAGGCAGTTTCTGCCGGCGGAGGTAAAATACACCGTTGAAGCAGCAATAGAACGGCCATTCCTATGGCCATACCGATTATTGCAGCGGTGATTGTGTGACGCGTCATGTGTTTATAAAATTACAGAATTGATCAAAAATGGAGCGAAACGCGATATCTACTTTGTCGCGGATGCTCTCTTTGTTGGCAAAGGGATTTTCGTGTGTGTACGGATAATCGAAATCGGTTACGATGACTTCAGTCGGAATATCGTGTGCCGCGCCCTTGAGCGTATTTACCACATCGTAGGCAGGAATCACCATGTCTTGTTCGAGCGCGATAGCAAGAATTTGAGAGCTGATTTCGCGGAATCGTTTTTCTCTCTCCAATCGTTTTACTTTGAAATCGAGCATCATGCGAAATGAGTGACCTTCGGGGTGCTCTTCCAGATAGTGGTAAAGCCTTTTTTCGCGTTTCAGATGGCTTTCAAGATGTTCTACCAGGTAGGAGTACAATGCAACGTTGGCTTCGCTGTCCAGAATGGCTTTCGAAACGGGGGTGAGGCGGTTGAATGTGGGGCCTCCGCAAAAAGCCAATAGCTTGGCATTGGTGAAATATCCTTTGGGATTGGTGAGTTTTAGTATTTCGGAAAGGAAAGTGCCGATCGAGTACGAAAAGAAATGGAACTGCATATCGGGAGTCAGCGGAGCGTATTTTCCAATTTTTACTTCATCGATAAATTGAACAATGTCGTAGTAGGTTTGCAGTCCCGACCAGATAAACCGCTGCGGTTTAGATTGTACGCGGGTACTGATAGCTACGTTGGAAAAAGTAGATTGCAACAAATCTGGAAAATGCTCTTTGCGGCATTGACTGACGCTATGCATCAGACGACGATCGCTCCAGGCCGAGAGTGCTCGGTTCATGTGAAACGCCATTGGGCAGAGCACTACGCAGCGATGCGTGTCTTTGGCAAGGCGGTATGCCCAGGGAAGATATTTAGTCCACGATTTTTCGTTGAACCCATGCATCAACAAAATGGCCTCTTTCTCGTTTTGTTGTTTCTTGGGAATGAAAATCTGAAAATTAAACTCTTTGTTTTCATTTACTTCTGAGTCAATCAGGTCGAGACCCTCTTCCGTATACCCAAGATCTGTTTTGAAAATCTCGTCGTGAAAATCGATGCCGTGTTCGTTGCAGCGCAACTGCTTGTCGCCTTGTAGAATAGTCCAGTTTTTCGATTTGAATATTTGATTCTGTACGGTTACATACTCATCTATCTCTATTTCCGTTTCATCAGGGTTGACTTTTGCCGCCAATAAATTATATAAATCTAAATAATCCATGAGATTTCGGTAATATAAATTAAATACAACAAGTCTGAAAATCGGATATTTTTCTGATCTCATTGCAAAGTTACCCATTTATAACGGGAATATCCAAAATTTATTCCTCCAGAAAGCGCGAAACGCCTGCTAAAATAAGGTAAAATACGACTCTGCACTTTTGGGGTACAAAAAAATTTTTAACTTTGCATCATGGATTCTTGTGCCGGATAATCAACGATTATTTGTATAAGTGTCTATTTTTTAATTTGCTATGAACTCACCTTCGGTAAACAGACAAACACAACAAATAGCGATACTTGGTTCTACAGGATCCATTGGAACTCAAGCCCTTGAAGTTATCTCAGCGCATCCCGACCGTTTTGAAGTATATGCCCTGACGGCAAACAGAAATGTCGATTTGCTTATTCAACAGGCCATCAGGTTTCAACCCGAGGTGGTTGCCATTGCCGACGATGGCTGTTACTTGACATTGAAAGAGGCGTTGGCGCATTTGCCTGTCAAGGTATTTGCAGGAAGCGAATCGATAGCGCAAATTGCCGAGATGGAAACGGTAGATGTGGTTTTGACCGCTATGGTGGGCTATTCAGGTCTGCTGCCAACCTTGAAAGCGCTGCGAGCCGGAAAGAAAATTGCCCTTGCCAACAAAGAGACCATGGTGGTAGCCGGGGAGTTGGTTCGCGATCTGGCTCAACGTTATCACAGTCCCATTATTCCGGTCGATTCGGAACATTCGGCTATCTTTCAGTGCCTTACGGGTGAAATGGGAAATGATGTTGAAAAGATTATTCTGACAGCTTCCGGAGGGCCATTTCGCGATAAAGCGTTTGATTACCTGAAAACGGTCACCAAGCGCGAAGCTCTCAAACATCCCAACTGGGAGATGGGGGCGAAGATTACGATAGATTCGGCCAGTATGATGAACAAAGGCTTCGAGGTAATTGAAGCCAAATGGTTGTTCGGTCTTGCACCGGAACAAATTGAGGTGGTGGTGCATCCCCAGTCGATTATTCATTCGATGGTGCAGTTTGCCGATGGTGCCATTAAAGCGCAGATGGGGTTGCCCGATATGAAATTGCCGATCTTGTATGCCTTTTCGTATCCCGACCGGTTGAAAACCGATTATCCGCGCCTTAACTTTGCCGATTATCCGCAATTGACGTTTGAGAAACCGGATACCGGCAAATTTCGTAACCTTACCTTTGCTTACGAAGCGATGCGACGAAAAGGGAATGCCGCGTGTATCCTGAATGCTGCCAACGAAATAGTGGTGGCAGCTTTTCTGAAAGATGCAATTGGTTTTTTACAGATGTCGGATGTGATAGAAGCAACAATGGCGAAGGTTTCGTTTTTGCTACAACCTACTTATGAAGATTATGTGGCTACCGATGCCGAAGCCCGTGCGGTTGCTGCCGAACTGGTGAAAAAATGCGGATGATTTGATTGTAGAATGGGTATTAATTGTAATATAATACAGAATTGATTGAATGGAGACTTTCTTAATTAAAGCGGTACAACTGATACTGAGTTTGTCGATATTGGTTTTTTTGCATGAGCTGGGTCACTTTGCTTTTGCTCGTATTTTCAAAACACGGGTAGATAAATTTTACCTGTTTTTCAATCCTTATATTTCTTTACTGCGCTGTAAAAAGGTAGGCGGTAAGTGGCAAGTTAAATTCTTTGCACGTAACGTGCCCGATATGTATCGTAAAAAATTGGATGCTTTCGGCAACGTGGTGAAAGATGAAAAAGGGAAAGATGTGATGGAAGAAATCTCCATGAACGATCTACCCGAAAATGATTGGAGAAAACACACCGAAAATACCGAGTGGGGTATTGGCTGGTTGCCGCTTGGAGGTTATTGCAAAATTGTTGGTATGATCGACGAGTCGATGGATACCGAAGCAATGAAAAAACCGGCACAGCCTTGGGAGTTCCGTAGCAAGTCGGCATGGCAACGCCTTCTTATTATGGTGGGTGGTGTACTGGTTAACTTTATTACGGCGTTAGCAATCTATTCGATGATTCTTTTGGCGTGGGGCGAAGAGTATCTTCCGCTTCAAAATGCCAAATATGGCATGCAGTTTACCGAAGTCGCTGTGAAGAATGGCTTCAGAAACGGGGATGTTATACTGGCTATAAATAACAAACCGGTAGAGGAAACGTCGGATGCCGTTAAGCGGATTCTTACCGACGGTTCGCAACCGATCACCGTATTGCGTAATGGGCAAAAAGCCTCTTTTGTGATACCTGCCGATTTTACCCGCCAGATTATAGCGTCCAATGCCAAACAATTTATGACACCGCGTGTTCCGTTTGTGGTTGAAAAGACAGTGAACGGGTCTGCTGCCGCGAAGGCTGGATTGCAGAAAAATGATAGTGTGGTAGGCGTAAACGGAAAACCGATGTTTGCCATTCAGGATATTTCTGCTCAATTAGACTCTTGTAAGGGAAAAATAGTTCCGTTTCAATTCGTGAGAGCCGGTAAGCTCTTGACGGCGTCGATTGCCGTGAGTGAAAACGGCAAAATAGGAATTGCGTTAAAAAATTCGTTTGAGGGTTTTGTTACCAAGCGCATCACCTATGGGTTCTTTGAGTCTATTCCGGCCGGTATCAACAAAGGCGTGGAGACGTTGGTCTCTTACGTGAAACAGCTTAAATTTATCTTTACCAAAGAGGGAGCAAAACAGGTCGGTGGTTTTGGCGCCATTGGGAGTCTTTTCCCGGATATGTGGGATTGGCAGAGTTTCTGGGCTCTGACCGCATTTCTTTCTATCATACTGGCCTTTATGAATATTCTTCCTATTCCGGCGCTTGATGGCGGACATACTCTGTTTTTGCTCTACGAAATGGTAACAGGGCGTAAGCCGAGCGATAAGTTCCTGGAATATGCTCAGATGGTCGGTTTATTTCTGCTGTTTGCCTTGTTGATTTATGCGAATGGCAACGATATTTTCAGACTGTTTAAATAAGCAGGCGATTTAATTTTCGACGGTTATGTTTCAAAAAATCTGGTTGAATCTGCAAAAATGGTCAAAGCATACCAAACACATCAAGTATTGGTTGGTGGCCGGAACTTTCCTGATTATTATGTGCTTTGTGGATGAGAATAATTTTTTCAGACGTATTGCCAATCAGCGCGAAATTCAGAACCTGCAGGATCAGATCGAGGCGTATAACAAGAACATTAATGACAATAGAATGAAGATAAACGAGCTGCGAACGGGCAATGCCAATTTGGAGAAATTTGCCCGCGAAGAGCATTTGATGAAGCGACCCAACGAAGATATATTTATTATTAAAGAAAAAGATTGATGCAGATAACAGAAAAACAACGGACAAGGATATTGCAGTTGCTTTACGCATTGGGATATGTGTTGCTGATGGTGGGTACGATATTATACTTTTCGGAGTATAAAGTTGCTCCATACATATTCTCGTTAGGGGCTGTGTGCCTTATCGTAGTGCGCGTGGTTTTGCCAATCAATCAGTCAGACTTTAGAACCAAGCGACTGAATAAAATTCATGCATTTGCTACCCTGGTATTGGTTGCCAGCGCTTACGGAATGTTTATTCATCATTATCTCTGGTTGGCCGGTCTGCTTGTGTCAACCATTCTGGATCTGTATATCAGTTTCAGGTTGCCCAAAAAAGAGAAGTAAAGCTTCCAGAAGATATTTTCAGCATAAAAAAAACGCAGCCGATTTCAACAATCAACTGCGTTTTTTTATGCTTCTTTTTTTGTTTTTAGTTAGTGGACTTCTTCCAGTAAGTGAAGAGCATGATCTAAAATAGTTGTATCATCGAGCATAACCAAACCTCCGTCAGGACCAGGCTCTATATGAACACCACAGCTTTTGCCGTCCTTGAAATTGTGACCACCGAAGTAATTGCGTACTGTTTCGTCGGTTAGTCCTAAGTCAGAGGCAATTTTTCCCATACTGCCAGACGGAAGTCTGTCTTTGATCTTTCTCAATTCGTTAAATGTGATTGTTCTAGTCATAATCATGCGATCTTATAAGGTTAATACATGAGTTAATTTCACGCATTAAATATACGGCTTAAAACAAGGAATTGCAACCGGCGTTATGTTTTTTTTGCAGAGGTGAGTGGTAAATAAATAGTTGGGTTTATGCTCACGTTTGAATAGCTCATTGTGGCATAATTTGATAGCTCGAAGAGGAATGGAACAAAGATAAAAAAAATCCTCTCGGATGAGAGGATTTAATCGTTTCGATGAGTTATGCTTTAATTTTATTTTGTATTTCTTGAATACATGCCCTGTACTGTTTGTCGATTTCCATCAAATCGTTCACCACTTTACAGGCATGCAGGACGGTGGCATGGTCTCGTTTGCCAATTAGTTCGCCGATGGAAGAGAGCGAATGTTTGGTGTGGCATTTTGCAAGATACATGGCAATTTGACGAGCCTGAGCAAGCTCTCTGTTCCGGCGTTTCGACAGCATATCTTCTATCTTCAGTCCGAAGTGCTCGCAGACCACATTTTTGATTTGTTCTACGGTGACCACCTTGGGAGTTACATTCACCACGTTGCTCACTGCTTTGTGAGCCAGCTCCAGGTTGATCGGTTTGTCGGTGAGGGTAGAGTAGGCGAGTAACGAAATAATAACGCCTTCCAGATCGCGGATGTTGTCGGTTACATTCTCCGCAATATAGTTTACTACGTCATCGGCAATGTCCAATCCGTCTTTGAAAATTTTGTGCTTTAGAATGTCTTTGCGCAATTCAAAATCCGGTTTTGATATCTCGGCCGACAAGCCCCACTTGAAGCGCGTGACGAGCCTCTGTTCGAGTCCCTGAAGCACCATGGGCGATCGATCGGATGTTAGGATCAGTTGCTTCCCGTTTTGGTGAAGGTGGTTGAAAATATGGAAGAATGTATTTTGAGTTCCGTTTTTACCTGCAAATTCGTGTATGTCGTCCAAAATCAGCACATCGATGCTCTGGTAGAAATTCAAAAAATCATTGACCGTGTTGTTGCGTACAGCATCGGTGTATTGAATCTGAAAGAGATTGGCCGAAACGTAAAGCACCCGTTTCTCCGGATGTGTTTTCTTTGCCTGAATGCCGATGGCATGCACAAGGTGTGTTTTTCCCACTCCCGATTGTCCAAACACAAACAATGGGTTGAAGATCGTGGTTCCGGGGTTGTTTCCAATGCTGATACCGGCCGTGCGAGCCAATTTGTTGCTCGAACCTTCGACAAATGTGTTGAAATTATAAATCGGGTTGAGTTGCGGATCGATATGAGGAACAACCTCTTTGCGTGCAAAGGGATTGTCTTGTTTGGGGGCGTTATATAGCTGATTGGGTTTTAGTTTGTCGTCGCTTGGAATCGTGGTGCTGGTGCCTGACGTTCGGTCGACCAAAACGCGATACATCAAACGGGTACCATCACCGATCTCTCTGTGAATGGTCATCCGCAACAGATCGACAAAAGTCTCTTCGATGTATTCGTAAAAGAACTGGCTGGGGACTTGTACCGTAAATACGTTGTTATCGTAACTCAGAGGTACGATAGGTAAAAACCACGTAGAGAAGGTAGTTTCGGACACATTATCGCGTATCACACGCAGACAACGGTGCCACAAGTCACTGGCATTGTTCAATTTCATCTTTTTTCGGTCTTAAGTCTTTTCGGGTAGACAAAGATCCAAAAGATTTTCCACATATAAAATAGGGGTTTTGAAGTATTTTTCATGTTTTTTTGTACAATCTTTATTATCAGGATGTTAATTTAATGTATTGTAAAACAATCATTTGGGTGGTTGTTGATAAATAATTGGCTTTTTTTCAACAGGCTAAGAAGTAAGTTAAAAAAAGTTTATAGATAAAGGGCCTGGAGGATGCGAATATGGAACTTCTTGTTATTAAGGTATATGTGTGAGAACATGTTTTAGAGCATAACACAAACATATTTTTACATTGATCTTTTGCGATTACGATAAAAACCATGATCTTTGAGGATATAATTTATTTACCTTTAAATTTGAAGAGTATGAAAATTGGAACCCCAAAAGAGATTAAAAACAACGAGAATCGCGTGGGATTAACACCCGCCGGCGTGGCTGCACTGGTTAAACAAGGCCATATTGTTTACATTCAGGAAGGTGCAGGGGTCAATAGTGGCTTTGGTGATGATTTGTATTTGAAGGTAGGTGCAACTTTGTTGCCCTCAATCGAAGAGGTGTATGCTGCTTCGGAGATGATTGTCAAGGTGAAAGAACCGATAGAACCTGAGTATCGGTTGATTAAAAAAGGACAATTGCTCTTTACGTACTTTCATTTTGCATCAAATCCCAAATTGACCAAAGCGATGATTGACAGCGGTGCTGTTAGTCTTGCTTACGAAACGGTTGAAAAGGCCGACCGAAGTCTTCCTTTGTTGATCCCGATGTCGGAAGTTGCCGGCAGAATGTCTATTCAGGAAGGAGCTAAGTATCTTGAACGTCCGAATGGTGGAAAAGGTATTTTGCTGGGTGGTGTGCCGGGTGTGAAACCGGCAAAAGTGCTGGTGTTGGGAGGCGGTGTTGTGGGAACACAGGCTGCCTGGATGGCTGCCGGTTTAGGTGCCGATGTCACGCTGGCCGACATTTCATTGCCTCGTTTGCGCTATTTGGCCGATGTGTTGCCTCCGAATGTAAAAACCCTTGTCTCTTCCGATTATGTTATTGCTGAAGAGGTGAAAACTGCCGATCTTGTTATTGGTGCCGTATTGGTAACCGGAGCAAAGACTCCGCATTTGGTGACTGCCGCCATGTTGCCCGCAATGCAAAAAGGAGCCGTTATGGTGGATGTGGCAATCGATCAGGGTGGCTGTTTTGAAACGTCACATGCCACTACTCACAACGATCCTATTTATACGGTCGATGGTGTGGTACATTATTGTGTGGCCAATATACCGGGTGCTGTGCCCTATACCTCTACGTTGGCATTGACCAATGCAACATTGCCTTATGTTATCCAACTGGCCAATCAAGGCTGGGAAAAAGCGTGTGCATCAAGTGCCGAGCTCCAAAAAGGATTGAATATTGTACATGGCGATATTGTGTATGCCGCCGTGCGTGAGGCATATCAGGGATAAATTTTTGTCTGTAAATACACTCAGCATGGCATCGAAAGGTGTCATGCTGTTTTTGTATAGCGTCCGCTCAAAATAGTCTATCTTTGTCTATCCGAAATTTTCCCGATTACACCATCTATGTTTCTTAAAACCAAAGCTATTATTCTGCATTGTGTGAAGTACAATGATAAGGCTACCATCGTTCATTTGATTGCCGAAGAGCGGGGCAGGCTGTCGTGTATTTTGTATGGAGCGGGGCGGAAAAAGAGCGGATCGAAAATGGCATTTTTGCAGCCTTTGTCATTGGTCGATATGGAAATAGAGATGAAACCCGATCGAGAACTCCATCAAATAAAAGAGATTCGATCGTTTCGGATTGTCAACTCCATTCAAATGAATCCGGTGAAGAATGCGCTGGCTCTTTTCCTGGCCGAGTTTTTGTACCGGACACTCCGAGAGATGCAGGCAGATAGGCATCTGTTTCGGTTTTTGCAAGAGTCGGTATTGGTTCTTGAACATTCGGAGCAGGGAGTAGCCAATTTCCATCTGGTGTTGATGCTTCATCTGACCCGTTTCCTCGGCTTTTTTCCTAATACTGAGACCGTTGGTTTGCGTTTTTACTTTGATATGGTCAACGGAATATTTACCTCCACCATTCCGTTGCATAAACATTTTCTGCGTCCTGACGAGAGTGCAATCCTGTATCAGTTGATGCGGATCAATTATGAGAACATGCACAAATTTCGTTTTTCGCGGGATGAACGGGTGCGTATTATCGAATATATGCTGACTTACTATCGGATACATCTGGTCGAAATTGCAGAGCTTAAATCATTGCCGGTGTTGATGGAACTCTTCGATTGATAGCGGTTGGATGAGCTCCTCGCGTTTTAGCTTTTCTAAGGGTTTCGGTGACAGATTTTTCGTCCGAAATATGTACATTTGCATTTCTTACGTAAGTCAATCAAATTATCAGTCAATGAAGCTTATTCGTATAGCCCTACTTGCCTTATTGGTAAGTAGTACACTTCATATTTCGGCCTCGAAAAAAAATGAGATCAAGCATTTTGAAGAGGTAACTCCAACCGATTTGCAATTCAACTACTTTTTCGATGATGCACTGCGTGAGCGACTTGCCGGTCATTACGATGCCGCTATCGATCTGCTGAACGCGTGTAACCGCATCAAACCGGACGACGGGAGCGTGATGTATGAGTTGTCGAAAATATATGGAATGACAAAACAGACCGCGAAATCGATAACCTGTCTCGAGAAGGCATCGGCCTCGCAGCCCAAAAATACCTGGTTTAAGGTGGCTTTGGCAGAGCAATATTTGGCGTCTCAAAAAGTGGATAAAGCAGTGGAAATGTATAATGCCATTGTAAAAATCGATCCGGAGAACGATGATGCGCTGATGATGCTTATCAATATTTATTCGCAATCGGAAAAGTATAATGAGGCGATTGCGGCATTGAACCTGTTGGAGAAAGTGCAGGGCATGAATCAGGATATTACTATGGAGAAGGCGCGCCTCTATTTTATGCAAAACCAGAATAAAAAGGGGATAGCCGAAATAGATAAACTGGTAAAAGCCTATCCGAACGAACCGAAATATCAGGTGCTCAGAGGAGATATTTATCTTGACCAGAAGATGAAGCCGGAAGCGCTGGCCTGTTATCAGCAGGTGTTGACGACAGATCCGAACAATGGTGATGCTTTGTATTCGTTGTCGAAGTACTACAAAGCGATCGGAGACTCTGTGTCGATGATGGCAACGCTCGATCAGATGATGGGTAATAAGAGTGTCGATCTGGAACCAAAAATTTCGGTATTGAAAGATTTGGTAACCAAACCTTCCGAAATACAAAAAGTAGAGGGATATCTGGCCTCTTTGCTCGAAATGTATCCCGAAGAGGAGAGCCTTCATAACTACAACTATCTTTTTTTGCTGATGAAGCAGCAGATTCCCGCTGCAGAGAACGAGTTGAAGATTATGCTCGATCTGAATCCTCAAAATAAGCTGACATGGACAAGGATGATCGATATGAAGGTGAAGCAAGAGAATTTTGCAGCAGTCGACTCCCTCTGTTCAAAAGCACTGGACTATTTTGCCGACGATGTCGATTTCTATTTTTACAAAGCCATTGCATTGTTTCAGATCGGCAAGTATCGGGCAACGATTGCCAGTTGCAATAAGGCTCTCCAACTGGTGCCCGACGAAAATATTGTGATGCGGTCGCAGCTCTATACACAGTTGGGTGATACATATTACAAACTGGGATTAAAAGATTCGACCTATCAGGCCTATACCTTGTCGTTGAAGTATCAGCCCAATAACATCGGAACGTTGAATAATTATGCTTACTATTTATCGCTCGATAAACGCGAATTGCCCAAGGCGGAAAGTATGAGTGCCAAAACCGTGGCGGCTGAACCTACAAATCCTACTTATCTCGATACATACGCCTGGATATTTTTTGTTCAGGCAAAATATTCGCTTGCAAAAATATACGAGAAACAGGCTATCGAGAATGGAGGAGATAAAAGCGCCGAGGTGCTCGAGCATTACGGAGATATCCTGTTTATGTCGGGCGAAAAACAGGAGGCTGTAGAGTGGTGGCAAAAAGCGGTAAAAGCTGGAAGCGATTCGCCGCTTTTGAAGAAAAAAATTGAAGCACAAAGTTATCTGGAAAAATAGCTCTTTCGGTGAAAAAGAGAGTCTTTAGTTCTCCGTTTTAAAAAACTTAGTGTGGTGCTTCAGCGCTGATTTGGCGAAGACTTCCGGGTCGAATCCCCTTAACCGGGCATATTCCATTGCAATAAATTCAATCAACGATTTATCCATGTGGAATCGGCGAAAGCAGCGAACGGCCATCTTCTCGGTTACAAAACCAAATTTCATTCGGTTGATATCCAGTATTGTAAATGTGAATGTGCTATTTGTGTTTTCAAACAATACATTGCCCGGAGAGTAATCGACCGGATAGATTTCCTGTTCGTGCATGGATGCGGTATAAGCAGCCAACGCTTTCAAAAAGTCTTCATTTCCTTCTACTTTGTAATCACTTAGCTCCCGCAGTATGTGCGATTCGGGTGAAAACAAAGAAACAAAATAGGAGTTTGTCATCAACAAACCTTGGTACTGCTCAATATAAGCAATCGGTGTCGGAGTGTTGATCCCTTTATCTAAAAGTGAAAAAGCGTAGCGGTATGCCCGCTTTGCCTTGCTCTGCCGAAAGGTGCCATAGGCTATCTGGTTGATAATATGAGGGCGCTTGTAACTTTTGACGGTAAATGTTTTACCGTCGATATCAAAATTCTTGATTTCGTTACGAGCTTTATAAATGGAGGTTCCCTGCGACTGAAAGTTCTGAGGAAGTGTATTGATAAAGCTACTGATATGTTGATATTCAGGGGAAATAGTTATGATAGTCTTCATATTTTAGTAAGAAAGGCAGGCAAAGTTACAGCTTTTAGTGTATTGAACAGGTTGCGTTTTATGAATATAGTGTGTTTTTTGTTAATTGGTTAAGTATTTTTATGAGAACGAGACGGCTGTTCATTAAATTGTTTCAATGAAATTGTATTTTTAGCGTAATTGAGCCCGGCGTGTTCTTGGGATGGTTAATATATCGTTATCTTTGTGTTTAATATATTCATTGCAATGGAGCAGTATAATCTGTTGATGGCTTTTGGCTTAACTTTCGTGGCGGGACTTTCTACCGGAATCGGTGGCTTCTTGACATACTTTTCTAAACAAACCAACCGTTCTTTTCTCTCTTTTTCGTTGGGGTTGGCAGCGGGTGTTTTGTTGTTCGTCTCTTTTGTCGAAATATTTCCCGAGTCACTGCATCTTTTCGAATCAGCAGTAGCTCCTTCCAAAGCCTTTGGCTATACACTTCTCTCCTTTTTTGCTGGCATTGTCATCATGGCTCTTATTGATATGCTTTTTCCTCATCATGTGGATGTGGGGCGCAGTGAGAATGTTGAGAGTGAGCAACTAAAAAGAAGTCTGAAGAAAATGAGTATTTTGATAGCTCTTGCTGTCACGCTGCATAATATTCCCGAAGGTATAGCGATGTTTACTATTGGGGTCTCCAATTATCGATTGGCGTTTCCTATTCTGTTGGCGATCATCATTCACAATATTCCGATTGGGATCTCTATCTCGGTTCCAATGTATCATGCAACAGGTAATCGCGTAAAAGCCTTGCTGATAACGCTGGTGGCCGGACTATCCACTCCTTTCGGCGCTTTGCTGGCCTGGTTGTTTATTTTGCCCTATTGGTCACCGCTTTTGGAAGGTACCGTATTGGGTGCCGTTTCGGCTACGATGGTATACATTGCTATTGATGAATTAATTCCGACTGCTCACCATTATGGAAAGAGTTTGTATTCTAAAATAGGCCTAATAACAGGGATGGCACTGGTTGCCATTGCATTGGTCCTGATGGGTGAGTGAAAAAGCAACGGCGATACTTCTATTGGCATATTCTCGTTCCATCGCATTGGTTATAAACACACCTTATTACAAAAATAACCAATGAATAGCCGGATGAATAATGACAAATAGTAAATACCGCCGTATCCAGAAGAACTAAAAAGAGTGAACAGTGAAATCATAACCAGTTCAAAACCGGAAAATGATTCGATGCTGATAGTTTGCATGAAAAATTGTTGAGATCAAATACTGGGTAAGATAATTTGGTGTTGTAATAAATTTCTTGGTTGGATATGAGCATCAGTTTTATCCATTTCATGCCAACCGTTTTACCCCCACTTCTATCATGTTTTGATCCGCTTCTTCCTGGTGAAAAGTTCTCATGCCAATGTTTTGTCCATTGAGAGATGAATCTTTCTCTTGATAATCTACAAACGAAACCCTTAGCCGACAGACCCCCGACAGCTTATAATGCAAATCGAATGTGCCGGTCGATGTGCTTATAGTGCTGGCGATGAGAGAACCAGTGCTGCCATAGAGAGCAACGCCGGCGTTGGGTATCGTTTGTTTGCGCTACAAATGTATGGGTACCTGTTGACGTAGGGAAAAATAATAGGCGAACGGGTGAATTGAGTAGGTGAAATTCATTTTGGGATAGGAATGCGCGGTGTCGATCGGCTTGAAAGAGTTGTTTTAGGCTAGTCTTTGGCGATATATTGGCTGTGCCTCGAAGGTGGGTGAGGTAGGTTTGTATCCGCTCTTTTCCCTAATTTTTCACTACATTTGCATCAATATTTCAATTATATCTGGTTCTTCTGGTGAAGTAGCGGTAAAATTTTTTGTTATACAAAATTGAACCCGAGCATACGAAAGCGAAGGAACAAATAAATTGAACCAAATCGGTAGAATGTAAGCCGAAACAATAGCTTCCGGCCATTTGAATTCTGTTTGACATATAAAGAGTAATTAATTTACGTATGAAACATTTCTGGAGTTTGTTTATTTGGATATTTATGACAGTGTTCTGCGTACAAGCGTGGTCTCAGCAACTGAACTATCCTGTGGTAGAAGAGAATGGTCAAAAATACTACCTCTACACCATAGAAGCTAAAGAAGGGCTGTATGCGGTTAGTCATAAATTTAATGTGACTCAGGCCGATATCCTGAATTGTAACGCCTCCATCGTTGAGGGGCTGAAAGCCGGACAGGTGATCCGCATTCCACTCTCCACCTCCTCTTTGCCAGCTGTGACAACGACCCGGCAACATATTGTGGTAAAAAAGCAGACCCTCTATTCTATTGCATATCAATATGGGGTGAGTGTGGAGTCTATCGTTGCAATGAATCCCGGCGCTGCTCATGGAATAAAAGACGGGGATGTGTTGTTGATACCGCCACCACAAAAGAAAGAAAGTGAATCGAAAGAGAGTGAGGTGACGGAAAAGCCACGTCCTGTAGCGGTGAAGGAGGAGCCCAAGCCTACTGTAGTGGCTCCGAAATTGAGTACGCCCAAGGGTGGCGTGCGTCATCAGGTGGTGGCCGGTGAAACGTTTTATAGTTTGAGTCGGATGTATGGTGTGTCGGTCGGGGCAATTAAAAGTGCCAATCCCGAAACGGAGGTGCTGAAGGTAGGAGAGTCGGTATTGATTCCTGCCGATACTATCAAAACGAGTGTTCCGGGAGTAAAAGCCGAGCCTAAACCGGTTATTCTACCAATTAATATTAGTAAGAATGATATAAAAGTAGCTGTGTTGCTGCCATTTTCTTTGGATGGAGAGAAAGAAGACCCAACGATTCAAAAATTCATCGACTTTTACCGTGGTGTTCTGCTTGCATTGTCCGATCTGAAAGAACAGGGTATTTCTGTGGATGTGCATACGTATGATGTGGCAAAAACGGTGGCAGGCGTCAATCGTGTTTTGGCGAAAGAGGAGATAGCGCATGTCGATTTGATTATCGGACCTGCGTATGCCGGACAAATAAAGCCGGTGGCCGACTTTGCCAAAGCGCATAAAATTTATACGGTGATTCCTTTTACCCAGAAAGTGGAAGGAATTGCGACGAATCCTTATTTGTTTCAGTTCAATCCTTCCATTCGGACGCAATATGTGCAGGCCGCGGGAATGTTTGCCAAGAAATTTCGTACCAATGAGATTGTGATAGCTCATCTTGCCAATGAAAATATAGCCGATGACGGAGCCATTTTTGCGGAAAATTTGATGTCGAAGCTCAAACAAAATCGAGTTGTGTACCATTCGGCAACGCTTCAGAGCGGAAGTCTCGACCCGATCAAACCGTGGCTGGCAGGTAGTAAATCGGCTGTCGTGGTTTTGGCAACTTCAAATGCCGAGAAAGCAGCGCCTTATCTTTCGGCTTTTGCCGGGTTGAATACGGAAAACAAACCTGTTGCTTTGTACGGATTTCTCGATTGGGAGCCCGAAACCAATATTTATCCTAACCTGTACTATTCGTCGTTGTTTTATACGCACGATCGGGACAATTTATCGGATTATAACTATAAATATACCAAATGGTTTCATTTGAAACCCAATTCGGGTGAAATTATCCGGTTCGATTTGCTGGGTTACGATTTGTCGCTCTACTTTATTTCGGCAATAAGTACGTACGGAATACCCGCTTTTACCCAACATCTGAATGCTCAACTGCCCGAGAATATCGAATCGCGCTTTTCGTTCAAAAGGGTTGCTCCGGGTGGTGGATACCTAAACAACGAATTGCATCTGCTCAATTACCGGAGCGGTAAGGGAGTAAGCCTTGTAGGAGAATGAATTTTATAAAATATACAGCCAGCGTGAAAATATATCATTTACAGCTTCAGAATCCAGTTTCTCGGTTAGTTCTTATCGTCTTGTTTGCAGTATCCGTCTCTTTGGGTAAGGCACAAACGTCCGATTTTCAGCCTTATTTTAGTTTCGGAACGGCACATGGGGTAAGTCTGTCCTCCATTAACTTCTATCCCGCCGTCGTTCAAAAACAGCTGATGGGCTATTACGGTGGTGTTGCGGTTAATTACATTTCTGAAAAACACTGGGGCTTGCAGGTGGAGCTCAATTACTCGCAGCGGGGCTGGAAAACGCAACAAACCTCGGGCGACTTTCAACGGAGGCTTAACTACTTCGAAATGCCGGTTTTGACCCATTTTTATCTGGGAAATAAGTTTCGCTGGATGTTTAATGTTGGGCCAAAGATAGGGTATATGTTGTCAGAAAGCTCACAGAATGCTGTTGCGTCGTCCACCAATCCGGAGAATACCATGCCCATTGCAAACAAATTCGATTACGGCATCTGTGCCGGTTCCGGGTTCGAACTGGTGATGGGGGCTACCAGTTATGTGCTGGAGGCTCGCTATTCGTTCGGACTGAGCGACATTTTTCCTAACACCAGGACCGATACTTTTGGAAATTCAGGGAATAAATTTTTGTCTATAACGTTGGGGGTATTTCTTCATTTTCCGGCTCGGAATCAGCATTAAGGACGTAACGTTTGTAGTATGAAATAATCAGCGTTGTAAGAGGTAACGCGATTATCATGCCAACGATACCCAACAGTGATCCCCAGATGGAGAGAGACAGGAGAATCAATGCCGGTTTGAGGCCTGTCATTTTGCCCATTATTTTTGGAATAAGGAAGAGATCCTGTGCGATTTGCACGATTGCAATCACAATTGCCAATTCGAGAAACAACATCGGGAAGCTCTGGCCGGTTTCAGCCGATCGGATCCACATCAGGAAGGTGACGGGAATAAAGCCGAACCACTGCATGTAGGGCACCATGTTGAGCAAACCGATAAACAATCCCATAATGATGGCCAAAGGCAGGCCGATGATGGAAAACCCGATGGCACACATAATTCCTACAAGGCCGGCAACAAATGCCTGTCCTCTGAAATAGCGATTCATCCCCAGCATCAAATCATCGACCAGTCCTTCGCAAAAAGGACGGTATTTGGAAGGAATAGCACTTCGCCATCCGTTGGTTATCTTTTCGTAATCGAGCAGGATGAAAATAACATACAACAAAATAACAAAACCGATAAATAGACCCAGAATAAATTGCAGTGTGCCCGACAACAGGCTCATAAAGTGGGGCTGTATTTTGCGTAAAACTTCCTGAAACGATGAGCTATTCATGAGGCTCTGAAGCTCTTTCAATGACAAATGCTCCGTTATATAATTCTGCCATTCAACGGGTAAGAAAGTGAGCTGGAATTGATGTGTCTTGGGGTTGATCAGATATTGGGAGATCAACTGGCTTGCCCGCGATACTTCGATGGATACCGGATCGATCAGGAGCAATACAATGCCAGTTGCAATACCCAGAAGGGTGATGAATGATACCAGAATGGCCAGTGACCGATAGTGTAGTTTGAGTTTGAACTGAAAAAAACTCACCATCGGGTTCATCATGTATGCGATCAGCCAGCCCAACAGAAAGGGCAGTAGTACACTACTCAGATAATCGACCAAAAAATAGAGAGACAAAAAAATGATGAGGCCAATTATCAACCTGACAACGCGATCGAATGTGAATGGACGGCTTACATGCATAGCAGTTATACTTAAAAATGAAAAGCTGAAATTTGTTGCAAGTTAAGGCTTTTTGTGAAGCTTTCAAAACATATTTTGTCGAAAATGACAGGTATACATATTGATACGATAATGTCGCTATAATGAATAGGGTAGCTATAATTATTCAAGGTGAGACATATTTTTGCTAAAAAATAACATTCCGGGGCAATGAAAAATGCTTATATTTGTCAGATTTTTCGCTGTGGCGAATAATAAAAAGAGATTGTCAATAAAATCTATGATCACTGTAAAAGAGGTGTCAACCCGAAAGGAACTCAAACAGTTTATCCTGTTTCCTTTCGAGCTTTATAAAAACGATAAGAACTGGGTTCCCCCATTGATAAGCAGCGAATGGGCTATTTTTGATAGCCAGAAAAATCCGGCGTTTGACTATTGCGAAGCATCTTATTTTCTGGCCTATAAGGACAATAAAATTGTCGGACGTATTGCGGCTATCATCAATCATAAGGCCAATGTGCGTTGGAACGAGAAGCGTACCCGCTTCGGATGGATTGCCTTTATTGATGATATGGAGGTCTCGTCTGCATTGCTTGACGCAGCTGAAGCGTGGGGAGTGGCTAAAGGGATGAAAGGAATTCACGGACCATTGGGCTTTTCCGATCTGGATATGGAAGGTATGATGGTGGAAGGATTCAGTTATGAACCGAGTATTGCGACGGCCTATAATTTTGATTATTTTCCCAAACATCTGGATGCACATGGATACCGAAAGGCTACCGATTGGGTACAGTATAAATTCAATGCCTCCCAGCCGGTTCCAGAAAAAGTTCAACGTGTCAGTCAGATAATTGCAGATAAATACAAGGTGGAAGTGTGCACTCCGGCCAGCAAGAAAGAGTTGTTGCGTTATACTCCGGGAATTTTTAAGACACTAAATGCTTCTTTTAAGAATCTGTATGGCTTTGTGGGCTTGTCTGAACGACAAGTTGATTTTTACCTAAAGACTTATTTGAGTTTTGCACGTCCGGAGTTGATCTCCATTTTACTCGACGAGAGTAACAACGTGATCGGGTTTGGAATCAGCTTCCCGTCTCTGGCACGAGCTTTTAAAAAAGCCCGCGGAAGGCTTTTCCCATTTGGATTCATTCCTGTTTTACGCGCATTGCGGAAATATGATACAGTAGATCTCTATCTGATGGGGATTCATCCCGACTGGCAAAAGAGAGGATTACATGCTTTGTATTTTGCCTGCATGAACGAACAATATATCAAACATAAAATAAAATATGCTATATCAACGGGTCAGCTCGAGACCAATATCAATGCTCATGGTATTTGGGACAATTATGAGAAAGAACCTTTGTTTCGTACCCGTTGTTACATTAAAGACTGATCGAAAGATGTGATGCTTTAATTAATACATAGCCAAACCTAATATAAATTTTGTCTGACTGTCAATGAAACGCTATCTTCCGATATATCCTATTGAAATAATCACATTTATCTGGATCGTTTGTACCGGTTTTTTTATTCTGTTATTTCCTTCGTCGGTACGCGAAACGACGCAAGCCCATTTGTTGCTGATGAGGGGAACCATTTCGTTTGGTTTTGTGGCTGTAATGTTGCTGCACCGTTTAACCGGATGGCAATTTCTGACCTATTTCAGACAATTGGCTCCCATCCTTCTGATTATGTACTGGTATCCGGAAACGTATTATTATAATCAGTTGTTTTTTAAAGATATAGATGGGTTTTTGATCGCGTGTGATCAATGGGTTTGCGGATGTCAACCCAGTACGTTGTTTTCCGAAGTGTGGGCTCCAGCTGTATGGTTCAATGAGTTGATGAATTTTGCCTATATGTCTTTCTACCTTGCACTTATTTTGGTGCATCTCTATTTTTTGAAGGTTCAGGCCGAGAAAGCATTTTTCATATCGTTCGTGTTATTGAGTTCATTCTTATTGTTTTATATGTTTTACATCTTCTTTCCTGCCGAGGGGCCGCAATTTTATATTTGCAAGCATCCGATGGATGCGATACCCAATCATGGACCGATGCGGGAATTGTTGATGTTGCTGCAATCGGAAGGTGAACGTCCTACCGGAGCAATCCCCAGTTCGCATATCGGGTTGATGGTGACCTATATGATTGTGTTTTGGAAGCATGCCCGTAAACTGTTTTATTGGATTCTGCCATTTTCTATTTTATTGGCATTGTCCACGGTATATATAAAAGCTCATTATGTGATAGATGTAATCACTGGAGCAGCACTTGCGTTTCCATTTTATTTTTACAGCGTATGGCTCTGGGGTAAACTCAGTAGTCGTTTGCATGCCCCGACCCGGAGTTTATGAAAGAATTCAATGAAGCCGAAATATTAGCCAAGCTCAGTACTCCCAAATATCGCAGTGCTGCTTTCGGTCGGGTTGTACAGGAGTATCAGCAACCTATCTATTGGCATATCCGTAAAATGGTGCTGAACCATGAGGATGCCAATGATGTGATGCAGACTACTTTTATGAAGGCATGGAACGCAATAGATAGCTTCAGAGGAGAATCTAAAATTTCGACGTGGTTGTTTCGTATAGCCGTCAATGAAACCATTACCTTTTTGAATAGTCAAAAGATGAGGAATAGTTATTCGACGGACGATCTGGAAAATACAATGGCCCAGAATTTGGAAGCCGATCCTTATTTTTCGGGAGATGAAACGCAGCTCCGGTTTCAGAAAGCGATACTGACACTGCCCGATAAGCAGCGTTTGGTCTTTAATATGAAATATTTTGATGAACTTAAGTATGAGGAAATGGAGCATATTCTCGGTACCTCAGTAGGGGCATTGAAAGCTTCCTATCATCATGCGGTGAAAAAAATTGAAGCATATTTACTGAGCGATATTTAAACTATTGTGCAGACGGTGAGTCTAATTTATAAAAACGAAAAGAAATGAATATGAATTCCAACTTTGACAAAAAAAATCCATTTGTGGTTCCGGATGGATATTTTGAGGATTTTGCTGCAAAGATGGCTTCGATGACCCAGATATCCATGCCGAGCATTCCATGGTATCGAAAAACAAAATCCTGGATTGCAGTTGCTGCTTTATTGTCTGGTGTGCTAATTGGTGCCAAATTGTTGATGCCTACTGAAATTAATACTCAGATTGCAGCTATGAAACCGACAGTAGAAGAGTCTTATATTTTGAATCAGATTGATGAGTCGAACTTGGTGAGTTGCTCAAACAGTGCGGAAGAGCTTGCAAATTTGGACGAATAATTGACTCCCTGTATTATGAAACGAATATTATTGGCTATAGTGGTGGTTCTGATGGCGGGTTCTCTATCCGCACAGCGTCCCGATGTTAATCAGCAGATTGAAGATTTGCATGCGAGAAAAATAGAGTTCATTAAACGTTCGGTACGCATGACCTCGGAAGAAGAAAAAGCCTTTTTTCCTGTTTTCAATGAATACGAACAGAAAAAATGGGGGATAAGCCAGAGAAAGGACGCATTGCGTAGCTCCAAAAAAGATGATTCCGGAGATTTTGTACGGATTAACGACATGTTGATCAATAGTGAATTGAACAGAGCTAAGTTGGCCAAACTGTATCACGAAAAGTTTAAGAAGATACTGCCTCCCGAAAAGTTGTTCCGATATTATGTTGCAGAACGCCAGTTCAAAGAAATGATGATTAATGAAATGGTTAAAAGAAGAGTCGATGCAATGAAACGTAGATAAAAAATCGATTTACGCGATATGAAAATGAAGACCGTCTAAGGAGACGGTCTTTTTTTTTGTGCATAAATCTGCCGTTTTGTCATTCTATTTGTCAAAAAATCGAATGAAATTACTCGCTCGCTGTCAAAATATCTTTGATGAAGAAGATGTTTGTTTTCAAAGAATTCAATGACTCATTAAATGAATGGACGTAAGTGCCATATAATCAATACTAAGATAAAACATGCACTCTCTGAATACCCAGTTCGGAAGCATTTTGGCATGCCGTTTGCTTTTAGTTTGGCGTTGTACCAACAACCGGAATACGAAAAAATAAACTACAAAACATATATTTTACAGACAACTATGGGAAAAATTATTGGAATTGATTTAGGTACCACCAACTCGTGTGTGGCCGTGATGGAAGGAAACGAACCTGTTGTAATCGCAAATAGCGAAGGAAAACGTACCACTCCGTCAATCGTTGCTTTCATCGAAGGTGGCGAACGCAAGGTAGGCGATCCTGCAAAACGTCAGGCAATCACCAATCCGAGAAAAACGATCTTCTCTATCAAGCGCTTCATGGGAGAGACATACGATCAGGTTCAGAAAGAGATTGCTCGTGTGTCTTATCAGGTAGCAAAAGGAGAAAACAATACTCCGCGCGTGGATATCGACGGTCGTCTTTATACCCCGCAGGAAATTTCGGCTATGGTGCTTCAAAAAATGAAGAAGACTGCCGAAGATTATCTCGGGCAGGAAGTGACAGATGCGGTTATTACCGTTCCGGCTTATTTTAGCGAATCGCAACGTCAGGCTACAAAAGAAGCCGGCGAAATTGCAGGGTTGAATGTACGCCGTATCGTGAACGAACCTACTGCGGCATCGTTGGCTTATGGTCTGGATAAAACCCATAAAGATATGAAGATCGCTGTATTCGACCTTGGTGGAGGTACATTCGATATCTCTATCCTTGAGTTGGGCGACGGTGTGTTCGAAGTGAAATCGACCAATGGTGATACGCACCTCGGTGGTGATGATTTTGACCACGTAATTATTGACTGGTTGGCACAGGAATTCAGTAGCGAAGAAGGTATCGACCTTCGTCAGGATCCGATGGCGTTGCAACGTCTGAAGGAAGCTGCTGAAAAAGCGAAAATCGAACTTTCAAGCTCAACATCGACTGAAATCAATTTGCCGTATATCATGCCGGTAAACGGAATTCCAAAGCACTTGGTAAAAACGTTGACCCGTGCAAAATTCGAACAGTTGGGCGATAGCCTGATTCAGGCAACCGTTGAACCCTGTCGTAAAGCCTTGTCGGATGCCGGTATGAGCGCTTCCGATATCGACGAAGTCATTCTGGTAGGTGGTTCTACTCGTATCCCGGCTATCCAGACTATTGTGGAAAAATTCTTCGGTAAAGCTCCGTCAAAAGGGGTAAACCCCGATGAAGTAGTAGCCGTAGGCGCTGCCATTCAGGGTGCCGTGTTGACCGGTGATGTGAAAGATGTTCTTCTGCTCGATGTAACTCCGCTTTCGTTGGGTATCGAAACCTACGGAGGAGTAATGACCAAACTGATCGAGTCAAATACTACCATTCCGACCAAAAAATCGGAAGTGTTCAGTACTGCTGCCGACAACCAACCTTCGGTACAGATTAACGTATTGCAGGGCGAACGTCCGATGGCTCGCGATAACAAACAAATCGGCGTATTCCACCTCGATGGAATTCCTTCTGCTCCTCGTGGCATTCCTCAGATTGAAGTGTCATTCGATATCGACGCTAACGGTATTCTGAAAGTATCAGCCAAAGATAAAGCTACCGGTAAAGAACAGAGCATCCGTATTGAAGCATCGAGCGGACTGACCGATGCCGAAATCAAACGGATGAAAGACGAAGCGGCAGCCAATGCAGAAGCTGATGCTAAAGAAAAAGAGCGCATCGAAAAGATGAATCATGCCGACAGTTTGATCTTCAATACCGAAAAGCAGTTGAACGAACTGGGCGATAAGTTGCCTGCCGACAAAAAGGCTCCGATCGAAGCAGCTCTTGCCAAACTGAAAGAGGCTCACAAAGCGCAGGATCTCGATGCTATCGACGCGGCTACCAAAGAACTGGAGACGGTATTCCATGCCGCAAGCCAGGAGATGTATAATGCTCAGGCCGGTGCACAGGCTCAGGGTGCGCAGCAACAACAGCAACCGGGTGCCGATGCAGCTGCTGATGGAGGTAAAGATAATGTAACGGATGTTGATTACGAAGAAGTGAAATAAGATGCCATAAATAACGATAAGTATTTATAATTAAACCGCTGTTAACATATTGTTTACAGCGGTTTTTTATTTCTAATCTTTTGAGTTGTCTATTGAATCTTATGTATATTTTGCTTATATTTGCTACATATTTGTTACGCGTCTTAATAGAAGATGATGTGCGCCTTGTTAGGTCTTAAATTTTATAAATCTAAGATATTCAAATGGGATATAGTAAGATGAAAATTCCAAAAGTGTGTGAGGTGTGTGGAACCTCATTTTTGGCAAAAACGATAGCGACCCGATATTGTTCTCACAAATGTGGAAATGCAGCGGCAAGGAAACTTGCAAAAGAGAGAGTAAACGAAGAGAAGAGACAGGAAATTCGATTGTCAATACCAAGAGACAGGCTGTACATTTCTGTTCGGGAGGCATGCGTTCTGTTTAACCTATCAAAAGATACTATTCATCGCTTAATTAGATCTGGGAGAATTTCAGCAATAAAAATGGGTGTTCGTTTGACACGAATAAACAGAGATCATTTAGAGGCAATGTTTTCAAAGATTGAGAAAGTAAACCCGAAGCATGTAAACGAAAAACTCAATTATGACAAGGAAGAATGTTATACAATAGGTGAAATATCAAAGAAATTTGAGGTTTCCGATTCTACCGTTAACAAAACAATACGCAAACATAGCATTCCTAAAAAACAAATAGGCAAATTCGTTTATGTACCCAAAGAGGAAATAGATCGTATATTCTCTTCAAAATAAATTTGATCGATGAAAAAAAAACTTTCTAAAACCAAGAGTACAGTCAAATTGCGTAAATCAGAATATCGTAAAGAATGGTATTTGATTCTGGAAAGTTATCCTGTGATCACAAGTGATAATGATAAACCGCAGCGGATAATTGAGACTTTGAACCGAATTATAACTACTCCAGTTTGGGACAAAACGCGTATAGCCAGAACACTATCAGATGGAACTGCAACGTTCAAGCCTAAAAGAGATTTGAATGGTGTAATTCAATGCAAAAGTAACTTGGATCAGGAAGCATGTATTTATGCAGATGGCGTACGCATGCTCCGGCAAAAGGAATATGACAATGCAGATTTATACACGCAGAAAGAAACCGAGTTGGAAGAATTGCAGCAACTCCAACAAACAGATTTTATAACATACTTGCAGGATGTTGCAATCCGAAAACATAAAAATAGCTCTGATTCTATTCTTGTAAACTGGAATAGGGTAGTCGAACTTCTAAAAATCTTTACCGGAAACAAACCTCTTTTGTTTTCTCAAATCAACATAGGAAAGGCAGAAGAAATTCGTTGTTTTATGTTGTCTGCGCCATGTGGAGGAAACAAGAAAGGAACAGTCTCTCGTAATACAGCTGCTACCTATTTTAGCATCTTTAAAGCTGGATTAAAGCAGGCTTTTATTGATGGCTATTTCTCGGTTGATATTTCAGCAAGGATAAAAGGAATTCAGGAACAGGAAAGCCGCAGGGAACATCTTACCGTAGAGGAATTGAATTTGCTGGCAGAAACGCCTTGTGATCGACCAATATTAAAACGAGCAGCGCTCTTTTCTGCTTTAACCGGTTTGCGACATTGTGACATACAGAAACTGAAATGGGACGAGATTCAAAAGAACGGAGATAATTATCGACTAAATTTTACCCAGCAAAAGACAAAGGGAGTTGAATACATGCCCATTTCAGAACAAGCTTACTCGCTATGTGGCGACTCGCGTAAGCCAGATCAACTTGTTTTTGAAGATTTACCAGATCCTTCATGGATTTCGGTTCCTCTGAAACGTTGGATTGAATCAGCTGGTATTACACGAAAAATTACATTTCATTGCTTTCGCCATACTTATGCTACATTACAATTAGCTGGAGGAACTGATATTTATACTGTATCCAAAATGTTAGGACATACAAATGTAAAAACTACCCAAATTTATGCAAAGGTGGTTGATGAGAAGAAGCAGAAGGCGGTAAATGCGATTAAATTGAACATGATTAAAGAATTTGATGTGTAACTAAATTATTTGCTCTTATTATGAAATACAGCAATTTGTCGATAAATGAATTCTTAGATATAGTTTATGAAAAGGGACTTCCAGATTTTGAATTGTATTGTTATGCAAAAGAAAGAACGAATAATTTTGAACAAGATCTTGTAGAACGGTTAATTGATAGCGTGAGAATCTTTGTTAATCAAATGGACATTGTACTATACGAGAAAGAGCTTTCTGATGAGACGTCTTATCCTTTACAATGGACACAGACTAAAACAACGATCGTTGAATATTTAGATCAATGGATGTATCGGATACGAAAAGAATTAAATGATAAATCAAGAAGTCAGGCAGAATTAGTTACGCAAAAACTGTACGGTAATATGATTAAAAAGGAACGATTAAAGATACTGCAATCTACCAATATCGGGAGCAAACTGAATCACCTTACGTATCTAAATAGCAATGCTAAACCCCTATATCCTTGTGATAGTCTTTGCGCATTCTCGGACTTGTTGGAAAAGGAATGTGATAAAATGAAAAATGCAATAAATCAGAAAATTGTTAAGATTGATATTTCTAATAATGTAGAACGGAATGATAAAAGTGATACACAATTAATAGAGAACTCCCATTTGCGAATTATTGATGAAGAACATCTAAAAGAATATTTTCTTTCCAAATTTAGAGGTATGGAGAAAGATAATATCAATTATTTTGATATTATGGTTAATGAGTTGAGACGTAATAGAAGCATTAAGGAATTTGGACAAATTGCTTTAATGATTTATACAAGTAGATGTATGAATAATCGGCGTCCTAAAACTTTTAGTCGTTGGTATAGAGACTTTTGTGGCTTTATTGGCGTTTGCCCAGGTAAGTATAAGAAAGGGAGCCTAAAAGAACCAGATGATTCTCTCAAAAAATTATTTAGCTATTTATGTTGAAAAAGGGAATTCCCTTTTTATTCCCTTTTAAAATTTCTTGTTTTATTTGTAAGCCACTATATATTAGTGGCTTTTATTTTTTTTAAAATTCCCAATTCTTTATAGGTAATCATTGTTCAGAATATTTGCAGAACAAAAATAGACAAGATCATTAACGTAATAAATTATTTCTGATGAACCTATACGATTTGTTGCAAAGTAATCCGAATTTGAATATTACTATTAACTCGGGTCAATTAATAGATGTAATTGATAAAAGTATTTCCAAAGCGATTAGTGAAACATGCCAACTTTTACATGAAAACTCATCAATCGAAAAAGACAGGTGGCTTAATATTGATGAATTACAAGAATATTTGCCAGACCATCCAGCAAAAGCTACCATTTATGGTTGGATCTGTTCCCGTCAGATACCATACCATAAGAATGGGAAAAAGCTGCGATTTCTTCAAAAAGAAATTGATGAGTACCTAATGCAGGGTAAGAGGAAAACGGTCAATGAATTATTGGTTGAATCTGCTAGTGCACGAAAAAATAAATAGTCTTCTGTCATGAATTATTATTTTTCTCATGATTATCATGCGCGACATGATAAAAAACTGGTTGCGGCAACAATGAAATATGGTCTTGAAATAGTTGGGGCATATTGGTGTATAATCGAGTGCCTGTACGAAGAAGGAGGGTATTTGAAATTAGACGAATATGAACGTATTTCATATGAATTACGAACGTCAAAAGACCTTATCAAGTACCTGATTGATGATAGCCTGTTGTTTGAAAATGATGGTGTTAAATTTTGGTCGAATACTGTATTGAAACGAATAGAACTGTGTAAGGAAAAATCAGAAAAAGCCCGTAAATCGGTCGAATTTCGTTGGAAAAACAATAGTAATACGGACGTATTACAATCAAAGATAGATCGTAATGCTATTAAAGAAAAGAAAAATAAAAAAAATACAACTTCTTCTGTAGAAGGTCGAGGAATAATTGAAAATCCTCCTGATGATAACGTTGAAAGAAATTTATCGGCTCTTAATCGTCGATTATGTCAATTTAAAGCTTCGCCAGCTGAGATACTCGAAATATATAGGCTTTCGAACTTTGGTCAGATAGAGGATCCAATATGGCAGCTCTTCCTTGAGATTGATGCCAGTCGTGGAGATATCAAATTGCCGATGAAGTTCATCCTTTCACGATTGAGATCTTAGCCCTTTATGCAGAAAATTATTACAATGAAAAGAAAATGTACTGAAGAACAGAAAGACTTATTTGGACGTTCTGTTTCTCTTTCAATTGTAGATGCGAAGTTAATTCGTCCTCCAACAAAGTAAAGGGTGAAATGCACTCCAAAACAAAAATCTCCACCTTCGTTCCTCATGTAGTATTTTTATTTCTTCGCCCTTTTGACTTTGTTTTCGGACTTTCATTATTAAGGCACCTACAAATGCAAAAAAAGAGGTACGATCAGAGTAGGTAATGGCATAAAAATGAGTGTGAATGTATAAGCAAGAAGAGAGGGGTGAAAGTGTTTCTGCTATTTTTTAAATGACAGTATACTAATCGGATATATATTCGTAATTACGCATTAGTGAGTAACGGTTGCGTAATATTTAGTTGTATTGTATTCATTTTTAGACTATTGCATATTACGTATATTATTACTAATAAACTATTTATTATGACACAAAGTGATGTTACTGTTAAGATTTCTAGAGAAACAAAGGCGCTCCTTGATCTGTCTCGTAAACGTATAACAATTGATGATTACATCTCTTCAATGTTGACTTATTTTTCCGTTACAGGGATCAATCCACGTGATAAAATTGTGGATAGAACCGATAGAATTCTCAAACGATTTGAAGATGTTATAAAGCTTATCCGGGCAATAGAGAAAGGGCGGATAATGAAAATTGAGGATAAAACAGATCGTTTATTTGAGCGCATTTTGGGTACTACAGTTATTGAAAGGTTGGATGAGGAGTCAACCGAAGCAACAGATTCTGTTAGTGTGGCGGAGCTTCAAGAAGCTATGGCGATTAATGCAAACTTACAGCAACAATTAGGTCAAATTAATCACCTTTTAGAAGTAGAGCGGAAGGAAAAAGAGATGTATAAGCTAAAAGTTGGAAATTCAGATTTAGCATATAGTACCTCTTTAATCAAAGAAATTATATCAAAGATACAAGAGATTTCTAAGCCTGCAATTTTAGATAGGAACCAGTATCTCATTGAGAAAGCCGAGATGGTTGCTGTCCGCAAAATGCTTGAGGAATTGCTTGAAAGGAACAGGCAAAGGTAAAAGACTGAATAGAAAACGGAATCTTCAGGAGAGCAGTATTCATGATAAGAGAAAGCCAGATAGAATGTTTGTAAACAAATATTCTATCTGGCTTTTTGTAAAGAAAATGATGCTAAAAATTGAAATCCACAACAATTCACTTCTTGTTCAGAGCAGTCGTTCGGAGTAAATCAAAAAAAAATAAGTAAATATTAAAACTTTCGGGGCAAATTTGTAGCTTTGTAATTGTTAATACTCAATGTGATATGAAATTCTCAGAACGATACGGATATGTAAAACCCTCAGAGGCTATTATCAGAGAACAAATGACTCCTGAAATACAGAATGCAATATGTAATTGCTTGCATTTGTTTTCTGACAATTTGGTGTATGATGAATATCAAAATATAAAACGATATATCTGGTGTTATTTTTTTAATCAACGAATTGATTGTTATGATTCATATTCTGATGTAATTATGAACCATATTGAAGACCATAATGTGGAATGGTATAGTAAGCTTGATTTGATTGACACAATATTATCTTGGAATTTTAAACCATATCATTTAGATACAGTAAGCTCTTTTATAGAACACCTCAACTACGAATTCGAAAGATTAAAGTTTGGTTATCGGGTTGTTGAAGATCAAATTGTCGCAATTACTTCAGAACAGGAGATAAAAACCATTGAAACAGCTATTGAAAGTAATAAAGATAATGTGAGATTGCATTTAAATAATGCGATTAAGCTATATGCTCAGCGTCCGGAAGCTGACTATCGGAATTCTATCAAAGAATCGATATCCGCTGTTGAAGCTTTAAGCCGTGAAGTTACTGGAGATAAAGGATTGAGTTTTGCCAAAATGGAAACTGCCGGAATTGAAATACCGCCCATTCTTCGTAAAAGTTTTGAAATACTATATGGCTACACAAATGACCCAACAACAGGTATTCGTCATGCTTTAATGGATGAAACGGCAGAGTATGTTCCGAGAGCAGATGAAGCCTTATTTATGCTTGTTTCTTGTAGCGCGTTTATTAATTATCTAAATCGTAAAATTATATAATTGTATTTTTATGAATTTACAAATCACAATGGGGAACGATGAGTTTATACTCTATATCAGAAAAAACTATAATTGTAGTATAACTAATCCTCAATTAGGTAAACTAATCTGGATCTGGATAAGAGAACAGGATGCAAATGCTCAACAAATTATGAAAGATCAACCCTGTAAATGGGGTGATGAGTTTGATACTAGTGAAGGAACGGGCTTGCCGAAGACAGCAACCCAATTTGCGTTTGACAGGGCTTTGCTGCCGGAGTTGTATAATTACCTCAGTATATTAGGACAACAATAGTATGAAAAGAAAATTCACCACAAATTCACGTTTGGTCAATGAGTTGTTTGCTAACTATATAAGCACATTTGCAGCATTCTGCGAGTTAATCAACAATGCTTTGCAGGCAGGGGCTAAAAATATATGGATAGATATTGATTATACCAAAGATACCGAACTACATCCGCTGATCATAAAAGCAATAAGTATAAAGGATGATGGGTGTGGAGTACATACGAGTGAAGTGTCACATAAATTGTTGGATATCGGTACAGCAAACAAAGATGGAGGAAAAGGAATAGGCCGTTTTGCGGCTTTGCAGTTAGGTCGATCAGTATCAATAGAAACAGTGGGTTATTCTCCTTTAGAAAGGAATTTTTCGAAGGTGATCATTCCTATCAGATTCGATATGTTTGGAAAAAACCTGAATGTAACAGATGTAGACATTGACACTCAAGAAGAAATACTTGGCTCAGGTTCTCACAATACCTATTACAAAGTATCTATAACTGATTTGTACGATTCCACTGTTACAGATTTAGAGCCCAAAAAGAAAATAATTGATAAATTTCTGAAAATAAACATCAAAGATTCTATTTTTGAAAGGTATCCTCTGAAGATTTTCAATAAAGAAGTAAATGTATTTGTCAACAAAAGTAAGATAGATCCATCTGATTTTTTAGTATGTGAGCCTATTAAAAAAACAGTAAATTATGATGATAAGAAGGGAAAGAATCATCAAGTATTTTTTGATTTTATGCATATCAAAAAGATGCAAAAGATTAAAGTCTTTCTGACAACAAGAAATGCAGGAATTCAAACTATTGCAACTGGCTTTGAGTTTGAGGCAAATTGGTTGAGCCCGAAAATTGGAGGTTGGTTTATCTACATACACTCTGATTCTCTTCGTGCTGATATGTATAGAAATATTGATTTGGATGGGCTAGACGAAGAAGTAAAGTGCTATAAAGAATTTATAAAACAAGAACTTAACGAGTTCTTTAAGGAAAAGAATAAAGAATTTGATAATTTCCTTGATAATCTCAAAAAAGATGCGTTTTATCCATATAAAGAAAAAACGAGCTCACATTCAAAGGTCTTGTTATTTGATAAAGTAGCTTACATTGTTGAAGATAAATTCCAGCTTTTAAAAGAAGGAAATAAGATAAGGGAAATGATTTATCCTTTAATAGATAGGAGTTTATCCAATGGAGAGTTTGAGAATGTAATGAAGAATATGCTCAAGCTAAACAATAAAATGGTATCTCAATTTTCCAATTTATTGGAAAGGACAGATATGGAAGATATTATTGAGTTTTCGGACAAAGTATCTAAAAAGATGGAAGATATTGAGTTTCTCGATAAATTGGTATATTCCGAAATATCTAAAAATGTAAAGGAGCGGAAACAACTTCATAAGGTTCTTGAAAAAATGTTATGGGTGTTTGGGGAACAATACAACGAATCTACTCATCTCTTGTCTGACAGAGGACTTGCACAGAATCTAATTGAGCTGCGCGAATCTACACTAATTTATAAGTCTTCAAGAACTGACGATAATATAAATGAAATAAAAGAGTCGAATGTAAAGTCAATTACAGATCTGTTCATGTATTGCGACAGGATTATGGATGTTGAAGCACGGGAAGTCTTGGTAGTAGAACTCAAGGCTCCTAAGGTAAAAATAAGTCCGAAGGAAGTTGGTCAAGCCATGAAATATGCCCGTGAAATAGAAGAATTAGGAGCTTTCCCAGATGGGAATTTCTATAAAATTATTCTTATAAGTTCAGAAATCAATGGACAGGTCAAATATGAAATGGATGGGCGTAAAAAGAGTAATAGCAATCCTTACTTATACCACAAAAACGATAAAGGAAACATTGAAGTCTGGATTGTGAAATGGTCAGACCTATTAGAAAATATAAAACGAAAACTGAAATACATGTCTATTATGCTAAATGTAAAGGATGTAGATGTGCAGGAAAAAGCTCAAAAAGACTTTGAAGAGATTGACTTCGGCAAAATATCATCAACGTTGAAAAAAGTTGCAGTATAACTTCTATCTATGTCACTATGTAATAATACGATCACATTGCTGTCTCATTAATATCTAAGAATTTTCTTTGAAATATTTGATGTAGATTATTGTTATTTACTGAATTGAATTTTATTTACAAACCGGGCAGATGTTGAGTTTAGTTTAATGTCTGTTCGGTTTGCTGTATTATACCTATGGGGTATAGATTTGTGCTTTTGCTTCAATAATGTACCCGATAAGGTATAAATGAAGTCACCGTTATGACATGAGAAAAATTGCAAAGCCAATCCGAACTGGATGAGAAATCTGGGGTGAGGTTGCGGTTTGTGCGTGATCTGGAACAGGGAAAACCGACATTGCGATTGGGTAAAGTAAATCAGGTGCTGCCATTGTTTGACCATTAGCTTGGCCTAAGTTTAATGCTAATGACATACTCCAATTGAACGGACATGTGTCAGTCTTGCATACCATTATTTTTTCAAGATGGAAAAAGTAATGGAGAAATGGCATGCATTGTTCAGCGATTTCAGGTTGCATAAATAGAAAAAAACGTGCTGCTTTAAGGAATCAGTAGGATGATATAGTATTGTAATTATTTTATGTTTTCAACCTTCTGGTTTTGATGTTTTTTTGTTATTCGCTTGTGTTTCTCTTTCCGACGTAAGCCCGACTTATATATGGCTTTGCCGTTTCATATTTTAGTATTGGTGCAACAGCGAAAGAATAGAAAATATAGTCAAGAGTTTTCCGAAAGGCCACATGCAAGATTGAACTGCCCCCCAAAAGTTGGACGGATTAATAAAAAGGAATTACTGGGACTGAGTTCGGAAATTAACCGGGCTTAGTCCTTTTAGT